>Ga0183101_1000377_pt2 | contig 64377 bp, 74 predicted proteins | sample Biomet3_FD_127790 | JGI IMG/M metagenome (GOLD analysis project Ga0183101, IMG submission 127790) | Microbial communities from bioreactor (seeded with sewage sludge) at LBNL, California, USA - Biofuel metagenome 3 | ecosystem: Engineered > Bioreactor > Anaerobic > Unclassified ... | reverse complement strand
TCATCTTCATTTATAGAAGAAGGAAAAAATTCTTGCCACGTTAGGATAAAGCATCTGTTGCCTATCGGCAAGTGCTATCCATCTCCCACCTATAGAGGATGGGAGAATTCCGCACAGGAAGGTTAAAAAAAGGTACAGGAATTTTTATAAATCCTGCACTCTTCATCATATTTTTAATCTAATGGACAATATTCTTTCATTATATTTTCTGCACTTTTTAATCCATCAACTGCTGCGGATATTATTCCTCCAGCAAATCCTGCACCTTCCCCAGAAGGATATAACCCTTTTACATTAATACTTTCTAGATTTTCATTTCTAGTAATCCTCACCGGTGCAGAAGTTCTTGTTTCAATACCAGTTAGAATCCCATCAGTACTTGCAAATCCCTTTATTTTTCTATCAAAGTTAACTAATCCTTCTTTTAAGGATTGAGCTACATATCCTGGAAGGCACTCTCTTAAATCTTTAAATTCATAGCCTGGATTATATGTAGGTTTTATTGTTCCTAGCTTTGTTGTTATTCTATCCTCTAAGAAATCACCCACTAGCTGAATAGGTGCTCTATATCCGCCTCCACCTACAGTGTATGCTAGCCTTTCATAATGTCTTTGAAATTCCATTCCTTTTAAGGGAGTGCTTCCTTCAAAGTCATTTTCTCCTACGGTAACTAATATAGCCGCATTAGCATTGTCTTTATTTCGATCATAGTAACTCATTCCATTAGTTACTAACATTCCTTCTTCTGAAGCTGCAGCCACTACTTCACCACCAGGGCACATACAAAAACTATATACAGCTCTACCAGTAGCTTTAGTTGTATGTGTAAGTCTATAATCCGCAGCTTTAAGTCTAGGATGTTCAGCATATTTTCCATATTGATTTAGATTAATCATATTTTGAGAATGTTCTACCCTTACACCTATAGCAAAAGCCTTAGGCTCCATAAAAACATCTCTTTTGTACAACATTTCATAGGTATCTCTTGAACTATGACCTATAGCTAATATTAAATTCTCACAAGGAACTTCTTCTCCATTTACCACAACTTTCTTTACATAATTATCTTTTATAATTATGTCTTCAAGCTTCGAATTAAATCTTATTTCTCCTCCAAGCTCTATAATTCTCTGTCTTATATTTTTAACAACTTCCTTTAGAATATCTGTACCGATATGAGGTTTGGCACTGTAAGTAATTTCCTCAGGTGCTCCACTTTTCACAAATTCTTCTAACACAAAATCACATCTACTATCCTTGATTCTAGTGGTAAGCTTACCATCGGAAAAGGTTCCTGCACCACCTTCACCAAATTGAACATTGGATTCCAAATTAAGTTCTCCTGTGCTCCAAAACTTATTTACTGTCTCTGTTCTGTCCTCAACCTTTTCTCCTCTTTCTATTATTAGAGGTCTATAGCCTTTTTGAGCCATGAAAAGACCTGCGAACATTCCGGCAGGTCCCATTCCAACAATAATAGGTCTATGATTCATTTTTTTATTTCCAAATTTAAATTCTTCTGTATATATCTCTTCAAGCTTAATGTCCTTATCATTAGATTTTTTTACAACATTTTCTTCATTATCACAAATCACTTCTACAGCATAGTTAAATTTTATATTATCTCTTTTTCTAGCGTCTACAGATTCCTTTAAAATTTTAAATTCTTTTATATCATTAATAGACACTTCTAACTTTTTAGCTACCTTATTTTTTAAAGCATCTATATCCTCTTCTATATTCATTACTATATTATTTATTCTAATTGACATCTTTATCTTTAACCTCCAGTGGTTTTCTTTATAGTTACTTTGATACTTGTTGGTTGCTGTGAAACCTTTGATACACCAGTTGGAACATTTATAGTAACAGGCAAATCATATTCTCCTTCCGTTAGATTATTTAAATCTACAAAGCAACCTAAGTCTTCAACTTTTAAATTATTTATAGTGTTTTCTAATCCTGAGATAGTTACATTAGCTTTATCAGTATCCATAGTAACATTATAATTATTACCAACATTTATTGTTTTTATATCTAAATTTACTGTCTTCTGAATACCCTTATCAAAATTAATCTTAGCTTTAACTATTCCGTTGCTATTTACAAGGGTTACACCCTTTGGCACTGTCACTTTAACTTCTACTGTATCTTTTTCACCCAATTTACTTAAATCAACAATTTCTGTATCCAAACTATTTATATTATATAATATACTTTCTTCACCAGATATATCTACTTTTTCTGGTGAGGATTCTACATATTTTAATGTTCCCCCATTTGCTAAGTTACCCTGAGTTCTTACATTTATCGGTACACTCTTTATCTTCTTAATTGGAACAGTAACTTGTATGGAATCAGGCTTTACACTAACATTCTTAACCATGTTTCCTGAAGAGTCTTCTGCCTGAAGCGATGCTATAATATTTGTATCTCTATATGCATCTTTAATATTGCATCTTGCTACCACTTCATTTACCGAGTTAGTAGCCTGTTGTGGACCGGTTATTTGAACGTTTTTTGCACTAATTATAGGCTGCACAGCATAAAATCCTTCTTTAGCTTTACCTTCAACGACCACCTTGATAGACACAGTTTTTTGTATTATTTCATCTAGATTAATACTAACCCACAAATTTTCATTATTTACTATTCTTATGCTTCCAGGACTTTTTTTAATTTGAACAGGTATTTTATTCTCACCCTTCTTTACAACATAGGCACTTAAATCTGACTCTAATTTGAAATCATCAGGTTTTACTGAATAAATATCTGAAGCATTTCCCCTTATATTTAAAGTTATACTTACATTTTCTTCTCCAACTGGCACTAATTTAGATTGAGCCAGAATATCCTTATTTATCATTTGTACAGGAACAATAAGTTTACGTTCTCTTACAGGGTTCTCTACATTAAATATATAGAGCCATAAAATAAAAGAAGCTATGACACAACATACTTTAATAATTACTTGCTGCCTTTTACTCTTTTCTTCCATTCCCTCACCTGCTCTCTAAAAGTCAGCTTTGTATGCTGTCTTTTTTTAATTATTCTAATAAGAATATCCTTAAGTCGTTCTTTGTTATAATTTCTTGTAAGAACTCCATTTACTGCAAGTGAAATAGTACCAGTCTCTTCGGATATAGCAATAATTAATGCATCCGAATTTTCAGATATCCCAATAGCCGCTCTATGCCTTGTACCAAGCTTTTTATTAATATCATTGTTACTTGTTAACGGTAAAAAACATCCAGCAGAAACTATTCTATTATTTCTTATAATAGTAGCTCCATCGTGCAAGGGTGTATTAACTACAAATATATTTTCTAAAAGTGCTGATGAAACTACTGCATCTAATTCTGTTCCTGTATTAATTATATCTCCAAGACCTGTAAGTTGCTCTATTATTATTAAAGCTCCAGTTTTACTTTTGGATAGATTTTCTATTGAGTTCACAATTTCTGTAACTACTTTTTCCATTGTTTCATCGTCCTCTAATATATGTTTATCATTAAAAGCGCTTCTTCCTAAATGTTCAAGTGCTCTACGGATTTCAGGTTGAAATATGATAATAAAGGAAAGTACTCCAATTGTTAAAGTCTTAGTCAAAATCCAGTAAAGCATAGTTAAGTTAAAAAAGCTACTCACAGGTATAAGCAAAATTATAAATATGATTCCTTTTAAAAGTTGCTCTGCCCTTGTCTCTCTTATTAACATATAAGCCTTATAAAATATATAAGAAACTGCTAATATATCCATTACAGATGATATACTAATGTTTTTAACAGAGTTAACTACAATATCTAGAATTTCCAACTGATTCACCATCCTCATAAATAATACCTACTACAATTATACACTATTTAGTATTATTTATATCAAAAACAAAACTGATTTTCATAAAATGTTAATAAAAAAGTATTATACCTTGTATTTTTTTAAAATTAATGGGTACAATACCATTAGCCTAAGTTTTTTATAAAACGCGGGGAAACCAAAAATTTTGGGGTGAATCGTATTTTACGTAGGTTATGCCTTTACCGAACCCGTCAGCTAACCCCGTTGGTAATAAGGAGAGGATTTAATTGAGGAAATTTACTATTTTTTTAACATTATTAATTTTGTTGTTAGCCATTTTCTGCACTAAGGTTAGTGCAAAAAACCCTAATAACATGGACTCAACATTGTTTAACCAACAGGATGAAGTGATTCAAGTTTTTAATTATCATGATAAAACAATATCTATTACTCAAAACGATGTACACTTGATGGCTAAAATTGTATATGCCGAAAGTAATTGTGAACCTTTTGAGGGTAAAGTTGCAGTAGCATCCGTAATATTGAATCGTTTAAAATATCCTGAATTTCCCAAAACAGTAGATGGTGTAGTTAAGCAAAAAGGGGCCTTTTCCTGTGTAAGAAACGGAACTATAGATGTAGTTCCTGATGAAAGTAGTTATAAGGCTGTATTTCAGGCATTGCAGGGGTCAGACCCTACAGAAAAAGCAGTTTTCTTTTATAATCCTAGAATAGCAACATCTCAATGGATGAAAAGTATAGGAAAAGAAAAGGTAACAACCATTGGCAATCATGTTTTCTTTGTAGCAAAAAATTAGACATATACTTTTTTAGCTAGTTTCTAGCTAAGCACATATATAAACAAAAACCCATTCATAAAATAGGTTATGAATGGGTTTTTGTTTAATTCTATTACTTCAAAGAATCCAAGTATGAAACTGCACTTAACGCAGCTACCTGACCCTGCCCTGCTGCTCTCATGTATTGATATGGTTTTCCGGTACAATCCCCTGCAGCAAAACAGCCTTGAATATTTGTGTTCATATTTAAATCTATTTTTATATGATTATTTTCCATTAAAAGTCCTGGTACAAGCTGATTAGGTGATATACTATCCTTTAATACAAAAACTCCATCGGTAACTATTGTTCCATTTTTTAATATAACATTTCTAACTCTATCATCACCTTGTATTTCTATAGGTTTATCATCTACTATTTCTATATTACCTCTTTTTAAATTATAATTGGCTTTATACATTGGAACATAGAAAATCTTCTCAGCTAATTCACTTACATAATTAGCCTCTTCTTCAGCCTCTTTATTATAACCTATAATTGTTACTACTTTTCCTTTATAAAGTGGTGCATCACAGGTAGCACAATAACCAACACCACGTCCTAAATATTCTTCTTCTCCTTTCAGTGGTTTTGTATACTCTATGCCTGTCGCTAGTATAACGGTTTTTGCCTCATACATTTTTTCATTAACAGCTAATGCAAAATATTCTCCCATAGCATATATGGTGTTTATTCTTTCAAGTGTTATGTCTATATTCATTGAACTAATATGCTTCTGAAATTGCTCTTTTAAATCCATTCCTGTTATTTCATAAAGCCCTAAATAATTATTTACTTTCGGTGCCTTTTCTACCTTGCTGCTTAAGTTTTTACTACCAAATATAATTATGTTCTTATTTCTTATTTTAGCATTTATTGCAGCGGATAATCCCGCTGGTCCACTGCCTACTATAGCTATATCATATCTATCACTCATAAACTCCACTCCTTATTATTTATAATATATAAAATGACAAATCAACCTATTGTTAATTTGTCATTTCAGCTAATTGCTTTATTTTAAAACTAAGAATTAAATATGTTTTTCTATAGTACTTTTTATAGCATCCTTTGGTCTAAATCCAACTAGAGTATCTACAACTTCTCCATTTTTTAAAATCATAACAGTAGGTATGCTAGCGATTTTATATTGTGTTGATACTACAGGGTTTTCATCAACATTTAATTTGAAAAATTTTGCTTTATCACCTAGCTCCCCAGCAATTTCATCTATAACAGGAGCAAGCATTTTACATGGACCACACCATGATGCCCAAAAATCTACAACTACAGGTTCTGATGAATTCTTTATTGTTTCAGCAAAATTTATGTCCTTTATTTCATTTATCATTTCTCTACCTCCAATATACCCTTTAGGGGTATTTATATTTTAATTTTATACTAAACTTTTTATTTAGTCAATAATAACTAATAATTATTATCCATAATTATTTAATCATTTCTACCCATAATTATTTTCTTCTTTTTAAATAATATATATGCACATAGGTTAATCTTATATTTTATTCATATTGTAAATATAATTCACCTGTCATTAACGCTAGTGCCCTACATATTAGTTACTAACTAATTCTCTAATTACTGAATTACTATAAATTGATTCTGGATAGTTATTTAATAATTTTTCAGCATATATCTTTGCTTTAGACTTATCTATATCTTTGTATATAACAGCTAAATTATACAATACAGTATCCTCATAATTTTCATTAGAAAAATCTTGGTCATACTGCTTATAATATTTTATAGCATTTTCAACATCTCCTGATGAGTAAAAAGCACTACCAGTCATATATATTATGTGAGGATATAAATAGCTTTCCTTACCAATTTCGTATGCCTTTGAAAGATATGCCTTCGCATTATTATAATCATTGCTACTCATGTATGTGCAACCTTTATTATAAAAATAGTCAACACCTTCCCCTTTAAGCAACTCATCAGCCTTTGATAGAATTATTTTATCATTAACAGATATATTCTTATCTTTCCACTTAACAGTTTCTTCATAAAGGGACTCGAAATTTTTATTTTCTATGCCACTTTTAACCTTATCCGAAGGAAAGGTCTCATCTTCTATTTTATTAGGAACAACTTTATCCTTCTTAACTTCATCTGTATTGGATTTATTTATTGCTTTTTTAGAAGATTCTTTCGGACTACTCAAATTCTTATTATTTTTTATAAACTTTCCATATACTATTAAAGTAGAAAAAACTAGCACTAAGCATATAATAACAATTAAAACATATCTTAGATTTATTTTATTTCGGTTCTTACCTACGTCTCCATAAGTTCCAAGATTTTTTATAATTTCTCTGGCCATGCTGTTATTTTTATCTAAAGTTAATACTTTTTCTATATATTCTAAAGCCTTATCATATTCTCCTATTCTCATATAACATAAGGAAATATGATTATTTACATTTATGCAATTAAAATCACTTCCTGCACACTCTTCCAAAAGACTTAGGGCTTCATTTATTTTTAGTTCCTTTATAAAGCTTAAAGCTGTTGTGTAAAGATCCAATCTTTCTTTATCTTTTTTTGTATCATTTAAATATTTTTCTGAAACCTCATCCTTGTTAACCCCATAATTCATTTTCCAAAGTCTTTGCGCACTATCTAAATCACCCTTTAGATAGCAAAGTAGCCCTTTGAAATTTATTGATGCTGAGTTTTTGATATCTATAGATATACTCTCTTCACATAATTCAATCGCCTTATTTATATGCCCCTTATTATACTTATCTAATGCCTTAATATACAGTTTTTTGGATTTATCCATTGATTATTCCCCTTAGATCTATTGATTAGCTCCATTAATTATATAGATTAATTTTCCTTCAGAATTTTTTACGTTCATTGCTTTGCTTAAGCTTGCATCAAAAGAATAAATAGTCCAATTTTCCACATGTGATTTATTGTAGGCCTCATCTTCATATACATTTACTTTTAAACTTATGTTGTTCCCTGATTTCTTTGCAGTCATTATTTGTTGTTTTTTATCAGATGGTTGTAATACAGAAGATAACTTGCCCGTTCCTACATTAAGTAAATATAAGCTACCACCCTTAGCAACAGTACCATGAGCTGATCCTATTACAACAAATAAGTTTTTATTATCTAGCCATTCAATATATAGAGGTGAAATTTGGTTGTTATCTGTAATTTCAAAGCTAGAAATATTATTATTACTATCTTTTACAAATATTTTACCAACACCTTCTTCTGCAGCTTCCTGACCCTTTCCCTCTATGCAGGCGCTAAAAGATCCATTAGTAGAGGCTTTCCAATCTGTACTAAAGGTTGGTTTTTTCCCTTCTTCTAGTTGTTTTTTTGAAAGTTTAGGAACATCATCATTTTGTGGATTTGTAAATTTAGCATCATTTTTTACTTCCTTTGAACTGTTATTAGTTGCGTTTTTATTAACAGAAGAACTAGTCTCTGTTGGGCTTTTCTGCTCCACAGAAGTTTGATTATTATTTGTAGCTGTTTTATTTTGCTGACTTCCACAGGCAGTTAATCCTAAGGACAAGACAGCTACGATTGACCAAATGGCATATATTCTCTTGTTATTTTTTAATCTTATCATAATAAATTCCTCCTTAGATTCATAATCTTACTCTTATATTATATACCAAAATATCCACTAATGGTTGATATTTTGAACATAAACAAAACCTGAACCAAATCAAATTTGGATCAGGTTTTATTTATGTTATGTTAATTTGAGTAAGCTAGCTTTTTAATTTTGTATTATTAGTTTTTTCGCATTTAATATAGAAGATGCGCTCATAGAGAATTCATCTAATCCATATTCAACTAGAGTGGCAATAGCTTTTTCATCTCCAGCCATTTCTCCACACATACCACACCATTTACCTTCTTTATGTGCGCCTTCTATAGTCATCTTTATAAGTCTTAATACAGCTGGATGCATCGGATTATAAAGGTATGATACTTTTTCGCTCATTCTATCTGCTGCTAATGTATATTGTATTAAGTCATTAGTTCCTATTGAGAAGAAATCAACATGCTTAGCTAGTTCATCAGCACATACTGCAGCTGCTGGTATCTCAACCATAATACCCCACTCAATATTTTCTGAAACTTCTTTTCCTTCAGCTTTTAATTCAGCTTTACATTCTTCAACGACTTCTTTAGCTTGAACGAATTCTTCTAATCCTGAAATCATTGGGAACATTACTTTTAAGTTTCCATATATTGAAGCTCTTAATAATGCTCTTAATTGAGGCTTAAATATATCTTTTCTATCTAAACATAATCTTATTGCTCTATAACCTAAAAATGGATTCATTTCTTCTGGTAGTGGTAAATACGGAAGAGTTTTATCTCCACCAATATCTAATGTTCTTATAACAACTGGTTTTCCTTCCATTTTTTCAAGAACATATTTATATGATTCATATTGCTCTTCTTCTGTAGGAGCATCGTTTCTATCCATATATAAGAACTCTGTTCTAAATAGACCTATTCCATCTCCACCATTTGCTAATACTTGATGAACATCTTCTGGCTTTCCTATATTTCCTGCAACTTCTACACGCTTTCCAGCCTTAGTAACAGTTTTAACACTTATTAGCTTTTTTAGTTCTTCTTTTTCTGCTTCATAAGCTGCTTTCTTGCCTTCATATATCTTTATTGTTTCTTTATCAGGATTTATTATTGCGATTCCTTCTATTCCATCAACAATTATAGAATCTCCATCTTTAACAGTTGAAGTTATATCTTGAAGTCCAACAATAGCAGGTATTTCTAAAGTTCTTGCCATAATCGCACTATGAGAAGTTCTTCCACCTATGTTAGTTAAGAAAGCTATAACTTTACTTTTATCAAGCTGTGCAGTATCTGATGGTGTTAAGTCATGAGCAACTACTACTGTGTTGTCTTCATACTCTGAAACACCAGCAGCCTTTCCTACTAAATTAGCAAGTATTCTCTTACCAACGTCTTTTATATCTGCTCCTCTTTCTCTCATATATTCATCTTCCATAGATTCAAATATACTAGCATACATATCCAAAACATCTTGAAGAGCTTTTTCTGCATTTACTTTATTGCTTTCTATTCCCATTTGAACTGCTCCGGCAAATTCAGGGTCTTCTAAAAGCATTGCGTGACTTTCAAAAACTGCTGCTTTATCAGCACCTAACTCTTTTTCTGCTTTTTCTTTTATTTTAAATAACTGTTCTTTGGAAGCCTCAAGTGCTTTATTAAATCTTGCAACTTCTTCCTGAATATTTTCTACTACTTTTTCTTCTACCTTTACTTCAATTTCTTCCTTTATTAAAACTTTACCTATTGCATATCCTTTTGAAGCTGCTATACCTTTTTTCATTGTTTATCCTCCTAAATTATAACTTTTATCTATAAATCTATATTTTAAATTTAATGTTGTTTTCTTTTAGCAATAATATTTATAGCAATTTATATGCCAAACTATAAAACAAATTAATATTTTTAATTTATTACATATATATTTTGTCTAAAGCCGTGCTTTTGTAAACAGAAGTTATGTAAAACTTTAAAATATTAATTTTGTTGACGAAAAAATAAATTATATATTAAAATAATACTTGATAAAAATTAACAAGCACTTCTTATATAATTATCATAATTCATTTAAAAACTTTGTTCAATGCTAGACTTATGGCGCTTTTTAAGGTATCATGTTAATTGATATTTTTTATCAACATTATATGCTTTTATGATACTTTTTATCAATACATTTAAATACACATGATATTCTTTGTCGAATCTTCAAGCATATATTATATTTTTGTCAAAACGAGGTGGATTATGTACAAAAATAGTATAAACATTCCTATACCTAACGGTATACACACAAGAATCGCAGCAATGATAGTTCATAAATCTACAGAACTTAAAAATAAGTATGGTGTAAATCTTTATATAAGAAATCTATCTACAAAGGAGCCTTTAGCAATTAGTATGCTTGCTTTAATCTCACTAAAAATAAAACAAAATGAAGTAATTGAGGTTTCTTGCAGAGAAGATTCTGAAAAAGGTCAAAAGTCAGTGCTAGAACTCTGTAATTTTATTACTAAAGATATAATAACTAATAATCCCATGTTATCTAAAATAGATGATATTATTGAAGAAAATACCATAGCCTATGAACAAATTGTAAAAAACATTCCTGTAGGTATATTAGTTATAGATACTAATGGATATATTACTGCAATGAATGATTATTCTTTAAAAATTGTTGATAAGCAATTAAAAGATGTTATCGGTAGACATATAAAGGATATTATTCCTACTTCTGATCTACTTAATGTAGTTCTATCAAAAGAACGTCGAGTTGGAGAAACTCAATATATAAATAATCATCTTGTTATTACTAATAGATCTCCTATATTTTCTAACAATAACGTAATCGGTGCCTTAGGAGTATTTCAGGATATATCAGAACTTATAGGTATAAAAGAGTTAAATGAAAAGTTTAGTAAAATATTAGAAACATCACATGATCTAATTTGTTTTATAGATGAGAGAAGAATTATAAGTTATGTAAATCCGTCATATGAGAAACACTTTGGGATAAAAAGTTCAGAAATTGTAGGAAAAGATTTATTACAAATCTCTCCTAATGGATTAAGAATTAAGGTGTTTAACACAAAAAAACCTGTAGAAAATGTAGTCCATCGTAAAGACAATATAAGTATCGTAACCACAGTAGAGCCTTTATTCATAGATGGAATTTTTAAAGGTGTTATTTCTATATCAAAATCAGTTAACGAGCTGAAAGATTTAGTAAAAAAACTTGAAGATTCTGAGGAAGAATTAAGATATTATAAAGAAGAATTAAAAAGACATACAAAATTAAGTAGCTCATTCAGTTCTATTATAGGCTGCAGTAGCTCTCTTAAGGATTGTTCAATTATGGCTCAAAAAGCTTCACAATCCACTTCTACAGTATTGATAAGAGGTGAAAGTGGAACAGGCAAAGAACTTATAGCAAAGGCAATTCATAATAATAGTAATAGGAACGATAAGCCCTTTGTTAGGGTCAACTGTGCTGCTATTCCTGAAAATTTACTTGAAAGCGAATTATTTGGATATGAAAAAGGTGCATTTACAGGAGCAGTAAAAAGCAAACCTGGTAAATTTAATATAGCAAACGGCGGAACTATATTTTTAGATGAGATAGGTGATATGCCTACTTCCATGCAAGTTAAACTCTTAAGAGTATTACAAGAAAGGGAATTCGAAAGCGTAGGTGGACTCACTACTCAAATTGTGGATGTAAGAATAATAGCTGCAACTAATAGAAATCTTGAGAAAATGATAGAAGAAGATAAATTTAGGGAGGATTTATATTATAGATTAAATGTTATTAGTATTATGCTGCCTCCCTTAAGACATAGAAGAGAGGATATAAATCTTTTAGTAGAACACTTTATCGAAAAAATAAGTACTAAATTAGATAAAAATGTTAGAGATATAGATAAAAAAACTCTTATGTATCTTCAAGAGTATCATTGGCCTGGGAACATCCGTGAGCTTGAAAATATTATAGAAAGAGCTATTAATATGTGTGAAAACAGCATAATAACTGAGAAAGATTTGCCTTTTTACATTAAGAACGAAAACTCAACAAACAATAATTTAATAAACCTTAGAAATGGGGAACTTCAGCCTTTGGAGGAATATGAAAAGGAAATAATAACCTTAGCTATTAGAAAGTATAAAAGTTATAATAAAACAGGCAAGGCTCTAGGAATTACCCACAGAACTGTGTCCTTAAAATGCAAAAAATATGGTATAGATATAAACAATCTTATTTGAAGACAATAGCTACCTATCTTTTTTCACTTAAGTTATCCACATTTTTTATATAAAACAATCCCCAGTAGTTGAAAACTGCTGGGGATTGTTTTATATAAATTTAAAATCTATTTTCTATTCATTGTTGCTAATAAATATACAACTTACTTATATTTAATTTCTATTTTATTAAGTCTTGAAACTCCGTTGAATCTTTTACTGGATTGAAATCCACTTCTTCGCTAGCAATTTTCTTAACATCCGGTGACATTTCTATAGCAGTTCTTAAGAACTTAATAGTATTTTGTACATCTCCTCTTCTTCCATAAATGCTAGCCTTCCCGTAATAGCTCCATATATAGTTTTCAACCTCTAAATTCTTATCATACCACTTTAACGCATCTTCATAATGTCCATAGAGTTCATATGCTAAAGCTTTATTAAACCTAGCGTAACCAAAATCAGACTTTAGCTCTAATGACTTATCTATATTTTTCATTCCTTCATTATAACTATTGCTATAACATAAAGCTATGCCCTTGATATTATAAGCTTTATAAAAATTGTTGTCTTCACTTATAATGCCATTTGCTATATTTATAGTATCTTCATACTTTTTATTTTCAAAGGCCCTTACACTTTCCTGATACTTATCTTCTAATTTTTTATTTTCTTCTTCCTTTAATTTTTTTAATTCATCTTCTTTATTTTTTTCTTGGTCATTAGACTTTATATATGTCTGAGAATTAGTGTTTGTATTATTTATTTTACTTTTATTATTTTTTCTATTATTAATAGCCTCTTTATATGCTATTAAAGCAACTATTATGCTTAATATACAAAATATTATTACTTTAGACTTAAAGGACAATTTTTTTAACAAGCCCCCAGAAAAATCATTGTTTTTATCTCTAAATCCCATGATATCTTCCTTTCTGTATTCTCTTATCGATTCTTCCTACACTAATCTATTAAGTATATCATTAACTTTATTGTTTTTGTATCATATAGTATTCAAATTTATCTTTTATAAATTTTTCAATTTCATGCATATCGTGCTTTCTAGACCTAACACAATTCTGCGCAAAGTCACTGCAAAGATAACATTTCCTCTTGCATAACCCCAGTTCACTTCTACTTAATCCCTTGCCCCGTTTATCATACACGTCAATATCAACACATCTTCCTAAAGTATGCTTTTCTTCTATCTCCACCGCTTTGAGTTTCACTTTATTATGTTCTTCCTTTATGATTATAGTTATAATCGGTCCTTCCGCAGTTATATTGAATTCTTTATGCAAAACTTTATCATTGAATTCCTTAGTAACTAAAACACTCAAAGCTTTTATTATACCAAAAGATATATAATTATTTTTATTTATTCCAGGGTAATTAACTCTAATAGTAAGGAGCGTATTATCATATTTTTCAAGCAAGTTTTCTTGTCTATACACTCTTTCCTCCCTAGCAATTAGTATATCTTCTGGAGTATATTCTTTTTTATATTTCCTATTACGCTCATCCATATCAATTTTTTCATCTATGCAGTCCTCATAGATGCTATTTATTAGGTTTATTTCATCTTTTGTAAACTTAATCATATTTTCTTTCATAAAATTAGTGAGGAGAATTACTATTTTTTATTCTCTCAATTATTTCCTTTCCATTTTGTGAATTTAAAAAACTCCATGTAACTTCTGGAACAATATTTTTAACCAGTTCTAGTTCATCAGTTTTTATTAATTCCCTTACTTTAGAAGCACTTATATAATACTCATTATATTTCTTTCTTTCTATTTCTATAAGTTCAACACCATACTTAGGTAAAATACTTTTTAATGTTTTATTATAAGAATTAGTAACACTACAATAAGGCTCCTGGCCAATAAATCTTTTTACTATGTTAAACTTGTCACAAAAATACTTACCAAAAATACTACAGTCTATATTTTGATAAGCCTTCATTCTTGTATCTTCTTTTCTTATAAAATAAGAAGGAAATGTAGCAGAAGAAATTATATATTCTCCTCCTGGAATTACAGTTACATTTTTTAAATCTTCTACTCCCTTTTTGACAATATCATATCTATCTTTAAATGGAAAAAGTGATTTATCTTCTTCCACTATGAATAACAATATTTCTTCACAGTTTTTAGCCGCTTCTTCTATTAAGTACCTATGTCCCGTAGTAAAAGGATTACAATTCATAACTAAAGCACCTTTAGCCGTATTGCAGTTTATACCATATTTAGTGCTCATACTATTTAATGCTTTGTTTATATCGTAAATACCATATTCCAACAGCGATGCATCTTCTACTTGGTACAAGAGTTTAAAATTCAATGAGGTAAACATTTTTATCTTGTCAGCCTTTGTAAATATAAAGCTATGAAATATACCTTCTTCAAAAAGCTTATCTACTAAATGAGATATAAGCGAAGCTGTTACATTCTGTCCCCTTAAATCCTCTGATGTAGCAAAACATTTAAAAATATTTTTAGATTTAGAACAAGTAGCCTTAATATTTCCACTCAAATTCCTTAGAACTACAGTATAGTCTACATCTGAGTCTAATATTAATCCAAAGCCTTCTAAAAATCTATATACCTCTTGTTTTTCATTTTTATCTTTTAAATTTACCTTTTGAAGTTTTAAATCATACATTATTTTAACTCCTTTATTAAGGTATTTGAAACACACAGATTCAAGTTTAACTTTATAATACTTATTAAAACAGTAAGATACTTTGGTAACTTTACATTTAACCCGCTACAAAGTATCTTACATTCATTATGCTTTAAGGCATCTTCAAAAATAACTAGTCAGTATCCTAGTCTATTTTGCATCTTTGACTTGTTATTTTTTTCAGATGTCTAATCTAATGGTTTTCTAACAACATCAACAACAGTTCCATCTCTATACTCAACTATAGCTACTATTTCATCCGTCATTTCTATCGCTTCAGGCTTTCCTGTCATTCCTTCTGCTAGTTCTTTTAGTTCTTCTATTGTCATTATTGGAAGACTTGAATTATTTAACTTTTCTATCAAGTCTTTTCTTTCAGGGTTTACTGCTATTCCTCTTTCAGTAACAACTACGTCTATGCTTTCTCCAGGAGTAGTTACTGTAGTTACACTATCTTTTATAATAGGCAATCTTCCTTTTATAAGACTTGTAACAACTATAGCTAACTTTGCTCCTGCTGCTGTATCACTATGACCACCAGATCCTCCCATGATAACCCCGCTAGATCCAGTAGTAACATTTACATTAAATTTAGTATCTATTTCTGTTGCCCCAAGAATCATAACATCCAAGTTGTTTACAACCGCTCCTTTGTTATGAGGATTTCCATACATAGAACTAGACATTCCTTGATGCTTTGGATTATCTCTGTATGATTCAATTGCTTTTAAATCAAAACACTGGACATCAAAAATATTTCTAAATAATCCTTCTTCCAACATCTCTACAATGTATCCTGTTATTCCTCCAGCAGCAAAACTTCCTACTACGCCTTTTTCTTTCATTAAATCTTTTAACTCTGCTGCTACAGCAAGAGAAATTCCTCCAGCTCCCGTTTGGAATGATAATCCGTCCTTAACAAGCCCTGATAACTGAATAACCTTTGTTGCCATTTTAGCTATTTTAAGTCCTACTGGTTCTTTAGTTATTTTAGTAGTACCCGATACAATACCTGCAGGATTTCCTATAGAATCAAATTTTACAACATAATCTACGTAAACTTGACTTATCTCTATTGGACATGCTGGATAAGGTACTAAATTATCTGTTATAGCTACTACTTTATCTGCATACTCAGCATCTGCAGTAGCATAACCTAGTGATCCACAAGCAGCATTACCATAAACTCCGTTTATGTTGCCATAAGTATCTGCAGTTGGCGCTCCAATAAATGCTATGTCTATATGTAAATCTCCACTTTCTATAGCCCTTGGTCTTCCTCCATGAGTCATCATAATAGCAGGCTTCTCTAACTGACCTCTTGATATAGCTTCTGCTACAGGACCGGACATATAGTTTGCAACTATTCCTGTAACTACTCCACTTTTAATGTACTCTACTAATGATTCATGTATAGGGAAAATGGAACTTGCTGCTACAGTAATATCCTTTATTCCTCTTTTAGCAATTGCGTACATTACATTATTAAGTACAAAGTCTCCATTTCTCAAATGATGGTGGAAAGATATAGTCATTCCGTCCTTTATTCCAATTTTATCTAAAGCCTCATCAATATTATTTAATACTTTTTCGTCTCCAGGCTTTACGCTGCTTACCTTGATTCCAATCTTTTCTTTAACTCCACAGTTTTCAAAAGCACCTTGAAAATGCTTTACTTTTCCATAACCTTCGATATAATCAGGAATTTCTCTTCCTAGTACATTCTTCATTTAAATCCCTCCCTTTTTACAAAAATTGTTAATTTAAAAATTAACATTTAATAACTTAATCAAGTAATTTAATATATCTGAATATCATTTACAATTATACTAAACTATTACTTATCAATTACACATTAAGTTACTAGATAAGATCTAATGTTTTTGCTAATTGTACCGTTGTAATTGCTCTATTTATTATAGGAGCATCCACCATTTTACCATCTAGTGAAAATACGCCTAAGCCTTTCTCATTGGCTTCATCTCTAGCATGAAGTATTCTAAGAGCATACTTAATTTCATACTCTGTTGGTGCTAAAACTGAATGTATAGTATCTATTTGTCTTGGGTTTATTGATGCTTTACCTGTAAACCCTAAACTTTTAGCCTTTAGAGTATCTTTTGCAAGACCTTCATAGTCATTCGTATCAGTAAAAGGTGTATCTATTGCATCTACTCTAGCTGCTTTACATGCAGTTGAAACCTTATTCCTTGCATAGAAGATTTCTTCGCCTTCTTTAGTTCTTTTAACTCCAAAATCAGAAGTTAAATCCTCCGCTCCTAGAAGTACTGCAACTACTCTTTTTGAAGAATTTATTATACTATACACATTTTCTAATCCATATGCAGATTCAACAATTGGTATAAGCTTTATGCTTCCATTCTCAAAGCCTTCTTCAGCTTCTACCTTTATTAGCATCTCATCTATATTTTTAAGTTGCTCTTCTGTAGCTTTGGGAATCATCAAACTATCTGGCTTAACTCTTGACATAACGTCTATATCCTTAAGACCAAATTCTGTATCGAGAGGGTTAACTCTTACAACAAGTTCTACTTGTGAGTAATCTATAACCTTTATAGCTTCCCTAACAAGTTCCCTTGCACTGTCTTTTTCAGTGAGGCTTACTGCATCCTCTAAATCAAGTATTACTGAGTCCGCTCCAAGTATTGGTGCACTTTGAAGCATTCCCGGATTGTTTCCAGGCATAAAAAGCATTGTTCTTCTTAGTTTTTCCATTTATATCACCCCGAAATCAAATTGGAATTTACATTGCTCTTTCTATAGCTGTTTGCATTCTAGCTTTAATTGTATAGTCTAAGGCACCTTTATCCTGCGCCTTAATAGTTATATTTTCTACGCCTAGTTCTTCAACTTTATTTAGTATTGTTTTCTTTATCTGCTTTCCGAATTGCTTCATTACTATGCTTTCAAGTTCCAACTCTACTCCACCATTTTCGTTAGGTATTACCATAATTAATATATCATTAGATTCAAGTGTTCCAGCTTTAGCTATTTTATTTATTATCATGTTTTTCCCTCCTAACATTGGGACTTTCTACTTTAGTGACTGAAGATAATTCATTTGTCCTTGCTCATAAAGGTTATTGCCTTCTGAATCTATTACTACAACTACAGGTAAATCTTCTACCTCCAGCTTTCTTATTGCTTCAGATCCTAAATCTTCATAAGCAACAAGATCAGCTTTTTTTATTGATTTACCCATAAGTGCAGCCGCTCCACCTATTGCTGCAAAATAAACAGCTTTATTTTTTTTCATTGAATCTACTACTTCTTTAGATCTTAATCCTTTTCCAATCATACCCTTTAAACCTATATCTAAAAGTCTTGGTGCATAAGAATCCATTCTATAACTAGTAGTAGGTCCTGCTGATCCTATGACCTTACCTGGTTTTGCGGGACTTGGTCCTACGTAGTATATAATTGTATCCTTAACATCTATAGGTAATGTTTCTCCCTTATCTAGAAGATCTACAAGCCTTTTATGTGCCGCATCCCTAGCTGTATATATAGTTCCAGATATTAAAACACTATCTCCAGCTTTTAAATCCTTAACTTTTTCCTCTGTTAAAGGAGTTGTTATTCTCTTATCCATATTTATACCTCCACACGATAAATTAGAAATTATACTCAAACTAAAGTTCTACTTCTGCATGTCTTGTAACATGACAATTTATATTAACAGCTACTGGTAATCCTGCTATATGAGTAGGATAGGTTTCTATATTCACTGCAAGTGCAGTAGACTTTCCTCCAAATCCTTGTGGTCCTATACCTAAAGCATTTACTTCAGCCAGAAGTTCTTCTTCTAGGTCCGCATAAAACTTATTACTATTTCTCTCTACTAATGGTCTAATTAAAGCTTTCTTTGCTAAATTAGCAGCTCTATCAAAAGTTCCACCAATTCCAATCCCTACAACAATTGGAGGACATGGATTAGGACCCGCTTCCTTAACTACCTTAAGTACAAAATCCTTAACTCCTTTTAGCCCATCTGCTGGTTTTAACATTTTAAGTTGGCTCATATTTTCTGATCCAAATCCTTTTGGAGCTACAACTATTTTTAATTTATCTCCAGGTACTATATCATAATATATAATAGCAGGAGTGTTATCTTGGGTATTAACTCTATCTAAAGGATCTTTTACCACAGATTTTCTTAAATATCCTTCTGTATATCCCTGTCTTACCCCTTCATTTATTGCATCCTCTAAGCTTCCACCTACCATATGTACTTCCTGTCCAAGCTCTACAAACACACAAGCCATACCAGTATCCTGACAAATAGGCATATCTTCATTTTTAGCTATTTCTACATTTTTAAGAATCTTATCTAATATGCCTTTTGCCATATCCCATGATTCATCATCATAAGCCTTTTTGATTTTATTTTTAACATCATCTGAAAGATAGTAATTGGCATCTATACATAGTTTCTTTACTGCCTTAGTTATTTCTGATACATTTATTTCTCTCATAATTTAATATCCTTCTCCCTTTTAAAAATCTTACAAATTTAATTAATCTATTAGTTATTTATATATTATAATTTATTATCGTATAACTTGTCACAAATAAGTATGTAAAAAGGCAGTTTAATAAAAACCACCTTTTCACAATTAATATAAAATCTATTATTGTTTTCTTCTATTTATTAATGCAAGCACTCTATTCATTTCGTTGTTAACTATCATATATCCTTCATCAACGCCCATTCCTGGTTTAGCAAGTACTTGTTTTGCGCCACAAGCCATACCTATATTTGTAGTTACTTCAGCGGATCTATTAGTTTCGTTACAGGTTCCACCACAGTAAGCTCCCATTCCACGCTCTTTGCAGTAAATAATAGCCTCAGCTATATTGTTTACTCCGCCAAGATCTGGAGTTTTGATTTGTACCATGTGGCCAGCTTTATTATCTGTAAAGAATTTAACATCCTCAACAGTGTTACACCATTCATCTGCAACTAATTCTACATTTATTCCCCTGCTATCAATTTCAGCTCTTAAATCTCTTAACGCTTCCATTTGCTTTTGTCTGTCTTCTACATCCATAGGACCTTCTATTCTTAATTTGAATGGCTTTGCAGCTTCCTGAAGGGTTGCCAAATAATCAGCCATAGCTTTTGTATCATAATTAAAGGCAGCACCGATTGTTCCATAAACATCTATATGAAATATAGGACTATACTCTTCACTACTTCTTAACTTCAATACTCTATCACTTAACCATTGAACATAAGATAATAGTTTTTCTCCCTTTAATCCAAGCTTATCTTCTACATGGTTTATAAGTGCATGGGGCATTACATCTGCACCCTTTATTATCATTTTATCAGCATTGTCGTATCTATCGTCACCTGATTGAGTAAATATTGGAACCCTATTTATTTCTGCACCTTTATTATATTCATTTCTTATAACCTCAGCCATGGTTATCTTTTTAGCCTTTGCTACAGCATCAAGTATAGCCTGGCTTATGCCATATCTTATAGCAGTATGTAATCTTTCCCCATCAACTAACATTCTATCAAATTCTTCAGCTAATGCTTTGAATTCAGTTACTTCTCTACCTATAAGCTTAGGAACTATTGCCTTTTCTATTACTGGTATAAAATCCTTTGCTAAGAATAATGGATCTCTTCCACCAGCTCCTGAATATTGAACAGCTGCACAATCCCCATATGCCACCTGTCCGTCTTCAAGCACTATCATTACAGATATAGCTTCTCCTGCCTGTCTAACCTTTGTGAATCCATCTGTTACAGGTTCTCCTATGTAAGTAAATCCATCATGTTTTGCTCCCTTTTTTATAGCTCTTTGGTCATCAAAGTAAAATCCAGTTTTTCCTTCTGAACAAATGACATCAACTATCTTCATGTAATACACCCGTCTTTCTTCAATAGTTTTTATATTAATGAATAATTTATCTTTAATAAATTTAAAATTGTAATAATCCTAGACTATCACTATTTAAGTGATAGTCTCAGTTTTAGAATGTTATTTTTCAGGCCTTCCTATAAGTTTTCCTTTACCAACTGCAAATATATCATCTATAGTCATTTGAAAACTTACTTCTCTTCCTTCAAACTTGCCTCTTTCCTCTAACTTTTTCATATTGTATGCCTTTAATTCGTCATTTAGAGGTACATTTCCAAAATTGAAGTATCTTACAGCACCATTGTTATCTCTTGCTGGCATCATCTTTCCAGCATTGTACTTGCTTGGTGCAAATGGTATGTCTACTGTACCTGTTTCGAAGCCTTTTACTGTTCCTATAGCTAAATCGCCCTTGCCAAGTTCGAACAACTTATCCATCATGCACTTAGTTTCAGCCTTAATTATAGTTATTTCAGTTTCTAATTCCTTTGACATAGGAAGTTTTTGTCCTTGAAGCATATTTAAAGTCATTTTTGTAGCCTTTATCCCTGCTGCATTTGCTTCCTTTGTTGGTATACCTATGGCTTCGTGTGGAGTTTTTACTATAACCTTTGTAGCCCCAGCCAAAGCTGCAGTTGCTGCTCCTGAAGCTATAACTCCAAAAGCTTTTGATTCATCTTGTGGGAATCCTCCCATCCACTGGTGGAAAACTGTGGTTATATAAATGTCTTTATACCCATATTGTACTAAGTACTCATTTACTTGCTCTTCTAAAGCTCTTATCGCTGCAACGTCTTGAATTAAATTTCCACACTGTCCATATCCTACAGTTATGTTCTTAACTCCCTGTTCTGCTGCAAGTAAAGCTTCTATTATTGCTACAGCATTTGATGTACTCGGTGGTACTAATGTACCAGTTAATGGACCAAACGGTTCTCTATTTATTGATATGCCTTGTTCTTCATAGTATCCAACAAGTCTATCACAGTACTGCCAATCCAATAAAGCTTTTTCTATAGACACGCTCTTTGCGTATGGAATGTTATAAGATATTCCGCCACCTTCATTTGATGTCCAACCAGATGCATGAATTATTTCAGTAAGTAATCTAGCATCTGGTGTACCATGTCTTGCCTGAAGTGGTAAATCTACACCTTCTAATACCTTTCTGCAGCCTTTTACTCCATAATTAACTCCAGGAAAACCATTAAGTAATGATCTTCCTGCAGCTAGGCTTTCTTGTATTCCTACTTCACATTCATCATATCTATTTTGTCTTGTATAACTATCTATAGTTGATGGAAGTAAATCTGCTTCACCTTCATTTTGGAGATGAGTTAAAAGTTCTATATGTTCCTTTAGTAAAGCAACCCCTGCTCTTGGCTGAGCTAGTGTTATACCTGCTTCCTTAGCTTTTCTTAGCTTAGCTGGAAAGCTTTTGTGCTCAGGTACCTTCTTTAAATATTCTACTGCCTCTTCAAGATCTACCTCCATACCGGTAGGCCATTGACTTAAGACTTCTTTTCTCATATTAAAAAACTCGACCTCTGTCCATTTTTTGTTTTTAAGTTTCAATCCGATTACCTCCTAATTAACTTTAACCAAATATTTTTTCATTATTCTTACCGCCATATTCGGATGTTCTTCTGCTAAAAGTCCCATAGCTGATAGTATATAAGTTTTATCTATTAAACATTCTGGATTTTGAGGTTTCAAGTATGTAGGATTAGTTTCGTCAAAAATTCCTGCCTTTAATATTGATGTTGGATTTTCACTATGAACTAACACTCCACCAGTTCCTATTAAGTACTTAACATCTAAAAGATCCTTGCCTTCTTGGGAATAAATCACTCCGCATGGTGTATATAATGTTTCAAGAACTCCTACATGTCTTTCTAAAGCTAGCTCTGTTGCAGCTTTAGCCATTGCTTCATCGAATTTTATTTCTTGTTCCGTTTTTGGTACCATTCTTATATTTTCCACTCTATATCTACAATTAGCCTCTACATCTATATTTTTATCATTAAGATATTTCTGTATTTTTCTGGTTGTGGCTGCTTCCCATAATGCAACAGCAGAATACCTCATTCCTAGATCACCCTCAACAGTTCTCTTTGCAAAAGGTTCTTGAAGTCCCCTTAGAGTTACTCCTGGTTTTGATGGTTCCCCGTCTGCTAGTGAATGTACATCTGTAGTAGCACCCCCTATATCTACAACCACCAAATCTCCTACGCCTTCTTCCTTATCTGTTCCTTCGCTTAAAACTCTTGCAGCCTTTAATACAGCCGCTGGTGTTGGCATTAATATTCCACTTGTATAGTTTTCTGCTTTTTTCATACCTTTAGCTTCAACTATCTTTTCCATGAATATCTTTCTAATTTCTTCTCTCGCAGGCTCTACATTTAAAACATTAAGCTTAGGCATTACATTGTCAGTTATTCTATAAAACATATCTGCATCACTTAATATTTTTTCTACAATATCTACAGCTACTTTATTTCCAGCTACTACAATTGGAAGTTTTATGCCACTTTCAGCAAGAACTTTTGCATTGTGGATAATACAATCTTTGTTTCCTCCGTCTGTACCACCAGCTAAAAGAATAATATCTAATTTTGAATTCTTTATTTCTTCTATTTCCTTCGATGTTAAATCATAACTGTAGACATTAAGTACTCTTGCGCCTGCGCCTAATGCAGCTCTCTTTGCTGCTTCAGCTGTCAGTTCTGGAACAAGTCCAATGGCAACCATTTTTAGTCCCCCTGCCGCAGAAGAACAAGCTAGCTTTTTTACAAAGTTGACTTCTTTTCCATTTAACTGCTGCTGAAGTTTTCCAAAAGCATTGTCAAAACCAATCATTATATCGTTTTCAATGGTTGTTATATCTTTTGCAGTCGCAATTATTTCTTCACTCTCTATATCTACGGCAGTAAGTTTCGTATATGTACTACCGAAGTCTATGAGCAAGTAACTATCCAACTCCATCACTCCTGTTTTTCCCCACAGAGATTTATTTTATTTAGTTCTATATTTTTAAATCTATTTTTAAATCTGCAATTGTAGTTTCTGGTGAAGTTCCTGGTGCATATACTTTATCAAATCCCATTTGTTTAAACCTTTCATGAACGTCTTCCCAATTCTGCTTTCCTACAACTAAATTTCCACCAACATACATTAATATACCTTTTAAACCTGACTCATCACACTTTTCTCTTAATCCTCTACAATCTATTTCTCCATGCCCATAAAGTGATGAAACTATTATTGCATCTGCATTAGTTTCTATAGCTGCATTTATGAAGTCCTCTTGGGGAGATAAAACTCCAATGTTAACAACATTGAAGCCTGCTTGCGTAAATGCATGATCTAATATTTTGTTTCCAACTGCATGACAATCTGACCCAATTACACCTATAACTAAAGTTTTCATTATGAAACCTCCCAAATTTACTTTTGGTATTTTAATTCCATTATTTTGGATTTCAAAGCCTTTACTGAGCTATCATCTAGACTATATAAGAATTGTAATATTGTTTTGTCTTCACCTATGTTTTCTTTTACGTCTCTATATCTACCTGGTGAAACTATTATTACATCCGAGTTATTTACAAGCTTAATTAATTCGTTATTATCAGTAGTATTGCTATATTGGATGTTTATGTTACCTAGTCCCGCTCTTTCTAGCGCTCCTCTAGCCTTAAACATAAATTCCTGTGATATACATACAAAACCAAACTTAGTATCATCTGAATACCTAGCAATTTTTACAATGGTCTCTAAATCTATATTAATAGCTACTCCAATTACCTCTTTATTAAACGGCTTGGTCAACTTTACAACTTCATTCACGTGATTAAAGGTAGATATTATAACCTGACATTTTTCTAATATCTCTTGATTTTCTTTATTAATGTTCTTTATGTCATCTAAAGTAAATGGGATAACATTCATATTGGTACTGTCCATTAACTGTTTGCTAAACATTTTCGATTGTTCTATATTACATTCAACATATAATGCTGTTATTTTACTCATTATTTCTTTTTTCTCTTTTACTCTTTGCGTAACTATTTCTAGAAATTCATCAACGTCCATTCCTGCTTCTATAGCTTCTTCTAAGCCAAGATCCACAAATTTTGTTATCTTTTCTTTTATATTTTGTGCCTTCCAAGGATTTGCTTCTTCAGCCACAAAAGTTCCTCTACCTTGATAGGATTTTAAAACACCTTCTTGCTCTAATTCATTATAAGATGTACTTATAGTGTTTCTACTTACTTTTAAGTTTTCCGATAGTTCTCTTTCTGTGGGCATTTTATTTCCAACTTTTAGAGCACCACTTTTAATTAAATTCATTATTTGTTTTTTTACTTGGACATATAGTGGAACACCACTATCCTTATTTATCTTAATTTCTATAATAATCACCCCAAAGTTTATTGGATTAATGGATCACTCCATTTTATGTTTTAATAATATCATAGTCCAAAATGGACATCAATAACTTTTTCATAAGCTGCAATATTCAGAATATTCTTTTATAAATAAATTTTTATTGCTTACTTATTCATGTGTACCCCATAATTATACATTGTTTTAAATCACTTGAACTTAATAAAAAAATTTACTGATATACAACAATATATGCCCTTTTCAATAATATAAGTTAATAAACTTCCAATTTATTGTTACAACATTTTGATTGAGTAATTAGAAAAAGCTGCATTTTTTTCTTACTAATGCAGCACTTTTCTTTGTACTATTGATTATAGTATGATTTTATAGATTTTACTATGGAATCCGCTATTTTACTTTGATACTCATCATCTTTTAATTTTTCTTCTTCAAGTATATTTGACAAAAATCCACATTCAACTAGTACGCTAGGCATATCATCATTATTACGTAATACCTTATACGAATCAAGTGCTGGCTTTTCTTTTCTATTATTACTAGCATCTAAATCATTCCTTAGATTATCTTGAATTATCTTAGCTAGTTTTTGACTATATCTATTTCTAGAATACCACACCTGTGCCCCATAATATTTAGATTCAGGGAATGCATTCAAATGTATACTAACAAACATATCGCACTTGGACTCATTTTTTATTTTGCATCTATTATTTAAGTCTTCTATTTTCTTTTTCCTAATTCTCCCTTGATCCTCATATAAACCTTTATCCTCTTCTCTAGTCATTATTACTTTGAAACCTTCCTTTATTAACTTGTCCCGTAGATTCAAGCTAATTTTCAAATTAATGTCTTTTTCCATAATACCACTTTTAGACACAGCTCCCCCATCAATCCCACCATGGCCTGGATCTATAAGTATAATTTTACTCTTGCTATCATTAATAGGAAACTCATTCTTAGCTGCAGTCATTGAAAACTTCACGTTAGCATAAAATACAGAAGTCAATCCTAGAAATATAACTAATGCAATAGCCATTAGTTTTCTATTTTTACAAAACAATTTTACCCCCTCCAAAATAAAACTTCATATATATTTTATGCTTTGAAACTAGTATTTAATTAATATAATTTTATATAAAAAAAAAGAGAGGATATTTCCTCTCTCTCCATTATCTCTTTGAGAACTGTGATGCTTTTCTTGCTTTTTTAAGACCGTATTTCTTTCTTTCCTTCATTCTTGGATCTCTTGTTAAGAAACCAGCTTTTTTAAGCTCTGGTCTTAAGTTTTCATCAGCTTTTAAAAGTGCTCTTGATACTCCATGTCTTATAGCACCCGCCTGACCAGTAAATCCACCACCATGAACATTTACTAGAACGTCAAATTTTTCTTTAGTTCCAGTTAAAACTAATGGTTGGTTAACTATAACTCTTAGAGTCTCTAACCCAAAATAATTTTCTATATCTCTTTTATTTACTATTACTTTTCCTTCACCAGGTACAAGTCTTACTCTTGCAACAGATTTCTTTCTTCTTCCTGTTCCAAAATACTGAACTTTAGCCATTTTTCTTCCTCCTTCCAGTCTCCAATTAATACTTTAATTCTAATACTTCTGGTTTTTGAGCTTCATTATCATGCTCAGCACCTCTGTATACTTTTAGCTTTTTAAGCATTTGTTTTCCTAATACTCCTTTTGGAAGCATTCTTCTAACAGCTTCTGAGAATACAAACTCAGGTTTCTTTGCTATAGCTTCTCTATATGGAGTCTCTTTTAATCCACCTGGATATAATGAGTGGTGTCTTAACATTTTTTGATCTAACTTCTTACCAGTTAAAACTACCTTCTCAGCATTTATTATTACAACAAAATCTCCAGTATCAACATGTGGTGTAAATGTAGGTTTGTTTTTTCCTCTTAATATTGACGCAACCTGACTTGCTACTCTTCCTAATGGCTTTCCAGCAGCATCAACAACATACCATTTTCTTTCAACTTCTTGTGGCTTTGCTATGTATGATTTCATCATTTTCCCTCCCTGAATTCTTCTACATAAAATACGTTTCTATATATAAAGATCCGGGGCTAGTGGATCTTTTATACTTTAGATACAAACATAATATATTATAATACAATCAGCCTGGCGTGTCAACAAGTTTCACTATTATAAAGTTTTCTTTTACATATTAAATCATAAGCTAGCCCACAAATTAGAGAAAAATTTCTTATAATTATACGCCTCAACTTCTGCATTACTAACAAAATAGGATTTAATAAAAAACTTCTTCTAAACATAAGCCATTAGCTGGCACTGATTTGCCTGCTTTAGACCTATCTTTAGATTTAAGGATATCTACTACGTAATCAGACTTAAATCTACCAAGGCCTACCTCTAATAACGTTCCAACAATAATTCTAACCATGTTATACAAAAAACCATCACCCATAATGATAAATCTTATCATATTTCCATCTTCAACTATATTTAGTTCTTTTATAGTTCTAACAGATGTCTTTACGGAGCTCCCAGCATTTTTAAATGCTGAAAAGTCATGTGTACCTAAAATGTACTTTGATGCACTCCTCATATTTTCTATATCTAGCTTCCTATGAAAATAGTATACGTAATTTCTACCTATAGCAGCTCTCTGATTTCCTGTTAAAATAGTATATTGATACCTTTTTCCTAAACTATTAAATCTTGAATGAAAACTTATTTCTACTTCTTCAGACTTTATAATAACAATATCTTTTGGCAGAAAACTATTCAAAGCCTTTTTAAAATTTTCAGATGGTATTTTGCTTTCCGTTAGAAAATTACACACAAATCCTTTAGCATGTACTCCTGCATCGGTTCTACTTGAGCCAACAACTTCTGAAAATTCGCCAGTGATATCTTGTACTGCTTCTTCAACCTTTTGTTGAATTGTAATTGCATTATTCTGCCTCTGCCAACCTGCATAGTTGGTACCATCATATTCAATTATTAATTTAATATTTCTCATTAACTCCACATCCTACTCCATATAGAAACAGAAATTAACACTATAGTACATAGGGAAGCACTAAAATCCTTACTGGTCAGCTTTAACAGTTTCATTCTAGTTCTGCCCTCTCCTCCTCTATAACACCTTGCCTCCATAGCCATAGCTAACTCATCAGCACGTCTAAAGGAACTTATAAAGAGAGGAACTAATATAGGAATCAAATTTTTAGCTCTTTGAAGAAGATTTCCTGATTCTAAGTCTGCACCTCTTGCCATTTGTGCTTTCATAATCTTATCTGTCTCATCCATTAATGTTGGAATAAACCTCAATGCAATGGTCATCATCATTGCAAGTTCATGTGCCGGTATACCTATTTTTTTAAAAGGATTCAATAGCTTTTCAATACCGTCAGTTAACTCTATTGGAGATGTAGTTAATGTAAGCAAAGATGTTCCTATTATTAAAAATACAAGTCTTAAAATCATAAATGCAGCTAAAATCAACCCTTCTTTATATACAGTTATAAACTTCCAATGATATAATGGGGGATTACTTCCTTCTGTCATAAGTATGTTTAAAACTGCTGTTATAAGTACTAAAATTAATATAGGTTTAAGACCTTTATAGATATACCTAAATTGAACCTTAGATATAATTATTGAAACTAAAGCAAATGCTACTATAAATATGTATCCCTTGAAACTGTTAACTATAAATAAATCTATAATATATATTAAAGATATCAATATTTTAACTCTTGGATCTAATTTATGTATAAATGAATCACCGGGAACATATTGGCCTATTGTAATATCTTTAATCATTTATTAGCTCCCCTAACTTCTATTTAATATTTTAAGTATCTCTTTTTTAGCTTGTTCTACAGTAAATATGTCTTCAGATATATCAAAACCTTTATCTCTAAGGCTTTTTACAAGGTAGGTTACTTGTGGCACTCCAAGACCAACGCTTTCTAATGTATCAGCTTCTTTAAATACTGAACTTGGGGTTCCATCTAAAATACATTTTCCTTTATGCATAACAAGTATTCTATCCGCTAATTTTGCTACATCTTCCATACTGTGTGAAACTAATATTATAGTCATATTGTATTCTTTATACAAATCTTTTATTTTTCCAAAGATGTCATCTCTACCTTTAGGATCAAGACCCGCCGTTGGTTCATCTAATATTAAAATCTTTGGTTCCATAGCTACAACCCCAGCTATAGCTACTCTTCTTTTTTGGCCCCCACTGAGTTCAAAAGGCGACTTATCTTTATACTTTTCATAGTCAAGACCAACCATAGCCATGGCTCTCTTTACCCGTCTATTTATTTCATCATCACTTAAGCCTAAATTCTTAGGACCAAAAGCAATGTCTTTTTCTATTGTTTCCTCAAATAACTGATATTCGGGATATTGAAACACAAGGCCTACTTTTTTTCTTATAAAACTTAAATTAATTCTTTTCTCTGTAATATCTGTATCATCTATTATTATCTTGCCTGAGTCTGGCTTTAAAAGTCCATTTATATGCTGAATAAGCGTAGACTTCCCTGAACCAGTATGTCCGATTAAGGCAACAAATTCCCCTTCATTAATGGTAATACTAACATTATTAAGTGCTTTTTTTTCAAAGGGTGACCCCTTCATGTATATATGCGTTAAATTTTCTATTTTAATCGACATAATTCATTCACCATCTCATCTATAGTTAATATATTAGCTCTAATATTCACACCATTTTTACAAAGTTCATGTGATAATTCTGTCATTTGCGGTACATCAAGCCCTATACTTTTCATTTTTTCAACATTACTAAAGACATCCCTTGGAACACCCTCTGTTATGATTTTTCCAGTATCCATAACAATTATTCTATCTGCTTCTACTGCCTCTTCCATATAGTGAGTAATAAGTACTACAGTAATATTATATTTACTATTTATCTCTTTAATTGTATTTATTACTTCTCTTCTTCCAGCTGGATCAAGCATTGCAGTTGATTCATCAAATACTATGCATTCTGGCATCATTGCTAATACACCTGCTATAGCAACCCTTTGTTTCTGTCCACCAGATAACAAGTGAGGTGCATGCCTTTTATAGTCATACATATTAACTTTTTTTAGACAATCATCTACTCTTTTTCTAATCTCGGAAGACTCAATACCTAAATTCTCTGGTCCAAAAGCTACATCCTCTTCTACTATTGTTGCAACTATTTGGTTATCGGGATTTTGGAACACCATACCAGCTTTATTTCTTATGTCCCAAACATTTTCTTCATCTGAAGTATCTAGCCCACTGACATACACCTTTCCACTAGTTGGAATTAGTAATGCATTCATATGTTTAGCTATAGTAGACTTACCAGAGCCATTTCTTCCTAATATAACAAGAAACTCTCCCTTTTTAACTTGGAGGTTAACGTCATTTAGTGCCAACTTTATATCATCTTTATCACTATTTTCATATTTATAAGTAACATTCTTACATTCTATCATTTTTTTCTCCATGGAAACACCCCACAAACTCAATAAAGAAAACCCTATAATAATTATAGCAAAACAGGGATTAAGCTAACGTACTTAATCCCTGTTTTTTATCTTATAGATTGTCGCCACCACTACCCTGCTTAATACAGATGAGGTTAAGTGGCGCTAACCTTAAAGATAACTAAAACTTAGTATCAGTTTGGATATTCCCTACTGATACAAGCTTTAATCTATACTAATTCTAGTATAACTACTTCAGCTCCGTCGCCTCTTCTTGGACCCATTTTATATATTCTTGTATATCCACCGTTTCTTTCAGCGTATTTAGGAGCAACAGTATCAAATAAATTTTTTACTACTTCCTCTTCAGTTACAAAAGAAAGAACCTGTCTTCTAGCATGAAGATCTCCTCTCTTTGCAAGAGTAATCATTTTTTCAGCTAGGTTTCTTGTTTCTTTTGCTCTAGTTTCTGTAGTTTGGATTTTTCCATGCTTTAAAAAACTAGTAACTAGGTTTCTAAGCATTGCTCTTCTTTGGTCAGTTGGACGACCTAATTTACGTTGTATTGCCATCTCTATACCTCCTTATCTCAACTCTTCTTCAAGTGCAAAATATTTAAGTTATATTTTACTCTTCACTCTGCTTTAGCGATAATCCTAAAGCTTCAAGTTTTTGTTCAACTTCTTCTAAAGATTTCTTACCTAGGTTTCTAACCTTCATCATATCATCCATTGTTCTTTCAGTTAATTCCTGAACTGTGTTTATACCAGCTCTCTTTAAACAATTATAACTTCTAACAGAAAGGTCAAGTTCTTCAATTGTCATTTCTAGAACTTTTTCTTTTTTATCTTCTTCCTTTTCAACCATTATCTCAACATTGTTTGCATGGTCAGTTAAAGTCATAAATAGTTTAAAGTGCTCTATAAGAATTTTAGCTGATAAACCTATAGCTTCATCTGGCATAATAGTTCCATTAGTCCATACTTCAAGAGATAACTTATCGTAGTCAGTAATCTGACCTACTCTTGTATTTTCTATAGCAAAGTTAACTCTCTTGATAGGAGTATATATTGAATCTACAGCAATAGTACCTATAGGCACTTCTTCAGCTTTATTTTTAGTCTGAGAAACGTATCCTCTTCCTCTATTAATTATGATCTCCATATATAACTTTCCATCATCATCAAGAGTTGCTATATGTAAATCCTTATTAATTATTTCTACGTCTCCGTCAGTTTTAATGTCACCTGAAGTAACTTCTCCTGGTCCTTGAGCATCTATGTATATAGTTTTAGGACCGTCTCCATTCATCTTTAAAGCAAGACCTTTTATGTTTAGAATTAACTCAGAAACATCTTCTTTTACTCCACGAACAGTTGAGAACTCATGAAGTACTCCATCGATTTTGATGTGATTAGCAGCAACTCCTGGCAATGAAGAAAGAAGAATTCTTCTTAGTGCATTGCCGAGAGTAATACCATAACCTCTTTCTAATGGTTCAACGACAAATTTGCCATATGTACCATCTTCACTAACTTCAACACACTCTATTTTAGGCTTTTCTATCTCTAACATGAATATAACCCTCCTTCTATTTATCTGTTAATGTATTTTGAGGGCAACTGATTCTATATTAATTATTTACTATATAACTCTACTATTAGTGTTTCGTTAACAGGAATATCTATATCTTCTCTTGAAGGTACTCTAACAACTTTTCCTTCAAAGCTTTCTGTGCTTCCCTCTAACCAAGCTGGTAAAGTTTTTGGATTTTCAGCAAAAGTCTTAAACTTTTCTGATGCTCTGCTCTTTTCACGTATAGTAATAACATCATTAGCTGACACGCTGTAAGAACAAATATCTACTTTCTTACCATTAACTAAGAAATGTCCGTGTGTAACTAGCTGTCTAGCTTCACTTCTTGATCCACCAAATCCTAGTCTGTATACTACGTTATCAAGTCTTAATTCAAGAAGCATTAGTAGGTTTTCACCTGCTATTCCTCTCATTCTTTCAGCTCTTTCGTAGTATCTTCTAAATTGGCCTTCTAGTACTCCGTATATCTTTCTAGCTTTTTGTTTTTCTCTTAATTGTAGGCCATAGTTAGATATTTTCTTTCTACCCTGACCGTGCTGTCCTGGTGCATAGCCTCTTCTTGAGAATGCACACTTATCTGTATAGCATCTATCCCCCTTAAGGAATAGTTTTAAACCTTCTCTTCTGCAAATTCTGCATTCCGCTCCAGTATATCTTGCCATTTAAATTACACCTCCTATTACTAAACTCTTCTTCTTTTTGGTGGTCTACATCCGTTATGTGGAATTGGAGTAACATCTTTAATCAATGTAACTTCCAATCCAGCAGCCTGTAATGATCTTATCGCAGCTTCTCTACCTGCTCCTGGTCCTTTTACATAAACTTCAACACTCTTTAATCCGTGTTCCATAGCTGCCTTAGATGCTGTTTCAGCTGCCATTTGAGCTGCAAATGGAGTACTCTTTCTTGAGCCTCTGAAGCCTAATCCACCCGCACTAGCCCATGATAAAGTATTTCCAACAGCATCTGTTAGTGTAACTATTGAATTATTAAAAGTAGATTTTATGTGTGCACAACCGTGCTCAACATTTTTTCTCTCTCTTTTTCTTCTTGTCTTTTTAGCCTTTGCCTTTGATCCAGCTGCCATCATTTTCCCTCCTTATACGGTTATTTATTTCTTCTTCTTACCTGCCATTGTTCTCTTAGGACCTTTTCTTGTTCTTGCATTTGTTTTAGTTCTTTGTCCTCTTACAGGAAGTCCTCTTCTGTGTCTTATTCCTCTGTAACAACCAATTTCTATTAATCTCTTTATGTTAAGAGCGATTTCTCTTCTTAGATCTCCCTCAACTTTAACGTTCTTGTTTATATAATCTCTTAATGCATTAACCTCTTCTTCAGTTAATTCTTTAACTCTTGTATCTGGATTAACTCCAGTATCATTAAGAATTTTATGAGAAGTTGGTAATCCTATGCCATATATATAAGTTAGACCTATTTCTACTCTTTTTTCCTTTGGTAGGTCGATACCTGCTATTCTTGCCATTAAAATTTACACCTCCTGAATATCTAATTGATAAAGATTAAATAATCCTTATATGTTTTTTATATAAAGCTTTAGGTTAATAGAATAGCCTATATTCTATTACAGCCGCACCTAAATCATTATTAACTTCAGTTTATTTAATAAAACTTTTATATATCAAAATTCTATTAGCCTTGTTTTTGCTTATGTTTAGGATTTTCACAGATAACCATTACTCTTCCTTTTCTCTTTATAACTTTGCATTTTTCACAAATAGGCTTAACTGATGGTCTTACTTTCATAGCTAACCCTCCTTAATTACTTTGCTCTCCAGGTTATTCTTCCACGAGTTAAATCATATGGAGAAAGTTCCACAGTGACTTTATCACCTGGTAGAATTCTTATAAAATTCATTCTTAACTTGCCTGATATATGTGCTAGTATTTTATGTCCGCTTTCCAACTCTACTTCAAACATTGCATTAGGTAATGATTCTAAAACGGTACCTTGCATTTCTATAACATCATCTTTTGACATAAGGTATCAAACCTCCTTATCATTGTCGTAAGACTGCAAAATTTTTCTTATCATTGCATTACTAACTTTTTCACTTGACATCAATAAGTTTCTTATTTCTTCAGCTATTACATTCGTAAAAACTAAATGTTTTACTTTTTTCTTCTTTGGTTTATCAATATTTCTAAGTAAACCATCACTAATATATACATATTTATCATCTAGTACACTTAGTATTATAAAAAACTTATCCTTATCTCTTCCTGCTTTTGAAAAAACTACTCTTCCAAGATAGTTATTAGTGTCCAACAATATATTCACCTCTGTTAAATTAAGGTCAGTATTTCAGGACCATTTTCTAATATAGCGACAGTATTTTCATAATGAGCCGATAAACTTCCATCTTGTGTTACAACTGTCCAGTCATTGGGTTCTACTTTTACATGGTATTTTCCGATATTAACCATAGGTTCTATAGCTAATACCATCCCTTTACATAATGTGGGGCCTCTGCCTGGTCTCCCGAAGTTAGGTACCTCAGGATCTTCATGCATATCTCTACCTATACCATGACCTACATAGTCTCTTACTAGAGAATACCCAAAACTTTCAGCATATTTCTGAACTTCAGCAGATATATCGGTTAATTTATTACCTATAACCGCATTTTTAACACCTTTGAAGAAACTTTCTTTAGTTACCTCAATTAAGCGTTTTGCTTCTTCAGAAATCCTTCCAACTGGAAAAGTCCTTGCTGCATCTCCGTGGTAGCCATTCAGCATAGCTCCACAATCAATACTTATTATATCGCCTTCTTGTAGAACAAGCTTATTAGATGGTATTCCATGAACTACTTCCTCATTAACTGAGGCACAAATTGAAGCTGGAAAACCACAATAACCTTTAAAAGATGGCTTTGCACCTTGTTTTACAATGTACTCTTCTGCAATTCTATCCAATTCTGCAGTCGTTATACCAGGTTTTACTGCCTCTTCAAGTTTTAACAAGGTATCCCCAACAATTTTACCAGCCAGCCTCATATATTCAATTTCATTATCGGTTTTAATTATTATCATCTATTTAACCGCCCCTAAAATGTTGCAAATATTCCCAAATACTTCATTAATTTCACCAGTTCCAGCTACTACAGAGAGCTTATTCTGTTCTTTATAGTATTGAATAAGTGGCTGTGTCTGCTTATCATAAACGTCTAATCTCTCTTTTACTGTTGACTCAGTATCATCTTTTCTTTGTATTAATGAATTATTGCAAATATCGCATTTCATTTCGATTTTAGGCGGATTAAATTTCACATGATAACTAGCACCGCACGATGGACAAACTCTTCTTCCTGTCATTCTTTCTAATATAAATTCCTTTGGAACATCTATTAAAAGAGCAGTATTAATTTTTTGTCCATTATTATCTAAAAATGAATCTAAAGCGTCAGCTTGCATTGCTGTTCTTGGAAAGCCATCTAATAAAAATCCATCTCTACAGTCATCCATGCTCAACCTGTCTTTTACTATATCTATAGTAACCTCATCTGGCACTAATTGACCATTATCTATATATCTCTTAGCCTCAATTCCAAGAGGAGTTTTTTCTGAAATATTCTTTCTGAAAATATCTCCAGTTGATATGTGAGGTATAACATATTTTTCACTAATTAACTTAGCCTGTGTTCCTTTTCCAGCTCCCGGAGGACCTAGTAAAATTATTTTCAACTACATCATCTCCAAATATGTTCATTATCTCAAAAATCCTTGATAATGACGCATTACCAATTGTGACTCCATTTGCCTTAGAGTATCTAGGGCAACGCCAACAATAATCAGTAAACCCGTACCACCAAAATATATTCCTTTAAAATTTGAGTATGCTTCAACAATAATAGGAGTAATTGCTATTATTCCTGCAAAAGCTCCTCCTAATATTGAAACTCTTCCTAGAACTTTTTCTATATAACTAGCTGTTGGTTCTCCTGGTCTTATTCCTGGTATAAAACCTGACGATTTGTGCATATTCTCTGCCATTTCATCTGGTTTAAATGTAACCACAGTATAAAACCAAGTGAAGAAAATTGTCAATATAAAATAGGTTGCAGCATACGGCCAACTACTTTCTCTAAATAAACTAAATTTACTCATAGTTATAAATTTATAAAAAGCTGAATCTGGCCAAAATTGACCTATAGTCATTGGAAACTGCATAACTGATATTGCAAATATTATTCCAATAACAGCTGCCCCATTTACATTAATAGGAATATGAGTTGATTGTCCTTTATACACTTTTCCACCAGTAGTTTTCCCAGCATATTGCACAGGAATTCTTCTTTCTGATAGACTCATAATTACAACTGCTATGAACAAAGCTACTACACCTACGCCAAGCATTATAACTTCAATAAAGTTAATTGTTTCAGCCTTTTGAAGTCCTGCAATTTGATAAAGTGTCGTAGGAAACCTTGAAATGATATTTACAAAAATCAATAACGATACACCATTTCCAAGCCCTTTTTCCGTAATTTTATCTCCAAACCACATTAAAAAAGTTGAAGCTGTGGTCAAAGTAAGTATTATTAAAAATACATTAAGCTTATTAGAAGGATCTTGAAGTGCATTAGCTCTAGTTATAATTGCATATGTGCTAAATGCTTGTATTATCCCCAAAGGTACTGCAGCATATCTAGTATACTGTTGTATCTTTTTTCTTCCATCTTCACCCTCTTTAGAAAGTTGTTCTAAACGAGGAACTGCAATTGTCAGCAACTGCATTATTATAGATGAATTAATAAAAGGAACTACTCCCATTGCAAATATACTAAACCTACTAAATGCACCACCGGATATTAAATCATAAAATCCAAACAATGACCCACTCTGAGTTAGATTAGTAAGCTTTGCCGTGTCAATTCCAGGAACAGGAATAAAGTTTCCCATCCTGAAAATTGCTACCATAAATAATGTAAATAATAATCTCTTTCTAAGATCGGGAACTTTCCAGGCATTACGTAAAGTTGATAGCATCTATATCACCTCAACTTTTCCTCCAGCTGCTTCTATTTTTTCTGCTGCAGCTTTTGTGAATTTTGCTGCCTTAACTGTTATGTTCTTTTGTAATTCACCATTACCTAAAACTTTTACTCCATCTTTAGCCTTTTTTACTATTCCTTTTTGTAATAGTAATTCAGGTGTAACTTCTGTACCGTCTTCAAATATGTTTAATCTTTCAACATTTATCTCAGCATATTCTTTAGCAAATATGTTAGTAAATCCTCTTTTTGGAAGTCTTCTATATAATGGCATCTGACCACCTTCAAAACCTGGTCTTACTCCACCACCTGATCTAGCCTTCTGGCCTTTTTCACCTTTACCAGCATTTCTTCCTAATCCTGAACCAGTACCTCTACCAACTCTTTTAGGTGCTTTTTTAGCACCAACTGGTGGTTTTAACTCATGAAGTTTCATTTCTATCTACACCTCCTCTGTATTACGCCTCTTCTACACATAGAAGATAGCTAACTTTATTTATCATACCTTTGATCTGAGGAGTCTCCTCATGTTCTACAGTTTTGCCTATTTTCTTTAATCCTAAAGCATTAACAGTAGCAATGTGGTCTTTTTTTCTTCCTATTAAACTCTTTTTCAAAGTTATTTTAAGTTTAGCCAAGGTCATTCCCTCCTAACCTAAAATCTCTTCAACGGATTTACCTCTAAGACTCGCAATATGTTCTGCTGTTCTTAATTTTGATAAACCGTCTAAAGTAGCGTTAACCATGTTTCTTGGGTTGTTAGAACCTAATGACTTAGCTCTAACGTCTTTTAATCCAGCAAGTTCAAGTACTGCTCTCGCAGGACCACCAGCTATAACTCCAGTACCTTCTGCAGCTGTCATTATAAGTACTTTACCTGTTCCAAATTCACCTGCTATGTTGTGTGGTACTGTTGTACCAACTATTGGAACTTCTATTAAATTCTTTTTAGCATCTTCTACTGCTTTTCTGATTGCTTCAGGTATTTCTATAGATTTACCAGTTCCTATACCAACATGCCCGTCTTCATCACCAACAACAACAAGGGCACTAAATCTAAAGTTTCTACCACCTTTAACAACCTTAGCAACTCTGTTTATGAATACAACTTTTTCTTTAAGATTTAAAGTGCTAGGATCGATTCTCATTTATTTCCCTCCTTCTCTAGAACTGCAAGCCAGCCTCTCTTGCGCCTTCTGCAAGATTCTGTATTCTTCCGTGATATACGTATCCGCCTCTATCAAAAACAACTTCTTTAATACCTTTTTCAATAGCTCTCTTAGCTACCATTTCACCAACAACTTTTGCTGCCTCTTTATTGCTTCCTAAGCCATTGAATTCTTTATCTAGGCTTGAAGCAGAAACCAAAGTGATTCCATTTATATCATCTATAACTTGAGCATATATGTTCTTTTCACTTCTATAAACTGCAAGTCTTGGTCTTTCAGTCGTTCCAGAAATTTTCTTACGAACTCTTAGATGACGTCTTACTCTTGCCTTTTTTCTGTCGTCCTTATTAAACATAAACTTCACTCCTTTCTATTACTTCTTACCAGTCTTACCTTCCTTACGTCTTATAACTTCATTTTCATACTTAATTCCTTTTCCTTTGTAAGGTTCAGGTTTTCTCCAAGTTCTTACATCTGCTGCAACAGCACCAACTTTTTCTTTGTCGATACCTCTAACAATAACCTTAGTAGCAGCAGGTGTTTCGAATACTACACCTTCAACTGGTTCTATTTCAACTGGATGTGAATATCCAAGATTCATAACTAATTTCTTGCCTTGTAATTGAGCTCTGTAACCGACACCTACTAATTCTAATGTTTTAGCATATCCTTCAGTTACTCCAATTACCATATTATTAATTAAAGCTCTTGTTAAGCCGTGAAGAGCTCTAGTTTGCTTTTGATCATTGTCTCTTGTAACTATTACTGAATTATCTTCAACAGTTATTTTAACTTCATTACTCATAGCTTTAACAAGTTGACCTTTAGGTCCTTTTGCCGTAACAACGTTATCTGGTGTTACAGTAACAGTTGCGCCACTTGGTATAGCTATTGGAAGCTTTCCTATTCTTGACATGATTACACCTCCTGTATTCCTAAAAAGCCCATAACAAATATCATTTATTATGCTTCCTGTATTTTCTCCAGGCTTTCAATAAGTATCATTTACTAATTTACCTGTGATTGATTATACTTATACTACCAAAGGTAGCAAAGTACTTCTCCACCTACTCCAATTTTTCTTGCTTCTCTATCTGTAACAATTCCTTTTGAAGTTGATATTATAGCAATTCCAAGTCCGTTCAATACTTTAGGAATTTCTTCTTTTTGACAGTAAACTCTTAAACCTGGCTTAGATATTCTCTTAAGTCCTGTTATAACTCTTTCTTTATTTTGACCATACTTCATTGAAAGTCTTAGCATGCTAACGGAACCATCTGTATATTCCTCTACATCCTTTATGTATCCTTCTTGAAGCATTATATTTAATATAGCCTTCTTTATAGTTGAAGAAGGAACTTCTACTACTTGATGTCTAACTATGTTTGCGTTTCTTATACGCGTAAGTAAATCTGCTATAGGATCAGTCATTACCATTTATTGTGCCTCCTTTCATCAATAACTAAGATTACCAACTTGCTTTTCTACATCCAGGTATTTCACCTTTGTATGCTAGCTCTCTAAAACAAATACGGCATATACCAAACTTGCTTAATACAGAATGTGGTCTTCCACATATTCTGCATCTTGTGTAAGCTCTAGTTGAATACTTAGGTTCTTTGTTCCACTTTTCTATTAAAGCTTTACGTGCCACGTTTTTCCCTCCTTATTTTTGAGCAAATGGCATACCAAGGAATCTTAATAATTCTCTTGCTTCTTCGTCTGTTTTTGCAGTTGTAACGAAGATTATATCCATACCTCTTACTTTATCTATCTTATCATACTCTATTTCAGGGAATATTAACTGTTCTTTAATTCCTAATGAATAGTTTCCTCTTCCATCAAATGCTTTATCTGAAACACCTGTGAAATCTCTAACTCTAGGTAGTGCAACATTCATTAATTTATCAGCAAATTCATACATCATTTGCTTTCTTAATGTAACTTTACAACCTATAGCCATATTTTCTCTTATCTTGAAGTTAGCTATAGATTTCTTAGCTCTAGTTAAGATTGGCTTTTGTCCAGTAATGATTGTTAAATCACTTACTGCTGATTCTAGAACTTTTGGATTATCTTTTGCTTCTCCAACACCCATGTTTATAACTATTTTTTCAAGCTTTGGTACTTCCATTACATTTTTGTATCCGAATTTATCCATTAAAGCTTGAACTACTTCGCTTTCATACTTTTCTTGTAATCTTAAAGTCATTTGTAGCCCTCCTTTCAAAGATTAGAATGTTTCTCCGCACTTTTTACAAACTCTAACTTTAGTTCCATCTTCTAGTAATTTATGACTTATTCTTGTTACTGTTTTACATTTATCACAGTATAACATTACTTTTGAACTATATATTGGAGCTTCTTTTTGAATTATTCCGCCCTGCATATTAGCTCTATTTGGTTTTTGATGTTTTGTTACTACATTTATACCCTGAACGATTATCTTACCTGTCTTAGGCATTACTGATAAAACTTCACCTGTTTTACCTTTATCTTTTCCGGATATAACCATAACCGTATCACTTTTTCTAACGTGCATCTTATTTGTTGCCATTATAGCCACCTCCTTATTCTATAGAACTTCAGGTGCTAATGATAATATTTTTGTAAAATCTTTATCTCTTAGCTCTCTTGCAACTGGTCCAAAGATACGAGTTCCCTTTGGTTGCTTATCGTCTTTTATTATAACAGCAGCATTTTCATCAAATCTGATGTATGATCCATCTGCTCTTCTTAGACCTTTAACTGTTCTTACTATAACTGCCTTTATAACGTCACCTTTTTTAACAACACCGCCTGGTGTTGCACTTTTAACGCTAGCAACTATTATATCTCCAATGTTTCCCCATTTTCTTTTGGAACCACCTAATACTCTTATACACATAATTTCCTTAGCACCGGAATTATCTGCAACTTTCAACAATGTTTGTTGCTGAATCATTGAAAATACCCTCCTTTCAGCTTTATAACTATTTAGCTTTTTCTACTATTTCTACAAGTCTCCATCTTTTATCTTTTGATAATGGTCTTGTTTCCATTATTGAAACTCTATCATTAACTTTAGCTTCATTATTTTCATCATGAGCTTTAAACTTTGTAGTTCTCTTAACTGTCTTGCCATATAAAGGATGACGAACCTTTGTTTCTACAGCAATTACTACAGTTTTATCCATTTTGTCAGAAACGACTCTGCCTATTCTTGTTTTTCTATTATTTCTTTCCATAGGACAAACCTCCTTTCAGCCTACTGTTCAAACGCCCTTAGTTCTTCTTGTCTAAGGATGGTTTTAATTTGGGCTATAGATTTTTTCACTTCTTTTATTCTCATTGGGTTTTCCAATTGACCTGTAGCTAACTGAAATCTTAAGTTAAATAATTCCGCTTTAAGATCATTAAGTTTTGCCTGCAAATCTTGAGGGCTGCTTTGTCTTAATTCTTGCAATTCTTTAGCCTTCATTGATTTCACCACCCACTTCTTCAAAATCTCTTCTTGTAACGAACTTAGCTTTGATAGGTAACTTATGCATTGCAAGTCTCATCGCTTCTCTTGCAACTGTTTCGTCAACTCCTGATAGTTCGAATAATACTCTACCTGGTTTAACAACTGCTACCCAGTATTCTGGTGAACCTTTACCTGAACCCATACGAGTTTCGGCTGGCTTTTCTGTTACTGGCTTATCTGGGAAAATCTTTATCCAAAGTTTTCCTCCTCTTTTGATATATCTATTTATAGCTATTCTGGCAGATTCTATCTGATTGCTTGTGATCCATCCACATTCAGTAGCCTGTATAGCATAATCTCCGTACGCTATAAAGTTACCTCTTGTAGCCTTACCCTTCATTCTGCCACGCTGTACCTTACGATGTTTAACTCTTTTAGGCATTAACATGTCATATTCCTCCTTCCTTATGCGTTAACTTCTTCCTTACTTTGAACGACTTTCTTAATAGGAAGTACTTCTCCCTTGTATACCCAAACTTTTACACCAATTTTTCCGTATGTTGTATCTGCTTCTGCAAATCCATAATCTATATCAGCTCTTAGTGTTTGTAGTGGAATTGTACCTTCATGATAGGATTCAGTTCTTGCGATTTCAGCTCCACCAAGTCTTCCTGCACATGCAGTTTTAACTCCCTTAACACCAGTTTTCATTGCTCTTTGAATTGTCTGCTTCATAGCTCTTCTGAATGAAATTCTCTTTTCAAGTTGTTGAGCTACATTTTCAGCCATTAGTTGAGCATTTGATTCTGCATTTTTAACTTCAACTATGTTGATTAAAACGTTCTTATCTCCAACCATTTTTAGAATTTGAGCTTTTAAAGCATCTATTCCTGAACCGCCTCTTCCTATTATCATACCAGGCTTAGCAGTATATATATTTAATTTAATTCTTTTAGCTGCTCTTTCAATTTGAATTCTTGAAACTCCAGCTGCAGCAGTCTTTTTCTTTACAAATTCTCTAACTTTATTATCTTCAACTAGATTATCTGCAAAGTTCTTTTTATCTGCGTACCATTTAGCATCCCAATCTTTAATAACGCCGACTCTTAGGCCATGTGGATGTACTTTCTGTCCCATCTGTTTCCCTCCTTCTTAAGATCTTTCTTTAACTACTAGAGTTATATGACTACTTCTCTTTAATATTCTAAACGCTCTACCTTGAGCATGTGGTCTAAATCTCTTTAATGTTGGTCCTTGGCAAGCATATGCTTCCGCAACATATAATTTAGCCTTATCTAAGTTTAGATTGTTTTCTGCATTTGCAACAGCTGACTTAAGAAGTTTATAAATAACCTCAGCTGCATCCTTTGGAGTATATTGTAATATAGCAAAAGCTTCATTAACATTCTTTCCTCTTATTAAATTAAGAACAATCCCTATTTTCATTGAAGACGTTCTTACGTATTTAACTATAGCCTTAGCTTCCATTGTATGTTACCTCCTTTCCGAGTTATCTTGATCCAGTTGATCTTTCAGTTTTAGCTACATGACCCTTATAAGTTCTAGTTAACACAAATTCACCTAATTTATGTCCTACCATATCTTCTGATACATATACTGGTACATGCTTTCTTCCATCATGAACTGCTATAGTATGACCTATCATTTGTGGGAATATAGTTGAACTTCTTGACCAAGTTTTTACAACTTTCTTTTCCCCAACCTTATTCATTTCATTTATTCTTTTTAAAAGTGCTTCTTGAACAAAAGGTCCTTTTTTAACTGATCTGCTCACTTTGTTGGCCTCCCTTCATACAATGAGATTAATAGTTAGTGAAGAGAATAAAGTATTCTCTTCCTACTACTTAGCATTTCTTTTCTTAATGATAAATCTATCTGAGTATTTCTTATTTTTTCTTGTTTTATATCCAAGTGCTGGTTTTCCCCATGGAGTAAGTGGGCCTGCGTGCCCTATAGGTGATTTACCTTCACCACCACCATGTGGATGGTCGTTAGGATTCATTACAGAACCTCTTACTGTTGGTCTTACTCCCATGTGTCTCTTTCTACCTGCTTTACCGATATTAATGATTTCGTGTGTTAAGTTAGAAACTGTTCCTATAGTTGCTCTACACTCTATTCTCACATATCTCATTTCACCACTTGGTAGTCTTAAAGTAGCATAGTCTCCCTCTTTAGCCATAAGCTGAGCTGAAGTTCCAGCTGATCTAACAAGCTGTGCTCCCTTGCCTCTTGATAACTCAACGTTATGAATAGTTGTACCAACAGGTATATTCTTCATAGGAAGACAGTTACCAATTTTTATATCAGAATCTGGTCCTGAAACTATAACATCTCCAACTTTTAATCCAACTGGAGCTATTATATATCTCTTTTCACCATCTGCGTAAGCTACAAGAGCTATGTATGCTGATCTGTTTGGATCATATTCTACAGTAGCTACCTTTGCAGGTACTGTATCTTTATCTCTCTTGAAATCTATTATTCTGTATTTTTGCTTTGCTCCGCCACCAATATGACGAACTGTTATTTTACCGTTTGCGTTTCTACCACCAGTTCTCTTTTTAGGAACAAGAAGTGATTTTTCAGGTACATTTGTAGTTATTTCTTCAAAAGTACTCATTGTCATTTCTCTTCTTGAAGGGGTAGTAGGTCTAAAACCTTTAACTGCCATTTCGGTATTCCCTCCTTCTTATAGCTTATCTGGCCTTTAGCCAATAACTGCTTTATTTTTTATTACATACCTTCAAAGAACTCTATTGTCTTGCTCTCTTCAGTTAACTTAATAACTGCTTTCTTATAGTCAGGTCTTTTTCCAATATGTACGCCAACTCTTTTAGTTTTTCCTATATATTTAGCAGTCTTAACGTCTTCTACTTTTACTCCGAATACATCTTCAACAGCTCTCTTTATCATTGACTTGTTAGCGTGTATATCAACTATAAAGGTGTATTTCTTTTCACTCATAGAAGCCATACTTTTTTCAGTAACAACTGGTCTTCTTATGATATCATAATTAGTTAACTTCATTATGCATACACCTCCTCAATTTTTGATACAGCTTCCTTAGTTACGATAAACTTCTCATACTTTAATAAATCATAAACATTTAAGTTATTTACTGGAATTACTGCAACTCCCTCAATGTTTCTTGCTGATTTATATACATTTTCATTTGATTCAGCTGTAACGATTAATGTTTTCTTTGCATCCAATGCAGCTAACATTTTTACAACTTCCTTTGTTTTTGGAGCATCAAATTCTAAGCTCTCTAAAACAAACATTTCGTTATCGTTAACTTTACTTGTAAGCGCAGATTTCATAGCTACTCTTCTCATTGATTTTGGAGCAGTAGTTCTATAACTTCTTGGTTTTACAGCAAAAACCATACCACCATGAATCCATTGTGGCGCTCTTGTTGAACCCTGTCTCGCTCTACCAGTTCCTTTTTGTCTCCAAGGCTTAATTCCGCCTCCAGAAACTTCAGCTCTAGTTTTTGCTGACTGAGTTCCTTGTCTTTTATTAGCAAGTAAACCAACAACTACTTGGTGTAGCGCATATTGATTTACTTCAACTCCGAACACGTTATCTGATAGTTGAAAATCTCCAACTTTTTGACCTTCTTTATTAAATAATCCTACTGTAGGCATTCTGCATCCTCCTTTCTACCAAAGCTTACGCTTTAACTGAGTTTCTTATTACTACAAAGCCTTTATTAGGTCCTGGTACTCCGCCTTTTATTAATATAATATTCTTTTCAGGCATAACCTTAGCTACTTGTAGATTTAATACTGTTGTATTTACATTACCCATATGTCCTGGTAACTTCTTATTTTTGAATGTTCTTGATGGACTTGATGACGCTCCCATAGAACCAACTGCTCTATGGAACTTAGATCCGTGGGACATAGGTCCTCTATGCGCATTCCATCTCTTAATTGTTCCTTGGAATCCCTTACCTTTGGATATTCCAGAAACATCAATTTTTTCTCCAACAGCAAATATGTCTGCTTTTATTTCTTGACCAACTTCATATGAACTTGTATCTTCAAGTCTAAATTCTCTTAAGAATCTCTTTAAAGAAGAACCCGCCTTCGCAAAATGTCCTTTTTTTGGCTTGTTAACAAGTTTCTCTCTTATATCATCAAATCCTACCTGTATAGCGTCATAACCATCTTTTTCAGTAGTCTTCTTTTGAACAACTACACAAGGACCTGCTTCGATTACTGTAACAGGAATTATTTTTCCATTTTCATCGAATATTTGAGTCATACCAAGTTTTCTACCTAGTATACCTTTTTTCATTATCTTGCACCTCCTCAACATATTAGCGGATCGACTTAGCGATCATAATAGTTAGTAATAGTCTATCTATTACAATTATAATTTTATTTCAATATCAACGCCTGCTGGTAAATCAAGTCTCATTAGAGCATCAACAGTTTTTGGTGATGGACTTATTATATCTATAAGTCTCTTATGTGTTCTTATTTCAAACTGTTCTCTTGAATCCTTGTATTTATGCGGAGCTCTTAATACAGTTATTATATCTTTTTCAGTTGGTAGTGGTACTGGGCCAGCTACCTTTGCTCCAGTTGTCTTTGCAGTTTCTACAATTTTCTCAGCTGATTGATCTAATATATTATGATCAAAAGCCTTTAATCTGATTCTTATTTTTTGTTTTGCCATTACTATTTCCCTCCTTTTCATGCACGCTTTACTTCCTACGTACAACAGCGGATGTATTCTGTAAACTGTTCCAGGCGTTGCATATTTTAAATTAAAGCAACACGAAACACAGAAACCCCGTCGCCAGGTTCAAGACCCAGCATACTCAGTCAAGAATTACCCGGAAGTCCGGCAACCTCTTGCCTCATCGCTGTTATCACTTTACAACTTCTTTATTATACATTATATTTTTATTTTTGACAAGCACATTTTTAAACTTTGCACAACTTTATAAAAAGGAAAGAGCGTCCTCTTTCCTTTTTTGTTTTTTTAACTTTAAAGTCCTTTAATTATAGGTTAATTACTCAGCTATTGTAGTAACAACACCTGAACCAACAGTTCTTCCGCCTTCTCTTATAGCAAATCTTAATCCTTCATCCATTGCTACTGAAGTGATTAATTCAACTTTCATATCTATATGGTCTCCAGGCATTACCATTTCCATTCCTTCTGGTAATTTGATTGATCCTGTAACGTCAGTTGTTCTGAAATAAAACTGTGGTCTGTATCCATCGAAGAATGGAGTGTGTCTTCCGCCTTCTTCTTTTTTAAGTACGTATACTTGACCTACGAATTTCTTATGTGGCTTAACTGAACCTGGTTTTGATAATACTTGACCTCTTTCGATATCATCTCTTTGAACACCTCTTAATAATGCTCCGATGTTATCTCCTGCCATCGCTTGATCTAGAAGCTTTCTGAACATTTCTACTCCTGTACATACAGTTTTGCCCTTTTCTTCTTTTAATCCAACGATTTCTACTTCGTCTCCAACTTTTAATATTCCACTTTCAACTCTTCCTGTTGCAACTGTTCCTCTTCCTGTTATTGTAAATACATCTTCTACAGGCATTAAGAATGGTTTATCAGTTGCTCTTTCTGGAGTTGGAATATGGCTATCTACTGCATCCATTAAGTCCATTATTGGCTTTATTGCTTCTTCATCTGTTGGGTTTTCTAATGCTTTTAATGCTGATCCTGCAATTATTGGAGTATCATCTCCTGGGAAGTCATACTCGCTAAGTAATTCTCTAACTTCCATCTCAACTAATTCTAATAATTCTGGATCATCTACCATATCTGCTTTATTTAAGAATACTACTATATATTGTACTCCAACTCTTGATGCTAGTAGTATATGTTCTCTTGTTTGTGGCATTGGACCATCTGCTGCACTTACAACTAGTATTGCTCCATCCATCTGTGCTGCTCCTGTTATCATGTTCTTAACATAGTCAGCATGTCCTGGACAGTCAACGTGCGCGTAATGTCTGTTTTCTGTTTCATATTCAACGTGCGCTGTGTTGATTGTGATTCCTCTTTCTCTTTCTTCTGGTGCTTTATCTATTGCTGCATAATCAAATGCTTCTGCAAATCCCTTTTTTGATAATACTGTTGTTATTGCTGCTGTTAATGTTGTCTTACCATGGTCTACGTGTCCTATTGTTCCTATGTTTACGTGTGGCTTGTTTCTTTCAAATTTTGCTTTTGACATTTTTTATTCCTCCTTGAAATTAAGTAATTTATTTATTAATTAAGCATTTTTAGCTCCTGTAATTTGTTCTTGAATATTCTTTGGAACATTCTCAAAGTGGTCAAATACCATTGAGTAAACTCCTCTACCTTGAGTTCTTGATCTTAGAGTTGTTGCATAACCAAACATCTCTGAAAGTGGAACGAATGCTCTTATTACTTGAGCTCCTGCTCTTGGATCCATTCCCTCAATTCTTCCTCTTCTTGAGTTAATGTCTCCCATTACATCTCCCATGTACTCTTCTGGTATTACAACTTCAACTTTCATCATTGGCTCAAGTAACACTGCATCTGCTTTTGCCATAGCATTTTTAAATGCCATAGAACCGGCAATCTTAAATGCCATTTCTGATGAGTCAACATCATGATATGATCCATCAATAAGTTTAATCTTAAAGTTAATAACTGGGTATCCAGCAACTATACCAGTATCTGAAGCTTCTCTTATACCATTGTCAATTGGATTAACGAATTCTTTCGGAATAGCGCCCCCAACAACAGCATTTTCGAATGAATATGGCTCTTCTGTTGGTATCATTTCTATCCAACAGTGACCATATTGACCACGTCCACCAGACTGTCTAACAAACTTACCTTCAGCTTTAACAGCTTTTCTAATAGTTTCTTTGTATGCAACTTGTGGCTTACCAACGTTACATTCAACCTTGAATTCCCTTTGAAGTCTGTCAACGATTATTTCAAGGTGAAGTTCACCCATACCAGAAATAATTGTCTGACCAGTTTCTTGATTAGTAAATGTTCTAAATGTTGGATCCTCTTCAGCTAGTTTAGCTAAAGCTAAACCCATTTTTTCTTGACCAGCTTTAGTCTTTGGTTCTATAGCAACATCTATAACTGGTTCTGGGAAGTCCATGCTTTCAAGAACGATTGGATTTTCTTCATCACAAATTGTATTACCAGTAGTAGTATCCTTTAATCCAACTACAGCTCCTAAATCACCTGAACGAAGTTCTTCAACGTCTTCTCTGTGATTTGCGTGCATCTTAACAAGTCTTCCTATTCTTTCCTTTTTACCCTTAGTTGCGTTGTATACATGACTACCACTCTTCATTATTCCTGAATAAACCCTTGTGAATGCTAATCTTCCTACGAATGGGTCTGTTGCAATTTTAAATGCTAATGCTGACATTGGTGCATTATCATCTGCTGGTCTTTCATCTTCTTCACCAGTCTCTGGGTTAGTACCTTTAATTGGTGGAATATCTACTGGTGATGGCATATAGTCAACAACAGCATCTATCATTGGTTGAACACCTTTATTTTTGTATGATGATCCACAGGTAACAGGCACTATAGCATTTGCTATAACTCCTTTTCTAAGAGCTACTTTTATTTCTTCTTCAGTTAACTCTTCTCCATCAAGATATTTCATCATTAATTCTTCATCTTGCTCAGCTACAGCTTCCATTAAAGCTGTTCTGTATTCAGCAGCTTTGTCTTTTAATTCTGCTGGTATTTCAACAGTATCTTGAACTTTTCCTAAATCATCTTCATATATTATAGCCTCATTCTTAACAAGGTCTATAATTCCTTTAAATTGATCTTCTGCTCCTATTGGAAGTTGGATTGGAACTGCATTACAGTGCAATCTACTTCTTAACATATTTACACACATAAAGAAGTCAGCACCAGTTGAATCCATCTTGTTTACATAAATCATTCTAGGAACTTTATAGTTATCCGCCTGTCTCCATACTGTTTCTGTTTGTGGCTCAACTCCGCCCTTTGCGTCTAGTACAGTAACAGCTCCATCTAGAACTCTTAGTGATCTTTCAACTTCTACTGTAAAATCCACGTGTCCTGGTGTATCTATTATATTTATAGCATGATCTTTCCACATACAAAAAGTAGCAGCTGAAGTAATTGTTATACCTCTTTCTTGTTCTTGAACCATCCAGTCCATTGTAGCCTGACCTTCATGAACTTCTCCTATTTTATGAGTTCTTCCTGTGTAAAAAAGTATACGCTCAGTTGTTGTTGTTTTTCCAGCATCAATGTGAGCCATTATTCCAATATTACGGTATTTCTCTAATGGATGTTGTCTTCCCACTTAAATTTCCTCCTCCTAAAGTATAAATTTAAATTTGAGAAAACTGTTTTGGCAGAAGCCAAAACAGTTTTGTTAATATTAATATCTATAATGTGCAAAAGCCTTATTAGCTTCAGCCATTTTATGAGTATCTTCTCTTTTCTTAACAGCTGAACCAGTATTGTTAGCTGCATCCATCAATTCTCCAGAAAGTCTATCTCTCATGTACTTCTCGCCTCTTTTTCTTGCTGCTGCGAGCATCCATCTTATTCCTAAAGTCTGTCTTCTTTCAGGTCTAACTTCCATAGGAACTTGATATGTAGCACCACCTATTCTTCTTGCTTTTACTTCAAGTAATGGCATTACATTGTTCATTGCCTCTTCAAAAACTTCCATTGGTTCTTTGCCTGTTTTTTCACGGATTGTATCGAAAGCAGCGTAGCAAACTTTCTGAGCAACCCCTTTTTTACCATCTTCCATTAGGCTGTTTATGAATTTTGTTAGAACCTTACTGTTATACATTGGATCTGCTAATACATCTCTTTTAGCTATATGTCCTTTTCTTGGCACTTTTCTTCCCTCCTTAACAATTTAAAACTTTTAAGTTCATCGGTACTCGGCTAACTGTGTTATTTTATAATACATCTAACCGTAAAGCGCTCTGTACTTCCGCAAATTATTTATAAAATCTATATATAAATGCTGAAGACATAGCACCACTTTTCAACTTAACTTACCAAAACTTATTTTTGTTTTGGTCTTTTTGCACCATATTTTGACCTACTTTGTAGTCTGTTAGCTACTCCAGCTGCGTCTAATGCGCCTCTTACTATGTGGTATCTAACACCTGGAAGGTCTTTAACTCTTCCACCTCTTATAAGAACAACACTGTGCTCTTGTAAGTTGTGGCCTACACCTGGAATGTATGCAGTAACTTCAAATCCATTTGTTAGTCTAACCCTAGCAATTTTTCTTAACGCTGAGTTTGGCTTCTTAGGTGTTGTAGTTTTTACTACTGTACAAACTCCTCTTTTTTGAGGACATTCCTTTAGTGCTGGTGCTGTTGATTTTGTACTTATTGTCTTTCTGCCTTTTCTTACTAATTGGCTTATAGTTGGCATGTTTACACCTCCTTCAAAGATATGAATTAATTAGGCACATAACCATAATTAATTCGAAAACTTACATATTGAAAATTTATGTTAATTAAATCTGTAAGCAATTAAATTTCAGAAAACTATTCCTTCAATATTGCAGCTGTAGCAGCTCCCACATCTATTCCGCAAAGTTTTCCTAATTCCTTCATAGTATTTATATATACTAGTTCTAGGGAATTTTCATCAACTAATACCTTTACTGACTGTAATAACTTGTTATCAGTATCTTTCGCTATATATACTGTTTTTACAACACCACTTTTTATAGCCTTTATAGTTTGCTTTACACCGACAACTTTGTTTCCCTCAAGTCTGTAAACCATAATCTCTGTTCCCCCTTACAGTGCTACAGAGACAAAGATTAAAAACTTTGTCTCTACTTGAAACATACAGATGTATTTTATCATTTTAGCACTACTATGTCAATAAATTAAAAGCTAAGCTTGTAATTCATTATCCAATTTTTTTTCTTCTATTTCTCTCTCGGTATTGATTCTAATAGATCTATACCTTGTCATACCTGTACCTGCAGGTATTAATTTACCAATTATTACATTTTCTTTTAATCCTAATAACGGATCAATTTTTCCCTTAATAGCTGCATCCGTAAGAACCCTTGTAGTCTCCTGGAATGAAGCTGCTGAAAGGAATGAATCTGTAGCTAAGGCTGCTTTAGTTATACCAAGTAACGCAATTCTACCTTGAGCAGGGTTTCTATCCTCAGCCATAACTCTTTCATTTGCTCCATCAAAGTCAAATATATCAATCAGAGTACCAGGTAAAAGTTCTGTATCTCCTGACTCTTCTATTTTAACTTTTCTGGTCATCTGTCTTATTACTACTTCAAGATGTTTATCATTAATATCAACACCTTGTAGTCTATAAACCTTTTGAACTTCTGATAGAAGATAGTTTTTAACACCAAGAACACCCTTAATTCTTAGAACATCATGTGGGTTAACAGATCCTTCTGTTATCTCATCTCCAGCTTCAATTGGATCCCCATTAGATACCTTTAGTCTTGAACCAAATGGTATTTCATAAGTAATTTCTTCTCCACCTTCTGTTATAACAGAAACCACTCTTTTCTTCTTGGTTTCTTCCATTTTTACAGTTCCTGCAGCTTCACTTACTATAGCAAGCCCCTTAGGCTTTCTAGCTTCAAACAACTCTTCAACTCTAGGAAGACCTTGTGTAATATCTGATCCAGCAACACCACCTGTATGGAAGGTTCTCATTGTAAGCTGAGTACCTGGTTCTCCTATACTTTGTGCTGCTACTATACCAACAGCTTCGCCTATATTGATTTTTTCTGCAGTAGCCATATTCATTCCATAACACTTTGCACATACTCCGTGCTTTGACTTACATGTAAATACAGATCTGATTTTGATCTTTTTAACACCTGCATCTTCAACCATTTCAGCAATTTTCGGATCCATATAAGTATTTCTTTTCACTAATACCTCACCAGTTTTAGGATGTATAATATCTTCCGATGGATATCTTCCTGTAAGTCTTTCAGCTATACTTTCTATTACTTCATTGCCCTCTTTTATTTCAGAAACCTCAAAACCTTCATAACTTTCACAATCTTCTTCTCTTACTATTACATCCTGGCTTACATCAACGAGCCTTCTTGTTAAATATCCAGAGTCTGCTGTCTTTAAGGCTGTATCAGCATTACCTTTTCTAGCTCCATGAGTTGATATGAAATACTCAAGTACATCAAGACCGTCTCTGAATGAAGCTCTTATAGGTAACTCTATAATCTTACCAGATGGATTAGCCATAAGACCTCTCATACCAGCAAGCTGTTTAATCTGGCTCTTAGAACCTCTGGCTCCTGAATCCGCCATCATGAATATTGGATTAAATCTATCCATGTTATCCATAAGCGCATTCGCTACGTCTTCAGTAGTTTTAGTCCATTTCTCTATAACTCTTTCATATCTTTCTTCCTCTGATATGAATCCTCTTCTATACATCTTCTCAATCTTATCAATTGCAGCATCAGTCTCTATAAGTAATCTCTTTTTAGCTTCTGGAACCACCATATCTGACGTAGAAACTGTTATCGCTCCTATACTTGAATAGTGATAACCCTTTGCTTTTATCAAATCAAGCATTACAGATGTTTTTGTTGCACCATGCTTCATATAACATTTATCTATTACTGTTCCAAGATTTTTTTTAGTAACAAGAAAGTCAACTTCTAATTTAAACTCATTTTCTGGCTTACTTCTATCAATAAATCCTAAATCTTGTGGTATAGACTCATTAAATATTATTTTACCAACAGTAGTTTCTATTATTCCTCTTACCTCTTTACTATCTTTAATCTTAGTAATCTTAACTTTTATTTTTGCATGAATGCTTATTTCAGAAAGCTGATAAGCCATAATTACTTCATCTGGTGATGAGAACATTCTTCCTTCACCTTTTTCACCATCTTTATCTAAAGTTAGATAATAAGAACCAAGTACCATATCCTGTGTAGGAACTACAACCGGCTTACCATCTGATGGTTTCATTATGTTGTGCGCTGCAAGCATTAAAAATCTAGCTTCTGCCTGTGCTTCAACTGACAATGGAACGTGTACTGCCATTTGGTCTCCATCGAAGTCAGCATTATACGCTGTACATGATAAAGGATGAAGCTTTATTGCTCTACCTTCAACAAGTACAGGCTGAAATGCCTGAATTCCTAGTCTATGAAGCGTAGGGGCACGGTTTAAAAGAACTGGATGGTCTGCTATTACTTCTTCAAGTACATCCCATACTTGTGCCTGAACTCTTTCAACCATTCTTTTAGCACTCTTTATATTATGTGCTACTCCACTTTCAACAAGTTTTTTCATAACAAAAGGTTTAAATAATTCTAATGCCATCTCCTTTGGAAGTCCGCATTGATACATCTTAAGTTCAGGTCCAACAACTATAACTGAACGTCCTGAGTAGTCAACACGCTTTCCAAGCAAGTTTTGTCTAAATCTTCCTTGCTTACCTTTTAACATATCTGATAATGATTTTAATGGTCTATTTCCTGGACCTGTTACTGGTCTTCCTCTTCTACCATTATCTATTAATGCATCAACTGCTTCCTGTAGCATTCTTTTTTCATTTCTTACTATGATATCAGGCGCACCTAAATCTAAAAGTTTTTTAAGTCTGTTATTTCTATTAATAACTCTTCTATAAAGGTCGTTTAAATCAGATGTTGCAAATCGTCCACCATCAAGCTGAACCATAGGTCTTAGATCTGGAGGTATTACAGGTATTACATCTATAATCATCCATTCTGGTCTATTTCCAGACTTTCTGAAGGATTCTACTACTTCAAGTCTTCTAATTATTCTTACTTTCTTTTGTCCTGTACTACTTTTTAAGTCTTCTTTCAATTCAACAGATAAATTTTCAAGATTTATTTCCTCTAAAAGCCTTTTAACAGATTCTGCTCCCATGCCGGCTACGAAATTTTCCTCACCATATTTATCCGCTGCTTCTCTATATTCTTTTTCATTTAATAGCTGTTTCCTTAGTAATGGTGTTTCCTTTGGATCTAAAACAACATAAGATGCAAAATATAGTATCTTTTCTAATGCTCTTGGAGACATATCAAGTATGAGTCCCATACGTGATGGTATTCCTTTAAAGTACCATATATGAGATACTGGGGCTGCAAGTTCAATATGCCCCATTCTCTCACGTCTTACCTTAGATTTAGTTACCTCCACACCACATCTATCACAAACTATACCTTTATATCTTATTCTCTTATATTTACCACAGTGACATTCCCAATCTTTAATTGGTCCAAAAATTCTCTCACAAAATAATCCGTCTCTTTCAGGCTTTAACGTTCTATAATTTATAGTTTCAGGTTTCTTAACCTCACCTCTTGACCACTCTCTAATTTTTTCTGGTGATGCTAAGCCTATTTGTAGTGCATCAAAATTGTTTAATTCAAACAAGGGTACATCCTCCCTTCCTAATGTTCATCATTAAAATCATCTATTTCTAAATCACCTTGAAGTTCATCTAAAGGTAGATCATCGTAATCAATTTCTAGCTCTTCTTCAACTTCCTCATTTTCCACATATTCATCAGTTGGAGTTGGAGGAACAACCTCTTCTTTTCCTTCTATATTAACGCCTAAATCTTCTATTTCATCTTCTACTGATTCTCTAAGCTTTATTTCTTCTTTGTCATCATTTAATACTTTTACATCAAGACATAAAGCTTGTAATTCCTTTATTAGAACCTTAAAGGATTCTGGTACACCTGGTTCAGGTATATTTTCTCCTTTTACAATAGCTTCATATGTCTTAACTCTTCCCACTACGTCGTCAGATTTAACAGTTAATATTTCTTGAAGTGTATGCGCAGCTCCATATGCTTCTAGCGCCCAAACTTCCATTTCTCCAAATCTCTGTCCTCCGAACTGAGCCTTACCACCTAATGGTTGTTGAGTAACCAATGAGTATGGTCCAGTGGATCTAGCATGTATCTTGTCGTCAACTAAATGTGCAAGTTTTAAGATATACATATAACCAACTGTTACATCATTATCAAACGCTTCACCTGTTCTACCATCATATAAAACAGTTTTACCATGTTCTTTATATCCTGCGTTTCTCAAGCATTCAACTATATCACTTTCTGTGGCTCCATCGAATACTGGAGTAGCAATATGCCATCCTAACTCACTTGCAGCCCATCCTAAATGAACTTCAAGTACCTGCCCGATATTCATACGAGAAGGAACCCCTAAAGGATTTAAGCATATCTGTAAAGGTCTTCCATCTGGTAAGAAAGGCATATCTTCTTCTGGTAACACTCTAGAGATAACCCCTTTGTTACCGTGTCTACCTGCCATCTTATCTCCAACAGATATTTTTCTCTTTTGAGCTATATAGCATCTAACTAGCTTATTAACTCCTGGAGGAAGTTCATCTCCATTTTCCCTAGTGAATACTTTAACATCAACGATTATACCAGATTCACCGTGTGGTACTCTAAGTGAAGTATCTCTAACTTCTCTTGCTTTTTCACCGAATATTGCTCTAAGTAATCTCTCTTCTGCTGTAAGTTCAGTTTCTCCTTTTGGAGTAACTTTTCCTACTAAAATATCTCCTGATCTTACCTCAGCACCTATTCTAATAATTCCTCTTTCATCTATATCCTTCAGCGCATCTTCTCCAACATTAGGTATATCTCTTGTTATTTCTTCTGGTCCAAGCTTTGTATCTCTTGCTTCTGCTTCATACTCTTCTATATGAATTGATGTAAATACATCATTTTTAACTAATTCTTCAGAAATAAGCATAGCATCTTCATAGTTATAGCCTTCCCAGGTAATAAAGCCCATTCTTATATTCTTACCTAATGCTATTTCTCCAAGATCCGTGGATGGTCCATCTGCTAATACTGTTCCTTTTCCAACTATTTCACCTTTATCCACTATAGGTCTTTGGTTTATACATGTACCTTGGTTTGATCTCTTAAACTTAAGAAGTCTATAGATATCAATTCCACCGTCTGAGTCTCTCTTTACTCTTACTTCATTAGCACCCACATATACAACAGTTCCTGCATTTTTAGCTTTAGGCAGAACTCCTGAGTCTACAGCAGCTTTAAACTCTATTCCAGTTCCTACAACAGGAGCTTGCGGTTTTAATAATGGTACTGCCTGACGTTGCATATTAGATCCCATAAGTGCACGGCTGGCATCATCATTTTCAAGGAATGGTATCATAGCTGTTGCAACTGAAACTATCTGTCTTGGAGATATATCCATAAAGTCAACATCTTCCATCGGAACAACAATTACATCTTCCTGGTCTCTTACACTTATCTTAGTATCTAGGAAGTTTCCATTTTCACTAATAGGTTCGTTTGCTTGAGCAATTAGATATTCATCTTCTTCATCTGCAGTCATATATACTATATCAGTAGTAACTCTACCTGCTTTTTTATCAACTTTTCTATATGGTGCTTCAATAAACCCATATTCGTTTACCCTAGCATAAGTTGCTAATGAGTTAATAAGACCTATATTTGGTCCTTCTGGCGTTTCTATAGGACACATTCTACCATAATGAGAGTGGTGAACGTCCCTAACTTCGAAACCAGCTCTTTCTCTTGATAACCCTCCTGGACCTAATGCAGAAAGTCTTCTCTTGTGAGTAAGCTCTGACAGCGGATTTGTTTGATCCATGAACTGTGAAAGCTGTGAACTTCCAAAGAATTCTTTAATTGCAGCCGCTACAGGTCTTATATTAATTAATGCTTGTGGAGTTATAACTTCCTGATCTTGAATAGTCATTCTTTCTTTAACTACTCTTTCCATTCTTGAAAGACCGATTCTAAATTGGTTTTGAAGAAGTTCACCAACTGATCTAAGCCTTCTATTCCCAAGGTGGTCAATATCATCTGTATGCCCAATGTTATATGCTAATCCTAGTTCATAACTTACAGTAGCATATATATCATCTCTTACTATGTGCTTTGGTATTAACACATGTATACTTTTTTTCAATTGTTCTTTTATACTTTGCTCATCGCTGTAGTTATCTAATATCTCTTTAAGAGTAGGATAGTGAACAAGTTCTTTTATATTTAAATTATCTATATTGAAATCTATAAAACTATGTATATTTACAAAATTGTTACCTATAACTCTTAAGACTTTATCCTCAATCAGTATGTTTACTGCGTTAACACCACTGTTTTGGATTTCTACAGCTTTTTCTCTATCTATCTTTTCACCTTTTTGCACTAGTATTTCACCAGTCTGTGGATTTACTATATCTTGTGCTGCTATTTGATTAGCAATTCTAAGGTGAAGTGATAGCTTTTTATTAAATTTATATCTTCCAACTCTTGATAAATCGTATCTCTTAGCGTCAAAAAATAAAGATTCAATAAGTGACTTAGCGCTATCAACAGTAGGTGGTTCACCTGGTCTTAATCTCTTGTAAATTTCAAGTAGTCCCTCTTCATGAGTTTTAGTATTATCTTTTTCAATCGAAGCTTTTAATCTCTCATCTTCACCGAAAAATTCTGTGATTTCAGCATCAGTACCATAACCCATTGATCTTATAAGAATAGTTATAGGTAATTTTCTTGTTTTATCTATTCTTACGTAAATTATGTCATTTGAATCAGTTTCATATTCTAGCCAAGCACCTCTATTTGGTATTACAGTTGCTGAAAAAAGCTTTTTACCTGTTTTATCAATCGCCATGTCATAATACACACCAGGTGATCTTACTAATTGGCTAACTATTACTCTTTCAGCCCCATTAATTATAAAGGTTCCTTGTTCTGTCATAAGAGGAAAATCTCCCATGAACACTTCTTGCTCTTTTACTTCACCAGTTTCCTTATTAAGTAATCTAACTTTTACTTTTAAAGGTGCTGCATAAGTAGAATCTCTTTCTTTACATTCTTCAACTGAATATTTGATGTTATCCATATCTAATTTATAACCTACAAATTCTAGATTAAGATTAGCTGTGTAATCTTGAATTGGATTGATATCATCAAATACCTCTTGTAAGCCTTCCTTTAAAAACCATTCGTAGGAATCTAATTGTACTTCTATTAAATTAGGCATATCTCCTACTTCTTTAAGTTTAGAAAAACTCATTCTTGTTCTTTTACCAACCTGGACAGGATGTACCATTGACTCTCACCCCTTGCATAAACTAAAAATAACCAAAAACACAAATTTTGCCCATATGTGCTTCTGGATTGATCACATTATCATCATCTTAGTATAACCTATTTTTTATAATTAATTCAAATATTTAATATAAAATCATAATAAATTGCATTGCTACTAACTAATCAATGCAATTTATTATATTACCATAATCATAAAAAAAAGTCAATTATTAATTGTGTTTAATTTTAAAAAGAGGCACTTTTTATAAAAGCGCCTCTAATTTTATGTATTACTATTTTATTTCTACAGTAGCACCAACTTCTGAAAGTTTTGCTTTTATAGCTTCAGCTTCATCTTTGCTTACGCCTTCTTTTAATGTCTTAGGAGCTCCATCAACTACTTCTTTAGCTTCTTTTAATCCTAATCCAGTTAATTCTCTAACTGCTTTTATAACTTTAATCTTTTCTGATCCTGTATTTGCTAATACTACATCAAATTCAGTCTTTTCTTCAGCTGCTGCAGCTGGTGCTGCACCTGCTGCTGCTACTGGAGCAGCTGCACTTACGCCAAACTCTTCTTCACATGCTTTAACTAATTCATTTAATTCTAAAACGCTCATTTCTTTTATAGCTTGAATTATTTCTTCTCTATTCATTATTAGACACCTCCAAAATTTCTTTCCTTAAAATATTTAGTTATCAATATTAAACTTCTTCTGATTCTTTCTTTTCTTTTACAGCACTTATTAAATATGCAAAATTTGATATTGGAGCCTTGAAGCTTCCAAGTAATTTAGCAATAAGAACTTCTCTTGGTGGTATTTGAGCAAGTTGTTGAACTTTTGAAGCATCAAATATCTCACCTTGAACTATTGCACCTTTTAATTCTAACTTCTTATGACTTTTCGCGAAATCATTAAGAATTCTTGCTGGAGCTGTTGGATCTTCATACCCAAATGCTACTGATACAGGTCCTTCAAGAACACTCTCAATTGCACCGAATCCTAATTCTTTTGCAGCTAATGCAGTTAAAGAATTTTTGTATACTTTATATTCTATACCTGCTTCTCTTAGAATTTTTCTAAGTTCTGTATCCTGTTCAACAGTTAAACCTTGATACTGAGCAAAGATTATACCTTGAGATTTTTCCATTTTTTCTTTTATTTCTAACACTTTAGCTTCTTTTAATTCTCTATTTTTTCCCACTGTGTGTCCACCTCCTCACAGTTTAAACTGATATTTATATAAATCAAAAGTCTCTCCGTAGACACAGAGAGACCAAATATACTAATTATATTGGAACCCTCGGTAGGTCGGTAAACCGTTATGTTCTCACACCTACTGTCTACGGAATATTTACTTATTTAACCTCTAATATTATACATTAACTTACGCTATATGTCAATATTAATCCAAAGTTTTTGTAGGGTTTATTTTAACTCCAGGTCCCATAGTAGCTGAAACCACTACAGACTTTAAGAATTGACCCTTAGCTGCTGCTGGTTTAGCCTTAATAACAGCTTCCATTAGCGCATGGAAATTCTGAATTAATTTTTCAGATCCAAATGATTTTTTACCAATTGGAACGTGAATTATAGCAGTTTTGTCAACTCTATATTCAACTTTACCAGCTTTAATGTCTGCTATAGCTCTAGCAACATCAAAAGTAACTGTACCTGATTTTGGGTTTGGCATTAATCCCTTAGGTCCTAATACTCTACCTAGTCTACCAACAACACCCATCATATCTGGAGTTGCAACAACTACATCAAAATCAAACCAATTTTCTTTTTGTATTTTGTCAACTAACTCTTCTGCACCTACGAATTCTGCTCCCGCTGCTTCAGCTTCTTTAGCTTTATCACCTTTAGCAAAAACTAAAACTTTAACTTTTTTACCTGTTCCATGAGGAAGTACTACTGCACCTCTAACTTGTTGATCTGCATGTCTTGGATCAACACCAAGTTTTAATGCTAGTTCTATAGTTTCATCAAACTTAGCTTTAGAAGTTTTTACAGCAAGTTCCATAGCTTCTGCTGGTGTATATAGAACACTTCTATCAATAAGCTTAGCACTTTCATTATAATTCTTTCCCATTTTCTTATCCTCCTTTGTGGTCTTAACGGTTTTTACCTCCCACTATTTTGGCTAACTATTCTTCTACAGTTATTCCCATACTTCTTGCAGTTCCTGCTACCATACTCATAGCAGCTTCAACTGATCCAGCATTTAAATCTGGCATCTTTGTTTCAGCAATTTGTCTCACTTGCTCTTTAGTTACTTTAGCAACTTTAGTTTTATTTGGTACGCCAGAACCACTTTCTATTCCTGCTGCTTTCTTAAGTAATACTGCAGCTGGAGGAGTCTTTAGTATAAAACTAAAAGATCTATCCTGATATACAGATATTACCACTGGAATTATTAGTCCTGCCTGACTAGCAGTCTTAGCATTAAATTCTTTACAGAATCCCATAATATTTACACCGTGCTGTCCAAGTGCTGGTCCAACAGGTGGTGCTGGAGTTGCTTTTCCTGCAGGAAGTTGAAGTTTGATCATTCCTACTACTTTTTTAGCCATGAATTTACACCTCCTATTAATGTGGTTATACGGACTTTTGCCCTCCCACTTATTAAGACTTTACGTCTTATAAACTAATCTAGTTTTTCTATTTGATTAAAATCAAGTTCAACAGGAGTTTCCCTGCCAAACATGTTAACTAGCGCTTTAATTTTTCTCTTTTCTGTATTGATTTCTTGGATAACAGCTGGGAAGTTTTCTAGTGGGCCTGATTTAACTTTTATGCTTTCTCCCACTTCGATATCTACATTAACAGGCTTTTCTGATATACCCATAGTTGCAACTTCTTCATCTGTAAGAGGCACAGGCTTAGATCCAGGTCCTACAAACCCAGTTACTCCTCTAGTGTTTCTAACTATGTACCAAGAATCATCAGTCATTACCATGTGTACTAACACATATCCTGGGAAGACCTTCTTTAAAGTAACCTTCTTTTTACCATCTTTGATTTCGATCTGTTCCTCCATAGGAACTTGAACATCATCTATCCAATGATAAAGATTTCTATTTTCTATAGTTTTCTCAAGATTGGCTTTAACTTTATTCTCATAACCAGAATATGTATGGACTACGTACCATCTAGATTTCTCTGCCATAATTTAAGGGACGGGAATCTTTTTCTCGACCCCTACCTCCTTCTTATCCTTATTTAAAGATTACCTCAATTAAACTTTTGAAACCAACATCAAGTAATCCAACAACAGCTACGTATATAGAGCAAAATATTAAAACTGTCGCCGTAGCTTTTTTTACATTTTCTTTAGAGGCCCAAGTTATTCTTTTGATTTCTGCTTTCAATTCTTTAAAAAAATTGATAACCCCGTTTCCGGATGCTGCTGGTTTATTTATTTTTGTCACATTATTGCTTGCAGCCATTTTTTTCACATCCTCAAAATATTTTAATTATACGCCTCTACATATGTTACTTTGTTTCTTTGTGAGCTGTATGCTTATGGCAAAACGGGCAATACTTTCTCATTTCTAGTCTATCTGGATCGTTTTTCTTATTTTTCATTGTATTATAATTTCTTTGCTTGCAATCTGTGCATGCTAGTGTTATTTTTATTCTCATTGTTTCCACCTCCTGATACATGCATATCTATAAGTAAAATATGTAGTTTCCTTTGTATTTAAATTATGCGTTACTTTAATAATTTATCATAACTTAGTTTTCATGTCAATGTGAAATTAAAACATACGTTACAATTTATTTACATTTGTTTCTTTAAAGGACTAGGTCTAGAAACCTAGCCCTATAAGTTAATTACTCAGCTATTGTAGTAACAACACCTGAACCAACAGTTCTTCCGCCTTCTCTTATAGCAAATCTTAATCCTTCATCCATTGCTACTGAAGTGATTAATTCAACTTTCATATCTATATGGTCTCCAGGCATTACCATTTCCATTCCTTCTGGTAATTTGATTGATCCTGTAACGTCAGTTGTTCTGAAATAAAACTGTGGTCTGTATCCATCGAAGAATGGAGTGTGTCTTCCGCCTTCTTCTTTTTTAAGTACGTATACTTGACCTACGAATTTCTTATGTGGCTTAACTGAACCTGGTTTTGATAATACTTGACCTCTTTCGATATCATCTCTTTGAACACCTCTTAATAATGCTCCGATGTTATCTCCTGCCATCGCTTGATCTAGAAGCTTTCTGAACATTTCTACTCCTGTACATACAGTTTTGCCCTTTTCTTCTTTTAATCCAACGATTTCTACTTCGTCTCCAACTTTTAATATTCCACTTTCAACTCTTCCTGTTGCAACTGTTCCTCTTCCTGTTATTGTAAATACATCTTCTACAGGCATTAAGAATGGTTTATCAGTTGCTCTTTCTGGAGTTGGAATATGGCTATCTACTGCATCCATTAAGTCCATTATTGGCTTTATTGCTTCTTCATCTGTTGGGTTTTCTAATGCTTTTAATGCTGATCCTGCAATTATTGGAGTATCATCTCCTGGGAAGTCATACTCGCTAAGTAATTCTCTAACTTCCATCTCAACTAATTCTAATAATTCTGGATCATCTACCATATCTGCTTTATTTAAGAATACTACTATATATTGTACTCCAACTCTTGATGCTAGTAGTATATGTTCTCTTGTTTGTGGCATTGGACCATCTGCTGCACTTACAACTAGTATTGCTCCATCCATCTGTGCTGCTCCTGTTATCATGTTCTTAACATAGTCAGCATGTCCTGGACAGTCAACGTGCGCGTAATGTCTGTTTTCTGTTTCATATTCAACGTGCGCTGTGTTGATTGTGATTCCTCTTTCTCTTTCTTCTGGTGCTTTATCTATTGCTGCATAATCAAATGCTTCTGCAAATCCCTTTTTTGATAATACTGTTGTTATTGCTGCTGTTAATGTTGTCTTACCATGGTCTACGTGTCCTATTGTTCCTATGTTTACGTGTGGCTTGTTTCTTTCAAATTTTGCTTTTGACATTTTTT
>Ga0183101_1000141_pt4 | contig 65688 bp, 44 predicted proteins | sample Biomet3_FD_127790 | JGI IMG/M metagenome (GOLD analysis project Ga0183101, IMG submission 127790) | Microbial communities from bioreactor (seeded with sewage sludge) at LBNL, California, USA - Biofuel metagenome 3 | ecosystem: Engineered > Bioreactor > Anaerobic > Unclassified ... | reverse complement strand
TTTCGAAAAACCTACGGTTTACTTGCGAAACTTGAAGAGCTTGTCGGCCGGTATAATCTGTTTAGGGATGCCCGGTCCTTGGTAGAATGCATCAATCCAGAAACCACCTCCGGCATTGAAGAATTCGACCGTTAATGCATGTCTTCCTTTTGTGAGCTCTACCGATCCTTCTCTTTCGATTAATCCGTGTGCTCCATCGTCATCGACCACTTTTGAACCGTCTATATAGAGCTTGCTTCCATCGTCCGATTGTAGAAAGAAATGGTATGCGCCGGGTTCGTCAATTTGGATGAAGGTAGAGTATACCAAGCCGAATATCGAATTGCCGCGTCGCATCAATCCTGCAATCTGTTTGTTATCTACATGTATCTCGTCGGCAGTCCATCGGCTTTCGCTTTTTTCGTCTTTGAAAGATGGAAGACTATTCCAGTTCCCTCCTTGATAAAAGGCTACGTTTACGCCGTTTTTAGGATTCTTGTGTATGATACGGAAATAGCCGTTCGATACGATACTTTGGTCGCCGTTGGCACTATACGCTTTGGCTTTCACAACGGTTGATTTATCTAGCTTGAAAGGAGCTTGATAGAGAGAAGAATGTTGAGTTGGTTCGGAACCATCTGTGGTGAAATAAACCTTGTCTCCTTTATGATACGGTTCGATAGTCACGACAGCTTCTTTGTCTACAAACAATCCTCCGGCTTGTTCGAATAAGTGGCGTCCTCCATTGATACGTGGTCCATAGGATTGCTTTTTGAACAGGATGGGGTCACTTTTTATTTTAACCCCTTCGAAGGCCGAGCGCATTGGACGTCCGTACCAAGCGCTTGGTGCATCTATCCCTAGTGCATAAGCAATGGTAGGAGCCACGTCGAACATATACGTCTGTTGTTGTATTTCAAACTCTTTTTTGATGTTTTTGCCGTAGAGAATGAAAGGAACAGTCATTTCTTCCCATGATTCTCCTCCATGGCTATATCCTACACCTCCATGATCGGCAACAATGATAACAAGCGATTCATCTTCTATGCCTGCATCTTTCACTGCTTTGAGTACCATACCGACACACTGATCGGCATCTTCAATAGCCTTCAGATATTTTTCTGTCATGTGTCCGTAGGTATGTCCGCAATGGTCTACATCGTCCAATTGAGTGAATGTGAATGTCGGCTTTTCCGTGCGAATGTATTTTGCCAGAGCTTCGGCCGTTTCTATCTCCGTCTCATACGATTTGTCGACATCGGCTACTCCTTTCTCAAATAAATTGCCGAACCCGCTCCATTGGTATATCATGCCTATTTTGTCTGCGGGCAACTGTTTGCGAACGACGTCGAGAATGGTAGGAAACAATCCGTATTCTGTGACACCGACAGGTTGTATCGAATAATTTCCCGGTCTCCAATCGTTGGATGTCACTCCATGTGCTTCGACGCCCGCTCCAGTGAGCATTGAACTCCAGTTGGGCGAACTGCTTGAAGGGATTACGGTGCGTACGCTTCGGCAAATGGATCCATTTTTTATCATGTAATCCATATTTGGAGTATTGGCCTTCTCCATACCTTGTGTGCTCATTGCATCTATACCGACTACGAATACGTGTTTAATTCCGGTCGGAGCTTTTTCTGTTTCTTGCGCATAGGCTCCATTGATGCAAAAGAGCAGGCATATATAAAAAAGTAAATTCGTTTTCTTTATATTGTTCATAATATGTTTCATTTATTTGTTCCACCATACCCGTGTCAATAAATTGTCAACACCTTGTCTGGCAACAGCAATTTTGTATTGATCTTCGTTGTAGACTACTTCATTTTGAGGGTATGGTATGCGTCTGGGCCATTCTGAGATATTGCTTGCCGAAGGTAGACCGCGTGGAGGTGTAACCGAGATCTCTTTTGGAAAACCTGTTCGACGCCATTCGGACCATCCTTCAATGCCGCAGAAGAAAAGCGAAATCCATTTTTGTACACCGATCTTCTCTAGCTTTTCTTCCTGAGTTCCGGTATATGCTACATTGGATTGATCGTAATAGCTCGAAGGAGGAATAACATCCGAGGCTTCTAATGCTTCGGTAGGAGGGAAAGCCATACTAGACTTCATGTCCTTGAAATTCGCAGGAATACGACTTGCCCAATAAGCAAAGTTGGCAGCTATACCATTCTTATAGTAAGTTCCTGCATCACCAACGGCGATTAATCCTTTTTCACGAGCTTCTGCTAAATTGAACATCACTTCCGAGTATGAAAGCAATACGGACTTTGCAGCCGTGGGAGATGCGTACTTTGCGTCTAACTTAAGAGGTGCGAAGATATATCCTTTGCGCGAGTTGTAGCTGTCTCCTCCGTTGTAATTGGCTTCGTCGCCATCGCGTATGCAATTGGGAACACCGGCATAGGTGTATTTACCATTCTCTACTCCATTAACCGTCGGAGAGAAAAGTACTTTTATGCGCGGGTCGTTCATTGCTTTTAGATGGTTTTCGATGGTTACAGACATGAATTCCGTTCCATTAAACTTCTCTATCGTTGCATTATATAGAGGGCACCAATGCGAAGACTGATCACTCAAATACGTAATGGCAGCATTGTCGTCAATGCTTGACATCAGTGGATATTTATCTGGTTGAGAGACCATGTCGCTTATATCTTTACTTACATCCCTCTTCCCGGATATACGCATCAGTAAACGCAACTTGAGACTGTTGGCAAATTTTCTCCATTTTAATATGTCTCCATTGTAAAGGCAATCATAGCTTCCGATTTCCTCTGCACTATTTTCTGAGAGCAATTCATTGGCGGACTCCAGTTGCTTTAGCAAATCGTTGTAGATATCTTCTTGAGTATCGTATTTGGGAGTGAAAACCCCATCGGTCTTTCCTTTGAGCGATTCAGAATAGGGGAAATCTCCATAAGCATCTGTCATCTGTTGAAACATCAGCGATTTGATGACTATGCCCATTCCCTGTATGTGTGGTAGTTTGTACTTCTCCGCCAAGTTGATCATGTCTTGTACATTACGGCCATTGTAATAGAGCTGGTCCGTCTGTGTATTGTTGAATGCATCATTGAACATACTGACAAATTGGTCTACCGAATAATCGCCTAATACGGCACCATAATATCTTATATTTCCCAGGTTGTCAAGTCCCCGAATTACACCGCTCAATAATAACCGAGGCTGGTCTATACGGTCTGGCTGATTGGGGTTGGTATTTGTTTCTTCGAAGTTGTTGGTGCATCCCAAGCATGAAAACAAACCGAAGATCATCAGCATTAATTTATATTTGATTTTCATATCTATCTCCATTTTAATGATTAGAAACTTACATTAATTTGAAATCCAAAACTCTTTGATGCCGGTACTGAAAATGCATCAACGCCTAAGTTAAAGTCGCTCATACCTCCACTTTCCGGATCGACATGTTTGTTCTTGGTCCATAAGAATAAGTCTCGACCGAATAAAGCGATATTGATATTTTGCGCATAGATTTTTCTGGCCCAATCGGCAGGGAATGTATAGCCGAGGCGAAGCTCTCTTAGTTTGACGAAAGAAGCATTTGTCAACTGTGCTTCGGTGATATGATCATATTTTGTTTTGATAAAGCGACGTACATCGTTACCGGCAATACCCTTGCTATATGTACCGTCGAATATCTGAAGATTTTGTTGCCAGTCTCCGTTGACCATTATGGCGCCTTTACTGTAATACAAATCGTCGTATTCTTTGCCCGGTTGCCGAGCTCCACGTCCTTCTAACGATTCGATGGTTTGTCCGGCTCCTACAAATTTGTTCAACGTTCTTGAAATGAAGTATCCACCTTGACGTATATCAAACAAGATATTCAGATCGAATCCCTTGTAAGAAAGAGAAGAGCTTATGCCAGCTGTCCAATCTGGATTGACATTACCTAGATAGATGTTGCTATCGGAGACATATTGTCCGGCACTGTTTAGAACAGGTTCTCCCTTAAGCGGGCCATCTTTTACTCGTTGATAAGCAGTTCCGAATATTTGTCCCATTCTCTTTCCCGGTTGTGCTACGATTTTGGCATCTTCTAATCCTCCAGTTGTCAGAATTAACTCGTCCAGCCCTTTTGCCAAGTATATGACTTTAGTTCTCGAACGGCTGTAGTTAAGGTTGATGTCCCATTTCAATCCGTTGGATAATAGAATAGGTGTAGCACTTACAACTAGTTCGATACCCGTATTGGCTGTCTTACCAGAATTGATCAGTCGGCTACCATATCCGGAGGTATTGGCTATCTGCAAGCTGATGATCTGATCTTTTGTAATTGTATGATAATAACTGAAATCGAAATTCAATCGGTTTTTAAATAAGTTCAATTCAGCTCCCACTTCCCAAGTTTCGGATCTAGCAGGCTTTAAGTTGTTGTTTTGTAGATTGCCCGGACTTGTCAAAGTAGGTACACCATTCCAATAGTCACTTAATGAATAGGTGTTGTATAGGCTGTATGGGCCCGTATCATTACCTACAGATGCGTAACTTCCTCTGACTTTGGCATAACTGATAACTGATGGTAACCGCAACATTTCGCTGAGAAGTCCACTTAATGTGACCGAAGGATAGAAATATGAATTTGTAGATGGCGGCAGCGTACTAGACCAATCGTTACGCCCTGTAACCTCGGCATATACCATACGTTTGTAATCCATCAACACACTGCCATACAAACTGTTTACTACTTTTTTCGATCTGTAGTCCGAAACAGTTGGCTTTTCTTTTGAGTTGTCAAAAGAATAGATGTTCGGAACAATCAAACTGCCGGTGTACGACTGAATCTCTTTATAGAAAGATTCCATTCTATTTCCTCCGAAGTGGGCACTCAGTCCGAAATTTTCTCCCAGCTTTGGAGTATAATTGATCATGAAATCATAGTTATTGTTATGCGATTGGAATTGGTTATCGCTGTAATATCCGTTTCCACCATTTTTGTAATAACTTTCTTCTCTATTATCGGTTTCCCATGAATTGTCGGTACCTCCACGCAACATGACCGACAGATTGCTGGTAGGTTTAATAGTAACATCCAGTTTTCCGAAGAAACGGTGCGTCTCGGAAAGGCTATTCATTTGATACATCACAAAATATGGATTATTGTACGAGGCCATATTTTGAAATTGGCGTGTACCTTCCAAGCCGCCTCGCTGCCAATATTCTTTCAGACTATTGATGTTGTGACTTTGTGGGAACCAGCAGAAGAAATACATAGGCGAAACGCCACCATAACCCAATATAGGTACGTTAGTTCTGTTGGTTTTTGTATAGTTTACAACGGCATCGGCACTTATCCATTTGTTTAATTCCACCGAATTATTCAGATTGAAAGAGTGTCTGGTTATGTTATTGTTAGGTGTCAGGCCGTTTTGTTTCGTATTGGTATAAGCAATTCGAAGATCTCTTCCTTGAGAGCTATTGCTCAGAGCTATACTGTTGATGTAAGTGGTGCCGTGATCGAAGAAATCTCGTATATTGTTGGGGTGTCCTACCCATTCGGATGGAATCGCTTCGCCTCGTATATCGGGTGGCAAATATGTATCTCCAGCACGGTAGCCTTTTGTTGTAGGCGAGTCGAACTGCACCATTTTCTGTCCCATAAAACGTGGGCCCCAGCTCTCATCATAGTTATCATTCTGTCCCGAAGGATAGTATCCGCTCGAACTACCGAAGTTGCTACCTACATAGACACCATTCTTTCCTTGTCCGAATTGATTTTGCAGTTTGGGTAAGATCAACGGTTTCTCTAGCGAGAATGTACCGCTGTACGAAACGCCAAAGCCTTTTGTCTGTCTTCCTTTTTTGGTGGTGAGGATAATAGCACCATTGGCAGCAGCCGATCCATATAGAGCCGAAGCTGCAGCTCCTTTCAGAACATTGATACTTTCGATATCATTGGGGCTGATTTCGTTAATTTCGGAACTACTTGTTTGAGAACCTGCTCCAGAACCGATAGGGATGCCGTCGATTACAAATAGGGGAGAAGAAGGCCCTGCGCTCAAAGATCTTTCTCCTCGGATGGAGATGCGGCTACCAGATCCTACAACAGCTCCTGAGCTGATGTTTACGCCTGCAACTTTGCCGCTTAACATACTAACCAAGTTAGAGTTTCTATTCTCCAATTCTCCGGCTTTAATCTCTTGAGTTGCATAGCCCAGCCCCTTTTTTTCGCGCGTGATGCCAAGAGCTGTTACAACAACTTCGGATAAAATTTTAGAGGTCTCTGTCAAAACAACTCGGTAGTTTGTTTCGTTGCCTACCTGAAAGACTTTGTTTTGATAACCAATATATGAAACTTGAATGATTGCACCTACTGGAGCTTCTAATGTAAATACGCCTTGGAGATTTGTCATCACTCCGTGCGACGTTCCCTTAATCGTTATACTTGCTCCAATAATGGGGTCTCCCTTTTCATCTTTTACGACACCTGTTATTCTGTGTTTTTGTTCTGACATAGAAGCTGATGAAGGAGATTTTGTAGTCGTCTTATTTATTGATAATAAAATGTAAGATCCGTCGATGGTATATTTTACATCTGTTCCTTTAAATAAGTCTTTCAGAGTCTCTTGTAAAGAGGCTTTTCTTAGATGAACAGATACTTTTCGATTGACATCCACATGGTTGTTGTATACGAAAAGAAAGCCTGTTTGTCTTTCCACTTCATTCAAAACCCTTTCCAGTTGTATTTGGTTACTTTTTATCGTAACATTGATATTCTGAGAATTGGAATTTTCTGCATTGGCGCAGAGAATGAATACAAATAATAAAAAGGTACTAATCTTCATAATTCTAAAAAAATGTTTTTGCCGATACCTTTTTTGCAAGATGGTATCTAAGAAAGATTTTTTATCCATATCTTTGTATGTGTTTGATTAATAAATGTAATTGAACAACTCGTTTTGATTTTTGCCGATAAATGTTCCAGCATTTGTCGGCATCTTTTTTTGTTCTTAGTGTTTTTATATCATAGGCTTGGTGTTTTAATGTTTTACTTGATGTATATGGTGGTATTGTTTTCGTCTCTTTCAAATTTATATTTCGCATCTTTCTGTATTATCCTCAACGCGTTGTTTATTCCGTCGGATACTCTGAATTTGCCACTACAAACGTAGCTCTTCATTTTTTCGTTTAAGACAATTATATGAATCCCATAGCATTTTTCGAAACGTATCATCAGCTGCTCGAAAGTCAGGTCTCTGAAACAGATTAATCCTTCACGCCAGCGAAACAAATCATAGTCTTTTATTGTATTTGTCTCTTTCAAATGTCCGTCTGTCATAGAAACTTGATGTCCCGGCTTTAGAATGATTCGGGATGATGGATTGATTTGTTCGGAGACTTCTACGGACCCTTGCATCAAAGAGGTGCAAAAATTATTTGAATCTTCGTATGCGTCGACATCGAACTTGGTACCCAGGGCTTTGATATTGAATTTCTTCGTTTGCACGATAAAAGGATGGTTCTTATCATGCATGACTTCGAAGTAGGCTTCCCCTTGGAGTTTAACTTTGCGTACCGAGTCGATGAATATTCCCGGATACTGTATTTCTGAACATGCATTGAGCCAAACTTTTGTACCATCGGGCAATGTTACCTTGGCGCGCTCTCCAGCAGGAACAGTCACTATATTCGTAGCAAGAGACGCTTGTTTCAACTTTGATTGATAAAAATAACAGGTGCACACTAGTACAAGTGCTACAACGGCGGCTATCTTTATTGATTCGTATAATATCGATTTTGAAAGTGGGCGTTTTGCTTCTTCTTTCTTAGGGTCTTGACAGACTTTTTCGGACAGTATGACCGCATCAAAAAACTCTCTTTCTTTGAAAAGTTCCTTCTTGTGCTCTTCGGAATCTTTCAGCCATGATCGAATTTCTTCTTTTTCTTCTTTTGAAGCATATCCGTCAAAAAAACTATATAGTATCTTCTTATCCATATTTTCCTTTTTCTCTAATATAAGCAAACAAGAAAGGTAGATCCCTAACAAAAATTAGAACTATTTTCTGCTTTTATCTACATTTTTTTCTTTCGGGCCATTATAATCATATAGCACCGATATTCTTCTGTTTTGTTTTGACAGAGAAGCTTACATCGTTACAGCTTATAGAAATTGTGTTGTCGATGATACTAGTGCTTCAGACCCGGCACTATTGTGTATTAATAATAGCCTTATCTGTATATATGTGGGAAAAAGAAAAGTATTGGGAAATAGTCCTTTAAGGCAATACGCAAAACCTTCAGCGCTTTGGTGAGATGAAATTCTACACTTTTAGTGGAAATTTCTAGCGCTTCGGCAATTTCTTTGTGGCTCTGGTTGTTGTAGCGGCTTCTGATGAATATTTCGCGAGTTTGGAGCGGTAGTTTCTGTAATGTCTCTTCTACAATCTTTTGAATTTCGTCGCAAAAAATCCGTTCGGGATTACATGCTTCCAGAGTTGATATTCGTAAGTCCAACTCCCAATCGCTGCAATCCTTCAAATATTTGGCCACTTTTTCGGTTGTACGCAAATGTTGCAGATAGTTTAGGCATTTGTGTTTGATGACGGTCAATATGTACGCCGGGATATTTGAATTGGCGTGTAGCGAATTGCGATTCTCCCAATAATCTATCATGCTCTCCATCGTAATATCTTCGGCAATAGTTATGTCGTTAACATAAGTTCTGGCAAAATGGACAAATTTCCTCTTGTGATTTGCAAAAAGTTGATTGAATATTTCTATACAGTAATTTTCTTCTTCCATAATATTGGTGCAAAAGCTTCATCAAACAACCCAATGCTTTCGAAAATAAGCAAAATGATATTTTATTACTTTTTATTTATTCTGTTTTATCTATTTCGATACAAAATTCATCTTTTGTTGTTACGATACCGTTTCAGACCCGTTACTATTGTGTATAATAACGGTGTCATTGCGATTACAGGTGCTGAAAATTGTCGTATGTTAGTCTTTTCGGTGACGTCCTTAAGTTTTTCAGAAAACATATGGACGAAAATATTTTTAGGGGCATATGTCGTTTTTTAAGTTTATGGACGTCGTTTCAGCTTATATAAATATGTATCTACATAATGAAGTATCTCATTATCTTTGCTTGTATTATCTCCCTATTCTATCTTGACGAGGCTTAACCCTATCTATATATATGTGGGAAAAATAAAAGTATTGGGAAGTAGTCTTTCAAGGCAATGCGCAAAACTTTCAGTGCTTTGGTCAAATGAAACTCTACACTCTTAGTAGAAATTTTAAGCGATTCGGCAATTTCTTTGTGGCTCTGGTTATTGTAGCGACTTCTGATGAATATTTCACGAGTTTGGCGCGGTAGCTTTTGCAATGTATCTTCTACAATCTTTTGAATTTCATCGCAAAAAATTCGTTCGGGATTACATGCTTCCAGAGTTGATATTCGTAAGTCCAACTCCCAATCGCTGCAATCTTTCAAATATTTGGTCACTTTTTCGGTTGTACGCAAATGTTGTAGATAGTTTAGGCATTTGTGTTTGATGATAGTCAATATGTATGCCGGGATATTTGAATCGTCGGGTAACGAATTGCGATTCTCCCAATAATCGATCATGCTTTCCATTGCAATATCTTCGGCAATAGTTATGTCGTTAACGTAAGTTTGGGCAAAATGGACAAATTTCCTCTTATAGTTTATAAAAAGTTGATTGAATATCTCTATACAGTGTTTTTCTTCTTCCATGATATTGGTCCAAAAGTTTCATCAAACAATCAAATGCTTTTGAAAATCAGCAAAATGATCTATTTGAAATCTTGAAACAAATGTATGCAAATTTGTATTTATCACCAATTCTTTTTGTAAATATTTACCGATTAAAAAAATAGGATAAGTGATGGTGGCGTTTAAGGAAATAATGTTCATTCTTTTGGCAACTTGCTCGTGTTTTAATAATTTGTTATATCTTTGCGATGGAAATAAACTATGAACTATACTTAAGTAATACCATGGGGAATAATTGGAAGATATATCGAAAGATCTTTAATGATATTGAAATATGTCATATCTCACTTCAGCCTGATCAAGGAGGCACATTTGATATTCAACTGGATTCGTTGAAATCGCGCTTACATGAATTAATGATTTCAGAAGACCTTGATAAGCAATCTTTAGTATACGCTAAAATTTTTGTTACTGATTATATTAATAACAGAGATAGAATAGAGGACTTTTTGGTCCAATCTTCTGTGTTTTGTTGTTCGGCTATCTCTATAGTCGAACAACCGCCTCTCGATGGTTGTAAAATTGAGTTGTTGTTGCTCTTTATTAAAGCAGAAGGGCTAACGTTGACAAAGCAGAGAGATATTTGTCAATTTGAATTGCATGGGCTAACACACTTGTTTCAGTCTGTTGAAGTTCCTGTGAAACGTGGTGATAGGCTTGATGTGCTTACAACTGCCGCATTTGCCGAACATCAAAAGCTATTGGATAGCAAACAAATGAGCATAGCCGATAACTGTATGCGCACTTGGCTATATGTGAGAGATATAGATAGTGATTATAAAGAAGTGGTGAAGGGCCGTAATAATTATTTCAATGCGCATGGGCTTACTGTAGATACTCACTTTATTGCTTCGACAGGTATAGGTGGCAGTGGTGCTTCTGCTGATGTGAAGTTGCTTGCCGATTTTTATTCAGTGAAAGGACTTGCTTCCGAACAGGTTCAATATCTCTCGGCGGCATCTTATTTGAATCCGACTGCTGAATATGGTGTGGCTTTTGAAAGAGGAGTGAAGATTGCTTTTGAAAGTCTTAATTTGATATTCATATCGGGTACAGCGAGTATTGATAAGAGAGGACAGTGCCTTTATCGGGGCGATGTACTGAAGCAAGCCGAACGTATTGTTGTAAATATAGAGCAATTATTGAAAAATGGTGATGCAAATTTGAAAGATATCGCTCAAATCATCGTTTATCTTCGCGATGTATCGGATACGGAAATGGTGAGCCGCTTTATGCAGGATCATTTCGAGAATGTACCGTATATCATCACATTGGCCAAAGTCTGTCGTCCCGAATGGCTCATAGAAATGGAGTGCGTGGCTATGACAGGGAGAAAATAAAACGTTCGGCCCCGCATTTGTGAGCCGAACGAAAATAAATATTTGTAACGGATAACGTGTGATTGGGTGTTGTTTCAACAACTCATTTCTCCACCATTCTTCATGGTAGAAAGTAAGGTATAAGAGCCTTTTAGAATGATACTCCGAGTGTTGATATCGAAATCTTTCGGGAAAAGGATTTCGGTGTATCCTTGTTCTGAAACCCCTTTTGATACAGGTACCATGCGGTATTCGCAGACCTTTTTGCCATGTTCTGTTTTATTCTTTTCGAAAACGAAAATATAACTTTTCCCTTCAAAATTCACAATCGATTCGTCGGGTAGGGTATATGCTTTATGGCTCTTGGACGTGATTTGTGCATTGACGTACATGCCTGGCAAAATATTGAAACATTTGCTTTGGATAGCTGCGTATATCTTGTAAGTTTTGTCTGCATCGATGCATTTGGCCGTTTGGTATACGATAGCATTGTGAGCCTCTGACTCGTCATTGATGAAAAATTTAATTTGTTGCCCTTTTGATACTTTGGCTATATCTTTTTCGAATATAGTCAGCTTGATGAATAAGTTGTTGAGATTGACAATATCAAAAAGTACGTCCGCCGGTTCGACTGTTTTGCCGATACTCGCGTTTACGGTATTGATATAACCGGAGATTGGTGCTTTGACCGCTACTGTTCGGGTGATATTGTTATTGTTGAGGCGATACGGATTGATGCCAATGATGAGCAACTTCTGTTCGAGCGCTTTGATTTGTGTCCGTAGGGACTTATATTCGGAAGTAGTAAGTTGCAAGTTCTTACTTGATGTGGCACTGTTGTGATAAAGTGCCTTTTGCCGATTATAATCAGCGCTCATGTATTCTATTTTGCTTTTTGCCTCCAGATAACTTTGTTGAATATCAACGAATTCTGTGTTTTCTATCAGCGCCAATGTTTGCCCTTTTTTTACTGCGCTGCCGGGAATTAGCTCTACTTTAACGACTCGTCCACCCATGGGAGATGACACGGCAGCCATGTTTTGTGGCAGCGAAGCAATCTCTCCGTTTACTTTGAGTGTTGTACCAATAGGGCGCATTTCCACGTTTCCGAGTTTAATATCTGCCGTTTTGATTTGTTCCTCATTGAGTTCGACTATATCTGTGGGAAGTTCTTCGTGCTGCTCTTCTGCTTTTTTTGCTTTCCCGCAGGAGATTAATGCCATGCAGCAGCTTGCTATAATGAAGTATGAAATGAAATTTCTTTTCATGAGTTTTTAAATTAAAAAATTTTACCTGTGATAGATTCTAATGAAATAACTGTTTGATTATTACTATTTAGGGCATCGATATAATTTTGTTTAATATCGAGTGCTCGACTAACGTTAACTATATATTCGGCATAACTGATTTCGCCTTCACGATAACTTTGTGTCGCTTGCCGAATGATAAGCTCTGCTTCGGGCACAGCTTGTTTTTCGTAGAAGCCGATATTGGCCTGTTGTTTGCCGTATTCAGAAAGTAAAGAATGGTATTCGCTTGATAGATTTTTTGATATACCCGTATGTTCGGTAATGGCAATCTGCTCTTTAATCTTTGCCGCTTTGATTTTAGATTTGAACGAAGAGTAGAACAATGGAAGCGAAATTCCTATCTGGATACTATTGAAACGATACCCGCTACCAAAATAGCGAGATGTTCCATTCACATTCTGTTCACCTCGGATGGTCATACTGGATAGCCCTATGCTGAAGTCCGGTAACATCATACTTTTTTCCAGCTTTTTCTCCATTATTGATGTCTCTATCCGTTGGCGTGCTTGACCTGTTAATGGATTATTATTAACCGCACTGTCGTATGTGGCCGTATCGAACGACAGTTGCTTGAGTATGTCGTCGGCCGGAAGAATAGACCGTTTACAGTTGAGTAGTGTCTGCAAACGTTGGATGCATATTTGAATATCCGATTCTATTTGGGTAAGACGATTGTGAGCTTCGAGATATTGCGACTTTGCCGACATGGTCTCGAGTTGTTTCGACTCTCCCGTCTTTGCCCGGGCCTCTGCGGCTTTGAGCAGTTCGGAATATAAACTGTCTTGATAAGTAAGCAATTGCTGTCTGGACCTTAGGTATACGAGTTGCCAATAGAGACGTTTGGTCTGAGTAGCGATTTCCAGCTTTGTGTTTTCTAACGACCATTGGCTGTCTTTGACGTTGGCTTCTGCTAATTTGTAGCGGTTGGCATAGACCGTGGGGAAGGCGAATGATTGACTCACGCCAATACTATTGTCGTTGGTGTAAGAGTTTAGCTTACCATATCCAGTAGCGAATTCTGTTTTTGGCAAATCAAAAGAACTTCCTTTCAGAGTCTTGTTCATCTGCACATTGTATAGTTGCGACCGCACGGCATAGTTACTGTCTAACGCCAACTGAATGGCATCGTGAAGTTGAATGCGTTGTTGAGCACTAATCTTACCAGCACTTATTCCGAGAACGAGTAACAATATTGTGATTACTTTAGTAGAACGAGGTCTGAATATCTTTTTGAAAGAAAAAGTTGAAAAATACATATAAAATATAGGTAATACGATAAGAGTTAGTAGCGTTGCCGAAATGAGTCCGCCAATAACTACTGTAGCAAGAGGCTTTTGTACTTCGGCTCCGGCAGAAGTTGATATCGCCATAGGGAAGAAGCCGAGTGATGCAGCGGATGCCGTGATGAGAACGGGGCGCAGACGAGTCTTTAATCCGGTAAGCACTCGTTCACGAATATCTTTCATTCCTCCTTTTTCTAATTGATTGAATTCGGAGATCAGTACGATGCCGTTGAGTACTGCAATACCAAATAGGGCGATAAAACCGATACCTGCAGAAATGGAGAAATTCATTCCTCTAATCCAAAGAGCCAGAATACCTCCTATGACTGACATCGGTACGGCTGTATAAATCAGTAGAGCCTCCTTGACCGAACGGAAAGCAAAGTAAAGTAATATAAATATAAGAATTAGTGCTATAGGCACGGCAATGCCTAAACGCGATTTCGCTTCTTGTAGGTTCTGAAACTGTCCGCCGTAAGAGACATAATATCCTGTAGGCATTTTGACTTTGGAGTCAATGCGATTCTGCACTTCATTGATAACACTTTCTACATCATTATTTCGAACGTTGAACCCAATGGTAATACGTCGACGGGTATTTTCTCTTGATATTTGCGCGGGACCTTCTTTAATGGCTACCGATGCCACTTGTTCAATAGGCAATTGTCCTCCTCGTGGTAATGGAATGGTTAGATTGCGAATGTCGTCCAAGTTCGAACGGTAGTCTTTGGCGAGTCTTACAACAAGCCCGAAACGTTTCTCTCCATCGTATACGATACCTGCTTGGCTACCTGCAAAAGCTGTACGGAGTACTTCGCTGACATCATTTACCGATAGTCCATATTGAGCTAAACGCTCTCTGTTGTAGTTTATCTCGATTTGCTCTAGCCCTGTCACTTTTTCAATATTGATGTCTTCTATTCCCGAAATATTTTGAATGAGCCGCTTCACTTCGTTTGCTTTATCGGTCAGTGTGGCTAAATCGTCGCCGAATATTTTGACAGCTATATCTTGTTTAGATCCCGATATTAGTTCGTTTTGCCGCATTTGTATGGGCTGTTGAAATTCGAACTGCACGCCTGCAATAGGCTTCAGAGCTTCTTCCATCTTTTCGATAAGTCCTTCACGAGTATGGGCTGTTGTCCATTCACTTTTATCTTTTAAGGTGATGATATAGTCACCCGTTTCGAGAGGAGTAGGATCTGTAGGTATTTCGCCGGCACCTACTTTGCATACTACGTGCTTTACTTCGGGAAATTTCAATAGTATTTGGTTTGCCTTCTTTACCTCTTCTATTGTATTGGATAGCGATCCGCCTTGCAGCGTAACAACACCTGCCGCCAAGTCACCTTCCTCGAGTTGGGGAACAAACTCGCCTCCAAAACGACTGAATAAGAGCAGGCTTCCTATAAATAGTGCGATTGCTGTCAACGTAACACTTAATTTATGTTTCAGGGCATAGAGAATAATCGGATTGAACCCCTTATTGATAGCCTTCATTAGATTCCCAGATATTTTAGATTTTCGTGATTCTGTCTTTTTGAGACACAAGGCTGACATCATGGGAACATACGTGAGTGATAGAACAGCTGCCCCGATGAGAGCGAAAGTTACTACTTGTGCCATTGGACGGAACATCTTTCCTTCGATACCTGCCAATGTCATGATGGGAATGTATACAATCAGAATAATGATCTGCCCGAAAGTAGCAGAGCTCATCATTCGTTTGGCCGATTGAAATACCGTTTCGTCCATTTGTGACTGACTAATGCGGGATGTCCCGGTATGCGTCTTTAGTCGTTCTGCTATATGGGCCACCGCATTTTCGACTATAATGACGGCCCCATCTACTATTAACCCAAAGTCAATAGCTCCTAAACTCATCAGATTACCCGAAATCCCAAATAAACTCATCATTGATACAGCGAATAGCATAGCAAGCGGTATGACGGATGCTACAATAAATCCGGCTCTCATATTTCCTAAAAAGAGCACTAGGATGAAAATAACGATAAGTGCCCCTTCTATAAGATTTCGGGAAACAGTACCTATAGTGCGATTTACTAAATCAGAACGGTTGAGAAACGGTTGCACGGTGATGCCTTCGGGTAGTGACTTTTGAATGACCCTCATTCGATTCTCGACATTCTTAATTACTTCTTTAGCATTCGCATTTTTCAACATCATAACAACGCCACCTACAGCTTCCTCTTTGTCTACAATAAAGGCCCCATAGCGAGTTGCATTGCCGTAACGCACATCCGCCAAGTCTTTGATAAGTATTGGCATACCCGAACGATTGCTTTGTACAACTATATTCCCAATGTCCTCGAGTGATTTGACCAATCCGATACCTCGAATAAAATAAGCGGCATGATTCTTTTCAATATATGCACTTCCTGTATTTTCATTATTGCGTTCCAGGGCTTTGAATATATCGTCAAGCGAGAGTCCTAAACTCTTCATCCTTTCGGGATTGACGGCGATTTCGTATTGTTTGACGAAGCCACCATAACTATTAATGTCGGCTACACCGGGTGTACCTAACATTTCACGGCGTATAGTCCAATCTTGGAGTGTTCGTAAATCCATTGCACTATATTTACTTTCGTAGCCTTTAGAAACGGCCAGACGATATTGGTATATCTCTCCGAGTCCAGTACTGATAGGTGCTAAAGATGTTTGACAGATACCTTTTGGTATATTTTCTTCGGCTTCTTTAAGTTGTTCGCTAATTTGTTGTCTAGCCCAATAAATATCCACTTTGTCTTTGAATACAACAGTTATGACGGACAAGCCCAAACGTGAAATAGATCGTAATTCAATAATATTTGGAATATTGGCAACGGCTACTTCAATGGGTGCAGTTATAGAACTTTCTACTTCTTGCACCGCTAGCGAGGGAGCTAAAGAGATAATTTGAACCTGATTGTTGGTAATGTCCGGGGTTACATCCATTGGTAATTTCGCTACCGAATAGATGCCACAGGCAACCAATGTTATGATGAACAAACCCACTATGAATTTGTTCTTTATGGAAAAATGAATGATGCGTTCTATCATTTTTATAATGAAATAAGATATTTGAATAATGTATTAATCACGTAAATAGTTGTTTTAGTTCTAAATTCCATTGTCTCTATTTCGAAGAGAATGGAATATAAAACTTTTCTACTTACATTCTTGATTTATAAATGATCTTATTTTCTTGGCGGTTGCCAAATGGGGCGAGCAGAAATAGAAATAATATCTGCCAAATAGGGGGATATATAAACACGTATCACTTGAAAAGTGATGCTGTTGTACTGAATCGATTTTATTTTGGAGATGGCCGAAGCACAACAATTGCAGATGCAGAGTGGAGAACAACAATCCTGGTCGGAATGATTATTATTTTCTCTCGATTGAGAAATAGAACCATAATTTTGATAATGATTGTCTAGGCATATAGCATCCCTACACGGTGTTGCCGCAAGGAAAATCATATAAAAACTTAATAAATAGACGATCAGTCTCATTGTTTTCTACAAGTATTCTTATTTTTTCTTTTACAAAGATAGATAAAAAATCAACTATTTCAAACAATATTGAAATATATGGATTGAAGGTTTAGTAAAAAATATGTTTTGGCTTCCTTTTTTAGTAAGAAACCAAAACATAAGTTCGTGTTGAAGTCTAGTTAAGACGTTTGGATGCGTCTCGAATAATGTTTAGTGTACTTTTGTCTGAAGAAAAGACTGAGTTGAGACCTTGTTCTTCTTGTGCGGGATCTCCACAGTAGTCGTCACCCCATTGCCAGAATGTATGTCTCGGTTGAGCAAGTCCACCCCATCCCCAGAAATTGCAGCCCGCAAAATTATCTCTTTGCTTTTTGCTTGTGATGAGCATGTCGTAGACAAATTTGTAATATTCGTCTCGTGCTGAGGTTGAAGATTGTTTTGAAAAGCTGAAACCATCGCGAGGATACCCATACTCTTCCATTACAACGGGTTTATGAAGTTGTCTAGCAACAAGGATATGTTCTTCTACATATTTTTTTGTGTTTTTTTCTGCGAGTTTGAGATTTGATTGTAACGTCGTTTTATTCACCCAACTCCAATTGTACGGCCATAGATGCATTGTCAGATAGTCTATGTTCGGATCGGCATGAATGTCTATGAATAATTGCATATCGTTCTCGCATCCCCATGAACCTTCACTCCCTGTTGTCACTAGATGATTTTTGTCAATCGATTTGATGAGTGATGAAACACTTCTTAGCCAGATTTTAAATGGCTTTTTCCCTTCTTCGGAGAAACATCTGGGTTCGTTGGATATCTGCCATGACATGATAGTGGGATCGTCGACATATTTTACTTTAGAATAGCGATTTGTTCGGTTTAAGATAAATACGACATGCTTATCAAACAATGCTTTTGCTGAATCGTTAAATACGTATTGTTTTACGTAACTCATGTAAGCAGGCCATCCGTCTTTGGCAGGAACAGGTGGAGTTTCGTGTTTCACCCATGCTAAATATTGTGAATAACCGCCTGTCCATTCCCATGCGTTATTTAGATAGAGCACAGCTTTCATTTTGCGCTTCTTCATTTGGACTAATAGATAGTCCAGCCCATCGAGAATAGTATCATTATATACGCCCGGCTCCGTTTGCAGGGTGGGCTTTATTCTAGTGAGAACATCATTATTTCCGTCGGCTCCGATAGCGATACGCAGATTGTTAAGACCGAGTGCATGCAGTGCATCCAATTCTTTATTGAGACGTGCTCTATTGCCTCCTCGTCCTTTGGATCCTAATATAGGACCATACCAGAAATTAGTGCCGGCGTAATAGTAAGCCCTACCGTTAAGGATGAAGTTTCCGCTTTTTGATGTTTTGACAAATTCGGATTGAGCCATGCCGCTGACACCGATTAATAATGATATGAATAAAGATATAAAATATTTTACCATCTTGAAGATTCTATTATTATAGGTCACAAAGATACTTGTAATGAACTTTAAAATATGGGCTTTTCGTAGCAAAAAGTGATACTTTGCTATTTTTACTATGAAATTTTCCTGTTACTTTTTTTAAAAAGGTATGAATATCTTATTTAAAATATCTAATTTTACAGCCTGGAAATACTATTGAATGAATTAAATATTAAGATAAGTAGGAAGATTATGAAAATGTCGTCTTATATAAGTAAATTAAGTTCTTTGACCTTTGCGCTGTTGATGATTGTCAGCTTGTCGGGTTGTAAAAGGTTGATTGCTAAGATTGATAAAGCCGAAACAACAGTCTATGCTTCTGGCTATACAATAGGCTCTCAAGGTAAGCAAGTTGCTACTTATTGGAAAGACGACAAAGAAACGAAACTTACGGCAGGGGGAGGTGATGCTGTGGCTCAGTCTATCTTTGTAACGGGAAACGATATTTATGTGGTAGGATACGATGAATGTACAAATGGCAATAAGGCGGCTTGTAAATGGCTGAACGGTCATCTCTTTGCACTTACGGATGGTTCTACTAATGCTGTGGCTAACAAAGTGCTGATACAAAATAAAGTGGTGTATATCGCTGGCAGTTTTTTTAATGCCAATAGCAGAAATGTTGCGGCTTATTGGTCAGATAAGATAGAGACTACATTGAGTGATGGTCTTACTCAGGCTTCGGCGTATGATATAGCTATCGGTGGACGAGAAATTTATGCTGCCGGTTTTATCGTGAAAAATGGTGGCGGAAAAAAAGTTGCAACGTTGTGGCACAACGGAGTATCTACTCCGCTCGTCGATTGGCATAAAGAATCTGAAGCCATGGGATTGGCGACCGATGGTGGCAGTGTCTATGTGGCAGGATATGTGAAAAACAAAGCGGGACGGCAAGTTGCTACTTTGTGGAAAAATGAGTTGGCCCAAGATCTGAGTGATGGTACAACTGATGCGATAGCTAATGCTATTGTTATATATAAATCGAAAACGTATGTCGTGGGTACTACTATTTCTGCATCAGGACATAAAGTCGCTACTTTATGGAAAAATGGCAATAAACGGATACTGAGTGATGAAACTGCCGATGCAGAAGCTTTTGCGATCTTTATAAAGGATGGCGATATTTATGTGGCTGGTTATCAAAAGGGTGAAGACGGTTCTGAAATTGCTACTTATTGGCTCAATGGTAAAGCCCATTCTTTAGGTAGTGCAGGCTCGAGAGCCTATTCTGTCTTTGTTAAATAAAAGAAATTGAATCTATGATACTGAAGTTGTACGATAAAGATAATGATTTTGGGGTGCTTCAGCATATTGTGGATGTGCTTAATGAAGGTAAGTTAATTGTTTTCCCCACAGATACGTTGTATGCTATTGGTTGTCATGCTCTAAAAGAACATTCTATCGAGGCTATTTGTCGATTGAAAGGGATTGATCCTCGCAAACAGCATTTATCTATTATTTGTTATGATCTCAGTACTATTAGTGAGTATGCTAAAGTAGATAATCATATTTTCAAATTAATGAAACGTAATTTACCCGGCCCATTTACCTTTGTACTGAATGCAAACAATCGGCTTCCAAAGATATTTCGTAATAGGAAAGAGGTCGGAATCAGGATGCCCGATAATCCTATTATAAGTGAGATTGCCCGATTATTGGGGGCTCCTATATTGACTGCGTCATTGCCTTTTGCAGAAGGCGAGGAGAAAGAATATACTACTGATCCCGAATTGATAGATGAGAAATTCGGTAAGATTGTAAATATGACAATTGATGGGGGAATAGGAGGGGCAGAACCTTCGACTATCGTAAATTGTACTGCGGGTGAACCAGAGATTGTGCGTCAAGGAAAAGGTATTTTAATCGAGTAAAATGTATGTGGTACGTTTTATAAATGAATCATTATTATGTTAGAATATATTAAAGGAGAAATTGCAGATTTAACTCCTGCGTCGGTTGTAATAGATTGCAATGGAGTAGGCTATATAGCCAATATATCGCTCAATACTTATTCTGCTATTCAAGGTAAAAAGGAAGTCAAACTATATCTTTTCGAATCGATACGCGAAGATGCTTACGTGCTTTTTGGCTTTGCGAGCAAAAAAGAACGTTCTCTTTTTACTCTGCTTATCTCCGTGTCGGGGATAGGAGGCAATACTGCCCGAATGATACTCTCTGCAATGACTTCTGACGAGTTGATTGGTGTTATTGCCAGTGAAAATATTGCTTTGTTGAAATCGGTGAAAGGTATCGGAATGAAGACTGCCCAACGTGTGATTGTCGAATTGAAAGATAAAATAGAGAATGCTGATTTTGCTTCGGCTGTTGGAATCGTTTTTGCTGTATCGGTAAACAAAGAAGTCATGAGCGAAGCTGTGTCGGCATTGAACATGTTAGGTTTTGCCAACGCTCCTTCACAAAAAATTGTAATCCAGTTATTAAAGAATAATCCTGATGCTCCTGTTGAGAAGATAATTAAAGATGCTTTAAAGATGCTTTAATTTATATCCATTTCATTCTATAAAAACAATTCTTAATACGCTTGTGCAATTTTATTATTCTTCTTAATTTGTTGTTTACAAAACGAATAGAGAAAATAGTAATGGTATAAAAATAAACGTGTGAATTTAATGAAAAGTAAAAAAAACATCATATCTTTGCGGCGATAATTAGGGGAAAATATAAAAAAGATCAATTGATATGAAACATTTAATTAATCGTATAATTTGGGGCGCTTACCTATTCACAGGCATTGGAACTGTGATTTCTTGTACTAATAAAGATTTGTTTGATCAGGATGCATGGAATGCGGAAATGAAATCTACATTTCCTGTCTCAGATATTGCTACAGATTGGCAATCTGTAGGTTCTGCAACTGCTAGCGTTTCTGTAAACAAGGATGCTGGGAGTAATTATACTATCAAACTTTATGATTCTGATCCGTTGCTGCAATCAGCAACTCTTTTGGCTAAAGGCACGGTGACTACGGGATCAACTTTTAATGCTACTTTTGATTATGCTTTAGCAGATAGTACCATTTATGTCGCTTGCGTTGATGCTGATAATAGAAGAGAAGTAATTCCTGTTCATCATGTTACCAAGGGAAGTGCTTTTAATATGACGTTTGGTAATACTACTTCTGGTAGGGGTGTCTCTCGTGCAGTAACCTCAAGAGCTTCTGTAACAATTACAGATCCTAATGTTGCAGCTGTTATAGCAACTCCTTCTGAATCATCCATTAATGATATGATTGCAAAGGCTACGGATATAACTCAGGTTCAAGATCATGATATTGCTAATAATGGTACCAATGCTTATAATTATTATAAAATTACGGGTGATTATACTGGTAGCTTTACTGCCGGTTCACCTAAAGCGGGTACAAAAGTAATTGTAACAGGAACTTGGACTCCTAGTTGGATGTCTATTCATGATCCTATTGAAATCATTGTTGCTAGTACTGGTAAAATTATTCTGAATAGCACTCTTACTTCTACAACTGGTATAACGAATGGCTCATATGCATTTACTGTAATGCCTGGTGGTGAAATTTCTGGTACCCAAATCAGTAATACTAATGGTGGCTGGATCTTTAATGCGGGAAGTATTAAAGTAGGTTACATCGATTGGGCATCAAGGGGAGGTAGAATCTTTAATGCTGCAACAGGTTCGATAACTACGACCTCTTCGGATGATTATAATGGTGGCTTAAATTTGAATTCTTCTACAGATTTTGTTAATTATGGAGTTCTGAAGGTTGCTAGTAGAATTAATGCACCTTCTAGCGGTTATATTATAAATGGGAGTAGTGGCACAATGTATGCTAAAAGTATTAACCTAAATACAGGAGCAACGTTGATTAATCATAGTTCCAATTGTAGATTTGGAAATGACGTAAGTAACTCCGATAATGCAAATTATCAAACGGATTGCAAATTGACTTTTGATGGAACATTCAATCCTAAGTCTCTTGTTATTGGCGATAATGCTTCTGTGGATTGTGGCTCATTAACGCTGCATGGGGCAACTGTAACAATGGGACAAGCCTCTATTTTAAAGGCTACTTCATCTCATTTCCAGTCATTTGCTTTAAATGGTCCTACATCGGGTAATGCTGCTATTGTTGTGTGCGGAAATGTAATTGATGGATATGGCCCTTCTAACGCATTCAATAATCTTGTATATGCTGATTATTCATCTGCTCCAAAAAATGACTGGTGGTGGGGTGCTACTGTATTTACAACTAATGGTGCAGCTTTAGTGGGAAAAGGTGAAGCTCCTGAAACAATCCCTTCTGGAGATTGTACTGTCGGCTATACTTCGAATAAAGGACCGGTTGTAGTTGATAATAATTTTTGCACGACATACTGTTTCGAAGATAATTATCCAAAAGCCGGTGACTATGATTTTAATGATGTGGTATTTGATGTGGCAAGAACAATAAGCGGTAATGTCGTTACTTTGGCTGTTAAATTGAGAGCTGTAGGTGCTTCTAAACAATTGGGGGGTGGTATCAGATTGTCTGGAATTACATCTGGCATAGCATCTGTTGCGCTTGACAACGGTTTTGGCAATGCTTCTACAGGATATCAACAAGGCTTAAATAGTAGTGGTATTGTTATTCCTCTATTTGCAGACGCTCATAAGGTGTTGACTGGTAGTACTAATAGGGTGTTTGTTAACACAAAGAAGTCTGGCAGTGATGCTGTTAACGTAGATCCAAAGACATTAACCATAACGATTACTTGTGAGTCTGCCAATGTTGCAAATAAAATTACTTCTGCTACAGTAGATCCATATATTACAAATGGCTCTTACGAAGTGCATACTTATTTATGGAAAAATAGTCCTGCCCTCGGAAAAGTTGCTGATAATGTTGAAACAGGCAAATATGTATGGGCTATCGGTATTCCTAAATCTACGAATACAGGAATCTTTAAGTACCCATTAGAATATGTGCCAGTTACAGATGCTTATTCTAAGTTTACATCTTGGGCTCAGCATGCTGATAATACTGTTTGGTATGATACTTATGACAGTTCTAAACTTTATTAGTCTCATATAGGGTAAGAAAAAAATAAAGAGAATATTTATAAAGCCGAATATACATTTGCGTATATTCGGCTTTTCCATGCTATAGAAAGGCTTACTAAAACACTATATTCGTAACTTCTGTGTTTTCTAAATGTTGTTGGAATGACATAAGAACATAGCTTGCGACTCACGCCCGTGAGTCGCAAGTTTCGTAAGGGAGAAAATTAATTTTCGTCCTTATGTAATTTTGAAAACATAAGGACCAAAATATTTATAGGTCTTTATAGCATTTTTCATTGTGAGGATGTTGCAAATCCTGCATAAGGTTTTGCTTATAATATGAATTATATTGATAGGGTAATAAATGATACTGTTCTTCAATAGTTATTGGCTTTTCAGTACAAGTTGCGGGATAAAGTGGCATGTGTGAGTGCCGAACGTAACAATGATGACGTTCGAGGGAGTATGCGAGAAGCTTAAAAAGAACTCGATGTCGGCAGAGATAAATGTAAAAGAGATTGTCGCATTTGCTTGCTCACCGCTTTTCATCGAAACATAAGGAATTTTTAAAATGAGTGGAGTATAGGGCACTGTATACAAACTGCCCCATCAGCTATCTGTAAGCTAGTGTTTAGACTTGTTCTAAGCAGAGGTCCGCTGAAAATAACAGTTCTACAATATGCTCTTGGGCCGATTTTGAGGCCTCTTTTCGCTGGCGTTGTATATGGTCAGTCATTAACATGTTGTGATATAGTACGATATGGTGTCATACGGGAGTGGCAAAGGCTAATAATAACCCTTTTGGGGAGAGATTAAACCCTATGGATTTGTTATGTATTCTCGGCTTTCTAATATTACCGTCTCCTTAGTAAAGTTTAATAGGCTCACCAGTAAAATCTGGGGGAGGAAGTTAAGCATAGATAGTAATAAGTCTAAAGAGAAAAAACTTAATGTCTGTCACTCCTCTAAGTTGTGCTCTAAAAGCTTTGATTTTGGCATTGAATGCTTCAGCAAAAGCATTAGTAGAACGATTGACGAAGAAGTTCAGCACTTCATCGTAATGTTCGTAGATTGTAGCGGATATGACATTGAAACTTCTGAATTTTAATAGATCCACTTTGTTATACCATCTGGCAAGAGCCAGTCTGGCTCCATCTTTTGTAGAGTTTTTTGCAAATATCATCCTCAGAGAATGAGCAAGTGAATAGGCTTCTCTCAAATCAGGATATTGTGCAAATAGTATTTTGGCTCTTTCTTTCTGTTTCTCTGTCCACTTGTTGCAAGATTTGTATAACAGATATCTGCTACGGGCAAGCAGCTGTTTCTTCGTGTCTCCATTACTGAAAACAAGCGGTTTGTATGCTTCTTCTCGCCATCTGGCATCCTCCATCTCATCCGTCTCTTCCTGAATGGCATCCCATCTATGCTTTATGCGTATCTCCTGAATGGCCTCACAGGCAAGTTTCTGTACGTGGAAGCGATCTATTACTCTGATGGCTGAGGGAAAACAGGAGCGTATGATTTTATTCATACTGTTGGACATATCCATCGTAACCTCTTTCACTTCTTTTCTTTTAGCCTTGGATATTCTTTTTAATACAGCGATAATATCTTCCGAACGAACACCTTTGGCAATCGCTATAATAGTGCCTTTTCTTCCACGGCTATTACGGTTGGTGACCAGCGTATAGAGGTCGCCATTACTCATCGACGTCTCATCTATGCAAATGCTGGGACCTATATTATCCGGGAAGATCAGCCAGTCTTCAGCATGCCCTTTATCCAACCAAGTACGGTAGTCGCTCAAATGATCTTTATATTGTCGTTCAAACTGATCTCCATCTATGTGATAGTATGGTTCAAGAGAGCGGGCCGTAATCGGGTATTTCTCCAAGCAACCCTTTTAAAAAAGCCGCGAACTCTTTCGAGTGGCGGGTCCCTTCTGCTACCAAATCAAAGCGGTTTGAAACATATTTACCGCTTGTTTTATCGAGCCACTTACGACGTCGTACCTTGAAAGTGACCTTCTTGTCTCTTATTGGAAAGTCACGGATATCGACCGCTTCCTGAAAACCTTTCGATTCAAACTTATGTTCGGAATTTGTCGATGGAGGATTATCAAATTCATCCAAACTAATCAAGACCCTATCAGAAGTAGATTCCACGTTGGTTATCTTGAAGTAAGTGAGTAACTCTGCCGGAAGCATTAAACGGACAATCTCTAATAAAAGGGCATTCTCTTGCATCTTGTTTTCTTTTCTAATTGATGCAAAGATATTATTTAATTTGCACTCCCCCAACTTTTACTGGTGAGCCGTTTAATAAAGAGGGTAAATATGGCTATAAAAAAATTGGCGACTCTCAACGAGCAACCAATTCTATAAATAACCTTAATCTAATACTATGAAAAACACACTGCAAATATACTACTTTTTACACTTTATTCAAATAAAATATAAAAAAGAATGCGGTGTTGTATCATTTTTTTTTATTTAGATATTTATATTGTATATATTGTGAATATATTATACTGTTTTGTTACGGATTGTAACATGCTCACTGTTCTTCTATTTCTTTAGGGAAGCTATATTTTCTTTAAGAGATTTAATAATACTTTCAGCGTCGGCTTGTTTTTTCCTTTCAAGATCTATGACCGCCTTAGGGGCATGTGCTACAAATTTCTCATTGCCGAGCTTTTTAAGTATTCCTTGCAAAAATAGTTCCTTATGTTTTAATTCATTTTCCATTCGGGATATTTCTGTCTTCTTGTCAATTAGATCTCCCAATGGTATAGCGTATTCGGTGGTTCCGCAAAGGAAGGAGGAATCTGTTGCCGATTTTTCATCGACTTTTTGTATTGCCGTCAAATTACAAAGTTTGATTATGATGGTGTCAAACTCTGAAACTGGATTTTCCCCTATCACATTCAATGTTAACGGAGACTTCATTGGTATGTTCTTTTGAGCGCGAACCGCACGTACATTGGTGATGACATCCTTTACTCGTTCAAATGCGGCACAAAGTTTTGCATCATATTTACTGTCCAACTGAAATGGAGTTATCATAATACTTTCACCATTTTTGCGTGGTATTATATCTTGCCAGATTTCTTCTGTAATGAATGGCATAAACGGATGTAACATCCTAAGAAGGTTGTCTAAATATTCAAGAGACTTGTTATATACGTTTTTATTGATGGGTTTGCCGTATTCCGGTTTGATCATTTCGAGATACCAAGAAGAAAATTCATCCCAAAATAATTTATAGGCAGCCATCAGTGCTTCGCTTATGCGATATTTACTGAAGAGATCGTTTATTTCATTATTTACCTCATGTTGCTTTTGGTCATACCATATATCAGCCAGGTGTTGTGCTTCGGATATAGGTGCCGTTTCGTCAATTTCCCAACCTTTTATTAGCCTAAATGCATTCCAGATTTTGTTGCAGAAATTGCGTCCTTGTTCGCAGAGGCTATCATCAAAAGGAATGTCATTTCCGGCAGGAGCCGAAAGCATCATGCCCATACGCACACCATCGGCACCATATTTTTCGATGAGTTCTATTGGGTCAGGTGAATTGCCTAGTGATTTGGACATTTTGCGTCCCAATTTATCGCGAACAATTCCCGTAAAATAGACGTGGCGGAAAGGCGGCTCTTTTTGATATTCATAACCGGCCATAATCATTCTAGCTACCCAGAAGAAAATGATATCCGGAGCGGTTACTAGATCGCTGGTGGGGTAGTAGTATTTAATTTCTTCATTATTCGGATTGTTGATGCCGTCGAATAGTGAAATAGGCCACAACCAAGATGAGAACCATGTATCAAGGCAATCGTCATCTTGTCGCAAGTCGGATAGTTGCATGTTTTTATCTCCACTTTTTCTGCGGGCTTCTTCGAGAGCTTGTTCTGGCGTCTCGGCAACAACAAAACCTCCTTTTGGCAGAAAATAAGCGGGAATGCGATGACCCCACCAGAGTTGACGGCTGATACACCAATCTTTAATGTTCTCCAGCCAATGTTTATAGCTGTTTTTATATTTGACCGGGTAGAATTTTATATCATCATTCATTACCGGATCAAGAGCCATTTTTGCCAAATGTTCCATCTTTAGGAACCATTGCATGGATAATTTAGGCTCAATGACTACATCGGTACGTTCCGAAAATCCAACTTTATTTGTATATGCTTCTGTCTTTTCGAGCAATTCTGCTTTTTGTAAGTCTATCTCTATTTGTCTGCGTACTTCAAACCGTTCCATACCAACATACATGCCGGCAGCTTCGCTGATTGTTCCATTATCATTGAATATATCGATAGATGGCAGATTGTATTTTTCTCCCAACATATAGTCGTTCGGATCGTGTGCAGGCGTTACTTTCAAACAGCCTGTACCGAATTCGATGTCTACATAGCCGTCTTCAATAACGGGAATGACACGATTTACCAGCGGCACAATTACTTTTTTGCCTTTTAGGTGTTGGTTCTTTGGATCGTTCGGATTAATGCACATTGCCGTATCGCCCATGATCGTTTCGGGACGTGTCGTAGCTACGATGGCATATCCGTCTTCTCCTTCTATTTTATATCTTAAATAATATAATTTCCCGTGTTCTTCTTTATATACGACTTCCTCGTCAGAAAGAGCAGTCAAAGCTTTCGGATCCCAATTCACCATTCTTACGCCACGATATATAAGCCCTTTACCATATAAGTCGCAAAATACTTTGATAACGCTTTCACTACGTATTTTGTCCATTGTGAAAGCTGTTCGATCCCAATCGCACGATGCACCTAGCCTGCGGAGTTGTTTTAGAATAATACCTCCATGTTCTTCAGTCCAGTTCCAAGCATGTTTTAAGAACTCATCGCGTGTAAGGTCTGTTTTTTTTATGCCTTGTTGAGCTAGTTTATTTACTACTTTAGCTTCTGTTGCAATCGAAGCATGGTCGGTACCAGGTATCCAACAAGCATTTTTGCCTTCCATACGAGCACGCCGTACCAATATGTCCTGAATGGTATTGTTCAGCATGTGTCCCATGTGGAGCACACCTGTTACATTTGGTGGAGGAATCACGATAGTATAAGGTTCGCGATTATCGGGTTTCGAACTAAAAAGATGATGATCGCACCAATATTGGTACCATTTAGATTCCACTTCGGTGGGGTTGTATTTGCTTGGTAATTCCATTTTGCTTTGAATGTTAACGATATAATTGCCTGCAAAATTACAAAAAACAATTGGAAACGGAAAAAGAAAAGACAATACATTGTTGATGTATGGAGATAAGAATCAAAATGTAGGTGAAACATGGTAATTATTTAGCTTGGGCAAGTGAATTGCGATGAATAAGCCGTTTTTGTGATTAAATTGTTCGATATGATATGCTTTGTGTGAGTATTTGTTGAATAGGTTATTGCTTGCGGATATCATTTGAATAGCCATATATATAATCAGTGAAGTGAACTATTTGCTTTTATCAAAAAGAAATATAAAACAGATAATGTTAGTTCAAAAAGAAAGTTTTTTTAATTTTATATTTAAAAAGTGATTATTTATTTTGTTGTTTAATATAAAAGTGATAAATTTGCGCCATGATAATAAACCAAAAGACTAAAAAGTAAGGCTTACGAAAGACTATAGAGAAAATGTTCTATCGGGAGATAACGACATACTATAGCTTAAGCCTAATGAAAGAGAATTTAATAGAAGTAAGTTCAGAAAAATTGTATTGTAATTTCTATCAATTTGTTTAAAGAGAGAGAATACTTTATGAAGTAGGTTGTTTTTTTTAGGTAAGGAAAAAGATTGTTCAGGATGACGTTTATTTATTAACTATTGACAGATTATGAAAAAGATTGAAGCGATTATTCGTAAATCAAAATTTGAAGAAGTAAAACAGGCTCTTTTGGAAGCAGATATCGAATGGCTTTCATATTATGATGTTCGTGGAGTAGGTAAAACTCGTCAAGAAAGAATATTCCGTGGCATTGTTTATGATACAAGTTCCATAGAGCGAACAATGATTGTTTTGGTCGTTCGCGATATTAATGTCGACAAAACCGTGAAGGCGATAATGGAAGAAGCTAAGACTGGGGATATCGGAGATGGACGAATCTTTATATCATCTATAGACGATTCTATCAGGATACGGACAGGTGAACGGGGTGATATATCACTCTATGACCAAGTGGAAGAAGAGAAAAAATAAGCATAATAATGCATTTGATAAAAATATTAATAAAGGATAACGAAAAATAGGGATAACTATGAAACGATATTTATATTTGGTACTCATTCTTTTGTTTTTAATGCCTTTTAGTGCTATGGCACAAGGTGCTGTAGCTGCTACTCCGGTTTTAAATGCCGGTAATACTGCATGGATAACGATGGCTACGATATTGGTGATGTTGATGACCATTCCCGGATTGGCTTTATTTTACGGAGGTTTGGTCAGACAAAAAAATGTGTTGAGCATCATTATGCAATGTTTGATTTGTGTTTGTGTGGTTAGTGTCTTGTGGGTGGCTTTCGGTTACAGCTGGGTGTTTGGCAAAGGATTTGAAGGTATGGCAATAGGTCATTTCATCGGTGGATTTGATAAAGTATTCCTCAACGGCGTTACTACAGCTTCTATATTGTCTCCTGCCGGTATTCCCGAAATTACTTTCGTGCTTTTCCAATGCATGTTTGCTGTTATTACTCCGGGACTTATCATCGGCTCTTTTGCAGAGCGGGTAAAGTTTTCCGGCTTTTTGTTTTTCACGGTATTGTGGTCCATCCTGGTTTACAATCCAATGGCTCATTTTGTCTGGGGAGGCGGTTGGCTACAACAAATGGGAGCGATCGACTTTGCCGGTGGAACTGTTGTTCATATTAATGCCGGAATATCCGCTTTAGTGATGGCTTTGATGTTGGGATGTCGTAGCGATTACAAGTCAGGACACCCTACTTCTCCTCATCAAATACCTTATGTCTTTATCGGCGCGGCTTTTCTGTGGCTGGGTTGGTTCGGCTTCAATGCTGGAAGCGGATTGACAGCTGATGGACTTGACGCCAACGCTTTTTTAGTAACTCATATCGCAACATGTGTGTCTGCTCTCACATGGATGATAATAGATTGGGTGCTTAATAAAAAACCTACTACTGTGGGTGTTTGTACGGGCGCAGTAGCAGGTTTGGTTGCCATAACTCCTGCATCAGGATCTGTTGGGATATTGGGAGCAATTGCTATTGGTGCTGTTTCTGCCATTGTCTGCTTTTGGATGGTAGCCTATGTCAAAATCAAACTAAATTATGACGATTCGCTTGATGCTTTCGGTGTACATGGTATCGGTGGAATTGTTGGTTCCATCCTTACCGGTGTATTTGCCACTAAAGCTATTACAGGACCTACTGGTGCTGAAGGTGCTTTGTTTGGCAATTGGCATCAGCTTTTAGTTCAAATCATTGCAACACTGTTTTCTATAGTATACAGCGGTGTACTAACATACATTTTGTTTAAAATCGTAGATAAATTGGTCGGTATCAGAGTTGCACCTCGTGAAGAGGAAGAAGGCCTAGACGTCTACGAACATGGCGAAAATGCTTATAACAGTTAGTTGATGATAATCTAACGATTGTAAGTTTAATATTATTATTGTAAGAGTATTCTTCGTGAGAAGAGTACTCTTTTTAGTTTTTTTGTGTAACTAAGCTTATTCTTTAGAAGAGTATCTGTTTTCTCCAAAAGCCCAACCCAAATAATGTGCTGGTAATTGTCTAGTCTTCCCATTGAATATAACAGTAATGCTATTTTTAAAATTACAATGCAAATTTATCATCTGTTTTTCGTTTGCCTCAACATATAGGTTGTGACCTATTTTATTGATTTTACAGTTATATCCTACATATTCTTCATTAGGATGCTCTATCACAAAAGCATTGGTTAGCATGCTTTCGCATATGCATTTGAATATTTCATGGACATCGTTATCTTGTGTGTTGACAGTTTGCCAATCACTTACCATATTTACATATTGCTCTCCTATAATAAAAGAGCGAGTTTTGTATAAATCGGGGTGAGGATTGCCCAAGCTAACTGAATCTACAGTGTAATGTGGATCAGCGTTGCACGTTTGTCTAGCCTTTATGTAGGGATCAACGATGAAAGCCCATCTCAATTCACCTGTTTTGTAGTCTATTAGATTAATAAAGGCACCCATGGCGTTGTAGGTTTGTAACAACCATTTTTCATCGCCTGTCAGTAAATAAGCATAATAAGTAGCATATGCTCGCCATGCACTCCATCCATGTGGCGAGCAGATCATGTTCGGCAGCATTTGTACATCATATTGTGTTTCCCAATAGCGCATTGTACCTCCGCGACGGCGAGCATCTGGTACTCTTAGTTGGGTAAGGCAGTCGTGACTTTGCAAAAGTTGCAGCATGGCATTGGTATAATATTGTCTATCCATTTCATCTTTTTGCATTAAAGCTAGCATACCTATTTGTAGTGCCGAACAAGACAGCATGCCGTCTTCAAAAGTTTCTTCACCTTCTGTTTCTAAATTGCCTTGTTGTGCAACGAGTTGGTCAATGGCTCGTTTGGCTGAGTTATAATGTCTTTTGGCTGCATTTTGCCAGAAGGTATTCTCTTCTGCTATTTCTTGTTCTGCAATTGATAGTTCGAGCATACTTTTGGCTATGTATATAATGCTGGTATAAACTTTTTGATGGCTTACGTAGGCACCATCTTTTTGTCGTTGAGATGTACTTATTAGCCAATCGGCCAATTGTGATGCATGAAGTAGATCTTTTATCTGCTTTTCGGCATGATACTTTTTAATCAATATGCCGATAGTTGTAGAAGTGTTTTGAATTCGTTCTTGATAATAGAGAGGTCTTACATTAATTGAATCATACAGCTTGTTGTATAAATAGTCGAATCGTTTGCTAAGTGCTTTGTCTATCTCTTTATCCGGAAAATATTTTGCGGCAAGAAATGCCGAATAAAATCCATACCAACTTTCTGCATGTGACGTCGCCTTTTGATGATATTTCAATGTCGCTTTTCGGGCTTGTTCCAATGTCCATTGATAAGAAGCATGAGCTGTTAATATTGCCTCCGACCGGTACCTACCGTCATAAACTGTGGCTTTATAAAGTCCTACTTGTGGAAGTTTGCATTTTACTCGATAGATACCTTTTGAAATAGCCTTTATATTAATATTTAGTGGTTGCCCTTCATCATCGCAAACATCGACTTGTGGTTTATTGGCAAAGACGTCAAAGGTGGCTGTTTCATTTGGACAAAACGTGCTCTGCTGCATTTGTATCATCGGAAAGTTGGCTACTTGGTGGACGGTAGCTTCAAAGAATTCAGGTTTTTCTATAGGAATAAATGCAATGATCCATCTCTTAAATTGTCCCGGCTTCAGTTCGTCTAGGTTTTGTGGGTGGCGATCGGGTAGGGGGAGTGTATTTAATAAATCGATGTTGAGCGATTCTATCCGATGTCCCATAAACCAGTGTGGCGCGGGATCTTGATACCCTAAGTTGTAATCAATGCTCCATGATGCGATAGGGCGTGTGGATACAATCCCTAGAGTGTTCCGTGAAGGTGTTTGTAAATAACCGAAAAAATGAGTTTTCTCATTGCGCATCAGTGTTGGAAAGTATTTGCTTAACCAATTGGGGTATTTATCCATATAAGTATCAATACCTAGCTTAATACCTGCTTTAGTGGGTCTGAATGATTGCTTTCCCGTATTTTTTAGTGTGATGAACAAAGCAGGCATACCTTTCCATTGTTCATAGCGCAGGTGGCAGACGATGTCATCGATTTTAGCATGAAAAGTCTTCATCTTTCCACCTTTCCATTCGGCAATTATATCTTTATCGCCCTTGTTGATATAGAAAGCTGGTCCCTTTGTTTTGTTTCCTTTGAAAAAAAGGATAGTGTCATTCCCTTGTCTATCTTTAAATACGATTTGTTCCAAATATCCTTGGTTGGATATTTGCCAATTCCATGTCTTTATTCTTTTTATCAAAGGATGGGCGCTGCACGTTATGGAACCAATCATTCCTATGAATAACCATAGGAAGATTTTCTCTATCATAGTATGTCTTGTTAACATAATAACTTCTTGTTAGTCCCTGATATCAATCGACTTTGCGAATATACTAATAATATTTTGTTTATAGAATGAATAAAAGGAGAATTGTGCAAAGAGATATTTTACGGTAGATAGAAGAATGATACGTGGCAAGAACAAAATATTGTCATTATGTTTTCGATAAGCCATAGTTATTTAGTAGTTTTGCAATATCATAGTTAAAACCATGCTTGGTTGGAGTTGAAAAGGGTGTAAATATGAAATTGAGAAAACGATATATCGTCTTATTAATATTATTGATTGCGGTTGTTTTAGCCCAGATCATTCCTTCATGGGGACAATGGTATGCCTATTATTTCTATCCCGCATTGTCGTGGTTGTTTACTGGTATATCTGCTATTATTCCGTTCTCTATTGGCGATATTTTTGTTGTCTTTTCAATATTAGTCATAATTGTAATGCCTATATATAGCCGTTATAAGTATCACATGTGTTGGACGAAAATATTATCGTACGATATGGAATATTTGTTATGGGTTTATGTCTGGTTTTATATGGCATGGGGATTGAATTATTCTCAACCTCATTTCATGCAACGTGCCCATATTAAACCTGTGCAATATACTTCCGCATTATTTGCTCGTTTTGTTGATCGTTATATTACTGATTTAAATAATAGTTATGTTGCATCCTTTTCGGTCAATGAGGAAGATATTAATAGAGAAATACCTCTTATTTATCGGCAAATAAGCGATTCGCTTAAAATTCATGCGCCCCAACATAGCTATCTTAGGCCTAAGACAATGCTCTTTTCCAATTTCATATCGAGTGTTGGCGTATCGGGATACATGGGTCCATTCTTTTGTGAGTTTCATCTCAATCGCAATCTGCTACCTATTGATTATCCTGCTGTTTATGCTCATGAGTTGGCACATCTATTGGGTATTTCATCAGAGGCAGAGGCAAACTTTTATGCATATCAAGCTTGTCTTCGGTCAAAGAATCCGTCGGTGCGTTTTAGTGGCTATTTCTTTATAATGGGATATGTATTGGGCAACGCCAAAATAGTGATGACGGCACAGCAATTCAATCGTGTGAAACGACTTATTCGTCCAGAAATAAAGCGATTGTATATTTATCATCGTTATTATTGGCAGGCTCTTTATAGCCCAACTCTCGGTGCTGCCCAAAATTGGCTTTACGAACTTTATTTAAAAGGAAACAAAATAGAGAACGGGCAAAAGAACTATTCTCAAGTAGTTGAATTGCTTATTAGTTATGAACGATATAAAAGATTGATATAAAATGCATACTAAAGAAGAGAAAATGGAAGCTTTCGGTCGCTTCCTTAATATTATGGATGAATTGCGGGTAAAGTGTCCGTGGGATAGGAAACAAACCAATGACAGCTTGCGCCCCAATACAATTGAAGAAACTTATGAGTTGTGTGATGCTTTGATACGTGGTGATAAAAAAGATATTTGTAAAGAACTGGGTGACGTGTTGCTGCATGTAGGCTTTTATGCCAAAATAGGTTCCGAAACAGGAGACTTTGATATAAAAGATGTATGTGACCGTCTTTGTGAGAAACTTATTTATCGCCACCCCCATATATATGGCAATGCTTCGGCAAAAGACGCCAATGAAGTTATTCAAAATTGGGAGCAACTTAAATTAAAGGAGAAGGATGGTAACAAATCTGTTTTGAGTGGAGTGCCTGCCGCCTTGCCATCAGTGATCAAGTCCTATCGCATGCAAGATAAAGCTCGCAATGTGGGTTTTGATTGGGAGGAGAAAGAACAAGTATGGGATAAGGTGAAAGAAGAATTTGAAGAGTTGCAGGCCGAAATATCTCAGATGGATAGAGATAAAGCTGAAGGTGAATTTGGAGATCTCTTTTTCAGTCTTATAAATGCTGCTCGTCTATATGGAATAAATCCGGATAATGCTCTCGAACGTACCAATCAGAAGTTTTTGCACCGTTTCAACTATCTTGAAGAACATACTATAAAGCAGGGTCGGAATCTTAAAGATATGACTCTTGCCGAAATGGATGAGATTTGGGACGAAGCAAAGAAGAAAGGGTTATAAAAAAGACCAATAGGACAATCAAATGACTGTCCTATTGGTTCAGATATCCTTTTTTGATATTATTGGTAATAATCAATAAGCATCTAGAGATAGATCTTATTTCTTTAAAGCCTGTTCTACATCGTTGATAATATCGTCAACATCTTCAATCCCAATTGATAATCTGATCAAATCGGGTGCTACTCCTGCTTCCCGAAGTTGTTCATCGCTCATTTGGCGATGTGTATGGCTTGCCGGATGCAGAATGCAAGTACGAGCATCTGCGACATGAGTGACGATGGCAATAAATTTAAGATTATCCATAAAGTGAATGCTTTCTTTACGTCCTCCTTTTAATCCGAATGCAATGACTCCCGATGTACGTCCTTCATCCATGTATTTCGTCGCTAGAGAGTGATATTTGTCTGTAGAGAGCCCTGGATAATTAACCCAAGCTACTTGCTCGTTTGCTGCAAGCCATTCTGCTACTTTTTGTGCATTGCTGCAATGTTGCTTCACTCTTAAATGAAGAGTTTCAAGCCCTAGATTCAGCAAAAAACAGTTGAAAGGAGAGGGGATACTTCCCAAATCGCGCATCAGTTGTGAAGTCGCTTTGGTGATATACGCCAATTTTCCGAATGCTTTTGTATAGACTAATCCGTGATAAGAGGCATCGGGTTGTGTCAATCCCGGATATTTATCTGCATAAGCTTCCCAGTCAAAATTGCCGCTATCTACAATGGCGCCTCCTACACTTGTTGCATGCCCATCCATATACTTGGTAGTAGAATGAGTTATAATGTCTGCTCCCCATTCTATAGGGCGGCAATTGATAGGCGTCGGGAATGTGTTGTCTACAATAAATGGTACGCCATGACTATGGGCAACATGGGCAAATTTCTCAAAGTCGAGGACTTGAACGCCTGGATTGGAAATACTTTCGCCGAAAAGTAATTTAGTGTTTGGACGGAACGCTGCGTTGATTTCTTCTTCCGAAGCATCATCGTCAATAAAAGTACATTCAATACCAAGCTTTTTCAATGTTGTACCAAATAGATTGTAGGTCCCGCCGTATATATTCTTGGAACTGACAAAATGGTCACCCGCTTCGCAGATATTAAATATGGCAAAGAAATTGGCTGCTTGTCCAGAAGATGTAAGGATTGCAGCAACGCCTCCTTCTAATTCTGCAATTTTCTGGGCTACAGCTTCATTCGTTGGGTTTTGCAAACGGGTATAGAAGAATCCGTTATCTTCCAAGTCGAACAACTTTGCCATTTGTTCACTGGTATCATATTTGAATGTGGTACTTTGGTAAATGGGTAGAACACGAGGTTCTCCTTTGGTAGGTTTCCAGCCGCTTTGAACACAAAGCGTGCCGAGATTCAGTTTCTTGTTTTCCATTTTAAATTAATACTCTGCTTGTCTATTTTCTTGTTTTATATAATTGTCTTTTCATTCGATATCACAGTCTACTTTATTTGCCTTTATTTTTATTGAACTTACATTCTTTCTTGCACTGCTTTCCCTTCGTTTCCATACCGATCTATAGCGGTTACTGCAAAATAGTTTTTTGTCTTCCAAGACTCTATAGGCATATATATATAGGTAGTGCCCGAAACCCTTTGTGCTATAATGTTTTCAGGTTTTGTTGTATCTACCGGATAAGTATCGGATGCATAAATAACATACATTGGAGCATTTCGTGGATCGTTGTCTCGAGACGCTTTCCATGTTAGCGTGATATTATCTTCTTCGTGCTTTACTTGCAAATTGTATGGCGCTGTCGGTGCAATACTGTCGAGCCATGTCGTAGGGGGCTGTAGGGCTGGGTATAAATACTTGTCATTTGCCAGCCCATCATAAATACCTTTTGTATTTTTCATCAGGAATTCTAATCTGAAATGGCTTTCACCTGCTAGCTTGTTGGTTCTGATGAAATTTATTTGTCGCATAATGTCGTCAAAGCTCCAATTGCCTTCTTGTGGGAGTAGAAAGTAGGTTCCCAATGCCGGTGCAATGTGTCGTCCATTGCTCTGCTCATACCAATCGAGTGCAAAAGGGTAAAAGTTATCTCCGCGGAAATACATCATAGGGAATAGTTGGTCTTGGATGCCTTCGCGCATCCATCTTTCAGGATCTTGGCAAACGGTAGAAAAAGCATTCCATCCATGTGATGTATAGCGCGACGTGTCGCGATACTTCCCTACAGGGCAAGTACATACTTTTACCCAAGGTTTGATTGCTTTGATTCCGTTGTAGAGATAACGTACAATGTCTGTAATATTGTCTCGGCGCCATTCTAAAATGGACCGTCCGTTACCATCTTTTTTATAGTCGGCACTATCGGGAAATTTGTTTCCACAATACTCGGGGTATCGTAAATAATCGAATACGATGCCATCTATATCATAATTCTCTGTTATTTCCCGGCAAATATCCATTAAATATATTTTAGTATTCGGCTTAGCCGGATTCAAAAAATATTCTGTTTTGTAGGTGGTGCAAATACCACTGGTATGGTATAGGGCGGAGCGTTTTCCTAATGATGCAACATGCTTTTTTGATCCTAAAGGAATAGCAACAACCCATGCATAGCATTCCATTCCTCTTTTGTGACATTCGTTTACGACAAAGGTCAATGGGTCATATCCGGGGTCACCTGCTATTTTGTCTGTCAGATATTGATTCATTGGTTCTATTTTAGAATAATAGAACACATCGTCGCGGCTTCTGGTTTGAAAGAGTACGGTATTGAAGTTTGCAGCTTTAAGCTTGTCGAGAATAGTCAGTAAATCGGTTTGTTGTTTGCGCATTTTATCGGGTGAAGTCGCTCTTGTGCGGGGCCAATCCAATCCGTATGCAGTGGTAAGCCATGCGGCTCTTATTTCTCTTTTGGGTTGTGCAGAGACATGAATAAGTACAAAAAGTAGAATGAAAAATATCGTAGTTACTCTTTTCATCGTATGTTTTATGTTTTTTATGCATGCAAAGTTAGTAAAAGTGCCGTTATTTTTGGGAGTTTTCATTGAATATGTTACTTTTGTAATTGATAAAAGTTGTATTGTGATTGTATTTATACAGACTCTTATGATGTCTATAGTAGGTCACTTTATTTAATAATATTGATAATGAAAATAAAAAGATGTAGACGATCCACTTGGATTGTTGCTGCTTTGATTATATATATAACAGTAACAGCCATTTATATATTGCCCCATAATTTGATGGAGACAAGTTTAGAGAAAATAGGTACTTTATTCTTCTCTTATGTTATCGCTTTTATATTGTGGATTGTTCTGCGTAAGAAAGAAAATAAACATAAACGTGTTTGATGTGAAAAAAGTATGAACAACTTGAAATATTAAGAATGATGAAAAAATTATTTATCGGTTTATGCTTACTGGCATTGTCAGTGGCAGCCAATGCGCAGTTCGAAAGAGGTAAAGTTGTATTGAATACCTCTGTTACGGGGATTGATCTATCTTATAGTGATTCCGAGAAAGGACATTTTGGCCTTGATGCGATGGGCGGTTATTTTGTTATGGATAATTTCGCTTTGACAGGTACACTTGGTATGGATCTGACAGATAATTTGAATAAATATTATGTCGGTGTAGGAGGGCGCTATTATTTACAGAGTAATGGGCTTTTCTTTGGTGGAATGATTAAAGATACTTCGTATCGTTATAAAAGCGATAATAATAAAAATGATTTCTCATTAGTGGGAGAGGTCGGTTACGCGTTTTTTCTTTCAAAAACAGTAACCATAGAACCTTCAGCTTCTTATAATCTCAGCCTTTTGAATAGTGATTATAGCAAACTTGGATTCAAACTCGGATTTAGTTTCTATTTCTAAGGTACACATAAAAACAGATGAGAGTGAAAATATCTAATCTTTATGCAGATATTTTCACTCTCATCTATTTTTATATATATTATTCCATGTCTCTTATTCTGGTCTCTATTCCCAACTCTTTCATCTTTGACGGTATTTCGTTGAGATTTGTTTCGCTAAAATGATAGGGGAATAGAACTTTGGGATGAATTATCTGCGCCGCCTCTATCAGTTGTGCCGGTGTCATTGTATATGGTTGATTGCATGGCATAAAAGCAATGTCTATATTTTTAATGTCTTTCATCTCGGGAATAACTTCTGTATCTGCTGCGATATAGATGCGTAGGTTTTCGATATTCAAAATGTATCCGTTGTCGCGCCCTTTGGGGTGAAACGTTAAGTGCTCCGGTGTTGTATTATAAGCAGGAACTGCTTCTATTTTAATGCCACAGTTCAAGACATGAGTTTCGCCATTCTTTAATGCAATGCCTTTTCCCAGTTCTTTACGACTGTCATTGTTCAAAATGATTTCGGTTTTATCGCTACTTAATTGTGCGATAGCCGTTTTATCAAAATGGTCGTAGTGGTCGTGAGTGATAAGGATGGCGTCTGCTTTTCCTTTGTTGTCGAAGACAATGCCATGTTCTTTATCGGTAACCGGATCTATTTGAACGACATGGCTATCGTACACAATGGCAAGGCTTGCATGGCGGTAGCATTCGATTTTAACTTGTTTACCGCTTGCAGTGGTAAACGTATCCTTGTTATTCGGAGTACTCTTCACATTGTGACAAGAAAATAAAGCAAAACTCATAAGCCAAATAATATTTTTAGTCATTGTTGATAGTTTTTTAATAACCCGAAGCAAATATAAAAAGAAGATATCTATATAGCAAATATCAAGCAAGAAATAATAGTTTATTATATGGTGTTCTTTTTTATCAAAATATGAAAATAAATGTGTACTTTTGTCTTTTAATCAAGTTTATTATATACCTAATTATCATTAATGAGACGCTTTTTTAGAACTCTTTTGTACCTTTTGTCAATACACATTATCGCTTTGTTAATCTTAACGGTATTCAGACTTATTTTATTGTGTACCATTCATTCTGCCATAACCCCGGCTTATCAAGGTAATTGGCAACTACAGTCTATTGCCTTCTTGCGAGGTCTTTGGTTCGATAATGTGATAGCTTGCTATATTTTGTTGCTTCCTCTAGTAGCTCTCATGATAACCTCATTGTTCGGATATTATGGCAAGTCGTTTTTTAAGGGCGTCAATATCTTCTTTATTATTTTTTATACCATTGATTTTGGTGTGTCGGCTGCGAATATACCTTATTTTAGTTATTTTTTCAAGAATATAAACTCGTCTATATTCAATTGGTTCAGTTACGGCACAACAACCATGGGAATGGTGACTGGCGAGAAATCTTATTATATTTATATCTTTTATTTTCTGTTGGCGGTAACAACTCTTGCTTATGCCATGCGTAGACTTTCACGCTATTTTTATTCTCAAATTCAGCAAACTCCAAGGGGAGATTATAAAGTGTGGGTTCGTAGGTCTGGGCTTTTGGTGGCCTCTTGTTGTCTTATCAGTTTGTGCGTTTTTGGAATGCGTGGGCGTAGAGGTTATAATCCCATTAAAGTAAGTGCTGCCTATTACTGTGACGATCCTTCACTCAATCAATTGGGTATTAGTCCTGCTTTTAACCTATTGGGAAGTACTCTGGACGAAATGAGAGCCGAAAATCGCTATCTGACTTTAATGCCCGATGCCGAAGCCATTAATAATGTTCGTCAATATTTGGATCGTCATTCAGATGGATCTGTTTCTCCGATAGCCCAACAGATTGTTGCAACGGGTTGTCCCACTAGGCAGAATCTGGTTATTGTCTTAATGGAATCCATGTCTGCTCATCTCATGGGGCATTTTGGACATTCTCCTTCGCTTACTCCTTTTCTTGATAGTCTTTATGAACGTTCATTGTGTTTCGATAATTTTTATTCGGCTGGCAATCATACCAATCATGGGCTTTATTCTACGCTTTATTCTTTTCCTTCTGTAATGAAGCGGAATTCAATGAAAGGCTCTGTAATCCCTGTTTATTCAGGTCTGCCTACTGTTCTGAAAGCCAATGGTTATCTTAATATGTTCTTTATGACTCATGAGTCGCAGTATGATAATATGAATGCTTTCTTTCGAACTAACGGATTCGATCGTATTTATTCACAAGAAAATTATCCGAAAGATAAAGTCGTGAATAGCTTTGGAGTTCAAGACGATTATCTTTTCAGTTATGCCATACCGGTCCTTAACAAAGCGGCTTCTACCGGCCAACCATTCTTTGCAGCATTGATGACAATCAGCAATCATCCACCCTATATCATTCCGGCAAATTTCCATGCTCATTCTCATAATACAGAAGATCAGATAGTAGAATATGCCGATTGGGCTATCCGCTGTTTTATGCAGAAGGCCAGTAAACAACCTTGGTTTGATAACACAATCTTTGTCTTCTTGGGCGATCATGGTAAGATTGTGGGTAAAGCTGATTGTGAGACCCCTCTTTCGTACAATCATATTCCGCTTATTGTATATGGTCAATCTGTTAAACCCGAGGTTCGTCAAGATTTTGCCGGCCAGATAGATGTGGCACCTACTCTATTAGATCTATTAAATATCAGCTATACACAAAACAATTTTGGTATCGATTTGATGCATCAGAAACGTCCTGCGATCTTTTTTACTACCGACAATTCTATTGCAGTTCGCGATGCTTCTCATTTGTACGTTTACAATCCTGCTACTCGGCAGGAGTTCTGCTATAATATGAATGGTTGTCATTGTTCTCAGACGGAAATGAATGCGGCCTTTATTGCATTGAAAACATATTGTTTTTCTATGATACAAGCCACAGAGGTTATTACGCACGGTGGTAAGACTACTGATAAATCGAAGAATTCGAAAAGTTGCCATTAAATTTTTTTATACGCAGTAGAGATACCGAACAGTATATCATCGGTTGAAAAAACAGACGTATGTCGCAGCCATAACTAACGGAAGTTACTGCGGTAACTAACGTTACTTATCATGACAACTAACGTTAGTTTCGTCTGCGAGATACGTTAGTTATGGCTGTGACATACGGTTGATTTTTGCTAAGTTGTCGTATGTTAGTTTTTTCGGTGACGTCCTTAAGTTTTTCAGAAAACATATGGACGTCAACAAATTTAGGTCCATATGTGGTTTTAGGAAGATAAGTACGATACTGATTGGTTGAAATAATCGTGTCCCACTGACTACTTAAAAAGGGGTCGTGCCGGTATGAATCATTTCGATGTTTTCTATAATACTTTTAGAATCTATTCCCGTCATGTTTATCACCTGTATATCAGATAGATATTGAGATGTGATAGCAAAATGGGACCTGAAAAGTGTATCTTCTCGCTGAGAATCAATGAATTATGAACTCTGTAAAAAGACCATTGATAATGAGGCCTACAAGTAACTGGTGAAGGCTTTCGAACGAAAATTATTTTTCAAGGTGTTCTAAGAGGTGAATATTGGGAGCGATACTGATACTATTTTAACCATACCGAGGTGGCACTTCTTGATATGCAAAATGGAACCTGTGTTCTCGAAAAATGATAAGGACAAACATAAAAATTCATAAGGACGAAAATAAAAGTTTATACATACAAACTTTTATTTTCGTCCTTATGAATTTCTCGCTGTCTATCAGCGATTTGCGTATGATTTATTTATGTATTGTCCCAATTGGGCTTTATATTCGAGCGGTGAGACAGTAGTGAAAATAGTGCCCTGTAAGGCCTTGTCGCTTGGGCTTGGATAAGAAAGTATCAGTATTTTGAGGAATATTCACCTTGAAATTCACATCCTCTTGCACCTCATTAAATAGCGACAAGTAAAGCCATAATAAATAAAAAGCCCGAACTATACCACATAGTCCGGACTCCATTTTTGTCGTGAAATTCAATTATTTACTTAGCGCATTTCTTTTCGCAAGCCTTCGTGCCTTTTTTTGCACAGCATGGCTTCGTTGTTTTTTTGTCAGCCTTAGCACATTTGCATGGCTTAGTGCATTTCTTGTCGCATTTTGGGCCACACGTACAAGTCTTTTTTGCGGCTGCTTTCTTTACTGTAGCTGTTTGCTCTGTTTTTGCAGGGGCTTCCTTCTTTTGAGGAGTGCCGGCATAAACGGTTGATGTTCCTAGTGCCATCACACCAACTAAAGCTAAACTCAATAAATACTTCTTCATAATTTTTACTTTTTATAACCGAATTATCTAATTATTGAACTCGACAAAGATATAGTGTTTATTTAATATATCCAATTAGAGAATAATTATAAATAGATTAGAATTCTATTAGAGGCTATCCGTGGATGAGAAGCCATATATTGAGAGCTAAAATGAAGATCGCAATAGTATACAATAGTACTTTCATTCGTCCACCATTGGCATATTTTCCCATTACCTGTTTTGAAGAAGTAAGATATACTTGAGCAAAGATTGTAAAAGGCAATTGAACACTGAGTAGCATTTGCGACCAAAGCAGTCCTTGAAAGGGGGTGCTGATGAAAAGTATAATGACATAGGCTCCTAATAAAGATAGAAGCACTCCGGTGCGAGAATGTATATCGCTTATATTGTAGGACTCGCCAAAGATACCACTAAAAATAGAACCGCCGGCCATGCCACTTGTGATGGTCGATGATAATCCGGCCATAAGAAGAGCAACGGCAAAGACTAATCCTGCCGAATTGCCAAGCAATGGAGTTAAAAGTTGTTGGGCCTGATCCATCTCGTTGACTTGTATGCCTTTGGTAAAAAAGGTAGCTGCCGCTAATAATATCATTGCACTGTTGATTGCCCAACCCACCGACATGGCAAAGAGCGTGTCAAAGAACTCAAATTTCAGTGTACGTTGTATTTCTTTGTCAGATTTCTGGTTGATTTGCCGACTTTGTATCACTTCCGAATGAAGAAAAAGATTGTGTGGCATAACGATAGCACCTAATATACTCAGTATAACAAAGAGTCCTCCGTTGGGTATTTCCGGTTTAACCCAAGCCACCGCAGCTTCCTGCCAGTTGATTTTGACTAAGAACAATTCGTACAAGAAAGATATACCTATTACAGAAACAAAGCTGATGATATATTTCTCGACCAATCGGTAAGAGTTGGTGAACAACATCAATGCTGCAACTATTGTGATAATGAGCGAGCCTATTTTGATTGGGATATGAAATAACATATTCAAAGCAATGGCTCCGCCAAGTATCTCGGCGAGTGAAGTGAGCATCGATGCGGCTACGGCACTGCCTAATAGTGGAATGGAATATTTTGGTTTGATATATTCGTGGGCAGCTTCAGAAAGACACTTGCCAGTGACAATACCTAGATGGGCTACATTGTGTTGCAATACGACAAGCATCACAGTCGATAAGGATATAACCCAAAGCAATGAATAACCGAAACTGGCACCTCCGGCAAAGTTCGTTGCCCAATTGCCTGGGTCGATGAATCCTACTGTGACGATAAGCCCCGGACCAATATATTTAAAGAAGTCTATACCTCCCAAATATCGTTTATGGTTCTTTTCTTTAAACTGGTGTAGCCAATTCTTCATGCAGCAAATGTAGTAGAAATATTTTAATCTTATTTATTCTTCTTCAAAAAAATGTGGTGATCAATCGTGTTTGGTAACTCACTCTCGTAGTGTGTTACCATTATCATGGTTTTGTCACGCCGCAGGCAAAATGCCTCGATGATTTTTTTCACTCGGCGGCGGTTATAAGTATCGAGTCCATGAAGCGGTTCATCCAGAATGAGTAGTTCAGGGTCTTTGACGAAGGCTCTTGCCAGTAATGCCAAACGTTGTTCGCCACTCGATAGCTGCAAGAAAGGAGTATCCTTGTATGAAACAATACCGAAAATATCCATCCACCATTCGCATATGGCAAATTGGTCGGCACGAGGATGTTTATAGAGCCCGATGCTGTCGTGCAATCCCGATGCTACAATGTCTATTGTGGGTAGGTTTTTCAGATATGCACGATGCATTTCGGGACTGACGTAGCCAATGTGTTTCTTTATCTCCCAAATGCTTTCGCCACTACCTCGTTTCCGGCCGAAGAGAGTAATGTCACAGGCATAAGATTGAGGATTGTCGGCACAGACTAAACTTAGCAGTGTCGATTTGCCGGCACCGTTTTCTCCACTAAGAGCCCATTTCTCACCGCGGCGTACAAGCCAATCCAATTCTTTCAAAATAGTGCGCTCTCCATATACGATGCTTACATTATTGAGACGTACTACCTCTTCCGAGTTGTAGTCTATATTGGTATATGGCAGTTCTATGATTTTTTGTTGTAGATCCTGATAATTGTTTGCTTTGTCTGATGCGAGAAAGGAATCGAGATACTTTTTCCGATCTACTTTGGGATAGACCGTCTTTTGCATCACTGGGATCACGTGCGATATGAATGAGGGAATATCATCGAGCATCGAAAGTACCAAGATGAGCTGTACGCTGCCTGTTTGTGCCACTTGCTGAAGCAAATCGAGCAGTAATTGTCTGGTAGAGATGTCGAGGCCTATAAATGGATTATCCATTATCAAGACTCTTGGCGAGGCAAGGAGGGCTTTTACCAGTTGAAACTTTCTAAGTTCGCCACTAGATAATAAAATAATCTTTTTGTGGAGCATTGAAGTAATGCCGAATAACTCGAAAAGTTCTTTTTGGTAGGTACTTTCAGTTATCTTTCCAAGCATGTCACATACTTCTGGAGTGGTTTCGGCGTCTTGCGAGTTCCAACGTTGTTGGTAATAATAGTTATTATCTGCTGCACCGTATGAATCTCTAAAAGCGATATATTTTACATTGTCGCTTACCCTGGAGCTTTGAGACGGTGAGAAATCGTAAGCAATACATCCTTCCGTTAGCGGGTATTGCCCTGTTAACATGCCTATAAACAGACTTTTTCCCGCACCATTTGGCCCTACGATAGCGATGTGCTCTTGTTTGCCTATTTTTATATTCACCGGTTGGTCAAGTCGTATGGCCGGATTGCGAGAAACTCCTCCTTCTATTGAAAAACTGTTATCCATCTTGTTTTGCTATCATTGATATCTATCGAATGATATTCTCCATTTATTACGGTTGGCTGGGCAAAGGCAAAAACCTTTGGAAAGTCATATTTATATGATTTCTTTTATTCGTTTCAGTAAATCTTCTATTGTTACTGCTTCTGCTATTTTTATATTTTCGCGGATTATCTCGAAAGATTCTTCGGTGACATTCACCGCTATTGCCGATTTACAATCCTCTGTTGCATCTATACCCACGCGTCTTAATGCCTTGCACGCCATATCGAAGCGTTTGCCATGTCCTTTAATGCCAATATAGTTGGTGATAGGATTGTTAATGCAAAACAGCCCTGTCTGTTCATCGAAAAGTACTCCGTCACACTGAAAGAAATTAGTGAGCCTTTCGTTAATCGTAAGATCTTCGGGAGTGCCCGTAATCAATTCCTTACCTCGTTCCATTAGCCATATCTTATCGGCTATCTGGAGAGCCAGTTCTAAGTCGTGAGTAGAAAGCAAAATTGATTTGTCTGTCTCATGGCTTAGTCTGCGTAGCAACTGCATGATTTCTACTCTACTGGGAAAGTCTAAAAAGGCGGTTGGCTCATCAAGCAGAATGATGGGAGTCTCCTGTACTAGGGCTTTCGCTATCATCGCCTTTTGCCTTTCGCCATCACTCAGTGTATTCAATCTTCTTTTTGCCAAATTCTTGATACCAACCAACGAGATAGACTGTTCGATGACGGCTTCGTCTTTTTCACTTAAATTGCCCCAGAAATCAGTGTAGGGAGTACGGCCCAAAGAAATAAGTTCTCTGACAGTCATCCCTTCTACTTCGCAACGATCGGTGAGTACTACGCTAATGAGTGAAGCCAATTCGCTACGCGAATATTCTTTGATATTGTGCCCTTTTAAATAAATGTTCCCTTTTAGAGCCGGTTGTGACATAGATAGAGTACGAAGAAGAGTTGACTTGCCTGCTCCGTTGGCACCGAGCAAACAAGTCAACTCTCCACTAAGCAGAGAAGTTTTGATACGATTTGCCACAATATGTGGTGCATCTTTTCCCTGATAGCCGATAGATAGTTGATCTATCTTTATTGTTTCTAAATGATCGTCCGTCACTGTTATTTATATTCTGCCCAACTACTGATATTCAAATCATCAAGTGTCATTGTGCAGAAAGCTTTAATAAAGGCATCGGCCAATCGTGCATTTGTAATAAGCGGCACATTGAGATCTATAGCTGCACGACGAATCTTGTAACCATTAGTCAATTCTCTTTCAGACAAGTTCTTGGGAATATTGACTACCATATCTATCTCATGCTTGTGAAGCATATCGATAGCCTGCGGATTACCTTCTTCACTAGGCCAATATACCAATGTGCTAGGTATACCGTTCATGGCTAGAGCCAAATATGTACCTTTGGTAGCATATAGTTTATAACCTTTGTCAACCAGCATGCGTGCGGCGCCCATCATATCTGCTTTCTGTCGCTGAGTTCCGGTTGAAAGCAATACTGTCTTTTTAGGAATGCGATAACCAACAGAAAGCATTGATTTGAGCAACGCGCTTGATGTGTTTTCACCTATACAACCAACTTCACCTGTCGATGCCATATCCACTCCAAGTACCGGATCGGCTTTTTGTAGGCGGTTGAATGAAAATTGTGAAGCTTTGATGCCTACATAATCCAAATCGAATAAGTTCTTTGACGGTTTTTCGACAGGAATGTCCAGCATTACTTTTGTAGCAAGCTCAATGAGATTTAGTTTCAATACCTTACTGACAAATGGAAAAGAGCGAGAAGCGCGGAGGTTACACTCTATGACCTTTATATCGTTTTCACGTGCCAGGTACTGTATATTGAAAGGACCCGAAATGTGCAGTTCACGAGCAATCTCGCGACTTATATGTTTGATACGTCGAACAGTTTCGATATATAACTTCTGTGGTGGAAATTGAATAGTAGCATCACCAGAATGAACGCCTGCAAATTCGATATGTTCGCTAATGGCGTAAGCTATGATTTCACCGTCGCGAGCTACAGCATCCATTTCAACTTCTTTGGCATGTTCGATGAAGCGACTCACCACAACCGGATGCTTCTTTGAAATATTGGCGGCTAGTTGCAGAAAGCGTACCAACTCTTCGTTGTTGGAACATACATTCATCGCAGCTCCTGACAGAACATAAGATGGGCGAACCAAAACAGGGAAACCTACTTCCTGAACGAATTTGTCAATATCTTCCATCGAAGTAAGTTCTTGCCATTCGGGCTGGTCAACATGAATTCGATCCAGCATTTCGGAGAACTTGTTACGATCTTCGGCATTGTCTATATATTTGGCCGATGTTCCAAGTATATTTACTTTCTGTTCGTCAAGCCGCATGGCCAGATTGTTCGGTATCTGTCCACCCGTTGATACAATGACGCCATGAGGTACTTCCAAATCGATAATATCCATTACTCTTTCAAATGTCAATTCATCGAAATAAAGTCTGTCGCACATGTCGTAGTCTGTCGAAACCGTTTCCGGATTGTAGTTGATCATAACAGAACGGTATCCTTCTTTTCGGATAGTATTCAGTGCTTGAACACCGCACCAATCGAATTCTACGGACGAACCGATACGGTAGGCTCCAGAGCCGAGAACAACAACCGAGCGTTTGTCGTTTTCGAAGCAGATATCGTGCTCTATGCCACTATAAGTGAGGTACAGATAGTTCGTTTGTGCCGGATATTCGGCAGCCAATGTATCTATTTGCTTCACAGAGGGGAGGAGCCCGATGCTCTTACGGTAGTTTCGTACCATCATGATGCCGTCTTCCAAATCTCCTTCGTAATCGATTGCACGTGCTATTTGAAAGTCTGAAAATCCTTCAACCTTTGCCCGACGAAGCAGTTCGGTTGGCATTTCTGCCAATTGTGTATGATTATTGCCCCATGCTTCAAGTTCATTGGCAGTATTGATAATGTTCATTAGTTTCTGCAAGAACCAACAATCTATCTTTGTCAGTTCATGAACCTGATCGACAGTATAGCCTGCTCTGAAAGCTTTTGAAATAAGGAAAATACGTTTATCGGTAGGTTGTCTCAACGATTTATCCAAATCATCTATGATGAGTTCTTTGTTTTCTACAAATCCGTGCATGCCTTGACCGATCATTCGCAATCCTTTTTGGATGGCTTCTTCAAAAGTTCGGCCGATAGCCATTACTTCGCCTACCGATTTCATAGAACTGCCCAATTCTTTGTCTACTCCACGGAATTTACCCAAGTCCCAACGAGGTATCTTACATACAACATAGTCTAGAGCGGGTTCAAAGAAAGCACTTGTCGTTTTCGTTACTGAATTCTTTAATTCGAACAATCCATAACCCAACCCCAGTTTGGCTGCAACGAAAGCCAGTGGATAGCCCGTAGCTTTGGATGCCAAAGCCGAAGAACGCGATAGGCGGGCATTGACTTCAATAACACGATAATCTTCCGAATTGGGATCATAGGCATATTGTACGTTACATTCGCCAACGATGCCGATATGTCTGATGATACGGATAGAAAGCTCACGAAGTTTATGATAGTCGCGATTACTTAATGTTTGAGATGGAGCGATTACAATACTTTCGCCGGTATGTATGCCTAATGGATCGAAATTTTCCATATTGCAGACCGTTATGCAGTTATCGTACCGGTCGCGTACCACTTCGTATTCTACTTCTTTCCAACCTTTCAAGCTCTTTTCTACCAAAACTTGCGGAGAGAAAGAAAAAGCCTTTTCTACTAGTATGTTGAGTTGCTTTTCGTCGTCACAGAAGCCTGAGCCAAGTCCGCCGAGGGCATAAGCTGCACGAATAATAACCGGGTAACCAAGTTCTTTTGCTGCTCTGCGTGCATTTTCTATATTTTCTACTGCTTGGCTTTTGATGGTATGGACATTAATTTCGTTTAGTTTACCGACGAACAATTCACGATCTTCGGTGTCCATAATGGCTTGTACAGGAGTACCCAGTACTCTTAGATTATATTTTTTCAGTACGCCCGATTTGTAGAGCTCAACACCACAATTCAATGCCGTCTGTCCGCCGAAGGCAAGCATGATGCCGTCCGGTTTCTCTTTTTCTATAACTTTTTCAACGAAATAGGGAGTTACCGGTAAAAAATATATTTGGTCGGCTACGCCTTCCGATGTTTGTACTGTTGCGATATTCGGATTAATAAGCACTGTCTGGATATCCTCTTCTTTCAGTGCCTTCAATGCCTGTGAACCGGAATAGTCGAATTCGCCGGCTTCACCTATCTTTAATGCTCCTGAGCCAAGGAGTAATACCTTCTTTATATTATCTTTCATAATGAATCGCTATGCTTTAAAGAGGTTAATAAACTTGTCGAACAGAAATTCCGTATCGGTAGGACCGCTGGCTGCCTCGGGATGAAACTGTGCAGAGAACCACGGATTGCGTTTATGACGTATGCCTTCGTTCGAGCCGTCGTTCATATTGATGAAGAGCGGTTCCCAATCGTTATTCAGTGTGTTGTTATCAACAGCGAAGCCATGATTTTGGCTGGTAATGAAGCATCGTTCAGTGCCTGCTTGGCGTACAGGTTGGTTATGGCTGCGATGTCCGTATTTCAATTTATAAACTTTTGCTCCTCCGGCTACTGCAAGTAGCTGGTTGCCCATGCAAATGCCAAAGATGGGGAGTTTCTCGTTAGACATGGCTTTACGCAGATTCTTAACAGCGTCGCTGCAATTGTTCGGATCGCCGGGGCCATTGCTGATGAACAATCCGTCAAACTCAAGAACGTTATAATCATAATCCCAAGGGACACGAATAACTTCTACGTCACGCTTCAATAGACAACGAATAATATTATCTTTCACACCACAATCTACAAGCACAACTTTTTTCTTGTCTTTTCCTTCATTGTAGCGAATCACTTCTTTGCACGAAACACGGTCTACATAATTGATGGCACTATAGTCTGGCATTTCTACTTGTTCTGCTTTATCTGGATCGCCGAATACGATGCGTCCCATCATGACTCCTTGTTCGCGTAATTTTTTTGTTAAAGCTCTAGTGTCAATGCCGGTTATACCCGGAATTTGTTCTCGTTTCAACCAAGAAGCCAAACTCTCTACAGCGTTCCAATGACTATACTCTTTAGAGTAGTCGCATACAATAATAGCTTCAGCATGAATCTTTTCACTTTCCATAAAATGGGGAAGTCCGTTTTTCTCAATCGTAAAAGGTGGTACGCCGTAGTTGCCGATAAGTGGATAAGTCAGAGTCATCAATTGTCCGGCATACGACGGATCGGTAAGACTTTCGGGATAACCATTCATTGCCGTATTGAATACAACTTCTCCGGCAACCGGTTTTTCATAGCCGAAAGACGTTCCGCAAAAACGTGAGCCATCACTCAGTATAAGTGTTGCTAGTGTGGCTTCTCCATTCTCAGTCGTTTTATTATTCGTCTTGTTCATTATTAATAATATATGTAGTCTGTTAGAATTGATATACCTTTTCTATATAGTTAATAAATGCCTGGTTTAGCATACTAACGCCACCGGGTGTAGGATAGTTTCCGCTAAAGTACCAATCGCCTAGATGATTGGGACAAGCTTCGTGTAAACCTTCGAGCGGTTGGTACACGATTTGTATTTTGGCTTTAGTATTCTGAGTAGTGAGCAGTTGCACCATTTTCTCTGAAATTTCTTCGTCCGTGAATGGTGCGTATATTTCTTTCACGTAGTTCACCATTTGATCTTTCGGCTTATCTGATTGCTCTTTCGATTTGCGATAGGCCGCTTCGATAATATAACGCATTTCCCGATCTTTAAGTAATTCGATGGCTGCTTTGAAAGCAATGAATTCGCTCATGCGGGCCATGTCTATACCATAGTAATCAGGATAACGAATTTGTGGTGATGAACTGACGACAACGATCTTTTTGGGTTCAAGGCGATCAAGAATACTCAGGATACTTTGTTTTAAAGTTGTACCTCGAACAATACTATCATCAATGATGACAAGATTATCTATCTTGGGTTTTAAACATCCATAAGTAATGTCGTAAACATGCGCTGCCAAATCGTTGCGGCGGTTACCTTCAGCAATAAAAGTACGTAGCTTTATATCTTTGTATGCTACTTTTTCACTTCGTATGCGGCGCGACAAAATTTGTTCTAGCTCGTCAAGTGAAGGATTATGTCCCAGATTTTTTATCTTTTGTACTTTCTCTTCATTCAGATAGTTGTCGAGCCCTTCGAGCATCCCATAGTAGGCTACTTCTGCGGTGTTGGGAATATAAGAGAAAACGGTGTGGTCTATATCGTGCCCTATAGCTTTCAATATATTAGGCACTAGCTTGCGTCCTAGTTCTTTTCGTTCTCGATAGATATCGCGATCTCCTCCCCGAGAGAAATAAATTCGTTCGAACGAACAAGCTCTTTTCTCTTTTGGTTTGATGACTTGTTGCGTATGCAGTTTGCCATATTTATTGACGAGCAGTGCCTGTCCCGGTTGTAGCTCTTTGATAGACTCAAAAGATACATTAAATGTCGTTTGGATAACGGGACGTTCGGAAGCTAGTACGATGACTTCATCGTCCGAATACCAAAATGCAGGACGAATGCCCCACGGGTCGCGCATCGAAAACATTTCTCCGCTACCCGTCAAGCCATTAATAACGTATCCTCCATCCCATGCTTTGCTGGAAGTACGCAGTACATTGCCCATATCAATATAATCTTCGATGTAGCTGGTAATGTCCATTCCCGCTTTACCTTTTTCGGTAGCAAGGTTGTATACTCGTTCTACTTCCCGATCTAGGCGATGTCCCAATTGCTCCAATATAATATAGGTATCAGAGTATTCTCTGGGATGCTGCCCTATAGAAGTGATGCTTTTAAAGATTTCATCAACGTTTGTCATATTGAAATTACCACAAACGGCCAGATTTTTGGCACGCCAATTATTGCGACGCAAGAACGGATGAACGAATGATATGCCGGAACGTCCTGTCGTACTATAACGCAAATGCCCCATGTAGGCTTCACCTACAAAGGGCAATTGATGAGCGACGAAATCTACATCGTTGAGCTGTTCAGGCGAATATTGTTTGAAACCGCTCATTACCGTATTGAAAATTTCGGTAATGGCCCCTGAACCTAAAGCCCTTTCGCGAAACATATATTCTTCACCCGGCTTTGCGTCAAGTTTCACACACGCTAAACCGGCTCCTTCTTGACCGCGGTTGTGTTGTTTCTCCATTAGCAAGTAAAGCTTATTGAGACCATACATCCACGTGCCGTATTTCTTTTCGTAATATGATAGAGGCTTCAAAAGTCTTATCATCGCTACACCACATTCATGTTTTAGCTGTTCCATATAATGTTTCGTCCTTTTATTATAATTTCATTATCGTATTTTTTCTTTCTCTAGGATCTTTATGATCGGGCATGTCGAAGATCGGCCAATATGAATCGGCCGAACCTTGTTTGTAATATATTCTGGGAATAATTAGACTTTCTAATAAAGAAAAAGGAAGTACATGCAATCGAATTTTGCTTGTAGACATATAAAGTATCGTTATACATTTTCCCTTTTATTTTGTGCAAAGATACGCAAAGTTTATCATTAATAAAATGAAATATGACTAAATTTGAGAAACTTTTATAACCATCTATATTGTCACCTATCTTTTCTGCAATTGAAACTACATATTTATAAATTCTTGTGAGTTCGGGATAAGAACTCTGGTCTATCGTTGCCAATGGGACGGCCCATTTCAACAAAATCATGTTGCAATTTGTGCACTCTACATTCGTATGTCTCTGCCGCAGTGTTGTAACAAAAGTCACAATGATCTAAATGCTTTTAAACCTACCATGATACCTTCTTAAAAGAGCGAATTCTGTGAGACATACGGATGAAAGTTGGTGCATATCAGAAAGATTTTATCTCTTTGTTCTAAGAAGAATGTCGTTCCATATATGTGATTCGATCAACTCACAATTGTGATTCGATCGTTCCACATATGTGAGTTGATCGAATCACATATGTGGAACGACAAAACCTTAATGAGCCTACAGAAATGCCTTAAATACGACAACCATGATTCAATAAGATGTGTACAAAATATCTTCTTCCAGAGAAAAAGAATCGGACCTTTTCCATGTATGGGCAGTAAGTAAAGTAGTTTCTACACGGTGCACAAACCATAAATACCGAGTAATGACTTAATCGGTTGATATACGAAGTGGGCGATCCGTGTTTCATAACACACTAACAATAAACAGGATAACATCATTTTGGAGTCCCAAAAATAGAGCATGACCATATATATTACTCGTAATCAATAATATAAGGTGACGGAAAGAGTTTTAAAACCTTTTTTTGTGAAACATTATCCCGAATTCTAGTAAATTATTATGTTATATGTTTAATGTTATAGATACATTTAATTCTATTTATAGAGCAAAGCATATCTTATACTTATCGCATCGTCCGTGAGCAAATCTTATGAAAATAGATTAAAAAAAGAACATTTTTTTGTTCGTTTCAATAATTATGGCGAATATTGTAATTCAAACAATAACAATTTAACTACTTATGCACTTATTTAAAAGAATAGCATTGCTGACTTGTTTACTATCGTCAGCTACCTTTTTATTTTCGGCTCCTGCCGTCCAGACTAAAATAACAGTTATTCCTACTCCTGTAAAGATGGAAGTGATGGGCGGCAATTATCGGGTGGGCAACCGCATGGTGATCGGAGTCTCTACTTCATCCTTGCTCCCTGCCGGCAAATATCTTAAAACAGTTCTATCAGGTGTTACCACTGCAACAGTTCAATTGAAAACGGTTCATTCCGATATCCGTTTAGAACTTTCGAAGGAGATAACGGATGCGGGAGGATATCAGTTGTTTATTGATAAAAAGGGCATTCTTATAAAGGGGGCTGATTATTCGGGTATCATTTCGGGTATATCCACTCTTCGTCAGTTACTCCCTGCCGAGATAGAACGTACATTGAATCAGAATAAGGGAATCTCTTTTTCTGTTCCATTTGTGAGAATATGGGATGCACCACGTTTTGGTTGGCGCGGATTGATGCTTGATTCTTCTCGTCATTTCTGGACGGTTGATGAAGTGAAGCAGGTGCTTGACTTAATGGCTTTTTATAAGTTGGATAGATTTCATTGGCATCTTACAGACGATCAAGGTTGGCGCATTGAAATCAAAAAATATCCTTTGTTGACTCAAAAAGGGGCATGGCGCAAATTAAATTCGCAGGACAAGGAGTGCCTGAGGCGTGCACGTGTCGATCAAAATCCGGATATGTTATTGCCTAGCAATCGGTTGAAGGTTGTCAATGCAGATACTATATATGGAGGATTTTATACACAACAGAATATACGTGATATCGTTGCTTATGCTGCTCAACGGGGCATAGAGGTCATTCCCGAAATAGATATGCCGGGGCATTTTATGGCTGCCATAGCAGAATATCCTGATGTGGCTTGTTCCGGTTTGGTGGGATGGGGAACTCTTTTCTCTTCTCCTATATGTCCGGGCAAAGATTCTTCTATCGAGTTTTGCGAAAATATATATCGCGAAGTCTTCAAGTTGTTTCCTTCTAAGTATATTCACATGGGAGGAGACGAAGTTGATAAGGCTAATTGGAAAAAATGTGCCGATTGCCAAAAGCGAATAAAGACTGAAGGATTGAAGTCTCCTGAAGAGCTTCAGGCATGGTTTGTGCGTAAAATGGAAAGTTTCTTTAAAGCTAATGGGAAACACCTTATAGGTTGGGACGAAGTAGGAGATGATGGTTTGACCTCGGATGCAACTATCATGTGGTGGCGCGGATGGAGTCCGGAAGCTGTCCCAAATGCAACGGCATCCGGTAAACACGCTATATGTACGCCCACAGATTGTATGTATTTTGATTATTTGGAGGATCAAAAGTCTGTTTCTAAAATACTTGCCTACGATCCTACCCATTTGAACATTAACGACGAGCAGAAGAAATTGATTTGTGGTGTTCAGGCTAATTTGTGGACCGAATGGATTCCTACTTTGAAACGTATGGAATACATGTTCTTTCCTCGTTTGATTGCTTTGAGTGAAATAGCTTGGGCTCAACCTGCTCATAAATTGGAAGGAAATTCTTTTTATCGGCAAGTAGCACCTTTATTCCGTCGAATGGATATGATGAAGATTAGTTATCGTATTCCTGACTTGGGAGGATTCTACAAAACAAATGCATTTATCGACTCTGCTACGATTACTTTGCAGTCTCAATTGCCTTCAACGCAAATACGTTATACTACCGATGGCAGTATGCCCGAGAAGAATTCATTGGATTATACCCATCCAATAACGGTAAACCAGAGTACGAATTTCCGTTTTCGTACATTCCGTCCGGACGGTTCGCCTTCGGACTGCGTTGATGTAAAGTACATAAAAGATACTTATGCCAATTCCGAGGCTAATGCTATCGCTTCTGAAAAGGGACTCATAGCTACATGGTATGATTATGCGGGCGAACTTTGTTCCGAAATCGATAAAGCAAAAAAGAATGGCACTTATGTTGTGGACAATGTCTCTATTCCTGCACAGGCAAAAGGAAATATCGGCTTGGTGATTACAGGATACTTGGATATTCCGGCTGACGGTATTTATACGTTTGCACTAGAGTCTGATGATGGTAGTACATTGTGTATTGATGGAAATTTGGTTGTAGATAACGATATGGCACATTCGGCTCGTGAAATTGTTGGTCAGAAAGCTTTGCGCAAAGGATTACACCCTATCGAAGTAAAGTACTTCGATCACAATGGTGGAATGTTGAAGTTGTGTACATTCGATAAATCGGGAAATAAAATAGTAATGGATTCAACGTGGTTTAGACATTAGCGAATCTTTATGATCTTGAAATTTGTAGAAAGAAGTTCTTTTCGAAGCATGAATGTGTTAGAAAAGGACTTCTTTTTTGTTTTTATATTGCAACAGATGTATTACGAGGCTACAACGAAGTGATTCTCTTGAAGCTAAAGCGTTCTCTGATCTATCTTTCAGCTATTTATTCTCTATTGAATTTTTGTTTTGCCCATGAATATTTGATAACATCGCAAAGGAAAGGTTTCATGTCTTTGCTGGCGGTTTTATCTATATAGTAGGGAGTTGTAAATGTAGCTGTAAGTGAGTTGTCCTCTTTGCTTAAATCCATTTTTACAAGACACATGTCACATTTGCGGCGGGCATTAGAATATTGAATGAAGATGGAGTCGTTTTCATCGTTTGTTTGAGGAGCCTTGAAAAAGTCGTCTGTTGTCGGGAGCTTGATGTAGTTCTCTGTTTTATATGGCGTCCAATTCGTATCATAAAAAGCAATTCGGCTATCTGCTACAGGGCCTTCAACAGTGTTTATCACACATATTATTTTAGTGCTGTCGTTCGTAGGCAACAACTTCATTTGCCATGTAGATGCTTCCGAAAGCCTCAATGCTATATAGTCGTTTGTCATTTCTGTCATTTGACTCTTTTCTTTGAATGCATTGACTACTTCTGCCTTCATCTTGCTATCCATAAAGTCGGTGCAGTCTGCTCTATTGTTGGCGGTGAGCAATGGCAAAATAGAATCCGGCATTGCGCGAAACAATTGTTTTGCAGTTTGTGCCGATAGTGGTGACATCAGAAATACTGCTATAGCGAAAATAAAAATGTTCTTTTTCATCATCTTCTGGAAATATTATGTTGCGAAAATACTTAAATACTTTTTATTTCGTGCCGAAATAAAGAAAAATCATACTTAATAGAACTAAAATAAGGTCTATGGCTTTACTTTTGAGATTCTTCTCGCGAAAGACAAGAGCCCCAAAAAGGAAAGAGACCACTACGCTACTTCGTCTTATCATGGATACGATAGAAATCATTGATCCGTCAATATTCAGTGCATAAAAATAAGCAAAGTCGGCAGCACTTAAAAATAAGGAGATCATGATGATGGTCCATTTCCATCGGAATGGGGTAGTGTTGTGTCGAACAGGCAACCATAAGAACAATAAAATGGGGCACATAATGGCTGTTTGATAGATATTATACCACGACTGAATAAGCATCGGGTCGAAGCGCTTCATGAGGTACTTGTCGTATAAGCCGCTTACGGCTCCGGCTATAGCTGCTAATATGATAAAAAAGATCCATTTATTATGTCGAAAGTTAATACCTTCTTTCTTTCCCGAGCGACTAAGCAAGAAAAACGAAATGATGGCAAGTAGTACTCCAACCCATTGATAGATGTTGAGACGTTCGGCAAAGATAAGCAAGGCACCAAGTAGTACCATAATAGGACGGGTGGCATTGATAGGGCCTACAATGGTAAGGGGCAGATGTTTCATACCAAAGTATCCGAATATCCATGAGGCAAGTACGATAAAAGACTTGAGAAGAATATATTTGTGAGTTGCCCAACCGGCAGATGCTACATGTACAATCGTATGGTCGAGACAAGTGGTGTATGCAGATAGAATAATGAAAGGCAAAAAGATGAGCGAACATATGGCCGTATTGAGAAAAAGTACGGGCAGTACGGCATTATCTTTTAGCGACTGCTTCTTGAAAACATCATAAAAACCTAATAGCGCAGCCGAAAGAAAAGCAAGAGTCAACCACATATTACTCTGTCTCTTTATTAATAGCCTCGGCTTTCGTATCTGTTTCGGTTATGTTGTCATCGTATGCAATATCGTATAAGAACAGACCTTCGGCAGGGGCAGAACTGCCAGCCTTGCAGCGGTCTTTCTCAAAGATGATACGGCGAAAGTCTTCTATGGATATCTTGTTTCGACCTACATCTACAAGAGTTCCCACAATAGCTCGTACCATATTGCGTAAGAAACGGTCAGCTTGGATGGTAAATACCAAGCGGTTGTCACTCAATTGTTCCCAACGGGCAACGGATATATGGCAGATATTTGTTTTATTGTCGCTATGCAATTTGCAGAAACTCGTAAAGTCGGTACATTCAAGCAATAATTCAGCAGCTTTGTTCATGAGCTCTATATTGGGGGCAAAGCGTAAATTCCATTGATAGTTTCTGCCGAATGGATATTTTGAAGTAGAAATATAGTATTTATATGTTCTCGAGATAGCCGAAAAACGGGCATGGGCCTCATTACATACTTTCTCTATTTTGTTAATGGCTATATCGGGTGGGAGTATACGGTTTAGTCTATCAGCAAATCTTTCACCATTTATTTCATTTTCCGTATCGAAGTGAGCTACCATCAGGCGGGCATGTACTCCTGTATCCGTTCTACCTGCACCTGTTACCGAGATACCCTCATTCAGAATAGTATTGAGGGCTCTGTTGAGGCATTCTTGTATACTTACGCCATTGGGTTGTATTTGCCAACCGTGGTAAGCTGTGCCGTCGTAACTTAAGTATATAAAATATCGTTGCACTCTTTCTTTCGTTCTTATTTTGTTGCAAAGTTAGTGCAAGTTAAGAGCAATAACAAAAAATAAATAATAAAAAGCAATAACATCATTTCTTACATTTTAAGTTTTGGTGTATTGCTGACCTTATTGTTAATATGCTTTCAGGTATCTTCAGAAGCTAACATACGACCATTTTGATTCATAAATATGAGCCAAAATTGTCGTATGTTAGTTTTTTCGGTGACGTCCATATGTTTTCAGAAAAACATATGGACGAAAATATTTTTAGGTCCATATGTCATTTTGGAGTATAAAGTATGTTTGTTTCAGCTGTGCAAATGCAAAGAAATAGATAAAGATATTCAGTTGTTTTTCTTTGTTATAGTTATATTCCAAACATACTTAACTTCAGTAAATGTTCAATTAGAGCCTCACCATTGTCAATGCGAAAGTTAATTGTCTTTTTCTATGGGCTTTTGAGGATATTCGTTTTGATTTTGTTTATTCCATCTTTTATTTGTTTGCCCGTTCCATTGATGCATTTTTTTGTTCCCCTCTTTATTGGCCAAAAATCCGGGATGCATCATGTGTTTACCTTGAAAGCGTGGACGGAATATTCGAGCGATTTGTTTCGGAGAGAGAATGCGTTTGAATTCTTTATAGTATTTGACACGTACGTCCAACATCTTTTGTTCTCTGTCAAATCTGTTTTCCAACATTTTCTGAACTTCAGCATCTGTCATCTCTTTCAGAGGTTCTCTTTTGATGCCGCTTCTGTTCATTTTTCCGGCAGGTATCATTACACTTCTCATATCTGCCAGATAATCCATGTACAACGTTTTGAATTTTGCTGTCGTTGCATCATTCAGCATTAGTTCGTTTGTCATACGCTGGCATCGCATAGAATCCATCTTTGCTACGTCAAATCTTCGTCTTTCGTTTTTAAAGCCGTTTCCTTGTGCTTGGGCTGACAATCCCATACCGAATAATAGAATTGTAGCCACCATCATTAATTTTGTTTTCATTTTGAGTTTGTTTTTAATAAACCATTTGTGTTTGTTGTCCGCTTTTGCTTTGCGGCATTTACAGGTTAGATATGCTCAAAATGAAAAAGTTACATGGACGGCTTCTTGTTTTATTTTTCTTTAACAGAGGTGCGCCCGTTGGAATATGGCTATTTCAGAATACCACAGAAATAAAATAAATCTTTGAATGCTGAGGAATCACCCTCATAATCTTTTGGGAATATTCCATAGAGCGAAGAGCCCGAACCGGACATGGAGGCATAAATGGCACCGTGTTGATATAGTCTTTCTTTGATACTCGCTATTTCCGGATGTTGTGGAAAGACACTTTGCTCAAAATCGTTTTGAAGATATTTCTTCCATTGATTGATTGGAAGTGCTATTGCTTCGGCTAAATCATATTCCGGCGTATGCGGTTTAATTAATGAGAATGCTTCTCGGGTTGAAACAAATATATCAGGCTTTACGATAACGATCTTATATCCATTGAGCGAAAGATCGATCGGAGAGAAAAGATTGCCGATACCTCGAGCCAGCATGGGCATGTTGCGAACAAAAAAAGCGCAATCTGCTCCAAGTTGTGTGGCATAGTTCTCTAGTTGTGTGGCTGACAATCCCAACTTGCAATAGTCATTGAGCAATTTGAGCATGAAAGTCGCGTCTGATGATCCCCCTCCCAATCCTGCACCCGAAGGAATTTGTTTATAGAGGGAAATATCCAGTGGAGGTAATGTAAATTCCTTTTGCAACATACGATAGGCTTTTATCACCAGATTGTTATCCGTATCACATTCTATCTCGTCGCCGAAAAGATGAAGGGCACAATCTGTTTGTGTAGAGGCTGGAACTATCTCGAGCGAATCTTCAAGAGGAATAGGGTAGAAGATAGTCTCCAGTTCGTGATAACCGTCGGGACGACGAGATGTGACATATAGGCCGAGGTTGATTTTGCAGTTAGGAAAAGAAATCATAAAGTAAATTGTTCATAATAAGTGGTACAAAGTTAAAAAGTAATTGTGAAAAATCAAGGGAAAAAGGAAATAGAAAATTATCTTTGCAGTAAATTAGATATAATATAAAATGGAAGAAAAGAAGAGATACCCTTCTACACGTGGAAAGAAAGTTCCAGAAGGGCAACCGGTGAGCGATTATGGGCGCCTACAGCCTCAGGCTGTAGATTTGGAAGAGGCTGTGCTCGGAGCGCTGATGATAGAGAAAGACGCTTTTTCGCAAGTCAGTGAGATACTCCGCCCGGAGTCATTTTATGAGCATCGTAATCAATTAATATTTAAGGCCATTTCCGATTTGGCTTTGAAAGAAAAGCCTGTTGATATTCTGACCGTAAAAGAACAACTGGAGAAGAATGATGAACTGGAAGAAGTGGGCGGTCCTTTCTATATCACCGAGTTGAGTAGCCGTGTGGCTTCGTCTGCCCATATAGAATATCATGCTCAGATTATAGCTCAGAAATATTTGGCACGTCAATTGATCTCTTATACCAGCGGTATTCAGTCCAAGGCTTTTGATACGACGCTCGATGTGGATGACTTAATGCAAGAAGCGGAGGGTAAACTCTTTGAAATTGCTCAGAAGAACTTAAAACAAGACTATACTCAGATTAATCCGGTCATCGAAGAGGCTTATGAACAGCTTCGCAAGGCAGCAGCTCGTACAGACGGTCTCAGTGGTTTGGAGTCCGGCTTTCATGACTTGGATAAGATAACGGCCGGATGGCAAAAGTCCGATCTTATTATCATTGCTGCCCGTCCTGCCATGGGTAAAACGGCTTTTGCCCTATCTATGGCTCGAAATATAGCAGTAGATTATCGTAAATCTTGCGCTTTGTTTTCTCTTGAGATGAGTAATGTGCAATTGGTAAACCGTTTGATATCTAATGTCTGTGAGATACCGGGTGAGAAAATTAGAAGTGGTCAAATGGCCGATTACGAATGGGCTCAATTGGATAGTAAGCTGAAGAACTTGATCGATGCGCCTCTCTTTGTTGACGAAACGCCCGGTCTGTCTATCTTTGAGTTTCGAACCAAAGCTCGCCGATTGGTTAGGGAGCATCATGTAGAGTGTATCATTGTCGACTACTTGCAGCTGATGACCGCCAGTGGAATGGGATTTAATCGTCAGGAAGAGGTGAGTACTATTTCTCGTTCGCTCAAAGGACTTGCCAAAGAATTGAAGATTCCCATCATCGCACTTTCTCAGGTGAATCGTGATGTGGAGAAGCGTACGGATCCTTCACGCCCCGAAAGTGCTGCCGAAAGTAAGCGCCCTCAATTGAGTGACTTGCGTGAATCGGGAGCTATCGAGCAGGATGCCGATATTGTAATCTTCATTCACCGTCCCGAATATTATAGAATTTACGAAGACCGCAATGGAAATGATCTCCGAGGTATGGCCGAAATAATTATTGCTAAACACCGTAATGGTAAAACAGGCGATGTATTGCTCCGCTTTAAGAATGACTTTGCCAAATTTCAGAATCCCAATGATGATGTCATTCCAATGCCTGGTGATGAAAATGCCAATATATTAGGCTCGAAGATGAATGAATCGAATTATAGTGAGGGTGGACCTAAAGGTGATTCTGTCAATCCATTTGTAGGTTTGGGCAACGAGCAGCCGATGCCCTTTTAATGGGAGATGAAGAACTTTTATATTTAGGGAAAACCCTACCTTCGAATAGGATATTTTTCTTTTTTGAGTGCGTTGGAGTTACTAGTTTTGTAACGTGAAAAATAGGAATGTATAACTAATAAAAAATAAATGGTATGAAAAAGATTGTTTTTCTAATGATGCTTCTGGGGTCTCTTCCACTCAGCATGATGGCACAAAATGAAGACGACCTTTATTTTGTCCCTTCAAAAGACAAGACGACATCGACAGATGTAAATACACAGTCTAAATCGACCGTGAAGACCGTCAAACGCAATAAGCCGACGACGGTTGTGGTTACTAATTCGCAAAATAATCCGACAACGGTTATTGTGCGTAGAAGTAATAATTCCAATACCCGAAATATCGATGAATATAATCGTCGTTATAATTCAACGGACAATGGCAACGATTCTGATGTCAATGGCAATTCTTATGACAATGGGAATGGGGCAGCGAGCGACACATTGTATATTGATGATAACAATGCTGATGGCCCGCAGAACCGTAACGGTCATTCTTCTGTCTACGATCAGGATTTAGATGGTAATTGGGTAAATGGCTTTGATGGAACGGACGACGATTATGAATATGCTACCCGCATTATTCGTTTTCGCAATCCTCGTTTTGCTATAAATATGTCAAGCCCTTACTATTGGGATGTCGTTTACGGATTGAATTCGTGGGATTGGAACGTTTATTACGATGGAATGTATGCGTATGCTTTTCCTACTTTCTCTAATAGATTATGGTGGGATTGGCGCTTTAACTCCTATGGTTGGGGCTTCGGCTACAATTATGGCTGGGGTGGTTACAGTCCTTACTACTCGTATTGGGGAGGTGGATATCCATACTATGGCGGTTGGCATGGTCGTGGATGGGATGGCGGCTATTATGCACATCGTGGTGGTTGGTATTCCCCTCGTTGGCAAGATGGCGGAAATCATCTCGCAGGTGTGACTTATCGCAATAATCGATATTCGAACTATGGTGGTAATTCTTATACACGTGGCGGCAATTATGGATCTTCCAATTATGGCGGTAACCCTAATGGTAATTCATCTAGAAGATATATCAATGAAGCTAATATACTGGGTGGTGATCCGGTACGCAATTCTACCGTGAATTCTCGTCGGGTTATAGGAACACGTCAAGGAGAGACTATTCGTACCGATGCTTCTTCTTCACGCCGTGAAAGTTATGACCGTCCGAGTAGTACGCGGGCATATAATGGAACCACAGAAGGAGCAGGCTATAGCAGTCGCAGAGGTAATGACGTAAGTGGATATAGCAATAATGGTGCATATACCCGTTCTTTCAATCAAAGCGAGTCTCGTCGTTCTTATACTCCATTTAATAATAGTAATAATAATAATGGATATGGTAGCCGTCGTTCTTATACGCCTTCTAATAACAATTCTAATAGATCTTATTCTCCTGGTCGTTCATACAATAGCGTAAGTCGTCCTTCTCCTTCTGTTAGCAGAGGAAGCTTTTCGGGTGGTGGCAGCCGTGGAGGAAACTCTAGCGGTGGTGGTGCCGGACGTACCAGTCGTAGATAGAATGGCGAAACAGCTTAAAAGCTAACTATTATATTTATATATATCGTTTAATTTATTGAGAATACAACAATGAAAAAGATATGTGTTTTGGTTGCTGGCCTAGCGCTTGGCAGCATGGCGGTGAACGCTCAGACGTTATACGATGCCAACAATATTATGCAAACTTATCTGAATGGAAC
>Ga0183101_1000420_pt1 | contig 66102 bp, 137 predicted proteins | sample Biomet3_FD_127790 | JGI IMG/M metagenome (GOLD analysis project Ga0183101, IMG submission 127790) | Microbial communities from bioreactor (seeded with sewage sludge) at LBNL, California, USA - Biofuel metagenome 3 | ecosystem: Engineered > Bioreactor > Anaerobic > Unclassified ... | reverse complement strand
TTTCGATTTTTCAGCAGATGGAAAAATAGTAGAGGCTAATACGGATGATGGTGTTGCTTTGTTAGGCACTGAATTTTACATTGAATATCCAAATGAACTTAAAAAATTTAAAGAATTTTTAGTTACTGAATTAATTTAATTTGGAAAAGAAAAGATATCTCGTAAAGATTAATGATCGTGTAATTTTAAGGTGTATCACTAGTTTAACTCCATCACGCGAGTTTATGCAAATATATGATATAGAAATTTTATATGATTTTGGAAAGTTTAAACATGGTGAAAAATATAAGTATGGACTAATTATAATTAATCCAGTTAATACTTTAACTTCATACCAAGAAGTATCATTGTTAATAACAGATGATGAATATATTTCTAATGGAAATTGTAATATATTGAAAGATAGAACTTTTAATTTATGTGAAGCTGATTTTAACATGGAGGAATATATGACAACTTTGGAAAAAGTTGAAAATTTTATTAGTATACGTCCAAGACTAATTCGTATTCTTGGAGCACTTTCAATACTTTTACAGATTAGGATAATGTTTAAATATAATGATTATACTCAAATTACTAAACATTTTCCTGAATATTTTTTGGGTATATTTTTAATGTATTGTGTTGCTACATTCAGTAAAAAATTTAATCCCAAGTATTTTAATAAGAGTTATTTAGTTAAATCTTTTTATCTTATATTGATTTGTTTGTTTTTGAACGATCCTGTGAATTATTCAGAAGTAATGTCCACTACTTATTTTATTTCTTCTGAAAGTATGTATGCCTTGAAAGTAATTTTTCATTGTTTTTGCATTTTAGCTTTTTCTAAGCAATTACTGGGGGAAGGGAATGATAGCTTGGACAGAAAATAAATCAATTAATAAATCTTTATTTCAAGTTTTTGAATGTAAATTTGGATGTATTAAATATTTTATTCATTCTAAATCCTTCACATTTAATGTGCTTGGAAAAGAATATATTTGTAATAAACAAAATGCAACTCTTGAAGATGTGCAACGTCAATTTGAACATGCTTTGCGCACTATATGTATAGAGATAAATAAGGACTTGAATATATTTCAAATAGAAAATGAAATTGGACAAGCTACAACTTCTTGTTTTACTAGTATTTTGGAAACCTTGAAAAAATATAGCGGAGAAAAATAATGGAAAATGAAATCAAAATGACGGAAACTGCTTTTGATAGATTGTTGCTAATTTGCATTGGTGTTACTGCTTGGCTTAGTAGCCAATTATCTTTTCTCTGTTTGAAGCATTATATGTACCAAGATATGGATTGGATTACTTGTTTTATTCCTTCAATACTTTTTGGAATGCTACTACTATTATTTATTGTTGGAATGATAATTGCATTGCAAGCAATGGTATTTTGTGCAGTTACTATTGTTAAAGATGTAACTTCAGGAAGAAATGGATCTAACAGCACAAAAACTGATAAATGATTTTGAATTTGTAGGTATAAATTTTTCATGTACTTCAACTTGTATGTTTCACGATCAAGATTTAGATATTATTTTTGAAAGACCCTGTTTATCTATGGAAGACTATTTAAAATATGAAAAAATAACAAATCAATATTTTAAACATACAATAAGAGAATTAAGTGATTTTCGTTTATTTACAGATAAAATAAATTTTGAAACTAAATGTGGAAGTATTGAAGCATATGTAAACTTGACTAGTATTGAAATGCAGCCATGTAAAGATCATATGAAAATTATTTTAACCTTTAAAGTACCCGATTGGAATGAACATAAAAATATAGTAAATATTAAGAAGCAACTTGACCTTAACGAAATTTATGGAGGGAAAAATGGAAATCAAATTGGAAGCACCAGTTAAAGCGCAAGATATTATTAATATGTGTACTTATAACAGAATTTATACCAAAAATGGTGGTTATCAGGATTTAAATACTAATCCTTTTATTATAGAATATAAACTTGCTTGTAATAATTCTAATGATAAAGAAGTTTATGATCTTATTTTTGATAAATATAAAAAATATAATTATGAAAATGATCCCTCCTTTGTTTCAACTAAATTATTTGATGAATTTATTCAAATGGATGTAATTTTAGAATTTTGTAATTTTAGAGAAGGTGTATATTATATTGGATATAAAGTATATAATGCTAGTGATAAAATACTGAAAATTCTTAATGCTCAATATGAAAAAGTTTTTAGTTCTAAGGTTAGTAAATGGGGCAATAGCTTGGCTATTCGTCTTCCTAAAGAAATTCTTAAAGATTTATCTTTGTCGGATGGAGATGAAGTCGAATTTTTTAAAAAAGATGGACAACTTTATATTAAGAAAAAGCGAGTAATTCGTAAATATAGATTAGAAGATTGTATTAATATTTTTAAACATGATGTTGAAATAATGGAGCAAGAATAATGATTAGACCTAGTGGTGAATGTTATGATTGCGGTAGAAAATATGGTGGTTTAGGTTGGATTGATTGTATAGTTCCTGATGAAGTTTGGAGAGTTATTAGTCCTATTCCTGAAATAGAAGGGGCAGGATTATTGTGTATTTGTTGTATTGCTAAACGGTGTGCAGCACTTGGTTTGCATGACGTGGGAGTAACTTTTACCTCAGGCCCATTAACCTTAACTCGGAGAAATTCATGAAAAATATCTTTATTATTTGTTTGCTTCTCATGCTAACTGCATGTGGCGAACAAGTAACCATTAATAATGGTGAAAAAGGTAAACAATTAACATCTTCTGGTTTAGAATCAACAATTCGTGAGCCGGGAACATTTCGTATGGATATTTGTTTTATTTCTGCTTGTCCTAAACTTGTACGATTACAAACCTCTTTCTCTGCTCATACTATTCATGTGGATAAAATATTTCTTCCCATATCAAATGTAACTGTTGATGATGTTACCTTTGGTATTCAATTTCGTGTGAAGGAAGATAAAGCATCTATTAATGAAGCTTTTTCTACTCGTGCTGAAAAAGAAAAGGATTCAACATTTGTAATTACTTCTGAAATGATGTATAATACCTATATTGCTCGAAAAGCCCCTGAAGTTGTAATTGATATTTTGCGTGAATATTCTATTGATGATGTTCTGTCAAATGTTTCAGAAATATCTAAGCAAGCTAAAGCTGCCCTAAATAAAGAACTTGAATCTACACCTATTGAAATAACTGAATTTGGATTTCCTAATGGTGTTGGTACTCCACCTAAAGTTGTTCTTGATGCTAAAGAACGTCTATATGCAGTAAATGAAGAAAGAGCGCGTAAACTTCGGGAGCTTGAAGCTCAACTTGCAATTGAAAGTCAGCGGCAAGCTGTTCAAGCTGTTCGTGCTAGAAATGATGCTGCTATAGCAAAAGAATTAGGTATTCCTACTTCTGAATTTATGCTTCTTAAAACTATTGAAAGATTTGCAGATGCAGCCGATGAAGGTACACCCATTGCTTTAGGTGGTGGAATGCTTCCTATATGTAAGAGTACAAAATAATGTCATTATTTTCAATATTATTCGTAACGGCTATTATAATGTTTATACTATTAATTTCTTGTTATTGTTTTTCTGTGTATAAGAACAAAAAGATTCGTATCCTTTGTATTGTAATAATTTTAATTACTTTAATGTTTAGTATTTCTTCTGCTGCTACATTTTTTGGTGTGATACCTTCCTCATTATTTGCTACTACCTCTAATATTCCGGATACTTCTCCAAAAGTAAAAACCCCTCCTACTCCTAACATTAAAAATAAAGATGCTAGACCTTCTTTAGAAGAGAGCATTGGACATCATAATACAATTTTAGATAGTTACAAATCAAAGCTGCTAAAATGAATATTCGAGAAAAGTTAGGAATAACTAAAGTTAAAGAGAAATTCCAAATTAATTTATTCTTTTATAAATTTAAGTTAGAAACATCTAACTGGTATATTAAAGTATTATTTAGATGTCTGACATACTTGTATATCATTGGATATTTAATTAATTTTGAAAATGTATATACTCTAGCTCCTGATTTACCTATTACTACTACAAATATTTTTACATATTTATCTGCATGTACTACACATTTTATATTATGTTGCTTAGGTGTAATTGTATATCCATTTGGTGCAATTTTAGGTTGGGTGTTTTAATGAGTTATTTCAAAGTTTCTAAATTCCCTCTTACTTACCGTTTAAGTAAAAAACGTATAATTTATGTTAACAGAATTAGTTGGTGGTAATATGAATGAAATAATTAAAGCTACTCTTGGAAGTGGTGCATTTCCTAATGCTACTGAAGAAGAGAAGAAGCAAATTGATGAATTTATAGATATGGTTGTTATTGCTCAAAAACCTGATGATGTATCTGCATGTATTCCTTATGAAGCTTGGAAAGAACTATATGAATATGGATTTGATTCTAAACCTGTTAAAACTGATAAAGTTGATGAAGTAGAAGGGGATGACTTATGGGATTTAGTTTAAAACAATCAGAACAAATTGCCCAATTACTAATAAAATATCATGGTACTCAAGTTGATAAGGTTGGAAAACCTTATTATCATCATCCTATAGCTGTTTCAAATAACTTACCTATTTGGGTTTCAAATTCAGCAAGACTTGCAGCATATTTTCATGATTTATTAGAAGACACAGATATTACATTAGATATACTCGAAGAAGATTTAGCTAAAATTAATATTACGTTATCACCTTATGCAAAAAATTTAATTCAATTACTTAACAACAAACATAAAAAATATATTGATTATATAGAAGATATATTGGCAACAAATAATTTAGAATTGATTTGTATAAAATACTCAGATATGAGTCATAATACTGCTAAAGATAGAATGGCAAAATTAGATGAATTTACTCGTAATAAATTGATTAGAAAATATGAATATGCTTTTCCTACAATTAAAAAGAAACTAAATAATTTAGTTGAATTTGTCGAAAAAGAAATATTTAATTATTTTGATGAAATGCAAAATAATTGTAATGCCTGTATTAAAGAAGCAATAAAATCTTTTAATATTAAAACTAGTATTAAATGTAATCTTTGTACTAATACTCCTTCAGATGGTATTTGTTTAACTAAATATATCTTTGTATTAAGTACAAATACTCAAATTGATAGATTGCAAGTGTTTGTGTTATTGACTGAAATAATGTATAATAAGCAAAGCAAACAATTAATAAATTTTCATCCTGAATTAGGGGGAAATTATGAATGCGGCTAAATTGAGAGAAATAGCTAATACTACACTTAATATTGAACAAAAGGTTGATGAATGTATTTACAAAGTAACACAACTTTGTATGCAAAATGCAGTACAAGGATATTTTCAGTGTACCGTGAATTTATTAAATATTGTTAAATCTTCTCCTGCATCTATCCAAAATAAAGTAATAGAACAAACAATTAAACAATTACGAAAAGATGATTATAAAGTATCTTATGATAATGATTATGATAAAACAACTGTAAGTTGGGAATAATTGTGTTCCCAACACTAACACTAGTCGGCTCAACTAAATTTCCTAATGTTTGGAAAGAGCAATTAAAATGTTGTACCTTAGATGGATATATTGTTCATACCGTTGGATTATTTGGTCATGTAGAGAATTTAGATATGAGTGGTAAAGTAAAACACATGTTAGATGAAATGTACCAGCAAAAAATATTTCAATCAGATAGTATTTTTGTATTAAATACCAATGGGTATATTGGAATGGGTGCTTGGGATGAAATATTATTTGCCTTGGCTTATGATAAGCATATTTATTTTCTAGAGTCTGAAATTCCTTATTTCTCAGATTTATGTAATTTAGCTAAATTAGAAGATAAAGAATATTTAATTCATAATTGTAAACCACCACATTTGAGGAGTTAATATGATGGAAGTATTTGACTATTTTTTATCTATATTTAAACAATTTAAATATTGTATTATGGATAATCCTAAAAAGATTGAAAGGTATTTAGATTGCATAAATCAACCTTATCATTGGGATAAAGATATTTATAATAAATTTGTTGAATATTGTTTTTCAAAAAATATTATCTTTTTTATGGGTGCAGATAAGAATCTTGAATTTTGTATGAATGATATTTGTGATTTAACACCAGAAGAAATTGAAGATTATACTGAAAGTGAATGGGAAGCTCTAAATGAAGAAGGTTTTACAGATTATTTTTGGATGGGTGCTGGTATATCTACCAACACTATAGCTAATACTATTAAAAATTCTACTTGGATTGATGCTTATGGTGGTTGTACTTTTATGTTTAATAAAAAGAAATATACAATGTTTAATACTTATGGAGAAGAAGATAGATTAAATCCATATGTAATTTATTGTATTTGTTTAAAATGCGATAATAAAATCTTAGTTGCTGATATTGTATGGAATCCAGAAACTAGACAAATTGAATTGAAAAATAGATGTACGGGAATAATTCCAGAAATTTTAATTGATTGTTATATTGGAGAAGGTAAACGGGGCTTTTACTATTATCGTAAGGAACATTATGTTAGTTTGCGTACTTGTTATCAAGATTATAATAGAATACCTCAAGAATTAAAACATGTTGAAGCTGAAGATTGGATTTCTGGCCCAAGGCTAAAAATTACAGTACAGGAGGTCTAATATGGACATTCATATAATTACATTTAAATGCGGTAATACTGAATATGGTTTGGATATTAATAAAATGGATTGTATTATAAAAATTCCTAATATAACTAAACTTCCTAATTCACCTGATTATCTTGCAGGTATTATAAATTTAAGAGGAACTATTGTTCCTATTATTGATTTTCGTATGATTTGTTCAAGTTCTAATACATATGAAATTCATGAAAATTGTAAGATTATTGTTTGTAATTTGAATAATAAGGTTGGATTTATAATTGATGAAATTAATCAAATCTTAAATAAGAAAGATGCTAAAATACAGAAACCTGATGTACTTCGAGATTTGGGTTTTCTTGATGGTATACTTGAGCATGGCGACATGTTGATTAATATTGTAAATCCTGATATAATGATGCAATCACTAACTGAACTAAATTCAATGGAGTCAAATAATGAAATCTCCTGAAATGCAAGAAATTAGAAATAATCTTATTCAAGCAATTAGACGAAATGTAGATGAAAAAGTTGAACTTTGGAAACAAGTTGCTAATTTTCAAAGTAAATGTAATCATAATCAAGTCTATTCTAAACTTAGTTCAGATACAGGTAATTATGATCCTTCACAAGATGATTATTGGATTGATTCTATTTGTCCTGAATGTGGAAAGGGTTTTTGCGTATTTGCAAGTCAAAATGAAGAAGCGTATCTCGATTTGAGAAAGCGTACTATTAAAGAAGTAATGAGTATGGAAGAATTAGTAAAGTATTCACCGTGGAAAAATTAATATCATCCTATTTAACTTTAAGAAATTTACAACGAAGTTCACTAAATATTAGATTAAATTTTCTTGATGATTTAGGTAAATGCTGTGTTAAACAAGGTTTAATTCAAAATTCTCAAATTGAATCCTATTATACTTTTGGAACATGTTCTATTTCCCCCTTTGGATATCATGCTATAACTGATATATTTTATGGAGATAAAACTTGTATTTTTTGTGGATTATCCACAAAAGAAAGTTTTACACCAATTAATGCTAAACCTACTTTAAAATATAAAATAGAATGTTTGCATATTTTGCAAAAAAGTTGTGCTGAAGTAGTTAGATATGTTTGGGGATATGAAAATACTATAAGAGAGTATGTTGAAGATATAATGATAAAAAATAAAATTAAATATAATGATAATTTTATGATTGGGTATCATCCATGTTACCATTCACCTTGTGGTTTACATGTAATGCATTTTGATGATGATAATGCATCAGAAACATATCGTTGTATTTTCTGTGGAGGAAAAGATGAAAAGCAAAAAGTTGCCTAAAAAGCAAGAACCTAAATCACTTGAATTTCCTGAATTATTTAACGATTTTCGTTTTACGGATTTAGATTATAATGTTGTTTCTGGTGCTCATAAAGTAACTTTTACCAAAGTATTATCTCTTGATGGTACGGATTATATTTATTACGTTACTAGAATTAATGAATACCTTAATAAAAATGAAAAAGTTAATTTTACTTATTTATATAACACACAATTTGCTACTAAGCAGATTGAATTAAAAGATTTGAAGATTCTTCATACATTTTTGAAAGGTCAAATTATATTTATTGTTGCTACTTGTAAGGTATCTGAAGAAATTTGTGAGTATATTCGAGAACAATTCAAAGTTGTTATACCCTCAGTATTCTCAATTGAGAAAGATAAATCTAAGGAGGAAAAATAATGCTAAACTCTATTCCACCACCGCCACCACCTCCAAACAATACTAAACAATTACTTAAACGAATTGAACACCTTGAAACAAAATTAAATGAAGCTCTTCAAGTGATTGAAGAATTAAAGCAAGATAAACGTAATATGTATCAACTTGGATATGATGCTTGTGTATTAAAGATTAAAGAAATAACAAATGAATATGATGAAAGACAAATAAAAGAACGTAAAAATGACTCCTAATATTTATACTGGCATTGGTAGTAGAGATACTCCTAAGTTCATATTAAAACTAATGGTTAATATTGGAAAGCTTTTGGGTAAAAATAAATTTATACTACGTTCTGGAGGTGCAGATGGTGCAGATTCTGCATTTGAACGTGGTTGTGATTTAGTAAAAGGTAAGAAAGAAATATATTTACCCGAAAAGAATTTTAATAATAATCCTTCTCCTTTATATAAAGTTACAGGTAAAGCTTTAGATATGGCTTGTGAATTTCATCCTGCGTGGTTTAACTTATCTGATTATGGTCAACGATTACATGGTAGAAATTGCTATCAAGTTTTAGGATTTGATTTAAAAACTCCTACAGAATTTATTGTGTGCTGGACACCTAAATCTGGTGGCACTACACAAGCATTGCGAATTGCCCAACATTATAAACTTCCAATATTTAATTTCTTTTTTGATGACCATATTGCTAGATTTCAAGAATTTTTATCATATGCTTATGATATTAAATGGAGGGGAAAACTTGAAATTCGCAATGACTAATTTGAGTGATACATTTTCTAAGGAAGCAGTTAAATGGTTTATTGAAAACGATCCAAATTTAGCTCATTTAAAAAATATTAATATTGATTTAGTTTATCCAAATTTTATTGCAAATTTAATTTATCCTCAGCATTCTCCTATTTTAGTAGCATGTATTGAAGCTTTGGGGGAGAAAGCTTTTGATTCAAAAAGTCCAAAAATATCTCCAAGAATATTAGATATTGAAGTAACTGATAAATACTTGGTTCAAAATTGTAATGGTAGGAGGTATATACTTCCCAAGGAACAAATTAAGTTTAATTCTATTAATTCTCAACCTGATTATTCTTCACTTAATTCTCGTACTATGATTTTTTCAAAATCAGGTAATATTTTGGTAATGAATCCAAATACCGAATTAGTTGACCGTATTTATTTTAGAATTAAAAATCGTAATGGTCATTGTCCTTGTACTACTTACGAAAATGAAGATACAATTTGCCCATGCAAGGAAGTGCGGGTGGTAGGAAAATGCCATTGTGGCTTATATATTGATTTAATCGAACCTTGACATAACCATAAAAATATGGTATAATTTAGCTAGTGAATTGGTAATTTTGCCAGTAATACTAGTAATTGAAAAAAGGATAAAATCATGCGCGAAATTGAACGTAAATTTGAAGTGGTTGGCGACTCTTGGAAAGAACATGTTACGTCAACCTCTAAAATGCTTCAAGGGTTTATATTTCATGATGACGGCAAAGTTGGTCGTATCCGAATTGAAAATATTTCTGGAAAGATTTCCTATTGCCTTACTTTGAAGCAACAACTTTCCAAGCATTCACGGGAAGAAGTAAATATTCCCGTTTCTCGAATGGAAGCTTATAGTTTGTTTTCAATGTGCGATGGAGTTTTTAATTATAAAACTCGCTATCAAGTTTGTATTGGTTCTGATATTTGGGAAGTTGATTCTTATGATGATACCAACCTGATTTCCGCTGAAATTGAAGTCAAGACGCCGATGGACTTTGACACTTTAGTTTATCCTTCTTTTGTTGGTAAATTGTATGAAGGCCCATCAAACTACAAGTTGGCAAAATCTACTAAGAAGATGATGATTGAAAAATATGGAAAGGACTTTTTCAACAAAAAATTTGTTGATTTTATTTTTAAAATTATTCGAGAGAATAAATAATGGATGAAAAACCTTTAGTAGTACATGATGCTTGCCAAATTTGGCTAGATAAATTAAATGATACTACAGAAGAAAAGTTTCAGTGTCTATTAAACTTAGAAGAGAGTAATACTAAAATTTGCTCTTTACAAGAGCAGTTGAAAACTATTCACCAAACAAGTTACTCCCTTGGTTTTAACAAAGGGAGAAAAGCTGCTATTGCTCAAATGAAAGGATACTTGCAGCTTATTGATTTTCCTTTCGATGGAAAATAATATTTCTGGGCCTGTAGCATAACGGATAATGCAAAGACCTTCTAAGTCTTGGACTTCCAGTTCGAATCTGGACAGGCCCACCAGAAAACAATATAAGGGGTTTAATTCCCTTATCGCAAATATATAAAGGCGAGAGGGTTTGTCCTCTCGCCTTTTCGTGCGTAGTAACCCTATAACTTGGAGATAATAATGTCTTCTTCTAATAAATGGTATTTTTATGTATTCATTATTGGTATCCTTTGTTTATTTGTAAGTACCTGGATTGAACAAAGGAGAACTTCATTTCCTTCTTCTACAAAATCTAAACCTATTAAACAATCTGCTTTCTCTATAAATAATGCAACTCCATTTGTACAAGATGGTAACGTAATAGGATTTTGTACTGATACTTGTGAATCTTTTGAAGAATTTGCAAATAAAAATAATTGTAAATTTAAGGGTAGTACATATTTATATGATGAAAATAAAATGTTAATTTTATTTTGTGAGTAATGGAGGGAAAAATGATTAACGCAATCATCATTTTTTTTAAAAATTTGTTTAAGAAAAATAAACCTAATGAAGTAAATGAAGAAATAGAAGAAATAGAAGATGTTAAACTAAGCTGTGGGGGAAAAAACTTTATTTCTACACCGCCTTCACCATCTATATCTATACAATCTTCACAGCCACATCCTAGACCGGTTTTACGGCGTGAGATTCCACAACCTCAAAGGTCAACTTTTAGATATGGAGGATACCGCCCAACTCGCGGGGTTCAAGCTTCACAAAATAATGATTTAGATACTGTAATTGATGATTTAGCAGATGTGGCATCTACAATAGCTATAAATGAATTATTTACTTCTTCAAGTAATAATATTTCAGATACGGATGACTCATATAAATCTTTTGATACAGATTCTGCTTCTTCTTCTTCTGATTTCAGCAGTAGTGGTGATGATTAAATTTGAATTTAGGATTGGGCATATATACATAGCATAAATTTATTAGAATATTGTACTCCTCCAGTTGTCTTTTATAAAGAAGATAATAATGTAAGAATTAAAACTGCTTCTCTTCATGATAATCTTTGCAGACATAGTAAATATACTGAAGTTGATGAAGTTGACAATATATAATAGTATGGTATAATTTAAAAAAGGAGGAGCAAATGTTTGGAACTGACAAGCTTCTTAAAAAGCCAAATGAGAATATTAAACCCCTGATTAATATTCCTATTATTGGTGGTTTTATGAATGTTAACCTTACATATTTTTCATGCCCTACAAAGGATTCATCCCCTGAACCAATTATTATGAATATATTTTCAAATAATATCTGTGAAATAGAACTTCCTGAAATTGTTTGTTACGATATTTTTACTGAGGATGGAAATTTTATTCGTTTGAATTATAATAAAGCTACAGGCCATTTAAATGATGGCTTCCTATTTAAGCGTAAATTTAATTATAAATATGAGATGAAAGAATTGGGTGATGATATTATTGAAGTTAATAATATTTTGTATGAACGGGATATGTCCCCTGAAATTAAAGAGCCTATTAATCCATTTGAAGTTAATAAACGTAACCTATCTGAAAGGTTTGGGTCAAAATTTAAATTTATGATTTATACCAATGAGGATTATTCTCAAATTACTAATTCTGTTATGCTTTATATTGAATATGATGTAAATAAAAATGAAACAGTCTTTTATGATGGATATGCAATTTCTCCTTCGGATATTTCATTTAAGAATGAGTAATGAAAAAATTTAGTAGTATTCTACTTATCATATTTTGCGTAGTTTCCTTAGCTTTTCTTCCCGCAATTACTGATGCTAAAGGTGGAAGTAGTGGTGGTGGCGGAAGAGGAGGAGGTTTTTCGAGTAGCAGGCCCAGTGTTAGCTCTAAACCCTCTTATTCTTCACCTTCATCTTCTACACCAAAAGTAAATAATTCTTTTACAGATTCATTTGGTTCAGGTACACCAAAAGTTACCTCTACTCCTAAAACTTCTCAATCCTCTACTTCCCCCTCTACACCAAAAGTAAATAATTCTTTTACAGGTTCATTTGGTTCAGGTACACCGAAAGCTACCAAAACTACAATTATGAATAATGTACCTAAAGTCGATTCTACTAAATTTGCAAAACAGGGAAATTCTATTAGCTCATATAATACAAGTAAACCTACTATTCCCAATTCATATACAAGTTCTTCAGGTAAAACTTATACATTTATTACACCTAATAATAATTATTATTCAAATCCTCCATCTTATGTGTATAATACCCATTCTAGTTTCGGTGGGTGGGATTCTATGATGTTATTTATGATGTTAGATCATTCTAATAAAGTTAATGCTCAAGCTGCTGCTAATCAGGCTACTGCTAATGCTTTGAATAATCAAGGTGCCTTCTTTTATCATCGTCAAAATGATGAAGGTGTAAAGGCATTCTTGGCAGAAGCAGAAGTATTGGCTAAAGATAATGAAGATTTAAGGAAGCAACTTGATGAAGTAAAAAAGAGTATGGAAGAAATGAAAGCTGCTAATGTAGCTATTAATCCTGATTTTGTTCCGGACAATGTTGAGGCTGTCGAAGTCGATGAAGACGATGCTGACTCTTGGGGATTCGGAACAATCGTGTTAGTTGGTTTTAGTGTTGCAAGCATATTGCTTGTGTGGCATTTTTACTCCAATCGCCGTAGGCGTTGGTAAGGAGCAGTATCATGGGATTCTTCACAATGTTTGGTAAAAATTCTCTTCTTGAACTTAAAAATAAAGTAACTGATTTTATTGCTTTGAATAATCCGGAGCTTGCGACTCAAGCCGAGCTTGATGCCATGCTTCAGAAGTTTGAAGAACTTTCTGGTGCGTTGGCTAAAGCTAAGATGGATATGGATAGGGAGCAGAAAGAAGCTGATGAAGCTCGCTCCAATTTTAACAAATATATAGATATGCGTGATATTGCTGCTAAACGTATTGAAGATGGAATTGATGTTGAAAAGAATACTAAGAGTTTGAATACTATAAATGATACCCTTGCTAAAATGCATGATAAGGTTAAACGAGAAATTGACGAAGCCGAAGTTGCTACTTCTCAGTATACTGAACTTAATGCTATTGTTAAGCAGTATTGGCAGACTATTGAAACTGCCAAAGAACGTATTGCTCAAAGCGCCAGTAATCTTAAGATTACAAAAGCAAAGCTTGAGCAAGCTGAACAGATGGAACAGCGCCAGCGTGAAATCAAAGGTCTTACGAAGGAGCATTCTTCCATTAATGTTGCTTCTACTGCAATGGATAGGAAAGCGGCAGAGCTACAGGCTAAACTGGAAGCTAGTAAAACTCGTACTGAATTGATGAACTCTTCACAGACTGAAGCGGATTCCTTGAAGGATTTGGAGAAAGACCTTCTTCCTTCAACGAAGCCGACAGCCAAAAATTTTGAAAAGTTTTAATGAAATATAAACTCGCAATTATAGGCCTGTTTATTATTGCAGGCCTTATAACTCTATTTATAAATGCTTTAAAAATTTTTATCGTAGTAGGATTTATTTCTGTTGTAGCTTATTGTGTGTACAAACTTATAAAATATATGGATTAAAAAGTTTTGGACGCAAGTTGAAATGACCACTCACGCAAGTGAATCTTGAAATATATGGGAGTCCAAACATAATGGAGTTTATTATGGTTCAGCATCCCGGCACATGGTTAGTTGAGAAATTCTTAAATCCTTTGAATATTTCAAAATCACAGCTTGCCTATGACTTGAGATTACCGTATAGTAGAATACAGGAAATTTGTGAAAATCGTAGAGGTATAACTGTCGATACTGCATTAAGACTAGCCAAATATTTTGGAACTTCTTTTGAATCTTGGATATACATTCAAGCACAATATGAGATTGACAATCTTCCTCTTAAAAAGAAAGAAGATATTGATAGGATACAATGTCATCATGTCTGATATTTGGTTCACTGGACCACCAATTATGATACAAAATGTTGAATTTTATTTTTGGAAACCCAATCCAGATTCTCCAGATTATCTATCTACACATAAAATTTTTATGACTGAAAAAATTATTGTAGTAAAGATGACTAAAGTATTTCCAAATATTGCTGATGGAGATGTAGCAACAACCTGTTGTGGTAAATGTCAATTACTAGATAATTATAATGCAATTGCTACAAGTTTGCTCGGAGGACTTTGGAATGGCCCAATCAGAATACCAACCTAAGAAAATACTTATTAACCTTTTTGCTGGCCCAAATTCTGGAAAATCTGTTTTAGCCGCTCGTTTATTTTCCGATTTAAGTATTTTAGGTTTTAGTTGTGAACTAGCTTTAGAATATGCTAGAGATTTAGTACACGAAAATCGTTTTAATGTTCTTCAACACGACCAAGCATATATTCTTGCTAAACAAAATAGACGAATTTCCCGTGTCATTGAGCAAGTTGACTTTGTAATTTGTGATTCACCTTTATTGCTTACTTGTACATACAATAACCCTGAAAGTATTAATCAACAAGCTTTATCTGATTTATGTTTTTCGCTTCATGAAAAATATCAAAGTATTAATATCTTTGTTGAACGTAATTCCTCATTTAAATTTTCTACAGTTGGTAGAACACAATCTCGTATTGAAGAAGCTATAGCAATTGATATTAAAATTAAAAATATGTTGAAACAATTTAAAGTCCCCTATTTTGAATTAGAAAATAATGCATATATTATGACTCAAATTGCAACAATACTAAATATTCAATATGACAAAAATCTTTTGGAGAAGGTGTATGGATTCAATCCTCGTTAGATACAAAGATGTAACTCAACCTATCACAATTAGCCCTTTAACACTTTTTGTTACTAACTCGTTAGGTAATCCTATTATTTCTTTTCCTAAAGAAGAAGATAAATTTATTTATGAAAGGGTGTATCCAGATACAAGTGCATTTTTCTGTCGAAGAATGGAAGATAGACAAGAAGTACGATTTTGGCTAAGAAATATTGTTGGAACAGACTTATTATATTCTTATGATGACATTAATTGTACCTTTTTACAAAAAATATTAACCGCTTGTATTACAACGCGAGAATATTATGGACTAATTATTGACCACCCTGAACTATATTTATCACCTCAGGATTGTTTTAATTTAGGAGAATTTTTTACATTTGCTTTAAAAAGAAATCTTAAACTTCTTATACATACCAATAGTGAACAATTAATAAATAGTTTAAGAAGTCAGACATATCAAAATAATTTAGATACTACTATTTATTATCTTAATGATAAGTTAAATAAAATTAAAATTGATTCTGATGGTTATTATAATATAGATGGAAAGCGTTGTTCTTTTCCAACTGGATTTTTTGATGTAAGTATATCAGCACTAATGAAACTTGGGTTATAAAAGGAGAGAATTATGGACTTGGTAATTCAGTGCGGACATAAGTTTGAAGAGATTGAAGATTTTGAAAAATTTTCTATTGAAGAAATTATGGAAAAGATTAAGTTTGCATATTGGAGACTTAATGATTTAGAACCCATTATTCAAGTTGAAGTAGGTAATAGAGGTGATTATAATGAAAGACCTAGAAAATTTAATAATAAATCTTGTAGGAAAATAACTTTTACTATTAAAGAATGTGTTGTACTAAATTCAGGAATCAAGGTTCCTGTAGTTAATGGTATTTCTGTTTTTTCAGATTTAGACATTACTCAAGTTCAAGATAAGATTGCTTATGCTATTGAGCAAAATGCAATTCACTTGGATAAAATTGAAATGGTTCGCAATCTTGAAATTGAATCAAAGATTAACAGTTTTTTGAAAAATTTATCTGCTTCTGATAAAGAAAATCTTTTCTTGCTTATGCAAGCTGTGATTAATTTGAGGAGGAATTAATGGGTTACATCATTGGTTGCCGCCATTATACTGATAGTGCCACTTCCTCTATTCCTTCTCTTTACCAGTTATCTACTGAACCTGTTAAACAAAAAGTATATCATTTTTATTACGCTAAACCAATAACAGTTGGATCTCGTGTACTTGTTTCTACAAAACACGGATTAAAATTTGCTAAAGTCGATTACTGTAAATTAGTTGGTGACGTAGATCATACTAAATTAAGTAATGTTTTGTGTATTATTACTAATTCAAATATTGATGCTTGTATGAAAAAATCTAATGAAAGTTTGAGTATGACTAATAGAGATTTTAATGAACAACTATACTCAATGGTAGCTGAAAATAATCTTGAAGTTCTTTTAGATGAATTTAATTTTGTACATCCAAAAGTTATACACGGTGATTTAGAAGCTTTGCTTCGGTCTAAAATATTAGTTGATGGAATGCTTACAAAAATAGTTTCACTAAAGAATGATATTGAACAAAGTATTCATGCTAGTTTTAAAACTAAAGATTATACATATTGTCCAAATTGTGGCGGTGTTTGTGGTCAAACTGACGCATTAGATGCAATGCGTCAATATACTTGTTACGAGTGTGGATTAAAATGGGAGATACCAAATAATGATATCTGCTAATGAAATGAAACGAAAAATTCAGTTTAATCAAGAAATGATTAAACGTATTATTGAGGAAAGTACGCAAGATATAAATAATATTGTTAATGAATGTAAAGATATGCTTGATAGAGACATTATAATTACCTTAGAAGAACAATCCAACTTTATAAAAAATGCCAATAGAGAATTTGATAAGCTTTGTTCAAAAAATTCAAATACAGATCCAAATATAACTTTGGGGTTTACATTATATGTGAACCAATTGTGTAAAGTAGTTGTTGAAAGTAAATTATCTACTATACTTCGCAAGACTGCAAAATTATATAATTACACTCAAGACATTAATATAACGACATATGAAATTTATAATACAATTTGTAAAAGAGTATTCCAAGAATATTCATCTACATCTTCTGATTTATGTGACTCCGAGAATAAACCAACTTCAAGATTACTCGAAACTCTTTATAATTTTTCTTCAATTAAAAAGATTAAAAACCTAGGTTATATAGTTAAGATTTCATATGATTTTATTCAACATAAAGTTAATATATCTATATCATGTTAGCTATCATACTTACTCTTTTACTTTCTACAAATTGTTTTGCTTCTGATATTGATTTTGTTTTAATTCCAAAAGCTTGTATTGGAGTTAAAATTGATGAAAAAGATAAGGTAACTCATATAATGACTCTTAAAGATACCGGTATATTATCACAAGAAACAGTATATACTCCTTTAACCGAATATTTAGAAGATCATAATTGTAATATGCAGTATTTAATAGCAAATCATTTTACACCTTATGTTGTAATTGGGTGTAAACGAAAATGAAAGAAAAAATTCTAAATATATCTATGAAAGAACGTATTCAAAAATACGGTACTGCCATCTTACATATTAAAGATAATCCTAATATACAATTAATGAGTAATACCAATATACCTATCAATACTTGTTGTGGTTGTGTACATGAAGATGATTGTTTATATATAAATTTTTTTGGTAGTAACCATATGCCATGTGAGGTGTGAAATGACTTCAGAAGAAAAGTTAAACTACGAAATAATTGTTCTCAGATCTGAACTTAAATTTGCTAAAAATATTGCTATCAATGAAGGGTATAATAACTGTAGACAAGAATATGAAAAATATTTATCTATAGATACAATACAAAATTGTATTGCTAGTTTTTGTGAGAGTAATGAACTTCCTTTTCTTATTGAAAGATCGAATGAACGAATATATGTTAACTATGGTAAAATTAAACGCTTAGTTTTTGATGGTACTGAATCTAATTATTCTGGTATTCTTTCACGTTTGATTTCAGGATTGTTAATGTTTGCTAATGATATTAAGGAAAATAAATAATGGAATTATTGCTTCTTTTGTTTTTGTTTCAATTGAAGCACTATGCCTGTGACTATTTATTTGTCACAGAATTTATGTTGAATAAAGGTGTTAAAGACAGTTGGATATTAGATATGCTATGTGGCAAGCCTAAATCAAGCAATGACTGGATTTTACCATTATCTAGTCATTGCTTTATTCATATGCTGCCAACAATTGCGATTAGTTATTGCGTACTTAAAGATACAGAAGTTTCTTTTTATCTTGGATTATTTGATTTTGTATCACATTTTATTATTGATAGATTAAAAGCTTCTCCAAATTATGGAGGAAAATATTCAGCATCAGATAAGAAATATTGGATGTGTTTTGGATTAGATCAATTAGCACATAATACTATTTATATTCTTATTCTTAGTGTTTTATTTTATTATGGATAACATGTGATCTTACGTCATATTCATAAAAATAACAAACATACATTTTATTGTACTAAAGAATATGCTTCTTTTAAGAAGGTTACTGATATTCCAAAAGAAATAATAGATATAATTGAAAGAATTACAAGTATATTATATAATGAAAAAGTAGTAGTTAATTTACGTTCTTTTTCAAGACAATTTTCCGTAAATCAATTATTTATTGGATGTAATATTTATGATGTATTCTGTAATTGGACAATTCAAAATAATGAAGAAAGTATAAAACTTCGTAGTTATAAGATATTTAGATATATTTTGCATTTAAAACAATATTCAATAACCTTCTATAAATTAAAAAATTATTTAAAAATAGAGTTATTAATTAAGGAGTAAAAATGAAAATAATACATAACAAACATACAACAATGTTATCCTTCTTTTGTAATACTTTTTGTATTCCACCAATTCTAATTTCTTCTACTAAATTAGATGAATTTTATAGTGCCTGCGCCCGTACTAAATATGCATTTGATGTGGATTACATAGATAGGTTTAAATTATATTTAAAAGAATTTCCAAATAAATATAATAATACATTGAATTTGGTAGATTTTACACGATTGATGTGTAGAGGAATGATTAATGATACTAATTTTATACATGCAAAAATTAAATACTTTGTAAAAATACCTACTTCACCTTCTTATTTTTCATGGAAATTAACACCTTATTCTGAAAGACTAAGTTTACAGAAAAAACAAAGTATACTTGATATAGAAGTAAAAAGTATTTATCATAGACTTCATATTCATCAAGATGATTTTAAAATACATTTTAATTTATCCTTTACTACTTACTAATGAATACTTTCACTGAATTTGATTTGCCACTTTTTACTTATGAAGATTGTAATAAAATGTATACAGATTGGTATAAATACGAAAAATGTACTCCATTAATAAAATTATCTGAATTACTAAATATAGACGAAAAAGTTAAAAGTATAGAAGTTTTTAAATTCTATTATCAAAACTCATGTCATGCTGAATATTATATTGATTTAGAAATAACTAAATATGATGATGAAACGGTAACTTGTAGAATATATAATGAAAAACTAATTGAAAAACGTAAACATAATATACTAGAGTATATTACGGCTGGACGACTAGTATCTTCTGATGATAACGGAACAGGTGTAATTATTTTGGTTGACGTTATACGACAGAAATTTGAAGTAGATTATTTACTAAAAACTGAATCATATTCTTTTGAAGATTTCTTTAATAATACAGATTTGTTAGTATTTTATACTTATGTGTTGAATGCAGATGATATACTTCGTGGTAAAATGGATGATATTACTTTACAATCAAAAATATTGACAAGACATAGACTTAAAAGTGGAATGAGTTTTATAACTTTTAATGTAGATGGAAAATTTACTATTTTAGTTTAGGAGAAACTATGTTAAATTTTGATATTGGTAAAGGCAAACAACCATATATAGAGTGCTTCTTTTTAGTTGGAGAAGCTACAAATCAAGATGCATTTTTTAATGCTATTAACCTATACAAACAATATACATCTATTACTAATATTAATCTTCTACATAGATTTTATCCTATAATAAATAACTTTAAACTTGGAGAATTTGATAAATTGAAGGCATTAACTTCCTTTGCATCAAATTCTCCTAATTTTTTATCTGCATGTATTGTAGCAGAAACTAACACTAGTTATCGTTGGGAATATGGTAAAGATGTTACACCATATTCCTATCATAGAGAGAAATTCTATTATATGCTCAATTTAACTGATGGTATAATTAGATTAAAAATTCTTGATAAAAAGAAAGATAATCAGGATATTCTAAAATTAAAGTTTTATTATAAAACTACACCTGACTACGATTTGTATTAAGGAGAAATAATGAGCTACTTTGTTGATTCGCATATTATGTTTTCATATTCTGAGAGTCTACCAATTATAGATGTTGCTTCTGAATCTTACCACAATGTAACATTATTAAGAGATTTTGATAAGTTTCCTCCAAGACAATATATAACACCTTATGATGGTAAGTTTCTTTGTGGTGAAACTTTTTCATCAATAGATATTAGTTATGATTATGCTGGTCATATAATGTATACCTTTTATATAGATGATAAAGAAATAACAACCGTTGTTCTTGTAGATCCATATTCATCAGAGGAAGAATGATTAAGCTATTAGGAAAGCTTCCAAATACTTGCTATGTTGCAGTTAGCGGTGGTGTAGATTCAATGTGTGCTTATTATTTTATATGTGCAGATAAAAATCGTAAAGTTATTCCTGTATTTTTTAATCATCTTACTGAAACGTCAAAAAATGCATTAGCTTGGTTACAAGAACGATTACCTAATTTAATTGTTGAAAAGATTAAATATAATATATTAAGAAATAAAGAGGCATATTGGAGAGAACATAGATATAATTTTTTAGAGAGTTTAGATGCTCCAGTAATTACTGCGCATCATTTAAATGATTGTGTTGAAACTTATTTATTTTCTGCATTTCATGGTAAGCCTAAATTAATCCCTTATTCTCGTAATAATATTATTCGTCCTTTTCTTCTTACTCCAAAAGAAGAACTAATTAAATATATGACTAAACATAATTATAGTTGGATTGAAGATGAAACTAATAAAGATGTATATCACCCAAGAAATAGAATACGACATAATATAATCCCAGAAGTATTACAAATTAATCCAGGTATTAATTCAACAATTAGAAAAATGATTATTGATAAATATAATCGAGAACAGGAGGTTATTAATGAATAGTATTAACCCTGATATTAAAATAATAATAACGTCATTGATACGCATGTTAAAATTTAGTCGGGCTCAAGTAACTAATTTAGCTGGTTTTATGTCTGATGAAGAATTTGATAAAATAGCTAAAGAATGTGCTTCTTGTCCAAGAAAAGTTAGTAATTTTACCGCTAAAAGATTAGTGGATACTTTTAATTCTTATGCACCTGACAATAATTTGGATGCTACTGATCTCGCTGATATATTAGAAATTTGCACATGTTATGTTGAACAAGTTCTTCAAGATATAAAAGATGAAAAATCCGAGGAATATATTAAAAATTTAGTTTATGAACTTAAAGAAAAAGATAAATGTATTATTGAAGCAAATATTAGAATACAACATCAAGAAGAACGAGCTATTATTTCTTTGCCTAATAAATATTTCGTAGTTCATAAATACAGGGAGCCATATCTTTCAAAAGTGGAAACTATAGTTTCATTAATTAAAATGTATAATACTCTTATTCCTCACAATAAACTTACTTCTAGTGATTTTTCTAAATTTTTAGAAGTTCCAGAACAACTAGTTAATGCCGCTATCAAAGTTATGAATCAAGATGAATTAAAATCTAAACTTATAGCTAAAATTGAAGCTAATATTAAAGAGAGTGAAGACAAACATAATTGTCAACCTAAAGGAAGTAAAGAAGAAAGTAGAATATACAAAGCTAATGCTAGACTACTAGAAGAAAAGATTTGTAAATACTTTCCAGGTAAAAAAGATATAGATTACTCAAAACTTAATTATGACCAGTTGCTAGAAATATTGGAGATAACAGCATGCTTAAAATAGGACAGAAAGTTAAATGTTTACATAATATATTGCAAAATAATAATCCTGTAATATCAAAACATGAAATAGTAACTGTAACTAATTTTCGTTATATTGATGATGGATTTGAATATATTGCAATATTAACCAATTCTGGTATTGAATTGGATTGTTTACTTTCAAGTTTTTCAGAGGATTTAGATTGTATTGAAGAACAACCTGATATTAATTTGCAAGAATATGAAGATAAAGTAGCTGCAAAGGTTTTAAATGACATATTTAATTATACTAAAGAGTTTAAAGGAGTTAATCTTATTCGTACACCTTATGTCACATATATTGATTCTTGTGGTAATATACAATTATTTTAAAGGAGAACAATGTCAATTGTATCACAGTTATTTGAACACGGTTTAATTAGTTATAATTTTCCAATTACTACTGAATATGAAACTATCCTTGGTAGTCATGCCTATGGATTAGCAACTGAAACTTCAGATATTGATATTTTTAGTTTTTGTATCCCTCCTATTGAATTAATTTTTCCTAGTTCCTTTGGTAAAATACATGGATTCTCAACAGCTATTCCTACATTTACTGGTTATTATCCATCACATATTATGTATCAAAATAAATCTCATGATTTAACAATTTATAATATTGTTCATTATTTTAGATTATTACTTGAAAGTAACCCAAATATTCTTGATTCCTTATTTTCTTCTCAAGATTGTATTCTTAATCAAACTAAGATTGGAAAGATGGTTCGTGATAATAGAAGTTTATTTGTAACTAAACTATGTAAGAAAACATATCTTGGTTATGCATATAAACAGAAACATAAATTACAAGCAAAATGGAATCCTGATAGCCTTTCTAAAAGGCGCATACTAATTGAAAAATATGGATATGATGTAAAATATGCATACAACTTAGTTAGATTGGTAAATGAAGCTAGGCAAATTTTACAATCTGGACAGATAGATTTACATTATCGTAAGAAAGATTTACAAGATATTCGTACTGGTGCTTGGTCTAAACACGAGGTGCTTAATTGGTTTGCAGATCAGGAAAAAGAATTGCATCAATTATGTAAATCCTGTGATTTACCTGAAATGCCAGATGAAGTAAAAATTACCCAATTATTATTTGATTGTTTAGAAGAATACTTTGGAGATATATCTAAACTTTGTATTCGCAAAGGTAGCTATGATAATTTTCGTCAATATTCTAATCTTGACAATCAAGAAAGGATATAGTATAATAAGAAAAAAGGAGAACATATGAAAACGAAAACTACCAAGTTTAAGAAAAAAGACCCGCTGTACCAATATTTTGTAAAGTTTTCTGAGTTTGATACCGCAGAAGATTTTTCTATTCAATATGAAAATGTAGAGCTTCGTAAAGATATTGGAAAATTTAAGGCGGGTACAGTTATTGAATGTGTATATGTGAACTATGAAATTGGTATTGTGCAATTTCTTAAATTTGAAGGAAAAATGCTCGCAGAATTTAAACTTAAATTTAAGATTTGTGAATTGGTTGAATAATGGAAATAGTGAAATTAGATACGGTTTATATTTGCGATAAATGCAAACAAGTTATCATTCCAGATAATACTAACACCTTTACCTTTATGGAACGTACAGATGAAGCTGATGGTTCTCATAGGTATGGTCGTGTTATTATTCATTTGCATGATAACTGCCAAGCAGACATACTTCAACGATTGAATAGTATCTCAAATCCCATTTAATTAATGGCTGAAAATTGGCGTAAATGGCTGGTTTTCAGCCATTTTTCGTATGTGTCAGATACTTGACAATTACCATATATTATGATATAATATACCATACCAAAAAGGAGTTATAAATGAAACCCAAGGCTTATGAAAAGAAGTATCTCGGAAATTTCAACTTGCTCAACATTGTTGAAGACTTGGCAGAAGACTTTCGTGATTACTTGAAACTTCACGAAGGTAAGATGACCACCATCCGTTTTCGTAACGGCGCAAAAGAAATCTTTGAAAAGATTAAGAATATTGCCCGGCGAATTGAGCTTGATGACCAAGCTCACCAGAACTTGGCAAAGTATTTCTATGCCCGCATTCTCATGCCTTCCTACCGCATTTACTGGAGGAAGGATGATGATTATTATAGGGCTTCTGCCTTTGAAGCCGAAGCCATTTCAATGGCAACTGCAACAAAGGCTATGGCAGCTTCAAAAGCTACAGAAGACTTAAAGAATAAATATCGACCCGGCAGTGTTGTGAAGCCACAACATTTTTCAAACTATGAAAATAAAAGTGGTTCCTATTATTGTGGTGGTGCAGGATATTATCGTGCTAGTGATTGGCACTACCGCAGTTTTTATGCTTTTCTGAAAGAAGGTATTAAAGTTTGTTTCAACATTGAACAGGATGTTGTTCTTTCGGATTACACAAAAGAGCAAGTTGAGGAAATGAATGCGCAGTCCAAATTGCGTGGATTTCCGCGTAAGGTTATTGAAGCTGCTGAATTTCTTGGTTTGCTTGACTCAATTGAAGAACTTACTTTGGAGCAAATCAAATCGCAATACCGTGCTTTGTCAAAGATTCACCATCCTGATTTGGGCGGCAGTGCTGAATCCTTTATTCAGCTTACTGGCTATGTGGATCAACTTACTGATTATATTCGTCTTGCTTAGGAGAACGAAATGTATACTCTGACTTGCCTTCCTTTGAAAAAACCCAACATTCGTAACTTTGCCATTTATCAAGGTACTGACCTTGATATGGTTAAAATTTCAGACCAAATTACTGTAAGATCATTTTTTGTAGTAGATGCAGATAGTATTATTACTATCTGTAATCCTAAAGGTGAAATTGGTTTTGCGCTGGTTTTGGAGGTGGAAAGAAAAGATTGTACCTCTGAAACTATTTGTTTGGGACAATTGGATATTAGCATGTATTCTTTTCCTAATCCCAAAACTTGGAAAATTGTTAAACCTAAAAGCGCAAAGTATCCGTGTGACATTTTGCGAGAATTGCGTAGGAATGCAAATCTCACGCAAAAAGAACTCGCACAGGATCTCGGTGTGCCGCAATCACATATCAGCCAATATGAACTTGGTCAGCGTAACATTCCAAGAAACAAAGCAAAGCTGCTTGGTGGTATTTTTGGTTGTTCCGCAAAGGATTTCCTCAATGAAATTTGAGGAAATTCAGGAAAAGTTTAAAGAGAATATTGTAGCTAAAAGTAGTGGATTGCTTACTGAATCCTGTGTTGGAATAAAAAATCTTGCGGAGAATAGTTATGCAGTAATCCTTCATGAATACATGACAGGTACATATCAAATATTGAAAGTTAATGTGCAAACTCTAAAAATTGATTTTGTCTTTAATGATAAAGGCACAACTTTATTTGACAGAGTTGAAGCTTCAACTACGTTTCGTCAATTATATTGAGGAGTCATTATGCAAATAAAATTCGCTCACCATGATTTTTCAAAATTTGCAAACTTTGCAGATTTTATTAAATCTACACAACAAACAGATCCGATACGAAATAAAACTTGTGTGAACTTTATAAAGTTGGGTGTCACTGACTGTGAATATTATGAGTTTACTGACCGAGAAGTTTATGCAGTATTATTTGAAGTACCTCCAACCTTTGAGTGTGGAGAGATAACATTCCTAATAAGAATTTTTAATATATATTGTGATAGTTCTTCGCCCGGCCAAATTAGTTGGCGCGTGTTGTATACGGATTTGATTAACCCTGAAAATGATAATCGAACCAGTTTTACGACAAAAGATTACGCTGAATTTTATTTTAGCAAGTTGCGCAACGGCGACTTGTTCAACTTGGGATATGTGGAATTGCTAAAAGCAAGCAAGCCGCACAAACTGCCGTACCACGCCATTAATTTGGCCTAGTTGACACCAACGGCTATTTATGGTATAATATACCATAGCCGAAAACTGGCAGCTATCGCCATTGAAAAGGAGAAGGGTAGATGAAATTTTTCGTAAATCATGCTGGTGCTGTGGTAGACCAGGTCAATAAATATGTTGGCATTACGTTTGAAGTTGAAGTTGAGGGAGAGATACTTACGATTACTCGTAATTATTTTCATCCGAGGGTTCTTCGTCCTGATATTGAAGAACCTGCTGTTCTTTGGACAGGAAATTTTCGCACAACCTCATTAGAGAAAATTCTTGAGGAGGTAAATAATAAGGATGCTTTGGAGGGTATGACTCCAAAAGAAATTAAGTTGTTTACCACCATAATAAAATTCATGGACAAATATTAAGTAGGGAGTTGTTATGAAACTTGGTAGCTTGGTTACTATATCTGATATTGATGACGAAGGCTATGAAATGTATGTGCCTCACGTCATTACTGCGTTCGAGGGAGATTATATTTTGCAAGTTATCGCCATTCGTGGAAATGAGATAACTGTCTTTTGCCCTCATCTTAATACCGCTTTTAACGTGTATGCTGGCGAACTTGAACTTTGTTCACTTGATGAAGTTCAAGAGAGTTTGGAGAAATACAAGTGGTATATTGAACCCGTTATTTCATTTGAACTTAAAGGAACCGATGAACTTCCGGTTATACCTCAAGCCGTTTTACTTTCTTCGGAGGAACGCAAACAAATTAACCTTCAAATTCGTCCTATCAGTGAAGATGACGATGATGACGAGGATGATGAAGATGAGGATAATACTCCTAATGTAAGTATCGCCAAGTTTCTTGGAGTTTTGCTTGGTTCATTCACTGTAGTTGCACTTATCTTTATTGGTATTTGTTACCTTTGCAAATAAGGAGGATATATGACAGAGGCACAAATCAAACAACTGACAGCTTTGTCAGAAGAATTTAACCGTGATACTGGTAGGGGAGAAATAAAAATTCTTAATGAAAGTAAATTATTAATTTAGGAGTAAATATGAAAAGTGCAATTGATAAAGTTAACTATTTGCTTTTCACTGGAAACTTTTATGATAAATCCACCCATATTGGTAATTTTAACTGGATGGATTATATTGAAATGAATATACTTCATCATAATAAATTTTTGAAGTGGTTACGAAAACTTTCATCTAGCCAAATTCAAATATTAGATGAACAATTTTACAATCTTCCTAGGGAGTATCAACATCAGGTTATATGTATGTTGAACTTTTTACTTATTTCTGAAAATATCAAAGGAGACTAACTGTGGAAAATACAGAGAAAGAAATGGAAGTTGATTATATTGAAATTTCACAAAATTTTATAACTTTTTCTTTTAACCCAAAAGTTGAAAATTCAAAACATTTACTGTTGCTGGTGGATGAATTGGGCCAACCGATTAAACGGGCATTGCGAGAAGCTTTGCACTCTTTCTAACTTCGAGGTGTATGATGTACGAAAATACAAAATGGATGGATATGTTTAACATGTCAGAGGAAGATCAACTTGGTTTTATTGCATGGTTGAATACCTCTGCTACCGACCGCCAACGGGCCATTCTTGATATTCAATTTCATTTCTTCGAGAAAGAAGAACGGGAAAAAGTTTTGGAAAGACTTCAATATTTGGATAATTTGGTAAAGCAGAGAAAACTCCCGCGAGTGATTGAAAACTGTGACAAGTTGACTAGCATCCAAGAGAAACATATAAAAGCATTAGATGAAGTTATAGAAAATTCTCGCAGACGTTCTGCTGACTATATGTGGGATGCATACTTTTATTTTGGACTGGCAGCGTTTCAAATCGTCTTCCTCGTTTTGTATTTTGTAAACAAATAAAAGGGGAGAACATTATGTCTACTGAACAAAAGCGCAGCCTTACTTCCAAAGAGATTTTTACCGGCCTTCGGAAATCTCTTTCCCAAAACTTGGGCGATTTTTGGCATGTTCATCTTGAAGAATATGAAGAAAAAGACCGCCCTCTTGTTGTAAAGATTCTCAACCGCTTGGCTCGGCGTGGTGTTATTTTGCGGGCACATGAATCTATGTATGTTATCAATACACCAAATAACCGTAAAATTTATTCAAAATAAGGAGAACAGAATGTAATTCCTACCTACTGGGTAGGAAAGGAGTAGTTATGGAAATATATGAATGCACTGCGGTGGCAATTGTCGAAGAAATTCCTGAAACATACCTTAACCATGCGCTTGATACTCCCGAAGCAATTTTGATGCATACAGAAGATTGCTTCTTCCGCTTTACCAACGTGGTTGTTATGGGTGCGGCTGGTCTTCCTGTGATTCCCCCAAAGGCAGGGAATGTGTGTTTAGTGCTCCATCCGGTAATGGGATTTTATCCCGGTATTATTTGCCGTGTTTTGAAACGATCTCGTTTCACTCCCAAGTTGAAAGAACGTGCTCCGTATTCGATTCAAATGCTCGAATATGGTGAGCGTGATAGAATATATACTTATACTAAAATGTGTGCTGCTGCTAAAGGAGGTGCATAATGTTTATAGATATTGATGCTTACCAACTTCTTGAAAATGCATATGTAGCTTTGAAAGAAGTTAATCTTCCTGAACATAAAAAACTTAGAATATCCATTCGCAATACTTTGAAGACTGCACATATTACGGAACGTGGTAATGTTGCAATAGGTTATTGGTTTAAATTCAATAAACCCGTTGAAGATTCCAATAATCTTACCGAAGAACAGATGAAGCTTTTTACAAAGAAATTTTCAAAGCTTCTCTGTTCCGGTAGCAGATCCTTTTATAAGGGTTCTTCTATTTGCCGTATTTGTGGCAAACTTAACGGAAGTAGTGAAATAAAAGCTGAATATAAAGGGTACACTTTTGTTATTCCTGATGGATATACACATTACATTCATGCACATAATGTGCGTCCTGATTCTTTTTTGTTATCGTTAATGCTTAACATTTACAAATAGAAAGGAGGGTATATGTTTTTACCAAATCTGCAATTAGGAATTTCATCTTTTAGTGATATTTTACGCGCTTGTGAAATGACAGCCTTACCTTGGCTTTGTGAAATTGAACTTGAAAAAGATACACCCTACATAAAAATGAAGCGCATTTCTAATGATGCTACCATTCATATGTACAGATTTGATGATATCTGGGGAGTTCTTGTTTCAGGTAACTTTGGGATTGCAGATTATATTTTGTATTCAATTGAATGTCATAAGTATAAATTAGTTTCAGATGATGAACTTAAATTACTTACTTTGCAGTATGCTCCTGCATTTGAGCAACTACGTCAATCAACTTATGTTTCATTGAAAAAAGGTATTAACGATATTTTTGAACAAACTCCAGAAGAAATACAAAAATTCCTTAATGTGAAACTCGTATAAGGAGAATTAAAATGCACTTTCTCCTTACTGCTAAAGGTGTGGTAGTTAATCCTCATAAGATAGGATATCATGCACCGAAATTTAAAGTAACAGTACATGAAAATATTATTGAAATATCCTCATTTATTCGTGGTGAATGCCATGATATATTCACTATGGATATAGGAGTTAACTCATATGAAGTAGGAGGTCTATTAGATGCATATTCTAAATTGAAAGAGCAATCTGTTCTTATTCCTCAAAATACAACCAGCAAAAAGATTCGTACTATAATTAATGAAGCTTTGCTGAATTGTGTTTTGTGGATTATAGAACAGCAATTGAATAATGTTGTAATTCGTACACCTGAATTTGGGAAAGATTTTTCTAAACGCGATTAAAAGGAGATTAAAATGAAATTTGCAATCAACCCTCAGGGTGTTATTTCTCATGTCATGACATATGGAGGTTTTTGTCGTTTCACGCTTAATGACAATTACCTTATGATTGAAGAGCTTTTCAATGGATATGTTGAAGGCATACCTTTTGCTGGAAAGATAGGAAATCTTTCCCCTTCTGCAATTTTTGATTTGTGTTCTTTTACAATAAATCCTTCAGATACTGAAATTAATAAAAAATGGCTAATTGGGCCATTGCGTTGGATAATGAAGCAATGTAACAAAAAGCGGCATGAGATTATCATGCCACCCTTAGGTTCGATTATTACTGAATCTGGTGATGTGAATATGTTTGGAACATTCTCTAAAACAATATTCAATGAATTGAATACTTATCTTTTGGATATGACAAAAGATGATACGGTTTTACATGATGTGGCTATAACTGTTTCTATCTCTCGTACACCTGCGAGAGATAAACAACCTAATTTCACCTTAAACATTTTGGAGGATAAGCATGAACACTAACAAAGAAGTTTTTGTTGTGACCAAGTTCAAACCATTTGGCGTAGCTGAATTTCTCTTTGTGGCCGCAAGTAAAGCTGCGGCTGAAAAAGAGCTACGCACCCGTTTTCCCAAACTTTGGGTGAACAAGCAAAATGGTACGTTTCAACTTGACAAAGAAGGAACCTACCTTTTTGAAATCGCCGCTGAACCGCTTATTTCGTAGTTTTTCAGCCTCTTGACATTCTTTTCAAAGTATGGTATAATATACCATACTTTGAAAAAGGGGTAATTTATGAAAGCTAATACATTGAAAAAAGTTGTGGTTAAGGAATTAGGTATCGAACGCCGCTCTGCTAACATTCGGCTTCGGGCAGAACAGCGTGTGAAACAGCTTGAAGACCTTGTTACTTATTCCAACTCCATTTCGGAGATTATCTCTGGCGCAATGTTTCATCTTTTGAAGGATGTGACATCTTCGGAAAATGTCAAAGTCAAAACTACACTTTGTGAATTTGCTCCCAGCAGGGGTGAAGCTACCATTTGTTTTCAGTTTCAGGATTTGCATTACGAAACAAATGCGGAGAAGGTTTCTCGCTATCACAAGTTTGAAAAGTTTGCAAAAAAGCATTTGCAGTTTGCTCGTTGTGTTTCACTTTTGAACAAATACTTTGTAAAGATATGTGGTAAGCATCCGTGGAGTGGTGGGGCAGGTAATCATCCCATTGTTGAACTTAATGGTAGGAAGGTTAGACTTACACAAATAACTGATGGCAGTGATGATTTTCTTCGAGCCATTCTCGTTGAAGTCAAATTTGACAAAATTTAGTTGTTTTGACCCATTGACTTTCTTTTCAAAGCATGGTATAATATACCATGCTTTGAAAGGGGGAATTATGAACGCATATGACCATGAGATGAAGAAAATTCGTTTTGAGTATTTTTACTGCGAACTTGGACTGCTTGTGTGTTATACTGTCTTTTTCATTTTGTCTTTCGTCCCTTGGCTTGCACCTGCTATCATGGCTCATTTGTATAGCAATTTAAATTCACATATGAAAATACTTACCATTCCAATTATGTATATTTACATTCTCAGAATCTCTGCTGCTCTTTCTCTTATTCTTACTATTATCTTTTGGAAATTCAATATATCTATCATACGAAATTCGTATGTTAAAATGAAAAAATATTACCAAGATTGGAAAAATATTTAAGGAGAAACTGATGAAAATTGCATGCCGCGTCTTTGTACTCAATCCCTTGGATAGCAATCCGGTCAACTTGAAACAAGTTCAAGCAAACACTTCCCTTGAAAAATTGACTGAATTGTTTCCAAATTCCCACACGGTAAACTTGCTGGTCGGTGAAAGTATTTTTGGCTCTTCACCGCTTTTTCCTGAACCCGGCATTTCGGGTTCCTTTCTTCTTGAGGATTCTTCACCGGTCTATCAACTTGAATTTTCAGTGGGCTTTATTTTGGAAAGGGCCACTGTGGGAAAACTTACTAACAAAATGCGCAAAAAGTTTTCCCGCAGGTACGCAGTGAAAGATTTTTCCACCTTGGAAAAAATCTTGACCAACATTATCAAGGCTCAGGAAGAATTGGAAGCAGAAGGCGTTCATCTTCCTGATGAACTTAAACCCAAAACTCCACCAAAAGGCAAAACCATGAAAACCATCGAATGCAAAACTCTTATCGTTGAATCTCCCATTACTTCTGAACTCACCGCCCGCATTCAGTCCGGCGACTTCACCGCCAAGTCCTTGAAGGGCGAAAATGTCAATTTGCGCGAAGTCACGCTTTTGATTGAGCCGCGCATGCTGGCCCCATTCAACAGCCAGGACATTAACGCGGTTTGCTGCTTGTTGAAGCAGCTTGGTGACAAACTTCCTGCGCCGCAATACTGCGTGGGCATAATCGTCAAGCAGACGCCCCGCGCCCGGCTTACAGAAGCCATGCTGGCCCGTTCCTACAAGGATGTCGCAGTTATTGACTGCGAACACTTGGTCAACTTCGGGCAGTATGTTCGCATGGCAACTGCTGCCGAAGATGTTCCTGCCATTCCTTCACCTATATCTGTGGACAAGCCGCATACTTGTGCATGCGGCGGCAACTGCATGACGCAGGAAATGCCTGACCCTGAATTTGAAGCAACCTTCAAGGCTCTGCTTCACAGCCGTACTTTGCAGCAGGATCCCAACGCTGCCGCCATGTTTTTCGGCGTCCAAGGCAACATGAAAAATCAGCAGCAGTCTGAGCACATAAAGGAAGTGCTGAATACGGTTGAAACCGCTCTGCTTGCTCATGAAGGTGCAACCTCCCCCGTAAAGCTTACGGAGGTAGAAAAGCCTCTGTATGCCCTTCTTACCCAAACCAAGTTTGACGACATGAACTTGATTTTCGGGTTTGGCTGCAATATGCAGCATGAGGCTGACCGGAATGCTTGCCTGTCTGCTATCAGTCAGCTTCGTGGTCGCCTCGACTAACTGACCACTATATATGGGAAGGTAATTATTACCTTCCCATCATTTATAATTGGAGGACGCATGAAAAATACAATTGAATTTGAGAATGGTAAAGAATATTTACTTAATATTAAAGATTTGCTTTCCAGCAAAAAACATTCAAGTGAATATTTCACTGAGGATGAAGTTATAGCACTTGCTAAAAATATTAAAGATGAAGATTTACATAAAAGTATTGTTTTTACTTATTGTAATAAACGTCTCGTTCTTCTTTCTGGTGAACGTCTTGTCCATGCCCTTAATCTCTTGAAGAGAGTAACTGTTTCTGCTACATTTATTGGTGGTTATGCACTATCTTTGGCTTTAATTGAAAATTGTTTGCGTTCTGATTTAACAGCAGTTGAATTATCAGAATCACTTTTGTTTCTTAAAGAACAAAAGCAATGTTCTAATGATGCACTTGCAAGATTACTTCACAAATCAAAGAGTACCGTGAGTGAAATTTTAAAGATTAATAAACTTCCTCAAGACATTCTTGATGATGCCAGAAATAAACCAGAAATGACACGGGAACGTTTGTTGAAAATTGCTAGGAATGATAAAGATGAAATTATGCAAAAGCGTATGTATGCAGATCTGTGTAATGAATTAAATTCAGATAAAATCTGTGAAGATAATGCCTGTAAAAATCTTACAATTGCTAAGTTTTTAGAAAAATTAAATATTCTTACTGTAGATTTGAAAATGTCAATTTCAGGTAAGATACACAAAACAAGAAATAAATTGTCAAAAAATGATAAACAATCTTTTATTGATGCAGTTGAAAAACTGCAAAAAGTTGTTGAATCTATGTAAAATAAGGAAACTACTATGATACGCGACATTGATGCTCTTGCTGTGGCAACGGACGTAACTGAATACTTGGCAAACAATCCTACATCATCCATTGATGATGCTATTTCAACAGTGTTGGCTGACTCTTCCTTTTCCAAGGAAGACCAGCAGGATGTGACCGCCTTTTGCAAAGCGATTGTTGAACCTAACTTTTAAGGAGAAGGTCATGTCTAAGAAAAATTATTTGAAAGTTGGGGATATTATTGAACTTAAACCCGGATATGAAGTTTATGCTTGGATTGAGGAGCGGCTAGTTTATGCCAACCGAAAATTCAGTAGTAAATTGACTGAACATGCAGTAACCATAGATGAAGAAAATTTCAGCCACCTTCTTGGTGAGTTTGTTGTATATAAAGCAAACTTAGAAGGTGGTGGTACAGGGCACGGGCCGAATGATGTTTACCCTGATGGGTGGAAAGTTACTTGCCGATCTTTGGCAGATCCGATGATTGACGTATCTTTTTACCAATCTGGTTGTTTTACTGCAATGATTACTGATATTAAACCCGTTCGGACTTTGACGCAAAAGAAACTTGCGGAAGTGTTGTACTTTGAAGTTGACAGTGAAGACTTCCTCAAGCTCAGGCACAAGCTTGCCGCTAAGGAAGCCGAAGTTAAAGAACTGAAACGAAAGCTTCATAAAATCGAAAAGATTATTCAGGGGTACTAAAAGTAAGCCAAAAACAAGTCAATTTAGTTCTTGACAAACTCACACCAAAGTGTTATACTAGTTTTGGTGATTAAAAGGATTTCTGAATGGAAGTGCTAATCAATCAGCAGGGTGTAGTTGTTGATAAGCTTAACCTTTCACAAGGACACACTTATTCTGTTACTGTGTGTCCGGATCATTCATACTTGATGCTTGTTCGTTCGCGGCATTTTCCTGCAATTGAAGACAAGCAAGTTTGCTTATATTATGGTTTGGCCCACCATTGGAAAGTGGCTGAAATTTTTCAGACTATCTCAGCAAATGAAGGATTCATTCCCGAACACGCTGACTTGTTGAAAAGAGTTTTGAATTGGGCTACTATAGACTTGATGCGAATTGCATATAAACATGATAGCCCTCCGAAAGTTGGTTATCAAATATAACGTATAAGAAATACAAGGAGTCAGATATGAAAGTTGGCAGCTTGGTTACAGTGTATGATGATTCTACCAATGGCGAAGTATCTTACGTTTCTAGTGTTGAAGAAGCTTTTGATAAAGAGTGTGTCGTTCAAGTTATCAGAATGCATGGCAGTGGTGAAACCACAGTGTATAGTCCGGAACAAAACTGCACATTCAATATTCATTCCTGTGACCTCACTCCGGCTACTCTCAGTGAAGTAAAAGCTGCGCTGATTCAGCATAGCTGGAAGGTCAACCCTGTCATTTGTTGTGACATTGCGCTTGGTGATGCTATGCCTGAATTTCCTACTCCGAAGATTTTAGAATCTTCAGAAGGTATTCACAACTATGAAAAAGACATTTTTGGTTATACTGAAGATGACGATGATGACGATGATGATTTGTAAATAACCAAATCCTCTAAGTTGGAGGATAAAATGAAAGATAAAATATCAATTGCTCTTGTGGCAGTTGTGATATATAGTTTGTCACACAATGTTGTATTTACTGCACTCATTACTTATTGGGTGCTACACCTTCAAACATAGGAGGTCGAAATGCTCAAGTTTGAAGTTGGTTGAGTTAAACCTCAACCAAGGAAAAAACATGAAACCCTATGTTGGTATTCACAAACTTAGTGACGTGAACTACGACAAGATGGACAAAAAACATTGCAAATGTAAAAAGTCCAGAAAACGTATGGGCATGTCGAAGACATTGAAGTCATTTAAAACAGCATTGCGCTTTGAGTTTAAGTGTCAGAACGTAATTGATTAACTTTTTTGGAACGCAGGTTGTAAGTTTACCACTTTGCGCAAGCAAATACCGAGGAAACTTTCAAATTTGTGTGCCCGCCCGCCACAATTGAAAACGTGGGAGTTCCAAAAAAGTTAAAAATTCGGGAAAAAAGTTCTTGACATTTAACTTGGTTTAGCATATAATGCAAACACAGTTTAAATTTACTTGTCATTGGTTCACCACAATGTCCAACTTATTAGTTGGAACTTGAACGAGAGCCAAAGATGTTTTTGCTCTCAAACAACATATTACGCCAATACGGCGAAAAGGAGTTCCATCATGGCTAAAGTTAAAGCTTCCAAGAAGGGCGGTAAGAAGGACAACAAGAAGGCTTCCAAGAAGGCTGCTGTGCAGACCTATACGCTTGAAGCCGAAGCTTCTGTCCCCCAGACCATTTCCGGCACTATCAAGGAAATCCTCGACAACGGCCTTCTCATTTCCTACCGCAAGCCGCGCAAGCAGCTTTCCACCGTGGAACTTTTCCCCTATGACGGCCTGCTCACCGTTTTCGCCGAAGGTGGCTACGAAGAGGGCAACGAAGTGACTATCACCACGCGGGCCCGCGTTGTCAGCATTACTGACGACTCCGGCGAACTGACCGAAAGCCCTGTGCCCGGCTTTGTTGCCGTCACCAATGAAGACGGTGCTGTGTTCCTGGTCGCTGAAGACGCTGCTGTACTGAGCGGCGAAGACGCAGACGAGGACGGTGGCTCCAAGAAGGCCAAGAAGAAGCCCGCCAAGGCCGCCAAGAAGAAGAAGGACGAAGACGAGGACGAGGACGAGGACGCCGATGACGATGACGATGACAGCGACTCCGATGATGATGACGGCGATGACGATGACGGCGACTCCGATGACGATGACGGGGACGATGACGATGATGATGACGGCGACTCCGAGGACGATGACGATGACGGGGACGCCGATGATGACGATGACGAAGAAGAAAAGCCCAAGAAGGGCAAGAAGGGCGGCAAGTCTGCCAAGGGCGGCAAGGCTGCCAAGGGCAAGGGCAAAGGCAAGAAGGGCAGCAAGGATGATGACGAAGACGATTGGGATTAATCCCAACCACTAGTCACCTCCGCGCCACCTATATAGGAGGGGGTTAACTGCCCCCTCCAACTTGAAACTCAAGGAGCCATCATGAAAAATGAACGTGAAATTGAGGAAGAAGGTCAGGAAGTTGACGGTCAGGAACTTGATGGTTCCGAAGATGACGCCGAATCTTCCGATGACTCTGACCAGCTTACGTTGAAAGAACTCGACGTCTCTGACCCCATGCAGAATGCCATTCGTGGCGTTATCTGCGCCGCCCTGGATACTGGCAACATTTTGCCAACTGCATCCTCTGTGGAAGTCATCCTTATCGTGCATCCTTCTGATGAAGAATCAGAGGATGACGCCACGCAAGCAAACTTTGGCGAAGTTTTTCTGGTCGATGAAGACCGCATACAAGCCCTCGAAGGCTTGGTAAACAGCTACATGCTGAATACCGAGGCAATCGCCCAGCGTATCGTTGAAGTGCAGCAGGAAGCGGAATCTACCGGCAGTGAAGTTCCGGACGAAGACGAGGCTTTTGAATGTTTGGACGAAGAAGAAACCTCCGATTACCTCGAAGCCTTTAACGCCCTGAACGATTCCTTCAAGCTGCTGTGCCCTAAAAAGGGCAATCTTGACAACTGTGAGCGGGAACTTGAAATCTTCAAGTCCCTGTACACTCGCATTTGCGCCCTCAAGAGCCTGTGGGCTACGGCTCAAATCTTCAAGTTTGGCAAGCATCTGCTTATCAAGACTGTGTACGAAACGCAGTCCTAGCAGTCTGCCGCCGCCATTTATAATGGGTAGATATTACAGTAATGTTTTATCTACCCATTTTTTATATTTAGATAACGTAGAAAAAGGGAGAGCAAATTATGACCTTTAATTCTGCCGCAGATATTATAAGTTTTATGCAAAAAATGCAATATAGATTGATTTCAATTGCAGAGTGTAAATCTATTTTGAAAAAAAATAAGAAGAATGAACAGTTAAAATTGTTATTTTCACTTATCTGGAATAATACTATTCCAACGTGTAATACGGTTAACACTAAATACTTTTTTTCAACTGACTTTAAAAATGATTTGCATCCTATTAGTTGGTTTGAAGTTAGCGACAATATTTCTTTTAATTTTGATAAACAAATTGAATCAAGATTTAATTCCATTCTTGATCTGATAGAAAAAAATCCATCTATGGATCTTATTAAGCGTGTTTTTCGTAATGTGCAAATTTCTTGTGAGGAAGCAAAGTTCTATCTTGATTTGTTTACTAATTGTCGTTTTGGTTTTGGTTACAAATTGCTCAAGGTTTGTTTGTTTGGGGAAGATTTTGTTAATTTTAAAATTAAGTTTAATAAGGCTACTTATGTAGAAGAAATAGAAACAAAATCTTACCCTGTTATTGGACAAATGAATGTTACGGGTTTTAGATTTAAAGCTCGTATTATGCACGGAGATATTACGGTTATTCGTAGTGATAACCATGAGTATACAGATAAATTTAAAGTTCTTAAAAAGATTGCAAAGTTCCTTCCCAAAAATACACCTGTTATTCTTGATTTTATACTTCAGCCTATAAATTCTGATGATAAATGGGCTTTGTCTAAGCTTGACCAAGTTCTTTGTTCTGATGAAAAATTGAAAAAATGTAATCTCGTCATACTAGATATGTATAAGAAAGGTGATGAAGCTAAAACTCTTAAACGATTGGAACGAATTAATCATCTTGTTGACAAATGTACTAAACATGGAATTAAACGTATTTACTGTGTTCCATATAAAAAGCTTGATTCCAAGGAACATGTGGATTCGTTTATTAAACGTATGAATGATAGATATGGTAGTTGTATTATCCGAAAGAATAAACTTTTCTCTGATAAAATTTATAAAACAGTAAAGCAGTTTAGTAAAAACGAAACCATGATTGTTGAGGATTATAAACTTCGACAAGAGGTTACGCCAACTAAACTGCGCCGATATATTATCGACCACATTGTATGTAAAGATATGTTTGGTAGAACAATTTATATTAAACAATTCTCAGTTTTTAAAGATTGGTTGGATTTGAATGTGTTCAACATTGTTGGGAAAAAGGTTAAAGTAAATTGGGACAGAGATAGTTCTAATGAACCTTATCCTGTGATGACAAAGATTTTGCACTCAAAGGTTTTAGTGTAAATATTACTCGACTTATAAAAAAATAGCTGGTACAATCAAATGTACCAGCTATTTTTTGACCCAAAAATCGGAGGAACCCATATGGTCACAAATGTAATTAAACGGGACAATCAAACTGTAGAGTTCGATGCTAACCGTATTTATCATGCTATTCGTTTGGCTCAAGATGCAGTAAAATCTAAAAATGAAAATTTTGAATTGATTGCTGATGAAGATTTAATGCGTGTTACCGATCAGGTTGTACAAAAGCTTAACAGCTATAATGAATCTACAATTACTATTAATGTTATTCAGCATGAAGTAGAATTTATGTTAATGGATTTTGGTTATAATGAATTAGCTCAGGAATATATTTCTTATCGTTATACTAGAGATAGAGCAAGAGAAACAAATTCATATTTGATAACTACTATTGCTGATTTAACTTTGCGTGATGCAGCAGATAATGATTTAAAGCGTGAGAATGCAAATATTAATGGTGATGGTAGTATGGGTATTATGCTTCGCTATGGTTCAGAAGCAAGTAAGCGGTTTACACATTTAATGCTTCTTCGTCCTGAAATAAGTAAAGCTCATCTTGATGGTAGTATTCATATTCATGATTTAGATTTTTATCCTCTGTGCTTGAATTGTGTTCAAATTGATTTGGGAAAACTTTTTGAAAATGGTTTTAATACTGGATTTGGACATTTGCGTGAACCTTCTGCAATTCAAACTGCTGCTGCTCTTGCAGCAATTGCTATTCAATCAAGTCAGAATGATATGTTTGGTGGTCAGAGTATTGCAAAATTTGATTATGATTTAGCTCCATATATTAGTAAGACCTTTGCAAAACATGTTCTTGATATTATTGAAACATTCTATTATGTTGAAGATGAAGATATTGCAGATTTCCCCCTTTATAAAGAAATTAAGCACTTTTTTAAAGTATATACTGGTTCAGTATTAACTGAAGAATGTTTAGTTGATTGTTATGACCATATAAGTTCCATGCCAAATATAGAACAAGCTAAAAGTGGTGATATTAAAAAATATGTTGTGCATGATACAGAATTTGATATGGCATATAGTTTACGCAAGGTATTCAAACTTGCTCATAAACGTACTAATAAATCAACATATCAAGCTATGGAATCTTTTGTTCATAATATGAATACATTAAATTCTCGCGCAGGAAGTCAGGTTCCATTTAGTAGTGTAAACTACGGCACTTGTACTACTCCCGAAGGTCGTATGCTTATTAGCAATTTACTTTATGCTCTTGATGCTGGTTTAGGACATGGGGAAACTGCTATTTTCCCAATCCATATTTTTAAAGTTATGGACGGAATCAATGGTACTCCCGGTGATATAAATTATGATCTATTTCAGCTTGCATGTAAAGTGAGCGGTCGTAGATTATTTCCTAACTTTACTTTTCTGGATGCACCGTTTAATAAACAATATTATGTACCGGGTCATCCTGAAACAGAATCCGCTACGATGGGATGCCGTACTCGTGTTGTTGGTAATGTGAATAAAGATTATGAAGTTTTTACTGGTAGAGGTAATTTAAGTTTTACAAGTATTAACCTTCCTAGATTGGGTATTCTTGCAAATCATAATATTGACCAGTTCTTTGAATCCCTTGACAAATTGTTGGATTTAGTTTTTATTCAACTTATGGATAGATTTGAAGTACAGGCTAAACGTAAATGTAAAAATATGCCATTCCTTATGGGACAACATATCTATATTGGCAGTGAAAAGCTTGGGCCTGAAGATGAAGTTAGAGAAATAATTAAGCATGGTACATTAACTGTTGGATTTATTGGATTAGCTGAAACTTTAGTTGCTCTTATTGGTAAACATCATGGTGAAAGTGCGGAAGCACAGGAATTAGGTCTTAAAATTGTAAAGCATCTACGTGACCGCTGTGATGAACAAACACAGAAAACACAGTTGAATTTTTCTTTGATTGGTACACCTGCTGAAGGTCTTTCTGGTAGATTTGTTGATATTGATAAAAAGAAGTTTGGTGTTATTCCCGGTATAACTGATAGGGCTTATTATACAAATAGTAATCATGTTCCTGTATATTATGATATTTCAATTACTGATAAGATTGATATTGAAGCTCCCTATCATGCATATGAAAATGGTGGACATATTTCATATGTTGAAGTAACTGGTGACGTAGCAGAGAATCCAGAAGCATTTGAACAAATTATTCAATATATGAAACATGCAGGTATTGGGTATGGATCAATTAATCATCCAGTAGACAGGGATCCATTATGTGGATATGTTGGCGTAATTGGTGATTCTTGCCCAAGATGTGGCCGTAAAGATGGTGAAGGAATAACCAAAGCTCAACTTGCTTTGGCATTATCTTGTAATAAAGAATATCGTGTAAATGATGAAATTGCTGAAGAATTTGATAAAGTAAATAATAAATTTAATATCTAGGAGGAAAAATGCAACATATACATAATATGTACTTTATTCCTATGACAGAAGAACAAAAAGAATATGTACGCCATGCATTAACTGTTACTACACCTAATGGTGACTGTTTTGTTGATAGAGTTAAAGATTTAATATCTACCAAAGTTGAAAAAGATAGATTTAAAATTTCTATTGTGCCTGCTAGAAGTAATGGTTTTCATGGAATTGATTGTATTTATGGTAAATTAGAATGCGCTCAATTTGGTGGTATAACTCTTAGTAGTTGTACTAATCACTTTGGAGATGAAACTACTTGCAGTTTTACTCTTCGTAGTATTAAAGAAATTCAAACTTTACGCATGGCTTTAGAACGTGCTGAAGAATTATGTATCGCTAAATATAAAGAAGCTGAAGAAAAAGGTGAATTATCTTTTTGGATGAAACCTTTTGATACTACTTGTATCAATGATGAATCAGATAGGATGCCCGATTTTATCGGTTCCTATGATGATTCTGATAATACAACGGAATAAGAACATATAACTTATGGGAGGAGGTAAAATCCTCCTCCCAAACAAAGAGGGGAAATATCATGAAATTTGCAATCCTGACATTTGGTTTCAACTTTATATCTTTTGAAGCTGCATTTTTGCTTGGCGTAAATATTATGCCGCCCTATGATGAAATAGTTGATGAACATGAACAAGAAGAAACTTCCCTTATGCAGTATATTCAATATAATTTTCAACAAGGTTTGGATACATTATTTGATGGTATTCCTAGTGGTCATATAAAAGGTAACAAAGTTAATTTTGGAGAAGATGATTCTGATGAAGTAATAAAGCAAAAGATTGTTTCCTTTTTGAAACAAGATGATTATATTTTAGGTATTGCACTCGATTCTAAACCTTACATTATAAATATTGGTGAAATTCCAGATACAGATGAAGAACTAGATGAATATATTTATAAATTGCGTGAAAATGAAGATTCAATCATAGCTAGTTTAAAAGTTTCGGATGAATTGCAACAGAAACTTCAAGAGAATAATGCTCAATGAGATTTCTAATATTTGCTTTCGGTTTTGAAGATATTGATTTTGATGGTGCATTGCAATTAGCTGACTCTAGTCTTAAAAGAATTAAACTTCCACCTTCTATAGATTATTCTAATTATTTTTTAGCAACTATTTCTGATGGACTAAGCTTAACTATTGGTTCTACTCAATCTATACCAGTTGGATATTTATTAGGTAATTTTATTGAAAATCCTACTGATTTAGAAGAATCCGCGTTGGTTAAACGCTATATTACTTATTTAAGTAATCAGTCTTATCCTATTTCTAATTTGTTTAAAACTATACCTTATAAGATATTAATTCAAGATATTCCTGATATTAATATTTCAGAGTATTTAAAATCACTAGTAGGTAAGAATTGCTGTATAAAACTTAATTTAACTAAAGATCATATTTCAGAACTTTCAGATAATGATTCAGTTTTGATATATGAAGATGATACTGATACTTCTCACCAAATAGTTCTTCCTAATACTACTAAAAAAATGTAACCAGTTTAAATATACACCGAAAACATTCAGGAGGAATTATGCCAGAAAATGAAATTGTTGGTGCTGGGTTGCGTTTTCAACGCACACGCCGCATCACAGGCTACTTGGTAGGTACGACTGACAGATTCAACAATGCCAAACGCGCCGAGGAACACGACCGCGTAAAGCACAAATAGGTGTACTAAACATAGCCCCCACATGGTTAAAATTACCATGTGGGGGCTATTCGTGTTATTTGACTTTTAGCATTTATTATGCTATATTACAGTTAATAACTTATACTTTGGAGGTAAATTTTGGTATCCAAAGACGAAATATGCTATATAAAATATAGAAGATTGTTATTTATACTAGAACAGACTTTATGTGTTCTAGTATTTTATTTGTTTATTTGTTATTACCAATCTATGGTTGGAGCAATAATTTATTTAATATCAATTAGTCTTATAGAATTTTGTTATAATTTATTAAAGAAAGATATTAACTTTCTTTTAGCACGATTCTTTCCGGGTTTAGTAAAATTAATAAATGAAAAATCATACTTTTATTTTAAATATTATTTTTGTAGACCCTTATCAAAAACCCGTATCTTTTCATATTATACTGCATACATAAGTGTTATACTTCTTGTACTTTATATAGGAAGCATATTTTATGGTTGGAATTCTAATTTGGAATCGTTGTATGAATAAATTAAATGATTATAGAAACGATTTACTTTGCAAAATTTGTATTTTATTTTTCTTTTCCATACTCGGACTTTGTTCTATTTTTCCTTTTCAATTTCCTGTTATCGTAATTTATTATACTAAAGATATATTATTAAAATATGAAATATATGGACCAATATATATTTCATATTTTTCTTCTTTTATACTTCTACTTTTTACAATATTTTTGTGGAGTATATTTTATAAAGATTATCTTGAATATTTCACTGAGGTTAAAGAAGCATTTATTAAATATAAGTCAGAAAAAGAAAAGGAGAATACAAATGGCATATGATTGTACGGATGATACACGAAAACATATGTTTCAAGTTAAACAATTAGTTAAAGCTTGTACTACTATTGTATTAACTCAAGTTAAAAATCATGATGCTTCCAAGTTAGAAGAACCTGAAAAAAGTTTATTTGATATTTATACTCCGAAACTTAAAGAAATGAAATTTGGTACAGATGAATATAATGCATGTTTGAAAGAACTTAAAGTAGCACTCGACCACCATTATGCTGCAAATAGTCATCATCCTGAACATTATGAAAATGGTATTTCAGGAATGGATCTATTTGATGTAATAGAAATGTTTTGCGATTGGCTTGCAAGTTGCTCTCGTATGGAAGATGGTAATATTTATAAATCAATTGATTTTTGTCAAAAGAGATTTGGCTTTTCAGATGAATTAAAAAGTATATTGACTAATACAGTTGGTACATTGAAAGAACATTTGGATACAGATCCTGAATTTTTTAAAGCATTAACTGATAAGATCATGACGAAACCATGAAAATCTATACGGGATATTATGCAAAATTACCATTATATGAATCAAATGGATTAATTGGAATTTCTATTGCAGGTAAAGCTCCTGCATTTTGGGAAACTTCTGATAGACTTCAATATAAAAAATTAGCTCCCAAATATTGGTTTTTTCAAAAGTATAAATCTGGTGAATATAAAGAACATGATTATCGTATTGCATATTATAAAGAGGTATTGAATACATTAAAGGCTAAAAATGTATTTAACGAACTAGCTAAACTTTCATATAATTCAGATAAAATTATTTTGCTTTGTTATGAAAAACCTGGTGATTTTTGTCATAGAAGAATTGTTGCTGACTGGCTTGAAACTGAACTAGATATTAAAGTTCCTGAATTTAAGATTAAGTCATGAAAATTTATATTATCAAAATGATAGAACGTTCTAGTGGTTGTACTGATAAAGATGACGGTGTTGTAATTTGTCCAACTAAAGAAGATAAAGATAAGTATATAAAGTATAATTTAGATCATTCTCCTAAAAGTTTTAAAGATGATTATTCATATTGCGGTGATGTGACTGAAATGGATATTTCAAATGAAAAATATTTTAATCTTAGGAGGAACCTCAATACCATGAATATAACAAATATCAAATATATTTGGACAGATGATGCTTCTAAATACCTCTAAATTTAATTTAATTGTAGATTATTTTAAATTAACCGAGCCACTTAACTATTATAAATTATATAATGCTAGTTCTTATAGAAATTCATATCATGGATATATGCATGTTGTAAAATTTATTTGCTCTCTATATGAATTATCTAATACAACTTATTTTTCAACTACATATTCTCAATTACGTTCAATGATGATTGCAGCTATTTTTCATGATTTTAATTACCATCATTTTGATGCACATAATGAAAAATATGATGTTCCAAATATTGAAGCAGCAGTTGAAGGATTTGAAAACTATATTAATTTTACAGGAAAAAATGGTCATTCTTTAGACCTTATTAAAAGTCTGATTAGTAGTACAGAATATCCTAAATGTACTAAAATAGAATTAACTGGTTTAGAAAAGATATTTGTAGAATGCGATCATTCTATGGTATTATATGAAGATTACTATTTAGCTTCATTCTTATTTCAAATTAATGAATATAAACAAGAACTGTCATTAGATAATTTTAAAAATATGGAATCTTCCATTAAGTCTTATCTAAATTCAATTCATTTTAGTACACCTGTATTCTTAAATGCATTTAATTCAGGTAAAAGTGAAATTCTATCTAAGTTATCCTTATGGTATCTTGAATTATCTTATCAGCATGAATCAAATTATTCTAACTATATTATAAAAGAAATGAAAGAAAAAATGGAACTGATATGAAAGATAATTTCATAAAGAAAGTCCAGAATTTATCAAATTTAAAACATAATTGGGATGGATATGGAGCTAATCCTATTACACCTAATGTAATAGAAGATGCAGTAAAATTGCTTGAGCAATTACCTGAAAATCTTATGCCTAGTCATTATGGGCCAAGTCCCGATAATGAAATTATTCTTGAGTGGTCTTATGATAATCATAGAAATTTTATTTTATCACTATATGGAAATGGTGTAGTTCACTGTTTTGCTGATAGAGAACAAAAATTGTATTTTGATGATGTACCTATTGAAAACTTTAACTCAAGTGATTTATACAAAGAATTACAAAAATATGTGGAGAATAGAAATGCAGGACAATGTATTACAAAGTAAATATACTCGGTTGAAACATGATTTAGAAACAACAGGAATGGGTAGCATGAAGTGCTTTGGTAATTCAATGCTCCCAATACTACCTAATGCAAGTACCTGTTATTATGAAGTACGAGATAGTTATAACAAAGGTGATATTGTATTTTGTAAAGTAAAAGGTCGTTGGATTGATTCTCATTTAATAACTGGGGTAAAGATTGAAAAAGGAATAAAAGTTTATAAAATTTCTAACAATCATGGTCATGAAAATGGATGGACGTCTACTATTTATGGTAAAGTTATAAAGAGTATAGATAATATTGGTAGAATAAAGGAGTTTAAATGAATTATACTTTGGATTTTTCAGATATTATGGATTATGTATTGCAAGGTAATATTGAAAAAGAATAATTCTTTGAACAGTTATCAAAGAATTATTCTAACAAAACACTTATGAATTGTGTTACTTGTACTGATGAAAAGAAATTAGAAGATATCCATAGTATGAATATTATTTCTATGGAAGTAGCTTTAAAAGAACTTTTGAAAAAATAATGAAATCCCTAGTAATACCATTATTTTCGATTCAATGTGTATGAGTGTTCCATTAATTGCTAATGTTGAAAGTATTCCAGTCACGTTAAATGATTTTGCTAAAAATATGATAATTAATTCGATAATATTTCCTACTAGGAGGAGCTATGTTACTACCCGGCGATTGTTTTTTAACTAAGTCTAATGAACTTCTTATGTGTGTTAATATTCAACGAAATGTAGGTGGTGCATTGTACACTGGTATTAAATTAATGCCTCCTTCAAGATATTTATTTCAATTTAATTTTACTAATTCTTCTGACTATGAAATTATTACCAAAGAAGAAGTTACGTTAGCATTATATCTTCAAGACTCTGGATTAGAATTTTATATTTCATATAAAAATCTTTTGAATGATGCATATCTACCCTCTTCACAAGAAGAAAAAGATAAATTAAAACTCAATTACCATAATTATTTTAAAGAGATTGCTTATTATTTAACTCATATTCCACAAAAGTTTAGTAAAATGATTACAGACCAACATATATTATACCTTAATAGGGTTAATAAAATTATACAGAATTTAGAAGAATGTTAAGTCCACTTCGTTTACATATTTCTTGTACTATAAACAATAAAAATTACAATATCCAATATAACTTTGATAATTACGATTCAGTTTCAAATTTTTCTGAGTTAATGTATGAAACAATCTATCAACTATTTCATAGCTTTCCTTTACCTGCTGTTAAATATTTAACGGATGTTTTTACTAGAGAATATATAGATAAAGTTCATGAAAGGATTAAAATTGAGTTACTTAATAATACTACTCATTTAATTAATATACATGATTCCTTTTCTGCGACTGAATTACTCGGTGAATATAGTCCACTAGAATGGGACATAGTATCCCGAACAATAGATAATATTAAAATTACGTTTAGTTTGGAATCTTGGTATTCTTATAATTTAACATTATTTGAAGATACAAAGTACAATGCGATTAGAATAAGTATTCATAATTTAGATAAACGTGAACCACGATTTATTAATTCCTATATTGAACTCGATAGAAGATATTCAATTGAAAATAGCTTGAGTTTGGTGATGCCAAAAGTTAAAAGAATAGTATCAAGATACACCCGTGCTAAATTAGATTATGATAATCTAATTTTTAATATTATTAATAATACATCATACTTTTTTTCTATTTCTATTAAAAATAAAAAGCATATTAAATTAAATTTAGTTAATCTACATGAATTTGTATAAAATATAATTATGTGGTATACTAATATTAGGAGGAATTATGAGAATTTATGCAGCCTATAATAAACTTAAACTACTTGCAATTTCAAACAATGAAAATGATCTAGAACCTTACCTTGGTGAAGTCCTTCTTTTAACACCTAATTTTTTTACAAAGAAATATATTAATTCACTTGATTACTATTATTGCTCTGAAAGCGACATACGTTTTAAAATTAATTGTATTGAAAAAACATTACAACGAAATTATACAAATTCACTTTTTAATAGAAAACAAGAACTAATTAAATTATTGAGTAGCTTCATTAAAAAACGAGAAAACTTAACCTTACAATTTATAGAAGACTTTAATGATAGTTGGAAGTTGAAAAAATTATATATGAAACATGTTTAGGAGGAAAAGGACATGAGTATGCTTCATAGTGATCTTTATATGGGTAAAGAAGGTAAGCGAGTATTTGATTTTACAAATAACATGTCTTGGGGTTGGGGAGTCCCTATGGGATGGAAACCAACTCTGACGCCTTTAGATATTGAAAGTTCTAATAATTGTGGTATCACTTCACTTTCTGGGATGGTCTTCGCAGATGTACCTATTTCAATTAATGATTTTATTATTATAAATCCTGATAATAAATTTCGTGTTTTTAAAGTCCTTTCTTGTAAAAATTTAGGTAATCCTAAAGATTGCTGGCATATTGTTGCAATAAGTGATGGAATATTTCTTGAAGGTAATATACAAAATATGCTTAAAAATTATACATGGGAAATGATTGATAAAGAATGGTGCAAAGATGAAATCTTGAATAAACTTATTTCAGGTGTAAATGATATAGTTAAAAAGAAATGACAAATTTTGGAAAAGTTTTTCCTGAATTTCCATTAACTGAAGATGAATTTCAAATAATAACTAGTGCGTTAAATAATAAATCTAATAAAGAATTAGAATTAATTATATTGTATATGTCTAGCACTCATTTAATGAGAATGCAGCAGTTTAATCCTCATATGTCAAGTGAAGATAGAAAAGTATTACTTCAACAACTACTAGGAGCAAGGTAATGAGTGAACGAATCAATTGTCTTCTTTTATCTATAAAGTATAGAGATATTAAATTTGAAGAAAGTAATACTAAATTTTATTTTGTTTTAAATAAGGAAACATTAAAAGGTTCTATAGTATCAACTACTATTAAAATTAAAGATACAATAAAACGAAAGTATAATAGAGTTTTTAAATATGATGATTTAGCAGATAAACTAATTGATTGTTATCCTAATGCATATGAATTATATTCAGGAAATCTTAAAGGTAAGCTTTGTAAAGTAACTGTCTCTCTATGTGAAATGCCTAGTATTCGAGGGAGTTTTCAATGAACAAAGACCACCGCATTTTGTGTGCAACACTTGAGCAGAAGCTAAAAAATTTAGCTTGTTTTATGAATTTTAAATATACATTAGCAGATGCAATATCATATAAGATAAAACTATTTATGGAACGTGAATATAAGTTAAATTTAGATTTTGATATTTATACTCAATCTAATAAGCATATAATAGTTAATACAAAAGCATTAAAAGAATGTTCTGTAGAAAAATTGATTGAAATATATAATGCAATTATTTGCCGTCCATATATTACTCAAACAAATATTGGTCTCTTTAAAAAATTGCTTATTGAATATAGAAAATTTATGTTAAAGAAAATTAATCTCGCAATGTATCGCCAAAATCATTCTATTTCAGATACTTCTTTTGATATGTTTATTAGAGACGAATATATGAAGAATAAGGAAGAACTTGATCCTTATTTTCCAACTAAGTTTACTTCTTTTGTTTTTGCATATCTACGAAATAATAATTTTAATAATAAAACAACATTTAATGTTAATGTCGGTTGTCCTTTCTTTTACATTCCAAATGAAGAATTACAAGAAGCTATAGATATTCTTAAATTAAAGATCGCTAATTATAAATATATTATTAATCATTACGTTATGAATAATACCAATGAAAAAATTGAAAAAGTAATAAAATTTATTTATGAAAATATTCCATGGTACTTACCTCTTCCAGATGTACATATTAACCCAACAAATTCAAGTCTTATTTGGGAAAATAATATTAATAAAGTTTCAATTACTATTTCAGAAAGATATATTACAATAGACACAAATGAATCTGTATGGCAGCAAGCATATATTGTAGATGAAAATAATATTTTATCAAGTTTTATAAGGGATCATACTAATAATGAATGTGGTAAATTTACTCAAGAACAAATTTTGGAGAAGATTATTGATTCTTTGCAAGTGTTTAACTGGATTCAAAATGATTCTTCCGAGTTTTAGGAAAAGCGCGATTGCCGTGAGTTAATTCAAGTAGGAAGTTGTGTTAAATATAAATTAACCTCTGAATATTATCTTGGATATGTAACAAGTATAACAGATGTAATTACTGTGCATTTTACAAATAATGAATATAAAGATCTCACTTTAAATGACTTTATGGCTAGTATTATATTGAAAGATTGTATGTTATGTAATGTAACTTTTTCAAAAACAGATATATCTTTAATTGAAGCATCTAAAATGGGTACAATTATTACACATTGTTATAATGTAGCAAGAGGGGCATTAAAACCGGAGGTTCAAGAAATTTAATGAAAACTTCATATGAGTTATTTCGCACTCTATGTTATAGAGTTGCTCCACAATCATATTTAGATTATATGATTAAAGAAGGAATAAATGACGCAAAATTATTTAAACAACCTGTATATCTTTTAGAATGTAAAAAAGAACCAATTCTTTCACTTGAATACGGACTTATAATTAAGGACTTAAAAAGAGGCAAAAAATGCAAATAAATGAAGTAACTGTTAGATTTGAAATACACGATTCCAGAGGAGAATGTCTTAATCATTATACAGTACAAAATAATGATGAAGAATCAGCTAAACGAAAAGCTATTGAAGATGCAACTCCAAGAATATATAAAGAAGGAAAAATAAAAATTATACGAACAGAGGTTCGATGTGCAGCTATTTTTAATCCTGATGGGAATAATATAATTGAATTGGAGTGCAATCCATCATGACCCGTGAACCTCTTCATTTAGGTGAAATGTTTGTTAATGAACATTTTGAATTAATGACCGCATTAAAACTTGAAAAAGACTCTGTTATTGGATATAATGTTTTTAATGAAATTGCTACAATAAAAGAATGTTTTGGATGTACTACAATTCCATATGAAGATTTGGGTATAGCTACAATAATTGCGCAACTTTTAGATGAAAGATCATCTTATCGTTTCATTCCTCTTTCATATTTATCTAAACATGTTGCTGAATTTGAACAAAATGTGGAATTTGCAAAATATGTGAGATATGTAAAGAAACTAGTTAACTCTGATTCTAAATTGTTACTTAAATCTTATATTACTTATATTGATTTAATCAAAAGTAACTGGTATAATACCATATTAGTTACAGGATCTATGGGGTATTCTTACAAAGATAATGATAGAGTATATTTTTATCTTGAAAAAATAGATGATGATTATATCGCTAATTACGAAGATGGGAGTGCTATAAACTATACTTATAAGGATTTGATAGAAGATACTATGACTAATATATTAATGTTTAGTAATAATGTAGTATCAAAACAAGAATTTGAATTATTACTTCAGTTAAGAAACATTTGGGAAAATACGTGGGAAAGTACATATGGAAAAATATTCGGAGGAAACACAAATGGCTAATACAGACGAAATGGTTACACTACTTAATAATCTCTTTTCTACTTTTACTATTTATGCTGATGATTTGAACTCAAAATTAAATCTTCCTGAAGAAGAAGTTTCAAATTTTGAAAAGGATAATCCAAACTTGGTAATTGGATCAGATAATCGTATTACAACCTTTGGACTTATTAATACTATTCTTTCTTTTTATGACCATAGACTTATATTTAGAATTGATGAAGAAGATAATAGGATTGTTGGAGTTTCTTTGCAATGAAGTTGATAACAATTTTACTTCTAACTATTTGCTTTTTTCTTATTTCTTGTAATAGTGAAAGTAATAGTTCTTATACTATTACTGAATTTCCTGTTAGATATATGGGACATTATTATTATAAAAATGGGTATGGTGTAGATTTCCTATGCATTAAAGGTAAAACTTTAGTTATTTCAGGTAAAGGTGCTACAGAAATGTCTATATCATGTGATAACTAATGCCCTTTGATGAACTACAAACTTGCAGAATTTGTGGTTGTACTTATATAGAAGATGATTATTTAACTGAAGCACGTTTTATTGGAATGTGTAAACAATGTAAATTAGAAATACAAGAAAGTAACGATGATGCTGGATTTGACCTTTGGGACGTGTAGAATATTTATTAATACTTATCGCCTCGATTATATTAATAGTTTGTGCGTTTAATACTTATGTAAGATTTCCTAGAAAGCGAGTTATACCTGATAAAGATAAAGAGGGTAAATTTGAAATTCAAATTACTATAGCTTGGACTGATGTATATTTACGACAAGAGATTATTACTGATACTATTTATTGCGAAAATAAATTTCTTACTGATAATGATATAAATGAATTACAATATATTTCTGGTCATGGTAGAAATATGGATATAGAAAGAATTAAAGTAATTGGTAAATGGAAAAATGGTAAATTGATTCCTTTAAATACTGGAGGAATGAAATGAAGGATATTCAAATAAATGGTGGAATTAAATGCGGTAACAACACATTTAAGAATCTAAATTTAATTGAGCCTAATTTAGTACCTGAAGATATTAGTCCAATTACTTGTTTAAAATTTGATACCTTGATGACGGGTGAAGACTTAATTCGTTCTAAATATAAAATGAATATTACTGAATTTAATTTTGTTGTGGGATTTATAACTAGCTTTTATCCTAAAGTTTCAATGAATGTAATTCAAGATAAGTTATTAACTTCTAGTTCATTTCCAATTAAGCTATGTGTACTTGCAATATCAAATAATTTACAAGATATAACACGTTATAAATTAGAAACAACTAAAGTGCAACTTTCTGATTCAGAAATGGATGAATTTAGATTTGAACAACTGAAGAAGATTATATCTAATATGGAGCAATATTTGTGAATGAACGAACCACATTTAAAAATTTAAATTTTATGCGAAATTACGGACAATTAATTTATCGTGCATATGGATTAGAAGTAGAAGAATACAATAAAATTACAGAATTTTTAGAAGAATTTAAAGTAACAGAACCTTCCTGTTATATTCTTATAATTTCAATCTTTTCGGAATATTTAAAGGAAGTAGATCAACAATGTATTGAGGAGGACATTGTTGGCTTATCTTGTGAAGAAAGGAAAATTCATAATTTAAATAGATTGACTAATCTTTTGTCGAAAGTTAAAAATAGAATGAATCGAAAGTAAAATGCTATCGGATTTTGTTAAATCTGGTAAATGTAATATGATTATTGATGGTCAATTTGGATCCACAGGTAAAGGATTAATTGCTAATAAAATAGCATTAGATAATACTGTTCATGTTGCAGTTGGTCGTCTATCTCCAAATGCTGGTCATACTTTTTATTATCAAGGGAAGAAATATGTAACTAAGATGTTACCCGTAGCTGGTATTATTCAAGAAAGATGTCAAATTTTCCTTAGCGCAGGCAGTGTAATTGATATAGATGTTTTGTTTAAAGAAATGAAAGAATTTGATATTGATGATGAAAGAGTTTTAATTCATCCTAGGGCTGCTGTTGTTACTAAACAAGATAAAGAAGCAGAACAAGATAAAAGTGGTGTAGTTAAAATAGCTAGTACGCAATCTGGCGCAGGAGCAGCTAGAGCAAGTAAAATTATGAGGAAAAATCCTCTAGCTCAAGGTACACCAGAATTACAGCATTTATTGTATAAATATAATGATGAATACTTACAATTTCTTATCTCTCAAAACTTAAATATTTTAGTTGAAACAGGCCAAGGTTTTGATCTTGGCCTTAATTATGGATATTCTTACCCACACTGTACTAGTATTGATGTTACTCCTTCTGCCGTTCTTAGTGATGTGGGACTTCATCCTAATGACTTAGGTAATGTAATGATGGTAATTAGAACTTTCCCTATTCGAGTTGGTAATCCTAAAGATGAAAATGGAATTGAATTAGGTGATAGTGGGCCCGTTTATCCTGATAGTAAAGAATTAAGTTGGGATGAACTTCAACAAATACCAGAAATAACTACTGTAACAAAACGTATTCGCCGTGTATTTACTTTTTCAAGAACACAGTATGAACGTGCAGTAAAGTTTATTAAGCCTACACATTTATTTTTGAATTTTATTAATTACTTAAATAATGAAGAAGATATAAAACAATTTGAATTTCTGGATAAACAAAATATTAAAAAATATGTTGGATATGGAAAATACGCAGATCAAATCAGTGATATGGATGAAGATACATTATGGAATTATTTTCTCAAATTTAGATAGGAGGAATTTATGAATTATTTACCCCCAGTTATTTTAGCTTTTTGTACAACTTGTGCAATTTTCTTTTGGATATATCTTATTGTAGATTTTAGTTTAAAGGGAAGTTATGGAATATTTTGAGTTTGTATTTAAGCTTTTAGGTTTAATAGCCTTTTATTGTTTGCCTATAACTGGAATAGCTATTATCAGTTATATTGGTTTATTTTTATATCTAAGGAAATTTAAACAAATTATAATATGTAATGTTCTTATTATTGATCTTAAGATGCTATTAAATGAAAAAGCTATGCTGTGTTGGGCAGCATTTTGTATTCCAATATTAAATGCACTACTTTTAATATCTTGCATTTTAAGCGCATCTCTATATTTAGGTTTAGTTTTTCTTGAATATTGTATAACTAATCTTAGAAAATTTTTATTGAAAATCTCAGGGGAAAATTAATGTTAGGAACGCTGACTTTATATTGTTCAATTTTATCTATAATACTATTAATTTTGTACATTATATCTTTCTTATATCTTAGGAAACATGAACATATTAGATTATTTTATAATAAAAATGCAGAAGCATATGAAATTGATTTTAATATGAAATCTCTATTAAATACATATAATATAGCTTGGATTTTAGTATTTATTATTCCATTGCTAAATTTAGCAACACTTGTCATTATTGGAATTTGTTTACTTTGTATGGGAATAATTAATACTATTAAAAATATTCCAGAATTTATCTCCAAAACTTTGTCAAAGTTTTCAAATATTGAGGAGAGAAAATGACTGAATATAGAGAATTAGTATTAAATACAAGTTACATTATTTCTATTATTTGTTTTCTTTTTTCAAGTTATATTTTTTATAAATTCAAAAATAGTATTAATTCAAATTCTAAAATAACTTTCAATTTAGGATTTATTAACTTTTGTATTACACCCAATATATTTCGTACTCAAGCAATTTGTTGGGTGGTATTTTTAATTATTCCTTATATTAATTTAATTACCGCAGTATTAGGAATCTTTCTTTGTAGTGTTTATACTATTTTTGTGTTGATTCCAATGGGAATTGGAAAATTTTGTTTAAAACTACTGGAGGAGAAATGATCTCACCACATAATTTACAATGTCTTTTAGCTTATCAATTTCCAGCAATATCTGCACAACCCAATTTTGATACTTTTAGGTTATACATGAATGACCATATTATTCATGGAAATGGGACTGGAATAACACCAGATAAATTACTTTCAAACTATTATACTCAACAATTTGATGAAATTTCAAATTATGACTTTGCTAGATTTTGGAATGAAACTCCAATATATGTTGGATATACTAGAATATCAAAACGCATGGAACCTTGGTTCAAAAATTATCCTGATATGAGTAGCCAAATTTCAGGTGTATTTTATGAACATGAAAAAGAAGAAATCACGCAAAAATATAATGTTATTCTTTGGAAACAAGTAACATATAATCCATCTATTTTTGAATTTTATCCTTCTTGTCAAGAAAATTATATGTTAGTATATAAAGAAGAATTTAAACAATTTAGTAAAGAGTGGGTAGATGAAGCTATTTGGTTTTATACCCAATGCTTAAATTATATTGAACGGGGCATATATGATATATACTATCCTCTTTTTAAGAAAAATTCAGCTAATTCTTTCATATTGATGAATAACAGGATTTCCATATATGATGGTATAAATTATGAAGATTCTACTAATAAATTAGATTCTAAACACTTAGAGTCAAAAAATTTAATTATTGACTTTATTAAAGAAACATTAAAAATGTTAAAAGAAGAATAAAATGTATAATATTTATGAATATATACTTAGTACCCTACAAACTTTCTCAAATTTAGATTATATATTTACAATTTCATATACTCTAAGTATTATAAGTTTGCTCTTATTTATTTACCATAGTTATATGTGTATTGTAGATGACCATTTTAAATTTTTATTCATTACAATATATGGATATAAACTAACTTCAGCTAAAGTAACTTGGTATATACTTTTTATTATTCCTTTATTAAATTTAATAGTAGGTGCAATAACTATTTTTATTTATTTATGTCATTTATTATTTTGTGCATTTCCCGATTATTATTCAGATAAAATGAGTAATCTACGATATAAAAATGAAAGGAGAAGAAAATGATTAAGGTTCGTGGTTGGCGTCCAGCAATAGTTTGTGTTAAAGGTAAATTTAAAGAAATTAAAGATTATGCAACTTTTAATTTATGGAATATCTCAGAAGCTAAATGTTTATTTAGTATTCCTAGTAAAGATAGACCTGCTAAATATATTGAATTAGTAACTAAATATTCATCTAGTTTACCTAAATTTAAGCAGGATGAACTAGACTATGATTGTATGACTTGTGATACTTTAGATGTAGTTGGTTCTACTGATTTAACTTCAAATCATATTGAACAATTTAAAATGTGGCTACATTATTGTGAAGAACAAGATTATACAGTAGAATTTTATGAAGAGTTGATATGAATTTTTATATGATGACTAAGGCGTTTGCTTCACTATTATTGGGCATAATTTGTATTAGTTTTTCTGTTAGTATACTAGACCGATTCTTTTCTATACGCAATTGGAAAATTAACTTTCTAGTTAGAGAAGTAATTTGCCCTTTAATTCTCTTTAGTATACTTGGTATTATTTTCTATGAAATGTTTTCAATTAATTTAGTTGGATTTATTTTTACTATTCCTTTTCTTGTTTGCTACCTTACATTTAAATTCATTTATAGGTGAAAGTATGGAACTGATTATTATAATCCCATTACTAATAATTAGTTTTATTTTTTCTATTGTATTTGCTTGCTTTGAAATACTAATTCAATTGGTTTTTGAATTTATTAATTTTATTTTTAGTCAACCTATTCAAAAGTTAATTTTAATTTTAATTATTATCATGGGGGTTCTTTATGTCAATCACAATTGAGATTCCACAAATAATATCAAGTATAATTGGGGTAATTGTATTTATACTATGTTCTATGTTATTTGAAACAACAAAGCTAAAACATGCAAATTCAATAGTTAACTCCTTTTCAACTGTATTTTTATTTAATATTATTGGATACATACTTGAACCTCTTGGAGTTGATAAAAACTATTACGTTTACGGTTTGCTAATTATATTTTTATGTGGTATAATATATTTAGTTATAGATACAATTTTGCGAAGGAAAAATAATGACAATAGCAGACAGAATTAAGGAATTATACAAAATTAGTAAAGAAGATAATGATTTAATATCAGAAAAATCTAAAGATAAATTAGATAAAGTTTTAATTCAACATAGATTATTTAAAGCATCCACTGATAACTACATATTAACTATTGACATTTTGGGGGATTTTGTTCTTGAAATAGAGAAGAATTTCGATAAGTTAATTATTTGGTTTAGCTCTGATTTATCAGAAGATATGGTTCAATGTTTATATATTTATAACTCAGATAAAATTTTTAAAACCCAACTAAATCTAAATACTTTATGTTCAAGCGTACTTGGATCTATTATTGAAAATACTGGTCTTAAATTTAAGACTGGAGATAAAGTTGAATATGAAATAAATGATGTTAAACATCAAGGTATGTACTACGGATCTTCTCAAACTATGGTTCTTTTACTAGATGAAAAATGTAATATACTGGCTGCTCCTATATCTACTAAAATTAAACTTATATGATAGATTTTACGCAACTCCTAGAGTTACTACATTATCCATCCCTATTAATAGGGATGGTATTATTTTTTAGTATATATTATTATTTTGATAAACGAACAAGATTTAATGTTAATTTAAAATCTTGTTTATGTGTACTATGTTATTTAATATTTGGTGCAATTTTACATAGATATATTGATTTATTATCCTATATCTATTCATTTTCTATTTCTGTATTTATATTACTAATTACTTGGAGTATTCTTATTTGGAGAAAGAAATGAAAACTATTTTCCTCGACATTGATGGCGTACTTAACACTGATGCTAGTTTTATGTTATCAGATAAATTAATTGATAGAAATTGTTTTGAATTTTTTGTAGATGCAGTTCTTGAAATAAAAAGATATATTCCAATTAGAATAGTAATTTCATCTAGTTGGCGTAAATGTACTTATGAATACTTTGTAGCTAAAATAACCGAAAATGTTGATTATAAAGTACAAGAATTTTGTGAGTGTTTAGCTGTAGATTGGAAGACAAACATTCTTTCAGATCGTAATGAAGAAATTCGTCAATATTGTAAATCTTACTATGTAGCGGAAACAGATTACATTTGTATTGATGATGAACCTTTAGAATTACCTTGCATTCCTGTGATTAGCGCATTTGGCTTTGGGTATACGGAAGCAATGCTATTGAAAAACATTTTGTTAAAAGATATACGACCAAGACTTATTTATTTTAATGATAAAATTAAAGAAGATTTAATTTCAGAGGTAAAACAACGTGAAGTTATTATTAAACAGCAATTAAAGTTGTTAAAAAAGTATGAAGATAAGGAAAAATAATGAAAAAAGTGATTGTGTCTGTTATAGATAAAAATAAAATGATTCCAATTAGATGGAAAGGAAAAAAGTATTGGATTGATAGAAACTTTTTATTCAATACCGTAAAGAACACTAAGGTAATAACTCTACCTACTAATTCAAAAACATTTGATATATCAGAAGATTGCAATAGATTAAAAATGGATAGAGTTGAACGAGCTGACTTAAAATATCCAATAATAATTGATCCAAATTATGAAGTAATAGATGGATTACATAGGATAAAGAAAGCATTAATGTTTAATATTACACGACTTAAATGTAAAATATTTAATCCAGATGATTATATAGACAATATGATTCAAGTAAATAACTTTGATTTTAAGGAGAAACAATGAAAAGTTTTGCTCGAACTTGTTCTATTTTTCCATTTTTAGCTGTATGTATTTGCATGTACACCTATCAATTATTAATAGTTCCTGCTGACTTTTTAGTTATACATCAAACCTTGCCAGAATTTGTTAAAAGTTCAGATAAAGTGTTTTTACTCCCTTTATTTCTTACACTTAATTTGATGCTAATTCAATTTTGTATTCAAGGTATAACTGTGTCTTTTTCTTTTATCTTTGAGTCGATGAATAAAGATACTGTTTATCAAAGCATTGCCTTGGTAGTCATGCATTCAATTCTTGTTGCTTTTCTGTTGATAATGGTTAATTATTTCAAATTTAAAGAGATATTTGGGATTCTAATGTGAAGGTTAGATACGGATTTATATCTAACAGTTCAACAACTTGCTTTGTAGTTAAATTTGATAAAATGCCTTCTTCTTTTGAAGAATTATGTTCAATGTTAAATTCTGAGTCTAAAGATTTTAGTACCACTTCAAAATTAGTTTGGGAACAAATTCAACATATAATGAATACACATAAAAATATGGATAATTATTGGAAACATCTAAAATTATCTGCTATTGGATACTTATTTGATTATTTTGAATATAAGGAACCACAAGCACGCGGGTTAGATAGTTTCAATTTAAAAGAAAAATTTGAATTGTATAGGCTAACTCATAAAGAATCAACTGAACAATTGCTTAATAACTCATTAGATGATATAATTGAAAATATATTGCATGATGTGCATATAACTAAAGGATGTATTCTAATACCACATTCTATTCATACTACGATCATTTTTAAGGATATTTTTGGTAAATATTATATTAGATAATCTTAGGGGAGAAGAATGAAATTTAGGCGTGGTTTTGTTTCAAATAGTTCAAGCACTAGTTTTGTAGTTAAATTTGATACTATTCCGTCTTCCCTTGAAGAATTAATGGAAATGTTCAAACAATCTAGTAAAGAATATGAATTTGAAATAGTTCTTAAATATATATGGAATGATTTGCAATATATTTCAAAGAATATTGGGTTTGAGAATTATAAAGAATATTTAAAAGATAATGTAATTGAATATTTATCTAAATATTATTGCGAAGTTCCTTTGATTTGTACTATTCCTAGTTTAAATGAATACATGGAAGATAATAAATTAAGTATAAAGCAGTTACAATCTAAAACACTTGGAGATATTGCTGAAGATATGCTTGGTGATTTTGAAATAGTAGATAATTGTATTATTTTTGATATTGATAACAACCATCCTACTTTTGATTATTTTACTTCCGGAATGAATAAAATATTTGGTAAACATTTGGTATTAACTCAACCTATATGAAAATAAGAAGAGGATTTATATCTAATAGTTCAAGCACTAGTTTTTTAGTTAATTTTCCAAATATACCAAATACAGTAGAAGAATTACGAGAGTTATTAGTTCAGGATACATTAGATGACTATGAGTTTGAAGAAGCAGTTCGGGAAATTTGGAATCAAATTGAACAGCATATTAGTGAATATGGTTCTTTTAATGAATATAATGCTTCACTTAAATTAGAGGTGTTATCTTCACTTATTGATCCGGGTAATACTGAATCGGTTATTACAAACTTTACAGATGGTATTAAAACATATAGAAATAGAAATAATTTAGCTAATGAAGAAATGTTAAATGTTTCAATTAAAGATATACTAAATTTTACTTTAGAAGATATGAATATAACTAATAATAGTATTATTTTTGAATTTAATGATGAAACAGATTTTGGCAATCTTATGGAAACATATATTGGACAATTTATTTTTGGTAGATATTTGGAATATTATGAAAGTACCCATTAAAACCACAATTAAAATTATTGTTTGTTTAAGTAGCATATTGGTAGGTATGCTACTTTTTATTTTATGTATGTTTATAGGTTTATATGCAATTTTTGAATTTGTTTATTATTTGCCCTATTATCCAACTTTCTCACAATATGTTTATTTTATTTATCAACCTGAAGTTATATTTAAAGGAAGCGGGTACATTATTTTTCTAAGTATTTGCACTGCTATTTGTAAATTCTGTGTAATAGACATTGGTGACTATATAGATTACCCATCATATTATAAATTTTACCAAGAAAAATCTGAGCATATTTCTAAAGATTTTTATATTATGCTTTTTGTCTTTACTGCTAATGTATTTTTCTGTCCATTTTTATATTTAAAATGATTAAAGGGGAACAGGTTGTTACTAATGTATGTGAAATTTTAGCACAAACAGATAATGAAATAATTGAAACTACTTTAGACTTTGTTACTAGTAAAATTGAATTAACATTAACTAATGGAATATTATATGTAGGAAAAGATAATATAACCCTTGAATTAACTATTCCTCAGGAGAATTTATGCCGAAAGAAGTACATCATGAAATGAAGTTTAAAGTGGGCCAATTTGTAAGATTTAACTTTAACGGTAGAACTCTCGAAGGTAGTATTATTGGATGCTCATATGTTAAAGGTAAATTAGAATATAGAATTAAACCTAATAAATTTACTGATATGAAAACTGCAATTATAGAATACACTTGTCCTCCTTCACAAATTGAAATATGACACCTAAAATTGCATGCCCCAAATGTGGTGCAGTTGAAGATTATGTTATGATGGGAGATATACAAGTTAGTTTCCCTGCGTATAGAACACATAATATATCAAAGAAATTCATTGCTACTAGCAAATTTAAAATATGGGGAGCAAATTGGAATAGCTTTGACCACATTTGCCGTAACTGTGGGTATGTACATATTTCATTGAATGAGAAAAAGTTAAAAGAGCGAGTAGAAAAAGAAAAGATATTTAAGAAGATATGTAATGATTTATTTGAATTAAATTCTGAGAATACCCAGGACTATAAAAATTTAATTATTAAAATTAAGGAGTGCTTTAATGAGTTGTATGGTCAATAGTGATTCTGAATTTTCTAATATTAAATATGTATATAGATATGAAGATTGCAAAGAATTTTCACGTTTGGGTATTAAACCGAAGTGTTTTAAATATAAAGTGAATAAGTTTACCAAATGTGGAGTTTGGATAAGTTTTAGATTTGTAAATCTAAAGTGTAATAGAAAATGGGCATTTCCTACTGTTGAAGAAGCTAGAAAAGATTATCTTCGTAGAAAGAAAAATCATAAGAAAATATTGACTGCACAAATGATAATGTTGCATAATAATTATTGGAATGCATTAAATAATAATTGGAATGATTCTATGTTAGAATGTGATTTTTAAAGGAGCCTAATATGACAAAAGAAGACCTACTTAAAGAAATAGAAGAATATAGAAATATGCCCGCAGGTTGGGATAATGAAAGTGAATTAGTAACTAATCCTATTTGTTTAGATTATGCTAAAAAGTTTATTGAGTTATTTAATGGTAAAAATTTACCGGGAATATCGGCTGCTACAGGAAATGAAGTTTCAGTCTATTGGAATGATGATAAAATTTACTGTAATATTTATTTTTCTGAATTTGGTAAAATACATATCTATTACTCTAGTGAAAAATGTACGCTTAAATTAGATAATATTGAATTTGATACTCCGTTATTTAGTAAATTACTTGAAGCTATTGAAGTATTGACCTATCTTAAATACTAGGAGAAAATATGGAAAAAGATTCAAAGGACACAAAAAATATTCTTGAAAAAATAGTAGAAAATAAATGTGAATTAGCATTATTTAGATACATTGAGGGATACGGTTCTGTTTTCTTTAGATTTGCACATGCTACTAAACATGAAAGAACTGAAGATATTGAAAAAGAATTAACAAGGATTCAAGAGTTAATTCTTAAAGCTGTATTATGTACTAAAGATTTCGGTGTAGTAATATTAGACAATAATCCTACCGAAGATTATTGGAGATGGTATAATAAATGGAAAACATTTGTATCGTTACTAGATGATTATGATTATAATAAATTATGTGAATATGAGAAGAATTTAGACTTTGATTCTATGAAGAAAATGTATGCAAGTTAGGCTTGGTTTCGTATCAAATAGCTCTAGTACAAGCTTTGTAATTTTTAACTTGACATTATCTCAAGTTAATAGTATTATTCAACGTATATTTAAGCAATTTAAGCATGACAGAAAGATTGCATATCAACAGGTTAAATCTAACAAATTAGATCGTTTTGCAATTGAAAATATGGGTTGGAATTTTGAAGAAAAAGTAACTGATTTAGATGGGGTATTACAAGTAAAACAAATTACTGATAAAAACGTAATACAACTCAGAGATGAATGGGGTTATGCTAATTCTCAACTTAATGTTGGTGATATTCTCATTCATAGTGTAATATGTAATTCAATTCCTGAAAAATTAGTTGATAGAATAGAACAGGAATTGAATACTGACGCAAATCATCTTAACTAAACGAGAGAAAAATGAAGGTTAGACTCGGTTTTGTATCTAATAGTTCTAGTACAAGTTTCACAATTAATAATGGAAATAAACAAGATATATTGAATGCATTAGAAGAAATCTATTCTGAATTTAAACAGAATATTGAAGATAAAGTTATTAACACTGAATATTTTACAGATTATACTCTTAATTACTATAAAAATAGTAAATCAATTTTAGATATTCTTTCAGTTTTTGAAATTAATATCAAGAATAGACAAGAAACGTGTGCTACTATAAATGATATGACCTATTATGGTTTTAAAGTTAATCAATTTAAAAAGGGTCAAGTTTGGATTGTTAGTAATAGTGAAAATACTATCCATTATGATTTAATAGAAATGATTGAAAAACATTTTAAAGTGAATAGTAGACACCTGGGGTAAAATAATGGAAATCGCAAGCACTAATGAGAGCATAATGAAGTTTGAAAAAGGTATAGGAAAAGCCGAAGATTTTAAGATTGATGAACTTGAAGGTACTAAAGGAGTATATACAAAACATGGCATGTTAGTTGTTACTTCTAAATCTAAACGATTTCATTCTCCATCTTGTAATTATGCATTTAATCGTAATAACGGCGATACCTTTATTTGGGGTAAAACTCAGGAAGAGGATATTGATGTAACTCCATTTCCGGTTATACTGGATATGGAGATTACTAGTATTTGCTCTGGTATTGGTAATGAAGGCCCATGTCCTTTTTGCTATAAAGCAAATACAGCTAAAGGTACATATATGTCTTTTGAAGTAGCTAAATCTATTATTGATAAAATGCCGTTAATGCTTACTCAAATTGCATTTGGGCTAGATGCAAAGTGTGAATCTAATCCGGATTGGTTTAAAATATTTCAGTATGCCAAATCTAAATCATTTACACCTAATGTTACAGTTGCAGATATTTCACAAGAAACTGCTGAAAAACTAGCTAGTGTTTGTGGGGCTGTTGCTGTTTCTCGATATGCTAAAAAAGAGTATTGCTATAATTCAGTTAAGAAACTTTCAGATGCAGGTATGAAACAAGTTAATATGCATATAATGCTTAGTGCTGAAACTAAAAGTATGGTTAAAGAAACTTTGCATGATATTGTGCATGATAAACGTCTTTCAGGTTTAAATGCTATTGTGTTTCTTTCTCTTAAACGAAAGGGGAGAGGAAGTAATTATACTGCTCTTACTACTGAAGAATTTAAAGAAATAATTGAGTTGGCTCATAAATATAAAATTCATTATGGTTTTGACTCTTGTTCTGCACATAAATATTTAGCTGCAATTAAAGATTTTCCCAAATATGATATTATCAAGCTAGGAGTTGAATCTTGTGAATCAAGTTGTCAATCCGCATATATTAATGAACATGGTGAATATTTTCCTTGTTCCTTTACTGAAGGTACACCCGGTTGGGAAACTGGTATAAAACTTTCAGAATATTATACATTTGATGATGTTTGGAATCATCCAAGAACTATAGAATTTAGAAATAAACTATTAGCTAATAATAGAGCTTGTATTATTTACGAGGTGTAAAATGATAGAAGTAAGTCCTGCACACAAAACATTAATTAGTAAATGGAATAGTATACGACAAACTATTCCTGATGTATATTTGGCATCTGCACATGAAAATCATATAATGATGCAAGGAATAGAAAAATTATTTATAGGTGATATGGATATAACTAGCCAATGGCATAGGCCAGAATATATTGGTAAACCTTGTAATAGATATGAAATAGATATTCTTAATGGTGTTGCAAAAAGTAACTTGGTTATTTGTTTTTATCCATATGGTGATAGTGGTATGTTGCAAGAAATGTCATATGCCATTGCTAACCAAATTCCTGTATTATATGTTGTACCTAAGTACGTTGATGAACATCCATTAATGTGTGACTCTTTTTATTCAGGTCCCACATATGATTTTAATACTCCTCAATTCTTGGAACAAATTCATATTTGCAACTGGAACG
>Ga0183101_1000199_pt1 | contig 66379 bp, 55 predicted proteins | sample Biomet3_FD_127790 | JGI IMG/M metagenome (GOLD analysis project Ga0183101, IMG submission 127790) | Microbial communities from bioreactor (seeded with sewage sludge) at LBNL, California, USA - Biofuel metagenome 3 | ecosystem: Engineered > Bioreactor > Anaerobic > Unclassified ... | reverse complement strand
TAAATGCCTGTAAATATCCAGGTGAGGCAGACTTTGATCACCACGCCCGCTATCATATTCTTCACAGGTATATCCTGTTTATCCAGGCCCTGCAGTATACCTGTGACAGTCTGAACAATCGAAAGAAATATCACTCCTATAGCCATTACAGCAAGCGTCGGTGCGGCGCTCAGTGCTCCTGCCCGGTCACCGTAGCTGAACAAAAGCAGCATTATCGGCTCAGAAAGCAGAGCAAGACCGAATGCACACGGCAGGCCCACAATAATAGCTATCCTGAGCGCCAGCTGTGTGTTGGTGGTCAGTGTCAGATGATCTTTTCTCTTCCATGCGGAACTTATAAACGGAACAAGGCTCATTGCCAGAGCGGCTGTCAGCACCTGCGGGAAATTGATCAGCGGCATTACGAATCCGCTTAACTGCCCATAAAGTTTCGTTGCTTCCATAGGAGTATATCCGGCTCCCACGAGTCTTCTTTTGATTATAATGGCATCCAGTATATTCATTATCGGCATGATCGAAGCACCGATCGTGATCGGAACAGCAATACGGAGCATTCCGCCAATGATTTTTTTCGTACTCTGTCTAACTGTATCTTTCGTATTTGCGATCCTCTTTCTGATCGCTTTTTTATTGCCGTGATATATAAGGACTATTACGATCAGACCGGCCGCAGAACCTGCCGTGGCCCCGAATGTTGCACCGGCGGCACCTTGTCCGAATTTATCAAAATTCTCAAAGAATCCGGCGCCTCTGGCATTATGGTAAAAATAATATGCCAGGCTGAGTCCTATCACCACGCGGAATACCTGCTCCATCACCTGCGAGACAGCTGTCGGCTTCATATTCTGAAGCCCCTGGAAATAACCGCGGTATGCTGCCATTACAGGCACGACTACCAGCGCCGGAGCGATTGCCAGCAGTGCCAGCTGCGCCTGATCATACCCCATCATATGTGCAAACTGTTTCGAAAGCAGCGCCACAATAGCAAACGAGATAACACCTATGCCGAGCATGAGCTCGACCGCAGCGCGAAATACCCGATGAGCTTCGGCATAATCTCCTATAGCCGCACGCTCTGAAACCATTCTCGATATCGCTACCGGAAGTGCCGATGTTGAAATAATAAGGAACAATGTATACACATAGTAAGCAGGTCCATAATACGCCATACCGGTATCATGTATCATATTCCCCAGAGGTATCTGAAATGCCGCGCCCAGAAATTTAACCAGCAGTCCTGCTACTCCCAGAATAGCGGCTCCTTTTACAAAAGACTTATTTCCCATTTATTCTCCGTTAAAGCTCAGAGAGGATCTCTTTCGCGGCCTTCTCTGTTTCGTAAATCGCTTTTTCTATATCTATTGTCATATATTCTCCGTCCCTGTACAGAACTTTACCGTCAGCCATAGTCATGCAGACATCGCTTCCCGATGCCGAATAAACCACATTATTCAGCATGTCATGCACCGGATGCATATTTGGTCCGCTCACATCTATACATATGAGATCCGCTCTGCATCCCTCTTCAAGTCTGCCGCAGTCATCTCTGCCCTGAGCCCTTGCTCCGCATATAGTAGCTGCAGCAATCGTCTGTCCCGGTGTAACGGCAGTCGGGTCATTATACATCATCTTCGGCGCTGTGGCAAACGCTTTCATTTCCTCGATGAAATTAAGACTATTATTGGACGAAACACTGTCTGTTCCTATCGCGATATTGATCCCGCGTGAAAGAAGTTCAGGGACATTGCATACTCCGCTTGCAAGCTTCATATTGCTTACAGGGTTGCATGCCACCGTTACATTCTTTTCCTTTAATATATCCATGTCCTCAGGTTCTGCCCATACGCAGTGCGCAGCCGTCGTCCTCGTATCGAACAGTCCGTTGTCACTCAGGTACTTCACAGGCGTTCTGCCCCCATGTCTCTTCTTGCATTCTTCATGCTCAGTCCTGGTTTCGGAAACATGCACATGCATATTCGCACCGATCTTCTTCGTATAATCCGCAAGCTGTACCACGGTTTTCTCCGGATTTGTATATTCAGCATGAAGACTCATATCTACAAGTATCCTGCCGCCGCCGGCGCCGTTATAATTTTCATAAAACGCCTTCATTTCCTCTGCCGCTTTCATACTGCTCAGATCTTCATCTGCGAAATTTGTTATAGAACGTGAAATATTGTTTTTACATCCTGCGTCAAGGACAGCTCTTGCCATGTCATCGCAGAAGTAATACATGTCCGAAGTCGATACGATACCGAATCTGAGAGACTCGGCCATGGCAAGCAGTGTGCCCCAATATACTCTGCTTCCCGTTAGTTTAGCTTCGAAAGGAAAAATTCTGTCATTCAGCCATTCCTGCAGCGCCATATTTTCGCCGTATCCTCTCATCAGAGTCATAGGCGAATGAGCATGTGCATTAACAAAACCCGGCATGAGAAGTTTTCCTCTTCCGTCATATATATCCCCTGACACCTTATCCGGAACAGCGCTTCCTATATAAGATATTCTCTCTCCTTCAGTTGCCACATGCATGTGTTCTCTGACTCGGAAATCGCTGTCGATCATAGTAATATCTTTAAAATACATAATTAGCTCCTTTCAAAATAACTTCATAATTATATCATAGTGAATGTATTTATCAAATAATAAAACAGAGCCCCCGGACACCTCATAAGGCGTTCCAAAGGCTCTGCAGATAAAAATCAACTCAATATCCTAGAGTTCTTCACTGTCTTTGTCGTTCTCCTCACTGTACTTGACAGGTGCAGGATTTCTCACCACCGCCGAAAAAAGAGTTCCGGCTATGATGATCACAACAGCAAGTATCCAGATGTGCATGATATCACCATACCTTTCACAAATTAACATTATGTACAAGAACTGACACACAACGCTTTCTTTGCATTTATTATTTTACACAGGTAACAGGCAACTTGTCAATCATAAAATGACAGTACAGTCACCTTTGAGCCATCAAATCCAGTATTTCTAATATCTCGCTGAGATTATCTTTTTCACCTGTAAGAAAAACGCTGACCGGTTTTATGCCGCTTGTTTTGCCATAGTCAAACATTATCCGCTTGTCGCGCTGAATGATCTTCATTATTTTCTGCTCCTCAGCAATATATTTGATCCGTGCCGCTTTAATGAGATTCTTCGTCTCTGCCGGTACATCTCCGAACCGGTCCGTAAGTTCCTCGATCATATCATTGGCATCTGCCTCTGTTCTGACAGCCGCAATCTTCTTGTACATGCTCAGCTTTGTCAGTTCATCTCCGATATATCTGTCAGGTATGAGGGCGGATGCCCTGATATCGAGCTGGGGCTCTTCTCTCTCGTCAGTGACGACTTCACCTTTAAGCGCCTTTACGGCATCATCGACCAGTTTGCAGTAAAGCTCATATCCCACGCTTACGATATGTCCGCTCTGTTCCGTACCCAGTATATTGCCTGCACCTCGTATTTCGAGATCGCGCATTGCTATCTTGAATCCCGCTCCGAACTCTGTAAAATCTTTTATCGCTCTCAGTCTCTTTTCAGCGACTTCAGACAGCACTTTGTCTTTCTTATGCAGAAGATAAGCGTAGGCAAGGCGATTCGTCCTTCCTACACGGCCGCGTATCTGGTACAGCTGCGAAAGTCCAAACTTATCTGCATCAATAATAATAACCGTGTTTGCGTTCGGTATGTCTATTCCATTCTCTATTATCGTCGTCGCTACAAGGATATCGTACTCACCCGCGACAAACCCCATCATTACATCTTCGAGTTTGCTCTCGTTCATACGGCCGTGTCCCACCGCAATTCTTTTTCCGGGAACAAGACGGTCGATTTTTTCCGCTATTTTATATACGCCGTTCACTCTGTTGTAAACGACAAATACCTGACCTCCCCGGTCCAGCTCACGCTCTATCGCTTCTGCAATAATATAATCGTCCTCTTCCACAACATATGTCTGTACCGGATATCTGTCATCAGGAGGTTCGGCGATCAGACTCATATCACGTATACCCAGAAGCGACATATGCAGAGTCCGCGGTATCGGTGTTGCGGACAGTGTCAGAACATCTACATTTGCGCGCAGTTTCTTTATTGCTTCTTTATGCTGAACTCCGAAACGCTGTTCTTCATCAATAACGAGTAGCCCGAGATCTTTAAATCTGACATCGCCGGAAAGCAGTCTGTGCGTTCCTATAACAACATCCACCGAGCCGTCTTTCAGTCCGGCAATAGTCGCTTCTATCTCCTTGTCCGTCCTGAAACGCGACATCATCTGAACAGTAAAAGGGAATTTCTCGAATCTTTCTTTCAGCGTAGCATAATGCTGACTGGCAAGTATTGTCGTCGGAACAAGAACAGCCGCCTGTTTCCCTTCCGCAGCGCATTTGAACATCGCCCGCGCAGCAACTTCTGTTTTGCCGTATCCGACATCGCCGCACAAAAGTCTGTCCATTACTTTTGTACTCTCCATGTCTCTCTTTATTTCCTCTATGCATCTGAGCTGATCCGGTGTTTCCTCATAGGGAAAATCTTCTTCGAATTCTTTCTGCCATACGGTATCCGGTCCGAAACTGTAACCGGGATTATTCTGCCTCTCGGCGGATATCTGCAGAAGCTCTTCCGCCATATTGGCTATGGACGCTTTAGCCCTGGCCTTTGTTGTGCGCCACTCCTTGCCGTTCAGTTTGCTTATTTTCGGCGCAGTGCCCTCGGAACCGACATACTTCTGTATTATATCCATCTGCTCGACAGGTACATAAAGCATATCGTTTCCGGCATACTTTATCTGCAGGTAGTCTTTATGCTCGCCCTGCACTGTAAGCTGTTTCAATCCGATGAATTTTCCGATTCCATGAGCTTCATGCACCACATAATCGCCCTTGGTAATATCAGAAAAACTCTTGATCGGCTCTCCACCGCGTGATGTTCTGCGGCGTCTCCGTTTATATTTGTAATCCCCGAAAATATCTCCGTCTGTTATGTAACAGATTTTTTTCTCGGGGAATTCCATGCCGGACGAAAGTATTCCCTGGCGCACCCATATTCTCGTCCGGAGATCGGCTCTGTCAAGAAAATCCTCCATATTTCTGACACGTTCGTCTGACGAGCAGACAATGGTGACTTTATATCCATTCTTAACGTACCGTTCAAGGTCACGCTCCAGCAGATCCATCTTTCCATTGTATGAAAGGACCTGTCTGCTGACGATATTTTTCACCTCGTCCAGCTTGTCCGCACCCTTTATCCTGTTCGGCATAGGCGAAAGCAGCCTGACTTCGGAAAGATCGTATATCTTGAGAAAGTCTTTTTTGTCAGGAAAGTTTTTCAGATCGCTGCCCACAAAATGCCCTTTTTCCAGATACACTTCAAAATCCGTTTTTATTTCTCTGTCATGCCCTTCAAGCAGTTCATATACTCTGTTCGGATCATCGACTATTACCGTGCCTCCGGTCATATAATCCCATAACCTATCGGTCTTATCATAGAAATAATCCATGTATATTTCCAGATTTTGTATATTTGTCAGATTCTCGATATCATCGAGCAGCGCCTCTCTTCTTTCATCAAGGCTGCGGTATAAGGTGCGTATTTTTTTTTCTGCTCTCGAAAAAGCTTTCTGGTCTCTAATGATTAACTGAGCGGGAAATATCGAGATCTTATTCAGGTCATTTATTGAACGCTGCGTGTCAGGGTCAAACGTTCTTATCGATTCCACTTCAGTGTCAAAAAGTTCTATACGAAACGGCGATTCGGCATACGGAGTAAACACATCGATTATGTCACCGCGCATCGAGAACTGCCCTTTGGCGTACACCATCGGCAGGCGTTCATACCCCATATCTATAAGTGATGTCATGACAGAACGAAGGTCCAGGTCACTGCCTGCCGCGACTTCAATTCCCGCCCTGTTCCAGACTGACACGGGAGGCAGATGTTTTATTACTGCAGTCGCAGGGGCGACTACGATACAGTCTTCACCCGACGACAGCGCCTTCATTATCTTCAGTCTTTCGAGCATAGTATCACGGTTTTTTGCTTCATATGTGATCAGTTTCTCATCATCCGAAGGCAGAACGTATATCCTTTTATTCACAAAAAACGAAAGATCGGAGGCAGCTCTGGAAGCACGCGTATATGTAGGTGCTGTTATCAGAGTCTGTCCCCCGTTTTCATTGATTATATCAGCGCATACAGGAGCAGTCCTGCTTTCCGCTATTCCCGTAATATCAACAATTCCCATTATACATGTTCATCGCTTTGTCGATGCCGTCGGATATTATCGCTTCAACTGCTTTTGCGGCAGCCGCAACAGCTCTCTCCAAAGGTTCCTTATCTTCTTTGCTGAAGCCGCCGATCACATAATCTACTGCATCAACGCCTTCATGCGCGCCGATGCCTATCCTTATACGCGGAAACTCATCCGTTCCCATGTGCATGATGACCGACTTCATGCCGTTATGTGATCCTGCACTTCCTTTTTTTCTGATTCTTATAGAGCCCGCAGCAATATCCATATCATCATATATGACTATCACGTGGTCCGGCTGTATTTTATAAAACCTGACTATTTCTCCGACGGATTCACCAGACAGATTCATAAATGTCTGCGGTTTCACAAACATAACTTTATGGCCGGAGAGTGATGACTCCCCGACCTTGGCTCTGTGTTTCAGTTTATTGACTTTTACTCCCAGCTCATCCGCCATGTAATCTATGGTAATAAACCCCATATTATGACGCGTCTGGGCATATTTTCTGCCCGGGTTCCCCAGGCCGACTATTAAATACATATACTTCCTTTAGTCGAACAGCTTGCTTATCGAGTCGTTCGTGTGTATCCTCATCATCGCCTCGGCAAAAAGAGGAGCTACAGACAGTACTTTCATATTGTCTATTCTCTTTGACTGAGGGATAGGGATCGTATTCAGGAAAATTATTTCCTTGAACGGAGCAGCCTTGAGTCTCTCTATAGCAGGTCCCGACAGAACTGCATGTGTCGCTCCTGCCGATACGCTCCTTGCTCCGAGTTCCATAAGTGCCTTGCCGGCATTACAGATCGTGCCCGCTGTGTCGATCATATCGTCAACGATGATGCAGTTTTTATCTTTGATATCTCCGATGATATTCATGATCTCGCTCTTGTTTGCCTCAGGTCTCCTCTTATCAATAATTGCTATAGGAGCATTCAGCGGTTCAGCCATGCTTCTCGCTCTTGTCACACTTCCGTGATCCGGCGAGACAACTACCAGGTCTTGAATATTCTGCTCTTTCCAGTATTTCATCAGTATAGGCAGACCGAGCAGGTGATCTACAGGAATATCAAAATATCCCTGGATCTGCGCCGCATGAAGATCCATGGTTACGACCCGGTCGGCGCCTGCCGCCATAAGCAGATCAGCAACCAGCTTCGATGTGATAGGATCTCTGGCCTTTGCTTTTCTGTCCTGACGCGCATATCCGTAGTACGGCATGACCGCGTTGATTCTTCCTGCCGAAGCTCTCTTCATAGCATCTATCATGATCAGCATCTCCATCAGATTCTGATTAACAGGATAGCATGTCGGCTGCACTATAAAGCAGTCCTGTCCTCTCACTGTCTCAAAGATATTTACAGAAATCTCTCCGTCGCTGAACTTTGTGACATTTGCCTTTCCTACAGGTTTCCCCATAATGTTTGCTATTTCCTCTGCGAGCTCAGGAAATGCATTTCCTGTAAAAATTTTGTACCCAGCAAAAACTCCGTTTTTCATGTTTCCCTCCACTATGTTTATTTTGATTTATCCAGCTTACCGGTCCTCTCGACCCAGCCTTCAATAATCTTTGGTTTTGCTCTTTCTATATACAGAGCGCCGTCAGGCACATCTTTGGTGATTGTGCTTCCCGCTCCGACATACGCTTTTTCTCCCACTGTCACAGGAGAAATAAGATTTGAATTGCATCCTATAAATGCATTGTCTTTTACCGTCGATCTGAACTTTTTTGTTCCGTCGTAATTAACAAAAACAACGCCGCATCCCAGATTGACATTTTTGCCGACATCGCTGTCGCCGATATACGTGAGGTGCGACGATTTGGCGCCGTCGCCCATCGTACTGTTTTTAACTTCAACAAAATCGCCGACCTTGCAGCCGCTTCCGACATGACTGTTCGGCCGCATATATGCGAACGGGCCTACATGTGTTTCGCTGCCCACACTGCTTTCAATTATCACAGAACTCCATATATCGGTCCTGTCTCCTATTGTCGAATCGACTATCCGTGTATTTGCTCCTATCAGGCATCCCTGCCCGATCACCACTTGACCTTCAAGGACTACCAGCGGATAAATCACTGTGTCCTTTCCTATGATCACTCCTTCGTCTATATATGCGGTCCTGATGTCTATGAACTTTACGCCCTGCTCCGCATACGCCAGATTGCGTTCAAGTCTGGCTTTTTCTTCTGCTTCAAAATCTGCTGCCTTCATTACTCTTTCTCCTGTGTTTTTTTATCGAGATCCAGAATCATTTCGCCTATTTTATATACGTCTCCGGCGCCGATCGTAAGTATCAGATCTCCCTTCTCCGCATTGTCATATGCGAAACGTGCAATATCCTCGAAGTCCTCGAAGTAATATACTTCTCTCCCCGGATGTTTTTTCTTGAATTCGTTCATAAGCTCCTTCGAACTTATTTTGTATATGTTCTTTTCTCTCGCAGGATATATCTTGGCGAAAACGACTTTATCCGCATCGCCGAACGCGTTCACAAACTCATCAAAAAGCGCGATAGTTCTGGTATACGTATGCGGCTGGAATATGCACCATATATTGTTATGCGGCAAATTCAGCGCAGCTTTCAGCGTTGCCTTTATCTCTGTCGGGTGATGCGCATAGTCGTCTATCACCTTCATGCCGTTCGAAGTTTCTCCGATGATATCGAATCTTCTTTCCGTCCCCGAATAGCTCTCGAGCGTATCGACGATCACCTTTGTATCTATGCCCAGCGTATATGTGCAGGCAATAGAAACCAGCGCATTCAGGATGTTATGCTCTCCCGGAACATCAAGCTGGACCCTGCATATTTCTTTTCCCCTGTGATAGCAGGAAAAAGCAGGATGGCCTGCCCCGTTGAACTCTATATCCTCCGCATAGAAATCACTGTTCTCGCTCAGTCCGTATGTGATAACATTATTTCTGCCCTTGATCACCTTCTTAACGAAAGGATTTGCGTCATACGCAAAAATCATCCCGTCGTCAGGGACCAGATCAGCAAAGTCGTTGAACGACTCGACAATATGTTCTATGTCCTTGAAGTAATCGAGATGATCCGAATCTATGTTGAGTATGATTTCGATCATCGGTCTGAACTGCAGGAAACTGTCCATGTATTCGCAAGCTTCCGTAATGAAGAAATCTCCGTGACCGACACAGACGTTGCCGTGTATTTCATTGAGATTTCCTCCCACAAGTATCGTAGGATCCATATCAGCATGCTTTATAATAAGTGATATCATTGATGTCGTAGTTGTTTTACCGTGAGTCCCGGCAACTGCGATACTGTGCTTATGCTCCGTCATAAGCTGTCCGAGCATCATCGCTCTTGTGATGCACGGAATGCCTTTTTCCCTTGCGGCATTCAGTTCCGGATTGTCTTTGCCTATGGCATTTGAATAAACAACCAGGTCGACACCTTCAATATTGGCTGCATCGTGTCCGATAAATACGTTCACGCCTTCCCCGATAAGGTGCTCGACTTTTTCGTTTTTATTCATGTCAGAGCCGGATACTTTATACCCTTTGGAAATAAGAATATCAGCAACTGCGGATAGTCCTATGCCGCCGATGCCGATACAGTGTATATTTTTTACTTTTGAAAGATCGATCATTTATTGCCTCCATTAGATTATAACGTGATTATTATAGCATATCATCGGGCTTCTTCAAACCGATTTGACAAATTTGAATGTACAGAATATTATCGGTTTATGAAAAGGACTGAACGTGTGGGGGCAATGATAAAGATATTGTCCGACAGCCCCGGTATTTCATTCGGACTGGGATATTTCTGCGAACGTTTCGGCGCAGCCAAATCGACTGTGAGCGAAGATCTTTCTATTGCCAAGAAAACCCTGAAAGAAAACGGTCTGGGCAGGATAATTACTATACCCGGTGCCGGCGGCGGCGTAAAGTATGTACCATATATGACGGCTTCACAGGCCGCAGAAGTGCAGAACGACCTCTGCAAAATGCTGCGCGATCCTGCACGTATAATGGGCGGAGGATTTCTGTACACGTCCGACATAATGTTTTCGCCGGGAATGACAGAAAGAATGGCCTCGATATTCGCCGAAAAATTCAAAGACTCCGGCGCTGATTATGTGGCGACAATAGAAACCAAAGGCATCCCTCTAGCTTTCATGACCGCGCGTCTTCTCAATATCCCCGTTATAGTAGTACGGCGTGAAACAAAGGTTTCGGAAGGTCCTACAGTGTCGATAAATTATTTTTCCGGTTCCTCGGGCCGCATGTCAAAGATGTCGATGGCGAAAAAAGCCGTGGAACCAAAATCAAAAGCTATCATCATAGACGATTTTATGCGCGCAGGCGGATCATTAAAAGGAATTACCGAACTCCTGGCAGAATTTGAAGTCGAAGTCTGCGGTATTGGCGTAGCCATCGCTTCAGCGGAAAATAACGAAACAAAGGTTAATGATTATACACCCCTGGTCTATCTTCGTTCAGTTGATGAATCATCTCAACTGATTGATGCAATTCCGAATAGTCGGATTTTTTAAAAAGTATTCTTGTAAAAACTGTATAAATAAATTATAATTATTTTGAGAGACAGGATTATGATACTTATATGAAATGAAAGGCGGTGTCAGGCTATATGGAAATTACAGATGTAAGGATACGCAAAATCAATGATGAAGGAAAAATGAAGGCAGTAGTATCGATCACTTTTGACGATGAATTCGTTGTTCATGATATAAAGATCATCGATGGTCAAAACGGACTTTTCATTGCAATGCCAAGCAGAAAAATGGGCGAAGGCGACTTTAAAGACATCGCGCATCCTTTGAAGTCTGAAACCCGCAACAAAATAAAAGATGCGATTTTCAAAGAATACAATAAAGTATTGTCAGAAAGAGAAGCCGAAGCTCCTGCTGAAGAAACAGCTCCGGGAACAGAAGAATAGAATTCAAAAAGCACTCAGGATCTCAACCCAGGTGCTTTTTTAATACTCTTAATTAATGCGGTCACCAGTGAACGACAACAGGCCATCCGACTTTGATATGATTGTAAACGAACGCTGCCCCGTCTGACGGCATATTAACACAGCCATGTGATCCGTTCGAGTAATATATCGAACCTCCGAATGAACTCCGCCACGGCGCATCATGCATCCCTATTCCTCCATCGAACGGCATCCAGTATGACACAGGGGAATTGTAAGTCGTGCCGTCGTAATTATAGCCTTTAAGCGTCACGTTAGTCGCCTTGCCCTGCAGATAAAATACGCCTTCAGGGGTACCGTGGTTTTTGGATACATTACCCGTTACAACAGAAGTGGAAAGTATTGTTTTACCGTTTTTGACCATATACAAAGTCTGCGTACTCAGGTTGATTTCGATAAAATTATTCTTAAGCTCGTTTTTACCTTTGAACAGCGGTTCCTGTTTATATTTCGGATCCCGCTCAGTATCTTTGCCGCTCTTTATTATTCTGTACAGCGCTTTCTGCTCTGTGTCCTGATCAAGCAGATAACCATATCCCTGTCCGTAAACCGTTATCTTCTTGCCTGACACGGACTTGAAAGTCCTTGTGGCATACGCCGTATCATACTTGTATGCAAGATGATGAACAAGTTTTTTTATGGCCTTTTTGCTTATTGTCACATCACCGTTATCGTCGGCTTTAACTATTTTTGAAAGCTGGGCAGGAGTGATCGTGACAGAAGTTCCATGCATATTGTATTTTATCTTCTGCGTAAGATACTTGTTGCAGTAATCCTGCTTCTTCTTCAGCGATGATGATGTCGACAGCACAGTCGGCAGCTCGTAATAATCCGACGCCTTGTATGTGACATTCCAGTTGCCCGCCGCTATCCTGTCGAGCATCTTTTTTTCGAATCTGTCATAACTGATATTATCGCCGTATACTTCCTTAACTATATTAAAATCGGTATTCGACATATCAACATATGCATTTTTTGTCTTCGTGGTATATGATCTCTTCAGGAACTTCATCCTGCGGATCTGTTTTTCAAAGTTCTTTGTACCCTTTGCAGTCATCGGAACTGTAAGATCATCGCCTTTTTTAATGGCTCTTTTGATCGAAGGACTCAGGATGCTCTGCTGCATCACTTTTGTAAGGCCGTCTTCTATATCATATGACAGATCAAGATTTTTGATTCTGCCGATGGTCTCACCTTCACCGTTTTTCAGTACAAGTGTTTTTTTGTTCCATACTTTGGATAATTTGGCCGAAGCCTCCTGCACAGTCAGATCTGAACAGCTTACACCATTGATAGTAGTATTCTCCGGATAATGGGCTGCATTATATGCATAAACAGCAGAAAAACGCCAGACACCCAAAATAAGGAATGCTGCCGAGAACACACACGCTAATATTATTAATGATTTCTTCATTAAAAATGACCTTCCCTTCATTATTAATATCATACAACATAACGTTCTTATTTAAAAGGTTTTTTTACCTTGACATGACCGACGTGCAATGTTAATATATTTCTTGCAACGGTTTTCCGACCTTGCAGATGTGGCGGTGTAGCTTAGCTGGCTAGAGCGTCCGGTTCATACCCGGAAGGTCACTGGTTCGACTCCAGTCACCGCTACCACTTATTATTGGGCGCTTAGCTCAGCTGGGAGAGCATCTGCCTTACAAGCAGGGGGTCACAGGTTCGAGCCCTGTAGCGCCCACCAATAATAATTGCGGTCCGGTAGTTCAGTTGGTTAGAATGCCAGCCTGTCACGCTGGAGGTCATCGGTTCGAGCCCGATTCGGATCGCCATTTAATATGGTGGGTATAGTCAAGTGGTTAAGACAACGGGTTGTGGCTCCGTCATGCGTGGGTTCGAGTCCCACTACCCACCCCAATTTAATAACATGAATTACGGCGACATAGCCAAGTGGTAAGGCAAAGGTCTGCAAAACCTCTATCCCCCAGTTCGAATCTGGGTGTCGCCTCCAATGTAGGGGTATAGCCAAGCGGTAAGGCACTGGATTCTGATTCCATCATGCGCAGGTTCGAATCCTGCTACCCTTGCCAAGAACAAAAATAACTGTTCCTTTCGGAACAGTTATTTTTGTGTACGTTTAAGATATATGATTCAACCTACGCTATATCTTCTTTTTTGCTGCCTCGACAGTATGCTTCATCAGCAGACTGGTCGTGACCGTGCCGACGCCTCCCGGTACAGGTGTATAAGCTCCGGAATGCGCTTCAGCATCCTCTGCATTGACATCTCCGCAGAGTTTTCCTGCTTCATCGACATTGATGCCTACATCGATTATGACCTGCTCAGGGTTCATATAATCGGCCGTTACCATTTCCTTCTGTCCGGCCGCCGCTATCAGTATTTCCGCCTCGCGGCAGACCGAAGGCATGTCGATAGTTTTTGTATGACAGGTCGTCACTGTAGCGTTGCCTTTAATGAGCATCATCGCCACAGGCTTGCCGATTATGAGGCTCCTGCCGATGACGACCGCACTTTTCCCTCTGGTCCCGACGCCGTAATGATTAAGGATCTCAATGCATGCTTCTGCAGTGCACGGAGGGAATCCCACTCCGCTGCCGCTGTAGACGCCCGCCTGCGATTCATCTGTTATACCGTCGATATCCTTTTCAGGAGCCAGCGCTTTTCTGACCTTCTCATCATCTATCGTCTTCGGCAGAGGACGCAGGATCAGAACGCCGTGAACGCTGTCATCTCTGTTGATCTTTTCTATCGCCTCAAGTATTTCCTGTTCGGATACATCCTCCGGGAATATATATTGCCTGACTTCCATACCGACCTTTTCGGCACGTTTCAGCGCGCCTCTTTCGTATGAAAGATCATCGGGTCTCTCTCCGACCCTCATGATACCGAGGGTCGGCACCGTCCCTTCAGACTTCAGAACTTCTATTTCAGCGCTCAGTTCTGCGTTGAGGGAATCGACGACATCTTTTCCTTTTAATAATTCTGCCATGCCTAAAGCCTTTCTCTGACGTAAGCAAAGACCTCGTCAGCCATTTTTGTGTATTTGTCAAGCATGTCATTGGCCTTTTTCTCATCGGCCTCTGCTTCTTCTCTGTTTTTCATGGCGGATGTATTGATGAAAACATTGAGACTCGCACCCTGGAGAGCTGCCTTCAGCGCCGCTGCGCTGACTCCCGCGTCAGACAGAGCCAGTCTGCTGCCCTTTTCGGCAAACTCTTTTGCGAGTTCGATCCCTTCACACGCTTTCTCCATTATCTCGAGCGGGACACCGCATGCCGCGGTCAGACATTCCGCCATTACTGCATCCTTCGCAGCCTGCTGTTCCGGCGTGTTCTTCGGCATGCCGTACGCTTTCGACAGCGGCTCGAACACTTCCGCATCCGCCGCCACCAGCGCCAGGAGCTCGTCCTGCAGTTTATCCGCCTTCTTTTTCAGTTCAATGATATCCTCTTCGACATCGGCATATTTTTTCTTGCCGACGGTCAGAGAACCCACCATATTCCCGAGAGCTGTACCTATCGCACCGATCAGAGCGGATGCTCCTCCGCCTCCCGGCACAGGTGCTTTCGATGCAAGGACTTCCACGAATTCCCTGCAGCTGTCATCTGTAAATGCCATCATTTCCTCCTTAGAACAGTCCGCTGATCTTTCCTGTGCTGTCGACATCTATTTTCTCCGCAGCAGGTCTCTTCGGGAGTCCCGGCATCGTCATGATGTCGCCCGTGAGCGCTACTATGAAGCCCGCTCCGGCACTGACCTTGAGGTTCCTGACTGTGAGTGTGAAGCCTTCAGGCGCACCGAGCAGAGTCGGATCATCGGAGAAGCTGTACTGTGTCTTGGCAACGCAGATAGGCAAATTATCAAATCCGAGTTCTTCAAGCTGCTTTTTCTGTTTCATGGCATTGCCTGTAAATGCCACATCTTTTGCATGATATACTTTCTGCGCGAGATCCGTCAGCTTCTTGTCAATAGGATCATTGGCATCATAGCTGAAAGTAAAGTCATTAGGCTCTTCGCAGAGTCTTACGACTTCGTTTGCAAGAGCTACGCCGCCTTCGCCGCCTTTTTCCCATACTTCGCTGAGCGCGACATTGACTCCGAGTTCATTGCACTTCTTCTCGACAAGATCGAGTTCCGCCTTCGTATCTGCAGGGAATGCATTTATGGCCACAACTGTCGGGAGCTTGTAGACTTCCGTCATGTTCTTCACATGCTGCAGCAGATTAGGAAGTCCCTTTTCCAGAGCTTCCAGATTCTCTTCATTGAGTTTGTCTTTGGCGACGCCTCCGTGGTGCTTGAGCGCTCTGACTGTCGCGACCACTACTACTGCATCAGGTTTGAGTCCTGCCATGCGGCACTTGATATCCAGGAATTTCTCCGCGCCGAGATCGGCGCCGAATCCTGCCTCTGTAATGGTGTAGTCGCTCATCTTCATCGAAAGCCTTGTCGCCATTATCGAATTGCAGCCGTGCGCTATATTGGCGAACGGTCCGCCGTGTACGAACGCCGGGCAGTGCTCAAGCGTCTGCACGAGATTCGGCTTCAGTGCGTCCTTCATCAATGCGGTCATTGCGCCTTCGGCATGGAGCTGTCCTGCCGTCACCGGTTTATCATCATATGTATAACCTATAACTATCCTCGCGAATCTTGCTTTGAGATCGTCTATGTCCGAAGCGAGGCAAAGGATTGCCATGATCTCGCTGGCTACGGTAATGTCGTATCCGTCTTCTCTCGGAGTTCCGTTGGCTTTGCCTCCCAGCCCGTCGACTACGAATCTCAGCTGTCTGTCATTCATGTCGACACATCTTCTCCAGGTGATCTTTCTTGTGTCTATTCCCAGTTCATTCCCGTGATTGATGTGATTATCTATCATTGCCGCCAGCAGATTGTTTGCAGTTCCTATTGCATGCATATCTCCCGTGAAGTGGAGATTGATATCTTCCATAGGAACCACCTGCGCATATCCGCCGCCTGCTGCTCCTCCCTTGATCCCGAATACAGGACCGAGCGAAGGCTCTCTTAAAGCCGTAGATACATTTTTGCCTATGAGCTGGAGTCCGTCTGCCAGTCCTACCGTAGTTGTCGTCTTTCCTTCTCCCGCAGGCGTAGGTGTAATAGCCGTTACAAGCACAAGTTTTCCGTCCGGCTTGTCTTCCATATCTTTTAAGATATTATAATCTATCTTGGCTTTGTAATTTCCGTAATACTCTACATACTTCTCATCGATGCCCGCTTTCCCGGCTATGACACTGATTTTCTCCATTGTGTTGGCCTGAGCGATTTCAATATCAGATTTGTACTCCATTTTTTCTCCTTTTCATGTTATTTATTGCAATTTTTCATTAACGACTTTCTCAGTGACTTAACTGCCTGCTCCTGATTTCCAATTTACACATAGCATCTACAAGAATAGTATAAAGATGCGGCTCCACCATACATCGGTCCGAAAGTCACCGAAATAAATATCAGTGCAACCGATGTAAAAGTTAGTTTAAATCATAAATCCCAAAAAGGCTTATCGGGACCTTGAAAGCTTCCATTACTACTGCCACCGCTATGCATAGTCCACACATAACGAAACATTTCGCAGCGCTCACGTTAGAAATGCCAGTTTTATTTTGAATCGTTTTCATGGTTTCCTCCGTATCCACAAAGCAAATACTTGTGAATCGCTGCATGATTATAATCAAGCAGTGATTATTTGTTAATATTATTCAGTATTATTAGCTTCCATATGCCGCAATCAGCTTCAGAAGATCGATATTATCATTCTTCATTTGCTCGAAATCACTTGAGCAATATTTTGCTTTTTCGTCTTTCATTTTGTCAGCATATTGCATATACGCATACCATGATCCGCTAATAGTTTTTGCATGACGTTACTGTTTTCACAGTAACGCAGTCGGCATCTTTTACATCACTTTCTCCTACTATACAAACCAGCATTTGGTAATAGTGGTAATACCACATTGAATATAATACGGCGTTTTAAGGCATTAGTCAATAACAATATAGGAAATATCGGCACTTGTGATACTACCACATACGCGAAATCAAATGTTCTATTATTAATACAAGCGTTGACTGAATATGTTAATGAGAGTATAATGATTTAACAAATGAGGATGAAAGATGGTATGATATGGGGAAAAAAACTTTGGCAAAAGATATCGCTGATCAATTACGCGATATTATCTTAATTCAAAAAAGATATCTTCCAAATGAAAAATTACCTAATGAACGTTTGTTGTCCGAGCAAATGGGTGTCAGCCGTACCTCTATGCGTGCAGCAATAAGTGAATTAGTAGCAAGCGGAGTATTAGTAGTTCGTCGTGGAGTTGGCACATTTATTGCTGACAATCCCGGGATCAGTCCAGATCCTTTTGGTTTTCAATTAGAGTCTGATAAAAAACAGCTCATTAAAGACTGGTACAAATTAAGAATGATTTTAGAATCGGAAGCGATGGAACTGGTTGTAGAGAATGCAACAGACGAAGAAATATCACGCATAGAACAATTAACCATCAAGGAAAACAGTTTAGCACAAATCGATGATGTTTCATTTCTTAAAGTAGACAGAGAGTTTCACATTGCGTTAGCTCTCGCATCGCATAATATGGTCATGGAGAAAATCGTTCCCGCACTTCACGAATGGATGTATAGTGAATTTTTATTAGATGAATACAACGTATTGCCAGACTCTTTGTTTGCCAATGCACAAATGAATCACGAAAAAATAATGATGTTTGTTAAACAGAGAGATGCAAAAGGAGCAAATCTGGCGATGCGCTATCATCTATTATGCGCAATTGAGGATTTAAAAAACACTAAATAATATGAATACTGATCTGCCGAAAAAAAAATCGCGTATCTCTGTCACGCAAAGGATCGTCGATTCTATATGCAAATCCATCCTGGACGGCTCTTTCAAGCCGGGAACTAAAATTCCCACCGAAATCGAACTCTGCCAGTTGTTTGATGCCAGCAGGAACTCTGTGCGCGAAGCGATAAAAATCTTACAGGCTTATGGCTTGCTCGAAATACGTACATCTGAAGGCACGTTCGTTTCTGACGGCCGTCAAGAAATAATGATAAATCCGCTCATATACGGCACTATCCTCGGAAGCGATAACAATGAACATGACATGATAGAATTCCAAATCATGTTTGATAAAGCTATTTCTAAAATGTGCGCTGATAAATGTACAGACGAAGATAAAGAAAAACTGACTGAAGTTTATAACAAATTGCTGGCTGCAATATACCCAAGCGGGCCCATAGATATCGAAGAAGTCATCAGAACTGATTATGATTTTCACTCTACGATCGCGCAGGCTACACACAATTCATATGTAATCATTATTCATGATTCCATATGGGAATTACTGAAGGCCGTTATAAATAATGACATTCGCATTACTATGGATAATAACCGGGAGCATATGCGCATCATGCATGAAAACATTTATGACGGGATCATGAATAACGATCCTCAGCTTGCAAGCGATGCAATTCCAGTCGATTATTTTATCAATCTAAATAAAAAAGAATATTAGTGTATAGGTATGATGGCTCATACCTATTGAAATTTTACAAAAAGCCGCACATCATGAGATAATTATGCCATTGAAAAAGTGCCGAGCATCTCAGCGTCTCTCCGGATATTAGCAGGAAGCCGCGGCTTTCCGTCCATGGAGCATTTACAGATGCGAAACAGCGTTCTGCAAAAATTCATCACCAGACTGTGGCAAACACCTTTTTTCAGGGGGGTGCTCTGCCACACTAAATGCCATGTAAAGGTGAATTTTGTTGCCTTTGTGTGACTGGAGCAGCAAAATATTGCAGTGCAGCCACACTGTCTTCCGGAATGCTGCTCCCGTCATTCCAGCGTACCGATCTTACAGTATATCCGGCAGCTCCCTGATATCATTTATCAGCACGTCATCTTCTACAGCGGCGCCGTTCTCCGTCAGCTCTCCGGGCGCGCCGAAGCCGTAAAGACAGCCGACGAACCGACAGCCCGCAGCACGTGCGCAGGCCATATCGGTTTCACGGTCGCCTATCACTGTATATTCACCGGGATAAGCCTGCATGATATCAAAAATTATATCTTTTTTTGGTGCGAAACCGTATGCTTCACAGTCGTAAAATTCCTTGAACCAGCGGTCCATTCCGAAGCTCTGCCAGTTTGCCAGACGATATGAAGCGCCGCAGTTGCTCAGCACAACCATATCATATACGTTTTTCAATTTTTCAAGGACCTGCTGCGCGCCCGGATACCACACCGCTTTATGCGCTCTGATCCGGCACATCATGATCTCTCCGATCATCACACCGGCGCGCTCCTTGTATTCCGACGGCAGACCGGGCTGAAACGCATCCCACATTTCTTTTACATTCATCCCGATCCAGCCGGCGATCTGCGCGGAAGTGATTTCCTCGCGCCCGATCACGCCGGATCCCGCAAGGCGTTCATACACCTCACGGAACGCCGGCTCGTATATCTTCAGCGTGTCATGTATAGTTCCGTCATAATCGAATATCAGCGTCTGCCCTTTCATTGCGTCCTCACATCATTCTCATCAAGTTGACCATTTCGATGGCCGACAGCGCGCAGTCGTACCCTTTGTTGCCAGCCTTGCTGCCGGCGCGCGCGACCGCTTGCTCGATGTTTTCCGTCGTGATCACGCCGAACAGCACCGGTATCCCGGTCTCTATTCCGACATGTGCGATCCCCTTGGCCGCCTCATTGCACACGAGCTCGTAATGCGAAGTATCGCCGCGGATCACCGCGCCCACGCATATTACTGCATCGTACCTCCCCGATTTCGCCATCTTCTGCGCCAGGAGCGGCAGTTCGAAAGCGCCCGGCACCCAGGCCGCAGTAATATTCTTTTCTTCTACGCCGTGTCTTACGAGGCCGTCAACAGCCCCGCCGAGAAGCTTGTTCACTATGATCTCGTTGAAGCGGGACGCGATGATCCCCACTTTCATTCCTTCTGCTGCTACGACTTTCCCTTCCAGTAAATTGATCTGTTTCATTTTCCTGTCCTTTCCATATTCGCTTCTTCAGCCTACATAACATTGATGCTGTTGAAGATGTGCCCCATTTTGTCTTTTTTCGTTTTAAGGTACTGCTCGTCATATTTCTGCGGTTCGATCTCGATCGGCACGCGCTCTTTTATTTCCAGTCCGAACTCGCTGAGTCCGTATATCTTGTCCGGATTATTGGTGAGCAGCCTCAGCGATTTCGCTCCGAGGTCGGACAATATCTGCGCGCCCGCCCAGTATTCCCGCAGGTCCGCTTTGAAGCCCAGCCTGATGTTCGCTTCTACCGTATCGAGTCCCTCTTCCTGCAGGGCATAAGCCTTCAGTTTGTTTATCAGGCCTATTCCGCGGCCCTCCTGGCGCATGTAAAGAATGATGCCGCGCCCTTCCGCCTCGACCCGGCGCATGGCAGTCTGCAGCTGCAGCCCGCAGTCGCACCGCAGCGAACCGAAGGTATCTCCCGTCAGGCATTCCGAATGCACCCTGCACAGCACATCTTCGCCGTCGCCGATATCTCCCTTCACCAGGGCCACGTGATGCTCGCCCGTAATGTCATTGACATATCCGTATATCCGGAAATTACCGTATTTGGTCGGCAGTTCCGCGGCCGCTTCTTGGATCATATGTTTCTCATGTATCCGCAGATAGTCCTGCAGGTCCTTGATGGTAATGAATGTCAGGCCGTGTTCTTTCGCCAGCTCCCACAGCTGAGGCGTGCGCATCATCGTTCCGTCCTCTTTCATTATCTCGCAGCAGACGCCGCACTCCTTCATGCCCGCCAGCCGCATCAGATCGACCGTCGCTTCCGTGTGTCCGCCCCGGGCGAGCACGCCGTGTTTCCTGGCGACAAGCGGGAACACATGTCCCGGTCTGCGGAAATCATCCGGCGCCGCATTTTCGTCCACACACTTTCTGATGGTATAGGCCCGCTCTTCCGCGGAAATTCCCGTCGTCGTATCAGCATGATCGACAGATACCGTGAACGCCGTACTGTGATTATCCGTATTTTCCGCGACCATCTGATGCAGGTTCAGGCCGGCTGCTATCCCGGCGCTCATCGGTGTGCAGATCAGTCCTTTGGCATATGTGGCCATGAAATTGATGTTCTCCCGCGTCGCGAATTCCGCGGCGCAGATCATGTCTCCTTCGTTCTCTCTGTCAGGATGGTCGGTCACCAGAACGATCCTGCCCGCTCTAAGATCCTCCAGAGCCTCTTCAATAGTGTTATATTTATATTTCCTGTCCATTTCATTTTCCTCCGTTTTTCACTCATTGTGCAGATATGTTCCCGGCTCCGGCCGTCAGAATCCGTACTCATTCAACATGTCCATCGTTATTCCCGGCTCCGTTTTTTTCACGTGATCCCGGCAGCTTTTTCCCGCAGACTCCGATCCTGTTTTCTCCGCCGGCCTCTGACCCGGGCTGTTTACGCGCTCCGGTCCCGAACTCGCCGCAGCCACCGCCGTTCCCAGCAGTCTCTCGACATATTTGCCGACGATGTCGTTCTCCAGATTCACGAGATCCCCGGGCAGTTTATGCAGCAATGTCGTTTCTGCACCCGTATGCGGTATCACGGAAACGCGGAACTCCCTGTCTGATACATCAGCAACGGTGAGGCTTATGCCGTCAATGCATATCGAACCTTTTTCTACGATCAGCCTCAGGATCTCCTGCGCCGCACAGACCGTTATCCAGACGGCATTTCCTTCTTTTTTCAATGATTCTATCCGGCCGGTCCCGTCGATATGACCCGAAACGATATGGCCGCCGAACCGCCCGTCCGCACTCAGGGCGCGCTCCAGATTAACATACGTCCCCGCCGTGCACGTTCCCAGACTGCTCCGCCTGACCGTCTCCGCCATAACATCCGCTGTAAATCCGTCCCGGCCGACCGAAGTCACCGTAAGGCAGATGCCGTTGACCGCGATGCTGTCTCCGGTCTTCGTGCCCTCCAGGACCCTGTCCGCTTTGATCGCCACGGTCCCGGAAACGCCGGACATCTTCAGAGATCTGACGATCCCCTTCTCTTCCACTATTCCTGTGAACAATTTTCCTTCCTCCTCACCTGCATACTGATCAGCAGGTCACCGTCAAACATTTCTGTCCCGTCGATCCGCAGACACACCGCATCTTGCGGCCGTGCGACTCCCTCGCCTTCGACCGGCGATCTGCTGCCGGCGCCGCCGAATATTTTCGGAGCGACAAAAGCTTTGATCTCCTGCACGATACCGGCCTCCAGCGCCGCGGCATTCAGTGTCCCGCCGCCTTCTATCAGGACACTGTCTATTCCTCTTCCGCCGAGGATCTTCATCAGCTCCCGCAGATCGACTTTGCCGTCCTTTCCCGGCACTTTTATCAGTTCCGCCCCGCAGTCTGCCAGCTGTCGCATCTTTCCGGCAGTAATATCCGCGTTCCCGTCCGCAGCATGGGCAATGATCGTCCGGTATGTTCCGGCCGTGCGGCAGATTTTCGACGCAAGCGGTATCCTCAGTCTGCTGTCGCAGATGATCCGTACCGGATTTCTCAGTCCTTCGATCCTGACGTTCAGCAGCGGGTCGTCCGCCAGCACCGTACCTATACCGGCCATGATCCCCGTGTATCTCCCTCTCATCCGCTGGACCTCCTGCCTCGCCGCATCGCCGGTGATCCACTTCGAGGCGCCGGTCTTCGTCGCGATCCTGCCGTCCGCCGTCATGGCATATTTCATTACTGCATACGGAGTCCCCTCCGTGATGTAATGAAAGAACACTCCGTTCAGCCGGTCACATTCCTCTTTCATGAAGTCCTCTTCCACCGCGACGCCGGCCTCCCGCAGGATCTTCGCGCCCCGGCCTGAAACCAGCGGGTTGGGATCACGCGAACCGATCACGACTCTGGCGATCCCGTTTGCCAGAATGGCCTCCGTGCACGGCGGTGTCTTGCCGTAATGCGCACACGGTTCGAGGGTCACGTACATGTCGGCTCCGTCAGCCGGTTCGGTCAGCGAAGCGATCGCCTTCCGTTCCGCATGCAGTCCGCCGTATTCCGCATGATATCCTTTTCCTATTATCCTGCCGTTTTTGACGATCACGGCCCCGACTATCGGGTTCGGATTCGTCCTTCCTTCTCCTTTTCGGGCCAGAGCAATAGCTCTGCTCATATAATCGCGGTCTGTCATTTTCCTGCCTTCTTTCCCATAAAAAATCCCCGCAGCATATATCTGCAGGGAGAGTTTTCCATATCCAATCACATCCTCATGATGCAAAAACTCTGAAATGGCAAAATACCACTTCAGAGCATACGTACTAATATACGCGCGATCTTATTCCAAAAATCGCATCACGAAAAAATATAATATCTTCTTCCATCCAGACTATACTGTCGGCCCCGGGATCTCACCGGATCATGCCTTGCGGCTCGTGGGCTTTACCACCGGTAGGGAATCGCACCCTGCCCTGAAGATCCTATTCAATTTACAACCAAGTAAAACATATCACGCAGAGAATGTCAAGGGCGCTTTATCGGCCATACCCCGCGCATCCCCGCGCAGAAAGTATTACGGCGTGCTGTTCACAGCCAGACAGTCGTAACGGATCATCTTGCCGCTGATGGAGTAGCTCGGTCTTATCCCGCCCAGAAAATCGCCTTTTACAGGCCTTTTGATGATCACTTTCCGCGGGCCCGCCGCCATGGCCGCCCTGACAAGATCCGCCTCGTCCGTACACGGCTGCTCGAGCTGCTGAAGTAGCTGAAGTTTTTTCTTGACCAGTGCGCTTTTATGTCTCGCGGGAAACATCGGGTCGAGAAGTATTACATCAGGATGGTACGGCAGTAATGGCATTTCTGCCCGGCTGTCGCCTTCCACAAGTTCCATACGTCCCGCAATATCCGCCAGTTCCGGCGTTTTCGCCGCTCTGCGCAGCGCATCCCCGAGCAGTGCCGCGATCACCGGATTGTATTCAAAGAGCCGCACTGAAAAACCTGCCGCCGCCAGCAGAAACGAATCTTCGCCGAGCCCCGCCGTCGCATCGACCGCCGTCAGCGCGCCTTCCGCATCTTTTATTCTGGCCGCCCTGACCACAAGCTCCCGCTGCAGACTTCCCTGCTTCGTGCGCCTCAGCATCTTCGAGAAATCCCCGCGCAGCTGCTGCCCTCCGGCTTCCAGCGCCAGGCCGTTTTCATCCATGCGCAGAACAAGAGCTTCACACGTCACATCTCCCCCGCGGCGCACAGTATTCCCGCGCGGCGCATCGTCTTCATTCGTCACATCAGCCTCACTGCGTACAGCACCTCCGCGCGGCACAGGACCGGCATCCGCCAGATCACCTTCACGGACGACTTTTGTACCCAAACGATCAGCCAGCCGTTCGGCCGCATCCATGTCGACGCCTTCCGCCGCAACAATTACCAGATCACCTTTTGTCTCCGTTTTTGCCTCTGTCATCGGATCACGGCCCCCTTTGCTCAAGCGATGTTCAGAAAATGTTTGTATCATTTTATCACACTTGCGGGCGGCAATCCATCATGAGCAAAATCACGGGGCCGCATCTGCTTAGAGAACCTTGCCCCGAGCCAGCCGCCCGTTAATCCACTGTTTATAAGTGATTTTCGAAATACGGTACCAAACAAAGATTTTTTCTCATTTTGGTACCTCAAGATGTGGGCTGCAGCGGTTAGTCGCAGCTAACAGCAGACTTTTTCAGGGATATATGCACATTGAGCGGATGTTCAATCGCTGCGACCCATTGGATCGGGTACCAAGAAATCTTTTTTCCTGCGATTGGTACCTTATTTGAAAATGCCATAATTCCCAAGCGTAACAAAAGGCCCGGGTGTCATTCCCCCGGACCTTTTGGCATGATCAGTATGTGATCTAATCAGTATGTGATCGTAAATATGATCCCGTCATCTTTGTTTTTAACCGATATCTGCCAGTGATGGCGCACGATTATTTCTTTGGCCAGCGCCATGCCGATCCCGGTCTGTCCTTTCTCGCCGATATAGAATCTGTCAAAAATGTGCTCCAGATTTTCCCTGGACAGATTGCCGCCGTCATTCCAGACCGACAGCGATTTATCGTCATTCCGGATCACGATACGGTGCATTGCGTACTTCACGGCATTGGAGATAATATTGGAAACGGCTGTTTCCGCCTGGGCAGGATCTGCCAGCACCTTATCATCCTCAAGATGTGTTTCTATGACCAGTCCGCGTTTTATCACGACAGTCTCCAGGGCCACGAGACAGTCGTTGACGATCTCGCTGATCGATATGCTTTCCGGATTCATTTCAGTCTCTCCGCTTTCCAGTCTTGAAAGCGACAGTATCTCTTCCACAAGCGCCGACATTTTATCGGATTCCGACATAATAACAGAGGCCGCATGTTTCTGGTCCGGTACTACCTCCTGATATATACCTTCCGCATAGCCCTGGATCGACATCAGCGGCGTTTTAAGTTCATGAGAAACATTTTCAAAGAATTTTTTCTGCTGATCCTGTGTTTCCTTTATTCTGACGCCAAGCTTTATCGCCAAAAATGCCGTCACCAGTCCGCAAAGCAGCACAATGATCAGAACAAATCTGTTTATTTCTGCCAGAAGACCGGTCTCTGATGTTGTATTATAGATAATTAGACAATATCCTTTTTTATCGCCTATCCCCGTATTGTTTTTGACCTGCATAATATAATAGGTGTTGCCGTTCGTCAGAGACACCTCGACGATTGCATCATTCTTCGGCTTGTTCGTCTTTACCCATTTCAGCAGTCTGGAATAGCCCGCTGCATAGTAATCCGAGACTTTATAATTTCTGTCAACGATAATAAAATCCGCGACCTGCTGCGGTTCATCATCCGCATCCCAGTCTTCCCAGGTATCGATGGTACGCAATTGTTTTGCCACATAGTTTATTGCCGCGGTGCTCTTTTTCCTGATATTATTCGTTGTGGAAACATTATAAATCAGCAAAACAGCTGCCAAAGTAATGACAAACATTCCGCACACAAGAACAACTAATTTTTTCGTAGTATTATTCATCCGACTGCACCAGGCGATATCCGTAACCCCATATTGCCTTTATCGCGACCTTGCTGTCCGAGGCCTGGAGCTTTTTCCGTATACGCCTTATTGTCTCATCTGTAACTCTTGTCTCGACATCTTTGCTGATCCCCCAGATCGCATCGAGCAGCTCATTTCTCGGGACCGCGCGGTCCTGATTCTGCATCATGTACCGCAGAAGCGCGATTTCCGTCATCGTCAGTCCGAGACTTTTACCAGCACAGGTAACGTCATGCGCATTCCCGGAATATTTCAGATCACCGAAAGCGATTTCTTCATTTTCTGCAGTATGTTCCATTTCCATCCGGCGAAACAACGCTTTTATCCTGATGATCAGGATAGAAGGTCTGAACGGTTTGATGATATAATCATCCCCGCCCAGGGTAAGCCCCATTAAATGGTCGACTTCGCTTTCTTTCGCTGTCAGTATTATGATCGGGACCTTTGATATCATCCTTATTTTTCTGCAAATTTCCAGGCCGTCAGTTCCGGGCATCATAATATCAAGCACAGCCATATCACACGGCTCACGTTTAAATCTGGCAAACAGAGAATCACCGTCAGCAAATACTTTAACGCGAAATCCTGCTTCCTGAAGATAAGTTTTTATCAGATCCCGGATATTCTCATCATCATCTGCCGCATATATCATTTCATTCATTATATATTCCCTTCAGACCGCTCAGGCCAGACCCTGCTCCGCGAGCCTTTTTTTGACCTGTTCGATCACTTTGTTCGGTGTTTCCATTTCTTCTTTCGTATACTCCGATGGTGACATTATAGCACCAAATTCTTCTTCGACCCAAACTAACAATTCCGTCCAGTCCAGCGAATCCATCAGATCAGCCTCGACCATATTGATATCGCGGTCTTCCCTGACGATATTATCGCCGCACAGATCCGCCAGCATATCCAGTATTTTTTCTTCCATTTCAATCAACCTCCTGAATTATTTTCTGCAGCGCCTTCCTGTCGATTTTTCCGTTTCCGGTCATCGGGAAAGCATCCGTAAATTTTATTATCTTCGGCACCATATAAACCGGCAGCCTGTTCCGCAGCCCTTTCCTTATCTCCTGGCGGTCTTCAAACACATCCCCATATTTGCCGCTGATGATAAACGCCGCAATATTCCTGATCCTGTCTTCCCGGCAGTCCGGAACGACCGCCGCCTCCAGGACCCCGTCGAGCGCCATGAGATTAGACTCGATATCGCTCAGCTCGATGCGGTATCCGTGATACTTGATCTGCATATCGATGCGTCCCTCATAATACAGCATATCACCGTCGAAATAACCCGCGTCGCCCGTGTGATACGACCTCATGCCTCCGTCAGCTGTGAAAAAAGCCGCCTTAGTTTTCTGCGGATCGTTCAGATATCCGGGGCTCAGGCTGTCTCCGGATATAATGATCTCGTTATTGCATATCGCGATCTCTGTCCCCGGTTTGACGGTCCCTATCGGCAGCGGCCGCGGGTCTTTCAGCATTTCTGCAGTAATGACGGTGCCCGTAACGGCGCAGGTCGATTCTGTCGGTCCGTAGGTGTTCACGACTGCCGCGCGCGGGAAGCGTTCCCGCAGCCTGGCAGCCGTGTCCTTGTTCAGTGTTTCCCCGCAGAAATAAAACACCTTCATGTCCGGCATCAGCGCATCGCTGAATTCATGATCCGCCAGGCAGAGATTGGCGAACGAAGGGGTTGACACCCAGAAATCCGGGCAGCCCTGCTTTATATATTGCAGCAAGGCCTCGTGATCGCTCTGCAGACTCTTCCCGATGCACCATAACCGGCAGCAGTTTGTGAGACTCGTATAAAGGTCCATTACAGAGAGATCGAACGAAAACGGCGCCTGATTGATATATGTGCCGTATCTTTTTTCTGCACGCGGACCTCCGAGATCGGATGACCATTCGGCAAACGCCGATAAATTACTGTTTGTTATCTGCACGCCTTTCGGTTTGCCGGTGCTTCCGGAAGTAAAAATGATATAGAACACTTCGCCGCCTCCGAGCCACTCGCTCTCAGGGACCGTATCCCCTGCCGCACATATTTTTTCCGTCGTTTTTTTATCAATGATATGCGCATTCTCAGGCCATATTTTTTCGTCATATTCATCAGCAGTAATGATGACAACGGCTTCTCCGACGGTATTTACTATGTCCGCTATTCTTTCACCCGACATTGAAGTATCCACCGGGCAGTATGCTCTGCCTGATTTCGCGCAGGCCAGAAAGGCCGTGATCATCAGAGGAGCTTTATGCCCGTACACTATCACCGGAAAATGGTTTTTTATGTTCCCCGACATGTATGCCGCCAGACTGTCTGAACTGTCCCACAGCTCTTTGTATGTGATGTCCCCCTCCTGAGAGTGAACGGCCGTCTGAAGCGGCGCATCGCATACGGACTCTTTAATTCTATCCAAAATCATGACGCTCTCCTTTCTGATCCGCTGTCAAAATTGCGCATATGTGAATGCCGGAGCATTGAACATCGATGCAAACATCAGATACACGTAAATACTTATAAACAGAAATGTGAATATCAAGGTGTATTTCACATAAACTTTATCGATTATTGTTCTGCGACCGCTTCTCTTTGTAGAACTTGTAGATCGTTTCATCGGTTTTCACCCATCCTTTCCCGCTCAGATGCACTGCATCCTGCATAAAATACGGTGTAAAGCTCAGATTTAATTCGTCTGTTATCTCAGCATTATCTGCTTTGGCCAGCTTATGTATTTTCGTCTCGAATTTTGATACTTCTTTATCCGAGATGCCGAAGTGGCTGTAAAAGAAACCGTTGATAGGAAGCACTATCACTTTGGCTTTTATGCCTGACGCTTTACATATTTTGAGGAAAACGTCGAGATCGCCGAACTCGTTTTTCGATGTCAGTTTCATATGCGGTATGTGCCTGATGGCTTTCTTCATTTTTGGTTTGAAGCTCTTCAGGAAAGTTTTTTTGTTCATGAAAAAGATATCTCTGCCTGATTTCTTTTTTGCGCCGGCTGATGCCGATTTATATAATTTTTTCCAGTCCGGCGTTTTTCCGCTGACGACTTTGGTATTGCCTGCAGCTATGCCGTCCATTTTCATTGCGGTCACGAAATCTGTCCGGTCCCTGTTGGCAATGAATTGCATGCGGATCCGGCATAAAACGCGTTCTGCAGCTGTACTGTTCTTCCAGAGATATACTTTGTTATACAAATTCACGAACTTCCGCTGACTGTCGCTGGTCGACAGCAGTCTGACAGTCCGCTTTGCCATCTGCGATCTGAGCGCATACGGGATATTTTCATTTTTCAGCATGGCCACATATTCACTGTCGGAAAATCTCAGGGCGAATCCCTGCGGTTTGGCACCATGCCCGGTGAACCAGGTCGGAGAAACCAGTATCACTGCTTTGCGCAGTTTCATATGCGGTTCGATCGATGCCAGTGTAATGGCCTGGACCATCGACTGAGAAAACCTCGTCCCCAGCAGCATCGGCGTCAGTTGCTGATTTCTGAAAACGACCCGCGGATGATATTTCGATTTCTTCGGGTGATTGAATTCAGACGAACCGAATATCGGCATCGTATTTTTATCGAGATTGGCGGTAATGCCCGCCAGGGACGTATATTTATACGGATTCACCCAGGTGCCGATGTCGGCTGATTTCAGAGAATCATTCGATACGGCAAACTGGAAGCATCCGATGATCAGTATGGAAATTATCAAAGCAGTTATGCACGCCATAAATTTTTTCATTCATTCCTCCCCCTGATCACGAGCCGGATACGCCGGTGATCCAGTGATACACATACTTGAGAAGCACGCTGTGCCCCGGGGCCGCTCCCGTTCCCGCCGCGGCTGAGCCGGCGATGCCGAGCAGCGCGGTAAATCTGCCTGAGAATATGAACAGTCCGAACATCACGAGATTGAAAGTGATAAATGTCGAAACGATAATGAACGACCGGTCCTTCTTATGCCGGCGGTAGAATTTTGATTTTTTCTGGTATATCTCCGTCAGCGACAGCAGCAGCCCGTGATAGACACCGTACAATATGTAGTAGAAGTCGAAGCCGTGCCACAGCCCCATTACTGTCATATTGATCATGAAACCGCACGTCGACATTGCGAGTCTGTTATTGAACGTCTTGTTCTTCATCCAGCTCATCATCAGTCTGGAGAACAGATAATCTCTGAACCAGTGGGAAAGCGTGATATGCCATCTGTCCCAGAAATCTTTTATGTCTTTGCTCTTGAACGGCGCGTTGAAGTTCTCCGGCATTTCCACTCCGAAAATATACGCCGCGCCGATTGCCATCCTGCTGTATCCCGCAAAATCGAAAAAGAGATACATTCCGTATGAATACATATAGATCAGATCCGCCGCCAGTCCCGCCTTCAGGCCGAAAAAAGACATGATCTGATAGACGCCGGCCCCAAGGACAAATTTATACAGTACTCCTGTCAGTATCTTGTACACTCCGGTCGCGGCCATTTCCATATAGTCGCCGCGCGGCCTGATGCGTTCAAGATCCTTTGAGTATCTTCTGCTGCGGTCGATGGGGCCGGACAATATCGAAGGGAAGAACAGCAGAAAGCTGAAATATTCGAACGCGCTGATCTCTATGATCACTTTATCGTATATTTCTATCATGATCTGAACGACCTTGAATGTCATATACGAAATGCCGATAAACGCGAATACACTGACTTTAAACTGTCCGCATACTTTATAGATCATCAGCGGCGCTATGCACAGCAGCAGGAACAGCCAGAACAATTTTGAATTCCGTCCCTTTTCGCGGATGATATAAAGCCACAGTTTCAGCACGGCAAATTCGGCAGCGCAGAATACACACAAATATATCAGAGAGGGCAGATTTGATTTCGTCACCAGCCAGAGAAAAACAACACTCACGGCAAACGAATAATATTTGAGCGGTTTCTCGAGAATGCCCAGTATTACTGCCGGTATCGCCAGTATCGTGAACAAAATAAAGAACCATGAATCGGCAAATAAAGTCATTTGTTTTTTCCCTCCATTACTCTGCACTTCCAGTATATTTTATAAAATGCATCCGGCCGATTCATCATAAAACACATCTAAATTTGTAATAAAAGTGTAACAAAATTCTCAAAAGCCGAATCCGGCTTTCCTTTATGTTATTATCAATAATAAAACGCATTAAGAAAGGTTATTTATGATATCTGCAAGAAAAACGATCTCCATAATGGCAGTAATCGCCCTGACATTTACAGCCATTGCTTTTTCATATTCGGGCAGTTACGGCGTAAGCGCCATTACGCTGCCGGTGAGCAGCCGCTGCGCTGAGCTCTATGACATGACTGCGGGCAAAGTTATTTATTCAAAAAACATCGATCAGACTGCACGTCCTGCCTCGCTGGCCAAGATACTTGTCGCTATTACTGTACTTGATAACGTAAAATCTCTGAACAAATACACGACCACCGTATCTGACGACTACGACTACATCGAAAATGTCGACGAAACGTCGTCCAACATCTTCCGGATCGGCGAGAAGGCCAAAATCCGCGACTATTTGTATGCTTCATTATTTGTCTCCGCCGCTGACGCCAGCATGACGCTGGCCAGGTATCTGGGGAACGGCAGTGTCAGCAAAGGCATGAATACTATCAACAAGGAAGCGGCCTCTCTGGGTATGAAGCACACCCATCTGGACAACCCGATAGGAACGGACAGCGCCGGCACGTATTCCACCTGCTCCGATATGACCATCCTCATGCGCTATGCCCTCAGGAACATGACTTTCAAATCGATATTCTGCGGCCGCTCCTATACTATTGCCGCGGACAACAAAAATATCCGGAGGACAATCCTGCATTCAGTTTTCATACACGCGTCCGCCAATACTCTGATCGGCGGCGGCAAGCTGGGATACACACCCAAAGCGAAAAAATGCCTCGCTTCATACGCCAGGATCGGCGGTCATGAATACATATGCGTGACCTTCCGCGCCGTGCCTACCACGAACAATTCTTATCCGAACATCAGCGACGCCGAGAAATTATTCGGCGGCGTGCAAAGCAGCGCGGCTCCAGGCAGCTCGAACTAATAAGACGCGGCGCAGAGACTGTGAACTGTACCCCTTGTCCAGGACAATTTGATTTTGGTAGTCCCATCTTTTTTGACAGATGTTTTTTGCTGCTCCCCATTATCAGACAGCCTTTTTATCATGCCGCTGATAAATGACATCCTGTTTTCTTTACTTCCAAGTCATTCCCCGTCTGTAGTCATTCCAGAAAAGTTGCTTGAACTCCAATGTGAAAACCAAAGTGTGTTCAGTTACATGCATAGTATACTGGTTGTCTAAAATACAGGTTCTCCAAATTCATACCTGCCCATAACTATGGGTATAGTATAAATTTCCAGGTCAAATTCAAAATAAGGTACCAAATCAGGGAAAAATCCGCAAACGGTACCTTATCCAATGGGCTGCAGCGATTGAGCTATTGCTCATACAATGAAATGACGATAATTCGGAAGAGTTAGGCGGTACTAACCGCGGTGAACCCATTGCTTAAGGTACCAAATCCGCAAAAAAATCCAAATTGGTACCTTTTTTGGGAATTCACATTTTTTATTGCTTTTACTGTCTGATTGAAGATGCAAACCGTACCCATATTTGTGGGCAGATGTGAATCTGTCTTGTTCTATGCGACCGAAACCGTATCGGAAATCGCGGCAAATGCCGTCACGTGGACCGTACCCGCTGTCGTCACTTGAATCTTGACCGCTGCTAAGAAATATCTTTTATTTCCCGACAATGCCGCGCAGTGTCCTGTACAGTACTTCCGGTTCGATCGGTTTGGCGATGTGCCCGTTCATGCCCGCATCCAGGCATTTGCGGATATCGTCCGCAAACGCGTCTGCCGTCATGGCAAAGATCGGCACTGTTTTCGCATCAGACCGGTTCAGGCCGCGGATCTGCCTGGCAGCCTCGTAGCCGTCCATTATCGGCATATGGATGTCCATCAGAATGCAGTCGAAATATCCTATGCCGGATCCGTTGAAGGCTTTGACGCCGGCTTCCCCGTCTTCGGCAATAGTCACGAGAGCATATTGCTCCTCCAGAATAGCTTTGGCGATTTCCTGATTGAGCGGATGATCTTCACACAAAAGGATATGCCGTCCCGTCAGGCTGGCTTCACTGCCGCTCTCCGAGGCGGATTTTTCGCCATTCTCAGCAGCGGTTATGCAGTCGAAAATAAAGTCGATGCTGAAAGTCGTGCCCTGTCCCGGCTTGCTGGATACGGCAATGTTGCCGTCCATGGCATCTATCAGACGCCTGGTGATCGCCAGTCCCAGACCGGTGCCGCGCATCTCTGCTGAATATACACGGTTCTCCTGCGTGAACGGATCGAACAGCACCTTCTGGAAATCTTCACTCATGCCGATACCGTTGTCAATGATATCAATATGCATGCTCATGCGCCCGTCGTCCAGCTTCTTTTCCTGCACCCTGTAGCGGATGAAGCCGCCTTCCGGCGTGTACTTGACAGCATTGGACAGAAGATTGAATACGATCTGGTTGACCCGCAGTTTGTCTATAAGCGGGACTACATCCGTCAGCATTTCTTCCGGCTCAAAGGAAAATGTCTGTCTTCGTTCCTCGCACAGCGGAGCAATGATGGCATTGACATAGTTGGCGAATTCGTCCACAGGATACGGTTCCGGATGCAGTTCAATTTTTCCGCTCTCCGCCTTCGACATATCGAGTATGTCATTGATCAGCGACAGCAGGAATTTGGAAGAAGTATCTATCTTGACCAGATTTTCTTTCGCTTTCTGCGGCAGTTCAAGCTTCTGCGTCAGATGCGTCATCCCTATGATACCATTCAGAGGTGTGCGGATATCATGACTCATGCGCGACAAAAAAGCGGATTTTGCTTCATTTGCAGTATTGGCCTGAATGCGCAGCAGCTTTTCCTTTTCCAGCTGGCATTCCAGCAGTCTCTGCAACTCGACCTCATGTTCTACAACGCGGTACGTAGCGTAGAACACACGGCAGTCCGGCCTGACCTCGCTCAGTATCGCGTTCTGATTTATCCACACGGCGCTGCCGTCCTTTTTCAGGATACGATAATTGCCCGCATTGAAATTACTGCGTTCAAATCCGTCATGGAACGCCTGGCGGACCCTGTCGATATCATCCGGATGGACGGCGATGAAAGCATCTTTCATATAGGCGGCAACCATCGGATCATTCATCATCTGCTGTCTGGCATCCGCACTGTCCGGCGGGGTAAGGCCGATGATGCGGAACATCTGCAGGTTGACGAACTCACCTTCAAGATGGTCGGCATCCGGCATGCGGAACACGCAGATGCCCGTTGCGACCGAATCAATGATATTTTCTATCCGCCTCGTTTCCGCTCTGGCCCTGGCAGTCTCCTCCTGCTGCTGCATATAGGCCGCCGTCACATCGCTCTGTATGATAAGGATCGTGTCTTTCCGCTCGTCAAGGTAGTAATGCTGTATCTTTCTGCACATATATTCGTCGGGATGTCCGGTGTAATGACCGCGCACACTTATCTCGCAGTTGCCCTTCTGATCCAGTTCCGCTTCCACCGCGCTGACCTTGCTCGCTTCCAGATAGCTTTCTCTGTCCCCGGCATCGATCCAGGTATCGGCTGCGAACCGGCGTGTGCTGTCGAAATCGTACAGTGCACCCGGTCTGCCGAAGACCTCATGATACTTTTTCAACAGCTTCGGATTCAGGCTGTAGAATTCGATCCTGCTGACATCCGGATACAGCAATGCCACATAATCATATTCTCTGTTGGTGACGATATCAAATATCTCGGATTGCCGTTTTTCAGTTGTTATATCCTGAGAATAGAAAATCCCCACGATGTCTTCTGTCTCGGGATCCTTCAACATATTGACAAAAGTACGCACCCACATGACGGCTCCGCTTTCGCTCGTCCTCTGGTAATCCAGATGCATGCTCTTGTTCCCCGCAGCGAAAGTCCGCAGCAGTGCCTCGCGGCTGAAGAATTTTTTCGCTGTTTCCCGCTGCTCCGCCGTCGGAATGATCGACAAGAGATTTTCAAACAGCTTGTCGGCAGTGTCGGCGTGAAGAACATTCAGGATGTATTCCGAAGTGCCGTGCTCCTCGCTGCATATGTTCTGCGACAAATTGAGTTTGTACGAACAAAGCGCGTTAGGATTTGCTGACAGCAGCCCCTGTATCGTTTTGTTGAACTCTCTCTCGGCAAGCTTCTGGGCAGTAATATCCTCGGCCACCGCGTATGCTTTCAGCGGTGCACCGTCGTTATCGAATATCGTGGTAAAAGTGTAATGAAGATACGCCGCATACCCGTCGACTTCGCGCATCAGGAATGACCCCTCAACGATTTTTTCACCGCTGTCTACTCGCGCAAAGAACTCTCTGACGCGCTGAATATCTTCTTTCTGAAACTGCGACAGCAGAGAATCCGGCACGTTGCGGATAACAGCCGCAGGCACACCAAAAAGCTTCTGCGCATGTTCAGGCAGGATTATCACGTGTTCACGTATATCGTATTCGTAAACGCGCAGATTTGCGCCTTCGGTGGCTGCGCGGTATTTTTCTTTTTCCTGCCGGAGCAGTTCTTCCAGATCGATATGCCTGGTCAGATCATCGATGAAAAAGGCATACGCCTGTTTGCCGAAAAAGCTCATCGGCACAGCTTTGACTCCATAGGTCCTGCCGCGCGCGGGATCGTTCCAGACCGTTTCCAGCGGCTGATCTCCGCATATCTGATGTACGACACAATTCTCGCAGGGCGAATCCTTGCGGCGTATATACTGATAGCATGTCTGGCCGAGCTGAGGTGCCGAGCTTTTATCCGCTATGGCGACGGAATTGGCATAAAGAAGGTCATAAGATTCTTGTTCGATCACGTAGACTTTCTGACTGGTATTATCAAGCAGAATATCCGGAGCAGCCGCCGCTGCCGAAGCATCCACGAAATTCCCCATAATGACAGGCCTGCCGCTGAGGGTTCCGAGCAGTTTGAAAAAGACATGCGTCCATACGAAGCCCCTGGTTTTATGATAAGTGCGGTAGAGCGCTTCCTGATCTCCTGCGCCCGATACCAGCCTGACCAGTTTATCGGCAACTACCGGCATATCCGCAGGAGCCACAACAGCAGCCGCATCTTTTTCATAGAGCGAAATATATTCCTCTTCCGTCAGTCCCGAAAAAGCAGGAACGTTTTCAGTATAGAGGACAGGCCGGCATACACCGTCCATTACTTCATAAATAACCACATACCCTGCAACGCTGCTTATCAGTGTTTTCAGCTGATCCAGTGTGTACTCCATACCATCACTCCCTAAATGCTGACGAGTTGAATTTTAATAATTATACCACATAACCAGCATTATCTGTGCATATACTCACAGAAAATTCCTATCATTGACGTTTTTCTATAATTTTTCTGTTCAACTGTGCTGCGAGTATTTTTATAATGTTTCCAGTAGAATATCCACATCACAAATGCGGCGGCATGAAAAGGACGGCAAGATGCAGCGGTCAGGATGATCATGTGCTATAATCATTTTCAGGAGGCACTTTTATGAAATTATTTCCCGGCGATCATCACCCTGCATCGGGTGCCAAGAATTTTCTGCGCTACATAGGTCCGGGGCTTCTGGTCACCGTGGGTTTTATCGATCCCGGCAACTGGGCGTCGAACATGGCCGCAGGTTCGGTATACGGATACCGCCTGCTCTGGATGGTAACACTTTCGACTTTCATGCTGATCGTCCTGCAGCATAACGCCGCGCACCTCGGGATCGTGACCGGCAAATGTCTGTCAGAATCCGTGACGGAATATATCAGAAATCCGTTCCTGAAACGGCTGATACTTTATACCGCAGTAATGGCATCAGTCTCCACCGCTATGGCCGAGATACTCGGCGGCGGCATTGCGCTGCAGATGCTTTTTAATATTCCGATCCGCCCGGGCGCGCTGCTGACCGCGGCGCTGGTCGTGTTTTTACAGTTTACCAACGCTTACAAAAAAATCGAAAAGGTCATCATAGGGTTCGTTTCCCTGATCGGGATCTCGTTTCTGATAGAAGTAATGACGGCTGATGTCAGCTGGGGCAGCTCCCTGAAAGGATGGGTGGTCCCGGCTTTTCCGCAGGGGTCGATGCTCGTGATCATGAGCGTGCTCGGCGCAGTAGTAATGCCGCACAATCTGTTCCTGCATTCCGAGGTCATACAGAGCCGCCAGTGGAATCTGGAAAATGAGGAAATCATACAGAAGCAGCTGAAATACGAATTCGCCGATACCCTGTTTTCGATGATCGCCGGATGGGCAATAAACAGTGCGATGATAATCATTGCTGCAGCTGTATTTTTCAGGCACGGCAAAGTCGTGACCGACCTCGCACAGGCGGGCGCGGTGCTGTCGCCGCTTATGGGAAATGCCGCATCCGTGATCTTCGCGTTAGCTCTTCTGTTCGCGGGAATATCATCGAGCATTACTGCCGGCATGGCCGGGGGCAGCATTTTTGCAGGCATTTTCGGCGAGCCTTACGACATACACGACAGTCACTCAAAATGGGGTGTGCTCATCACCATGGTCCCCGCCGTTGTGATTATAATGTTTGTATCATCGCCGTTTCAGGGACTCATCTATTCGCAGATGCTGCTGAGCATCCAGCTGCCGATCACCGTATTCGCCCAGATATATCTGACTTCCTCGAAAAAAGTCATGGGCAAATACGCGAACTCCGTTAAGGACAAAATACTGCTCGGGGTAATAGCGGCGACTGTGACGGCGCTCAATATCATGCTGCTTATATCCAATTTTATCTGATCAGATTCAGTCCGGCTGTCCGGCGCTTTGCAGCCTGCGGATTTTCTCTGCATATCCGCCGCGTTCAAATTCCTCCTGCGGGAATTTATACTTTGAACCGGGTCCGGCCAGAAGGCCATACCCTATCCTGCGCATAAACACAACTATGAATAATCCCTGGTAGATCAGTCCGAACAGGACGTCTGACCATCCCAGCAGCCCGTCGGAAATGGTGTAGTAAAACCAGAATATCCCGAGCGGGACATGCCCGAAAAACACAGCGCAGAGTCCGGGTGAATAAATTCTGTTGCCTATTTTGCGCGGAGTCAGTATCCCGTGCATAATGAGCTGCGACATCCCGAACAGTATCGGCATGAAACCCAGCCACAATATATCCGGGAAAAACACCGGCAGCAGATATGCGGTGTACGCCGCGACAACATTGATCACCATCGCATTGTTCTGATTCAGCGGACAGCAGTCAGCTTCTCCTTCTGCACTCGGCTGCATCGCCAGATTGGTGATCGCCGGCTCTCCGCCCGGAAAACGGTATTCCTCGAATTGATGCCAGAAGATCACGAAGAAATTCATCAGGGCTATTTTCTGCAGCACCTCAGTAGTATCCCAGTTAAAGATAAGATAAATAAGTGTAACTGCCATTGGTATCGTACCTATGTCGTACCAGTGCGCGCGTAAAAATTTCATTGCCGTCCCCTCCTTTTATTACACATTATGTATAATATCTGCTATAATGAATTATATCGTGGCTGCAGAGAAAGGCAACTCGTAAATCAGTTTATTACACAGAACTGCCGGATGTGTCTGAATAATTCGGCCGTTTCGACGGCGGAACACAAAAAAGGAACACAGAAAGAGTAACACAGGAAGGGGAATGCAAAATGACGGACCAGAGAATGATCAAAACGCGGCACAAACTGTATCACGCGCTGGGGACATTACTGCAGAAAAAATCTTTCGAGTCGGTCACCGTCAGCGAGCTCGTCGACACCGCGGGAGTCACGCGAAAAACATTCTACAATCACTATCAGGATAAGATCGATCTGGTCCAGGAATACCAGGCGGCTCTCACGCTCGACATACAAAAAATACAAAGCAGGCACCGGTATTTCGACCGCGCCTACTTTGTGGAAATTTTTACTTATCTTGATAAACAGGATTTGCTTCTGGCTTCGCTGCTCTCATACAACGGTTCCCTGGAACTGCAGGGCATCATCAAAGAAACCATGTGCCGTTACTGCAGTAATGCGCTGTCCGCTTCTGTCCGGCAGCCCGATTTGCTGGAATACCGGTCCGTGTTCACGGCCAATGCCATTTTCGGCGTGGTCCAGCACTGGCTTGCGACCGGCAAAAAATCAACGCCTGCAGAACTGGCTGAGATCATGACCGGCCTGAGTTTTTCTTTACCTGCTGACGAATAGAGGTTTCCTCTTTTTCTAACAGATCTGCTGCCTCAGACGCCTGCCAATTCCTTCAGCGTGTCGCCCGCTATCCGGTATGTCGTCCAGTCCGACATCTGCTCGGCGCCCAGCGACAGATAGAAGGCGATGCTGGATTTGTTCCAGTCGAGGCACCACCATTCCAGGCGTCCGCATTTACGTTCGACGGCGATCTCCGCCAGTTTCTGCAGCATTCTTCGGCCGTAGCCTTTTCCTCTATACTCCGGTATGATATACAGATCTTCCAGATAGATCCCGGCTCTGCCCAGGAAAGTGGAAAAGTTATGGAAGAACAGGGCGAACCCGACTTCCCTGCCGTCCGTGCAGGCGAAAATCACTTCTGCTTTTTTCTTGTCGAAAATCCATTCTTCCAGTTCCGCCTCGTCCGCGACAACTTCATCCAGCATTTTCTCATACTCTGCCAGACCTTTTATAAACTCCATAATCAGAGAAACATCTTTCCGTTCCGCGTATCTGATTTCCAAATTGTTTTCCATATTTTCTCCTGCCTTTGCTTATTCAGTCATATTGCTTATTTTATATTACGAATCGCCTATCGGCGATGTACCTCACAGATCTTTCTGCATGAATATTGCCGCTTCGGACGGATTGTCATTGTACTTTTCGATGCGGTAAAAGCCCGCTTTCTCATACATTTTTATCGCTGTGTCCATGAAGGGAAATGTATCCAGCCTGATGTGCCTGAAGCCTATCCGCCCGGCGTCATCAATGAGCTGCTCCATCAGTTTCCGGCCGATCTTTCTGCCTCTGTAGCCGGGTCTCACATAAAGACGCTTGAGCTCGCAGAAACCGCCGCCGCTGTTAGTCAGAGCACCGCAGCCTGCCGGGCGATCGTCTATTACTGCCAGATAAAGCCGTCCATCCGGCAGGCCGTATTTTGCCTGCAGATCCGCGACCTCTTCGTCATAATGCTGCGACTGCAGACATTCCTTTACATCATCTCCGTGCTCCAGCAGCGACGCCGCATATTCATTGAACAGCTCCAGGACATCGCCCCGGCGTTCATATCCCATTATGATATACATCTCGTTATCCATTGGCCGCCTCCTCGTTTTTCAGCCTAGCACATTTTCTGACCGGAAAAAACAGTTCGTTTCCGAACCAATTATATTGAATCGGTTTCAATGCAGAAGCTGACGCTGCCGCATTCCGTGCATGTAAGTTTTCTGGTTTTTCTCGTGTGTTTCGCAAAGAAAAACTCTTTCAGCCCCGGCTTGAATAACTTGTGGCAGACAGGGCAGATGTAGGAAACGCTCCTGTAGTAATATCGCACAAGTATCGCCGCCAGCACGGCCACTATCGGTAAAATTACCAGGAACGGGATCCAGATACCTTTGATTATCCCGTACAGCAGTGTGCCGATTTCTACGATGTCCATAAACACACCCACTACTAACATTGTGATGTGAACCTTATGCATTTTCTGATTGTTATCCATATTTGACGCTATATCATCGATGTTTTCCAGAGAAAAATCTTCGATCGAGCCGATCTCAGCCAGCAGCTTTTTAATGCGTTCTTCCTGATCCTGTTTTTCCCGGATCTCCGACCGCAGAACTCTCACCTGTTCTGTCAGGAATGTTTCAATGACATCCCGGGAATTCGGTTCCATATTTATCCTTCTGATCGTGTCGAGGGACAGCCCCAGATTTCTGAGCGTGCATATCAGGCGCATCTTCCGGAGATCTTCTTCTGAATAGATCCGGCGGCCGCCCTCCGACAATTCGCTCGGATTTATTATATCCTGCGTATCGTAATACTGCACCGTTCTCACCGTGATCCCGCACAGTCTGGCTATTTCTCCTGTTGTATATTGTGACATAGCTTCCACCTCCTTGAAATTATCCTACTGCATGACGCGGCGTCACGAGCAAGAGGTAACGTAAGGGGATTTTTCAAATTATTTTTATATCATCATAACACAAGTGCAGATCTTTAAAAACCCGGACGAATTCACAATCCGTCCGGGTCCGTTATTTCAGCATGAAATATTATTCATCTTCTTTTCTTCTGAAGAATACTGCCGCTATGACACCCGCAGCTCCTAAGAGCGCAATGAGTGTCCACAGTCCGACATTGAATTCGTCACCTGTCTGAGCCGAACTCGGAGTAGTCGATTTTGTCGGTTTCTTTCCCGACGGCGTCGAAGGTGTCTTCGGCGTCTTGCTTCCTGCCGGCGAGTAACGGTTGATGATATTTGCGTTTCCGGAAGTACTATTTGACGCCAGCAGAACCGCAGTTCCGTTACCGTCAACACCGTATCCCGAATACTTGTCCGTATTCTGCGGTGTTGTTACTACTTTCGTTCCGGCAGCATTTGTCTCCGCAACATAATATGTTCCGTAATCGAGGTCCGTAAATGTTGTCGAAGCACTTGCACCTTTCGAGACTGTGATTGCCTGTGGCGAGCCCGTAGTAGTTGTGCAGGCCGCATCTCTGAAGAGTGTCACATAGAAAGTGCCGCTGACATTCGCAGCTGCTCCTGTCTGTGTCAAAACGCTCTTCGTCACAGTAATGCTTCCTTTTCCTGAAGAAGGAGGAGTGACCGGGACAGTCGGAGTAACCGGCATCTCAGTATCAACTACTTTCCCCAGATTCAATACCGATTGTGCAGTAACATCTGTATTTTTATCAGTAAGGTTTGCTTTGAAAGATGTAGTATTGAGATCATATCCCGCAGGAGCTTTCGTTTCTTTTATTACATAGTTTCCGTATGCTACATCAGAGAACGAAACTGTTCCTTCCTTTGTGGACATTGCAGTAATATTTTGTCCGTTTTTCTGTACAGGTGTTACGCCGTTCGCGTTATACAACGTAAAGACTGCACCCGCGAGTAATGTCCCCGAAGTATTTGTCTTTGTCAGCGTGATCGTGCCTGTCTTCGGCGCATCCCGCATCACGACTTCATTGAGGCCCTGTACGGTGCCGCCGATGACGACTTTGCCTTCACTGTTGATGCTGAACGTTATGCTCTCAGCAACTTTGTAGCCGTCCGGTGCCGTCGTCTCCACCATCGTGTATGTCTGTCCGTATTTGAGTCCGCTGATCGTATGTGCCGTTGTCTCCGAGGTCCAGCTTCCGACAACATCTTGTCCGGACGCATCGCTGCCTTTTACCACCTTGAGCTGTGCTCCTGGAAGTTCATCCGTACCGTTGACCGCTTTCTTGCTGAATGTGGCACTGGCTGTCGGCTGCAGTGCATCCCGCATCACGACCGTATTGTCATTTTTAGTTGTATTGCCGATGACGACTTTGCCTTCACTGTTGATGCTGAACGTTATGCTCTCAGCAACTTTGTAGCCGTCCGGTGCCGTCGTCTCTACCATCGTGTATGTCTGTCCGTATTTGAGTCCGCTGATCGTATGTGCCGTTGTCTCCGAGGTCCAGCTTCCAACAACATCTTGTCCGGACGCATCGCTGCCTTTTACCACCTTGAGCTGCGCTCCTGGAAGTTCATCCGTGCCGTTGACCGCTTTCTTGCTGAATGTTACCGGCTGTACACTTGTAAATGAGTTCGAAAATTTCGGAACCGATGTATTATTGTCAAGTTTAGTACCATCTGCTTTCGTGTACGTTGTGACCGCGCTTAATGTCCCGTCATTGTCTCTGCTGACAACAACCTTTGCAATATAGGTATTGCTGTCATACGCCATTCCGGCCTGAATTATCTCCGGCATAGCCTCAGCAATCTTATAATAATATGTTCCGGTATCACTGTATGTTATCTTGCTGAATTCGATATTCCCGCTGGCGTCATTTTTCGCTGTGTAAGTTTTTGGATCTGTAAGAGTCTTTCCGGCTGCATCAGCCACCTGCGTGGCAGTAAAATCGAATTGATTTGCTGCAAGCACAGACCCAGAAAGAGTTTTTTGCGCTTTGATAACTGCATCAGTTTTTCTTGTTTTGACCGTGTTGCCGCCTACTGTATTGGAAACAGTCGTACCGGCAGGAACATTTGAAAAATTGGTTACGATGGTAACTACCTGTTTTGTGCTCCCGGGTATTTCTTTACTGTTTGTGATATTTACAGTATTTGTTGTTTTATCATATGACAAGTCGAAATAATCAGATCCATATGATGCTACATATTTCACATTGCTGTCCAGTTTATCATGCAGATTGATCTCTCCGGCCTTAAATGCATTATCGTTGTCAAAAATTATTTTATAAGTTACCTGCTGATCAGCGGGATCATCTGTAATAAAAGTTTTATCAACTTTTTTATATCCGACCGCCGCTCCAGCACCACTTTCGGGTTTAAGCTTGAAAGTGGATTCTTCCACATCGCCATTATCATAATTGATATTGGCCGTGTTGCTGAACTTAACATTGGTACCGCTGACCACCTTCGCCTGGTAATAAATTCTGTAGTAATATGTACCATCCATATCGCCGAAATCAAACTGCATGTTTTTACCCTGCGATTTGGTGTACTTTGCGACCTCAGCCTGTGGTAAAACACTGTTTGTCCCGTCCGGATTTTCCTTTTTTATTACTATAGATCCATCCACGAACTGCAGTTCATCAGGCAGAGTATCCTTCACTACGACATTTGCCATGGCTGCAAGCTTCGGATCGACATCCACTGCGAATGTTATTACTGCACCGGAGCTGTAAACTCCGGTGACAGCAGTATCCTGATGATAGTTTGTACCGTCATAGCCCCACTTAACTATTGCGCGTGTTTCGGTCCCTGAAGTGCCGCCGCTTGGTGCCGGGCTGACAGAAATATCAACCGTCTTATCTCCGGCACTCACTGTCCCTGTCTGTTTTGTTGTTGACGTATTAGTTGCATAAGCATTGATCGAAAAATATCCTGTCAGTGCTGTCGAAGCTGAATCACCGAAAACGAGCTGATATTGCCCGTTTCCCAGATCATTGCATGCGCTGAAGTGCAGTTTACTGTAGGCAATAGACACATTTTTCAGCACAGACGGAACGGTAATAGTCAGAGTATCGCCCTTCTGAACTTTGCCGTAATCAACATCATATTTAACATTAAATGATGCATACTGTCCGTCAGCATAATCTGTAGTTTCAGTAGTTAAAGAAGTAACGGTTATTCCGCTGCTGTCTGCATAAGCATTTTGCATAAATGCTATGCTCGGTGTAAATGCAATCACTATTGCTATTGACAATAGCATTGCAAGTACACGTTTCATACATGATCGTCTGCTTTCCATATTTGATCCTCCCATCAAACACCATTCCGCAGCTTTAAAATGCTGCAGAACTCCACAAAATACAGGCAAACAAAAAATGCCCTAGTGTTTAAGGCAACTGGCGATCTAAGATATCGTATATCTTTCATATTCTAGACCCTATAGTTTTGCGTCGCAGAATCACTCCTGTTTTGCTATTTACTACAGTTTTCAGCATATCACACTCGATTATGTTGTCAATGAATTCTGAGCATTTTATCAGAAAATTATCTCCATTTTTTCGTCTTATGAGAAAATACGGGCACTTCAGCCAATGAAAGTGCCCGTATTTCTTTATTCACTAATGATTTATAGGAGTGGTCTGTAATTTGCGCTGCGGTCACCTGCGTCCGGCTATCATCGTTCCGCACGCTCTGCCTTCCACGATATCGTAGATAGCCTGCGGGCGCTTGCCGTTCGTGATCACTGTGTCGATGCCGTTCGAAGATGCCAGAGACGCCGCCTGAAGCTTCGTCTTCATCCCGCCGGTCCCGCGGCGTGTGCCGGCGCCGCCCGCCATGGAGAATATGCTTTCGTCGATACTGTCGATCCGCTCTATCAGCCTGGCTTCAGGATCCACATGCGGGTCCCTGTCGTACATGCCGTCGATGTCGGAAAGGATCACCAGCCTGCCTGCGTGGCAGAGCACCGCGACTATAGCCGACAGCATATCGTTGTCGCCGAACAGCCTGTCCTTCGATTTGATCTCGGTATATGTCACCGAATCGTTCTCATTAACGATCGGGATCACGCCCATCTGGAGCAGTTCCTCGAATGTATTCGAAAGATTGATCTTCTTTTCCTCCTGCATGATGTCCTCCGCGCTCAGCAATATCTGCGCGATCACCTTCCCGTACTCGCCGAAAAACTTGTCATAAAAAAACATATTACTGCACTGACCCACCGCCGCAGCGGCCTGCTTCGACCGCATCGTTGAAGGCTTTGCTTTCAGATTTAGCCTGTTCGCGCCCACGGCGATCGCGCCGGATGACACGAGTATTACTTCATTTCCCATGTTATGCACATCGGAAAGCACCCTCGCCAGGTTCTCGAACGACCGCAGATCATTACTGCCGATATTATTTGTAAGAGTCGAGGTCCCGACTTTTACCACGATCCTGTTTCTGTATAACTGCATTTCACACCTCTATTATTTCCGCGGAATGTTTCGTGTACGGCAGTAATGTGCCGATGACTTTTTCCGTGGGGATCTTCATGTAACCCGTGGTCGTGCCGTCGCTGCAGCCGTACCACTCACTGTCTGCCACTTCTTTATCGAAAACGATGCGCACATTTCTCGCCGAATCAAGCAGGGCGCTGAAGACCGTTGCCGCGCCGATCTTTGTGCCGAGCATATCGGTCATCGCTTCGGGCGGGGCGAATGACACCGCCTGCACGCCGAGTGCATTCTTGAATCTTTTGGCGCTGAACGGCTTGTCCCCGGCAGTAATGAACAGATAGAAATCTGTCTTTTTCCTGCTGCATAAAAACAGTGTCTTGACCATATCCATATCGAGTTTTTCATCGACCCTGGCGCAGTCTTCCATCGTTATGACTTCGTCCGTTTCAACACGCTCAAATGGTATATCGAGTTCTGCGAGCGCACTGTACGTTTTCTCCTGCAGCGGTGTGCTGAATCCTGCGGGTGCTGTTGTATATATTTCACTTACATTGATCATATCTGTTCCCTCTGTCTTTCTTTTTCTGTTATGATAATATCATTTATGCTATAATGATAAAAGCGAATAAATATCATATTATTCATGACTAAATCAGATGCATGGAGGAAGACCCGCATGGATATGAACATAATGAAATACAGAGCTTTTGTGGAAACCGTGGAATCGGGAAGCTTCACGAAGGCCGCTGAACTGCTTAACTACTCGCAATCCGGCATCAGCCGCATGATAAACGATCTGGAGCGTGAATGGAACGTGTCTCTGCTCGAGCGCAGCCGCTCAGGCGTTTTCCTCACTTCTGACGGAACCGATCTTCTGCCATACGCGAAAAACGTCTGCCGCGAATACGAGAAACTGAAGATGGAAGTCGACGGCCTCAGCGGCCTCACGTCGGGCATCATCCGCATCGGGACTTTTTCAAGCGTGGCTACGCACAGACTGCCGAAGATAATAAAAAAGTTCAGAAAAGATTATCCGAACATTGATTACGAACTTGTTCTCGGCGACTACACCGAGATTGAAGAATATATTGCCGAAGGACGCGTTGACTGCGGTTTCCTGCTGCTGCCGACGTCTCATGATTTCGATACGGCTTTTATCGAACAGGATACACTCATGGCGGTGCTCCCCCCGGATCATCCTCTGGCGAAACTTGACACGGTCCCGATCACATCGCTGTGCAGCGATCCGTTCCTGCTTCTGCAGAAAGGCGCAAAAGCCGAGGTGGCGGAACTGCTCGACCGCTCCGGCATCGTTCCCGATATTCGCCTTACTACATGGGACGACTATGCGATCATGTCAATGGTCGAAAGCGGTCTCGGCATCAGCATCCTTCCGGAGCTGATATTGAAACGCATCCCTTACCGAGTGGCAATCAGGCCGCTCGACGTTCCCGCATACAGAAATATCGGCATTGCGATGCGCGACCGCAGGACCGCATCTTTGGCCGTCAGAAAATTTCTGGAGTATCTTCCGCTGTCGTGACAGGCGAGGTATAAATTATTATTGCACATGCGATACCGTCATATCTGAAATGCGGTAATGACTATTCCGCAGACCGTACCATCTGGTGTCGTGTCAGCGATTTTCGCATACTGTATTATCTGCCCTGCCAACTTTCTGTTGACAATTTTGCTCTGCAGGATATAATTACTTATGGTAATTACTCAAGGTAATTAAATATGATCTTATGTTTGCCCGGTATTCTGATTTCAACGAATATCATACAGAAGGAGGTAAAAACATATGAAAGCAGAAAGTGCAAGTGAATTGCTGGGAGCATGCTATGAAGCAAGGCGGATCGTGGAACTGATGCCCGAACTTCCCCAAGGAATGAAACCCGGACATATTCACGTAATCGACATCATTTGTCAGCTCCAGCACGCCAACGGTACGGTCCGCATCAGCGATATCGGTGCCGCGCTGCATGTTACCAATCCGAATATCACGAGACTTGTCAATGATCTGACAGAGCTCAAAGCCGTTAAAAAGACCCAGAGTAAAGAGGACAAAAGAGTTTTCACCGTCAGTCTCACGGCACTCGGGCAGAAGTATTACAAAATGTATCTGGTCGACTACCATAATGAAGTCGCAGAACGGCTTGCAGGTATTTCCGATAAAGACATGCAGACAGCCGCCCGCGTGATACACGAAGCCTACCGCATTCTGTCAGACGGAAACATGAAAATGGGATAGCCGGAATGTAAAATATTACTGCCTGCAAATTATATTTTCCAAATCAGAAAGGACTGCGAAATATAAACAATGAATAATGAATTCGAAAGGAAACTTGATCTTAAATTAATTTTATCGGTTGTGGCCGCAGGGCTTATGTCTTTTACCGGAGTTGTCGTCAGCACTTCCATGAATGTCACGTTCCCCACGCTGATGGCTCAGTTCAGCGTCGATACTGCAGCGGTGCAGTGGATCACGACCGGATATCTGCTGGTATTATCAATAACAATACCGCTGTCATCCTTTCTGAAGAAACGATTTCGCATGAAGCAGCTGTTTCTCTTTGCAGTAAGTGTATTTATTATCGCGACTATCATGTGCATGACAGCACCGGATTTCCTGTTTCTGCTTCTCGGAAGATTGCTGCAGGGCATCGGTACAGGCATTGCGCTGCCGCTGATGTTCAATATAGTGCTTGAGCAGACTCCGTTTGAAAAGATGGGATTCATGATGGGCATCGCCTCGCTTATTGCCGCCATCGCACCTGCGGTCGGACCGTCTTTTGGCGGACTGGTCGTCAATACTCTCGGGTGGAGAATGATATTCGCTTTTCTGCTGCCGCTGCTGCTTATTTCACTGCTGCTCGGCATTTATGCGATCCGTCAGTCCTCGGCCACAGAGCGCATTTCTTACGATGCCTTGGGCCATCTGCTGCTGGCTGTCTGCTTCGTCTGCTTCATATACGCGATCAATTCCGCCGGAAGAGCAGGCTGGATCAGCATTCGTGTCGCAGCTCTTTTCCTGGTGAGTCTGGCTTCAATGTTCCAGTTCGTGTATCATGCCGGCAAAGTCGACAGGCCGCTGATCAACATTCGTGTTTTCCAAAAAAGCAAATTCACCTTCAGCGTTCTTTACCTGATCATGATCCAGTTCATATGCCTGGGGATCGGCTTCATTATTCCCAATTATTCGCAGCTGGTCATGGGAGATAATGCACTCACTGCAGGCTGTATCCTTTTGCCGGGCTGTGTCATAGGCGCAGCACTGAATCCGTTTTCCGGCAGGCTGCTGGACCGCCGCGGTGCGGCTCTGCCGATCCTGATCGGCGCCGGCTCAGCTTTGATTTCTTCTCTTCTGTTTGCGGTTTTCATCAAGTCTGCTTCCACGGAAGCACTGGCCGGTATCTATATACTTTTTGCAGTCGCACAAGGTTTTACGGTAGGCAACATAATGACTAACGGTCTGCGCAGTCTGCCGCCTCAGCTGAACGCGGACGGCAATGCGGTCTTCAGCACTTTCCAGCAGCTGGCAGGCGCCATGGGCACGACAGTAGCTTCGACTATTATTGCAGCCGCACAGCAGAATATGCCGGAGGATATCGCCGCCGGTACCAGGCTGGGAGCTCAGAATGCTTTTATTCTGTTATTCGCCCTGACGATTCTGATGGCCTTTTTCGCCTGTAAAGCTGTTATTACTAGGGGAAGATCGGACTGCGGTCAGGCTGATAAAAAGAAAGTTTCATGAATGCGGCGATGGAGACAGGCATCTGCTCAAACCTCAGCCAATTATCTGCTGTACCAGTGTTTTATACAGCTGCTTGGGATCGAACGGCTTTATCATGTAGGCATTCATCCCGGTATCCTTTGCTTCCCGGATACTCTCCTCAAAAGCATCCGCAGTCAGGGCAATGATCGGCACGGTCCCGGCATCCTCCCTGGTCAATCCGCGGATCGCCTTTGACGCCTGATATCCGTTCATTACCGGCATGCGAATATCCATTAAGACCGCATCGAAGTAATGCTCGGGGGAGGCGGCAAATTTCTTTACTGCTTCTTCTCCGTTCACAGCGCATTCGACAATCATATTTTTCTTTTCAAGAATGATCACGGCAATTTCTGTATTCATTTTATTGTCTTCACAAAGCAGGATCCTTTTTCCGGTCAGAAGCTCTGTATCAGCAGTATCATTATACTCAGTAAGCGCCTCTTCCGGATCACCTGTCTCAATATCGAGCGGCAGCTCTACGATAAATTTTGTGCCCGCATCAATATTGCTTTCCACAGAGATCCTGCCTTCCATCATGTCCACCATTCTTTTTACAATGGAAAGCCCCAGTCCGGTTCCTTCTTTTTCTTTTTGCCCTGCGCGGTGCTCCTGCGAGAAAGGCTCATAGATTTCCTTAATAAAATCTTTACCCATGCCGATGCCGCTGTCTTCGACAATGATGCGGACAGTCATGCCGTCCGCCGGCGGATCGATGGCCTGCAATGTATACCTGACAGTCCCTCCGGCCGGAGTGAATTTTATCGCATTGGAAAGCAGGTTCAATATTATTTTCTGTATTTTGAGGTTGTCTCCCCTGATCATGCCCTTCGGCGCGCCGGATACATCCGCAATGAAATTCACCTGGTCATTATCCGCGAACTGCCTGATGGAGACCGCGATCGGATCTATGATTTCGCTGCAGTCGAATGCAGTAATATCCAGGCTGGTCTTGCCGCTTTCTATACGCGAAAGTTCCAGCGTGTCGTTGACCAGATTCAGCAGCAGGCTTCCCGCCATTTTTATGTTTTCCAGACTTTTCTGCTTGCTTTCAAGGTTTTCTTCATTCAGGCCGATTTCGGCAAATCCCAATATTCCATTCAGCGGCGTGCGGAAATCATGGCTCACATTGGAAAGAAATTCTGTCTTCGCGTCATTAGCCTGTTCCAGTTCCACAATTGCTTTCCTGATCCGGGCCACATCGTCCTGTTCACGCTGAAAAAGCCGCGTAATATCCTTGCGCGTCAGAACCATACCTGTTTTGGTTTCGTCAAGATAAAAGAATGTATCCTGCTTGTACTGGAATCCCTCATCGCTGTACATACCATATTCCGTGGTGAATTTTCCCGCATGCTGCAGCTGCTGCCTGACATAATCCAGATCCATTTCTCTGGTCAGCCGCTCTCGGTCCTCTTCCGCTATATAGATATCTGTGTTCTTGAGTCTTTCGGCGTCATAATCATTATATTCCTGCGGCACCAGCTCATATGCCTTGCATTTGAATATTTTATACTCCCTGGTCTTCAGATCGATCAGGCAGATGTAATCATAATCCGCTTCAATGATTGCGCTAATGATTTTTTCCGGTTGTTCGAATTTCTTATCCATGATCATCCCGCACCGAGCGATCAGCTCGATTTTCCTTTCATCTGCACTTGTTAATGATCTTGCCGCGTTTGTACAGCCCGCAGTTCAGTTTCCCGGCAGCGCGCTGCTTTCTTTCATAATAGCACATCCGCATTATTTTCAAATAGCAGCTATAACAAAAAAATCTTATCCGGATGACTGGTCCTGACCGCAGTATCGATGCGGACCGCCATATTATTCACGTCATTACAGAAATACTCGAATGTCCCGCGCCCGTCTTCATACAGCCTGCTGGTCATTTCTCGAATGATCGAGCGGATATGATCTGCCGTGTCATCAATGCAGTCTGATGTAAATAACGCCTGCAGTTTTTCGTATTCGCTTTCTTTAAATCCCCTATCGCTTAACGGCTTCCCCAGCGCCGCATGCCCGACTGTGTTCAGCAGCATGATATCACATATATTTTCCAGCATTTGTTCGTATCCCGGGTTTGCCCGCCGCAGAACAGACAAGACATAATTCCTGTCGAATTTCTGCAGAAAAATCTGTTCTGTTTCTATGGCCCGGAGATATGCATAAATCGCATCTATGCCGCTCAGGGCGCGGATGTCGCAAAGCAGCGGATAGTCGAGCGTCAGGATCGTATCATGCGGACAATACTTTGCATCATACCATTTCATGAATGCGGGAATACCTTTTATTACTGTATCACCGAGGCATTCCACATTGTACGAATCGAAGTATACCGACAGCGCGTTATATATCTTGCGGGCTTCTTCTGCTTTTTCGAGGACTCTTTTGTATCCAATAAGATACTGTTCCCTAACAGACATTCCTTTGTCTGCCGGGTAATTCTCCGCCTGCTGCCTGCTTTCATTCAGACAATATATTACGCCCGCCATCAGCATCTGCGCCTTTTCGTATGTAACAGATGTGCTGTCATAGCCTGCGTATTCCTGCGCCAATTCCGCGACTATAGGGAGCAGATCTTCTATTTCATATTCCATTCTGCGGCCTCCTGCAATGCCTGCAAATACAGTTCCTTATCCCATCTCTGCACAATGTCGATCCGGGAGAATTCTCCTCTGCCCTCTGTGCTCTGATAACCTCTGTAACCGGCCCGGATGGCTGCCGCAAATATTTCCAGACAGGTGGTTTCAAGATATTCCACATCGCCGAAACACACATCTTCAAACTGCTCTCTCATAAAATTGAGAAGCTCTTCGTCGGAGATCTCATCGCACATTTCATTTTTATAATAAAAGAAAATCTCCTGCAGACGGACTATCGTTTCCACATAATTATCCTGGGCAATATAGGATGAATCGCAGAATGCATATATGATCTGCGGCAGAATGCTTTGCCCGAACTCGACTCTGCGTTCTTCTTTCAAGGTATTCATTTTTTCTGCTATCAGAACCTCTGTGTCTTCTGCCGATAGTTTCAGTCCGTACTTTTCGGTGTATTGGTTCGTTCCCCGTAACTGCCCCGCCAGTAACTGACGGTTCATATTTTCCAGCCAGTTTTTCTCTTCCATGCGCACACCTCCTGTGAGGAACGTAGTATATACCCCTTTCCGGAGCTTTACCATTCTTGAAATTTTGCCGTTTTTGTGGTAATATAAAAGCACAGGGAAGAGAAAAAAATATCTCTTTCCTGCATTTATTTCTCCAGCAAATACCGGATCATCTGCTCCGGGTTGTCAATAAACTGTTTGGTGATTTTGTAATGATCGGTATCTTTGTACGATACCTTTTGGATCCCGTCTGCAGACAGCTGCAGGATTTCCGCGTTCGGATACGCCATCAGGATAGGCGAATGGGTGGCCACCAGCAGCTGCGAGTTTTTATTCACCAGTTCATCGATCACAACGATCAGCGATAACAACCTCTGCGGCGATAATGCAGCTTCCGGCTCGTCCAGTATGTACAGTCCATTCCCTTCGAACCGATTGGTAACGAGTGATAGAAAAGATTCTCCGTATGACTGTCTGTGGAAGGATCTGCCGCCATATCGGAGTAATGTGCTGTTTTCATCCAGATAGCTCGATGTATTGTAGAAGCTTTCAGCGCGCAGAAAAAAGCCGTCTCCGGGACGTACCGATTTGATGGTCGTAAGATACCGGTACAATTCCGAATGTGAGTCTTCGGTGGAAAAGAAAAAGTCCCTCGAACCGCCTTCCGGATTGAAGCCCATTTCAACCGCTATCGCCTCAAGCAGCGTAGACTTGCCGGTCCCGTTTTCACCTACAAAAAAAGTGACGGGCATATCAAAATCCAGCTGCTCCACAGAATGAAGATATTTCACGACAGGCAGATCAGAAAGATATGAGGCAGACTCCGGCATATTATTTAGTTTTACACCCAGCAGATAATTCATCCCGCATTCTCCCTGCACAACAATAAACGGATGGTTATGTGCATGCGTATGTTTTTCCGTTTACATATTCGGGGCCGTAATACCGATCCAGCTGACACTGTAAATACCGATAAACACAAACAGCACCGCAAATATTATTGCCAGCGGTTTGCTGAAATGTTCGTTTCTTTTCACAGCAGTTACCGGCAGCAGGCAGGTTGTAATAATCATCAGACCCCAGGACATGAATTCTATCCAGGCCGGCAGATCCACCGTCGGATTTTCGTCTTTGAACACTCCGAAGTAATACATATTGGCTATCAGCAATGCAGCCATAATAATGTTGATGATAAGAATCACACGTGAAAAAACACAACTTTTATTATTCATTTAACCGGGATCTCCTTCCTGAATGATATATGTCTGATATCATCATAACATATCCCGCCTCAGGTATCTATGTCAGCAGTTCCAATGTCACACAATCGCCATACGATTTATTTAATGATTCTGTGGTCATTTGTCCGCCTTTAATTCCTCAAATTTCGCCGCCATCGTCGGATTGTTGGCTGTCAGCTTTTTGACTGTCAGCCCATCTGCCTTGTCATTAGCCAGCCTGAGGTTATTTTCAGTCGACAGCAGCGCTTCTTTCACCTTGTTCAGATGATCTATGGTCTTGTCGATTTCACCGATCGCCTTGCCGAATTTTTCACTGGCCAGACGATAATTACGCCCGAATTTTTCCTTGAAGTCGAGCAGGTCATTTTCGAAATTGGAAATGTCGATATTCTGATTTTTGACCAGTGCCAGTTCTTTCTGATAATCCAGCGAATTCATCGCCGCGTTTCTCAGCAGCGTTATCATCGGCACAAAGAACTGCGGCCGGATAACATACATCTTAGGATACCTGTAAGATACGTCCACTATCCCGTTATTATATAATTCATTGTCGGCTTCAAGCAAAGAGACCAGCACTGCATATTCGCAGTTCTTTTCCTTCCTGTCCTTATCCAGTTCCTTCAGGAAATCCTCGTTCTTATGCTTGGTGGCAGTCTCGTCCATTTCATTCTTCATATCAAACATTATTGAAATGTACTCCAGACCGTTTTCGTCATAATCGCGATATATATAGTCTCCTTTGCTGCCCGTCCTGGCATCATTGTCTTTTTCGAAATATGCCGCCTGGAATCCGGTCGAGCGCAGTTTGTTAAATTCATTTTCACAATGCTGCTCCAGAGTCTCACCGATCATCTTCGTGGACATTTTCGCTTTCAGGTCTTTATAGTACGACAATAATTCTTCTTTATCCTTAAGCTCGGATTCATATTTATCTTTCAGGTTCTGCTCCTTGGTCTGGGCTTCTCTCTTTTCGGATTCTATGTCTTTCTGCAATGTCAATATCGTCTTTTCTTTTTCAGTAATATCATTCTGCATTGCGCTGGTTGCCTGGATGATCGCCAGCTGCTTATCGGTTTCGAACTTTTCCAGTCTGGCTTTTATTTCGCTGAGCTCTTTTTCGCGTTCAGTCAAAATAGCAGCCTGTTCATTCGCGCACTTTTCTTTAACAAGCTCTATGGCATTGCTTTTCTCATTTTCAAAAGCCGTTTTCTGATTAAGCAGCTCCTGATTAAATTCTTTATCCCGCACCTGTTTAACAATAGCGGCATAACCGGAATCGTCAACCTTAAAAACTTCACCACATTTTGGACATTTAATTTCCTGCATATTCAAATACCTTCCTTGTTTATTATTATAGTACAACGGGCTTATTTCTTTAACGGATTTCTTTATTTTCTGAGATCATACTATCATTCTCACAGTTTATTTTGTCAACAGAAGATTGACAATGCAGGTTTATACTGATCCGGACATTACAAAAGAAGCACTTCGTGATGAAGCGCTCCGAATAATTTCCTTTTTGAAAAATCTAAAAGGCTAATAACAGTCTCATATCGCAGATTTCCTGCGCATCCATCATTCCGGTTTCCTCTGGCAATTCGGACAGAAACAGCTGGTCCTGCCGCCGACGGTCACTTTCTCCATGGTACATCCGCATATCGTGCAGGCCTGTCCGGCGCGGCCGTATGCGCGCAGTCCGGAAATGTTGCGGTAATCCTGCCCCTTGCCCGCCAGATATTCCTCAGGGGTCATTTGATTGGCGCCTATGCCCCAGGAAATGATTTCCGGGATCTTTTCGGCCAGCCGTTCCCAGTCGTGATCAGCGAGCGCGGCGCACTTTGTTCCGGGATAGATCCCCGCTGTGAATAATATCTCATCGGCATAGATGTTGCCGATGCCCGCGACCACTGTCTGGTCGAGCAATGCTTCCTTGACAGCTTTCTTCCGGCCGCCGAGTTTTTCCTGCAGATACGCGGCTGTTACTGCCGGGTCGGATGGTTCCGGTCCGAGTTTCGACTGGCCGGTAATGTTGTCAGCTTCTCCCCGGCGGAAATACCAGAAGCGGCCGAAGCGTCTCACATCGATATAGCGCAGCTGGCTGCCGTCGGATAACGACAAGAGCAAATGTGTATGCTTTTCTACAGGAACATCTGCCGTCACGACCAGAAGCTGCCCGGTCATCCTCAAATGCAGACAGAGCCGGTCACCGCCGGAAAAATGGATCGTCAGGAATTTCCCTCTGCGGCTCATTGCTGAGATCGTCTGATCATGCAGCAATTCCGCAAACTGTTCCGCATCAGGATAGGCAATGATCTGCGGATTACGGATCTCCACTGTTTCTACGCGTCTTCCCGCGAGCTGCGGCTCCAGGATACGACGCACTGTTTCAACTTCCGGCAGTTCAGGCATTATTACTGCCTCCTTTCTCATTGTTTCATTAATTTAAATGCATATTTTGCGCAGGCGGTTTTATCCATCGCAAAAACAGATTGGCCGTTCTCTTTGAAACTGTGTGACGGACAAGCCCTTAAACAGAATATTCTTTGATCATTTAAAATGGAACTTGCACAGGCATATCAAAATGCAGGCGCTGATACTATACGCGCTTTATTTTTCTATGCATTGCTGCAGGACAGTGTACATTTTAAACGGCTCTAAAGGTTTTGTGATGTAAGCGTCCATGCCGGCCTGCTTTGCCGTGCGTATGCTTTCTTCAAACGCATCTGCCGTCATTGCTATGATCGGTATTGTCTTGGAATCATGCCGGTCCAGCGCACGGATCTTTCTCGCTGCTTCATATCCGTCCATTTCCGGCATACGTATATCCATCAATATCGCATCGTAATAACCATCAGCAGAGGCAGAAAATGTTTCCAATCCCAGCAAACCGTTTTCGGCGGTTTCCACCAGCATTTCCTTTTCCTGCAGCAGCATAGATGCGATCTCGGTATTCATCTGATTATCTTCGCACAGCAGAACACGCTTTCCGCTCAGCGCTTCTGTTCCCGTCGATTTTAGCTTTTCCATCTTGCCATTTTGGAGTATTGTGACAGGGAGCGTTACCTCCCAGCGTGTACCGGCATGTAAACGACTTTCAACACTAATAGTGCCGCCTAAAAGGTCTACATAGCGTTTTACGATAGAAAGTCCCAGGCCCGTGCCCGGAGTCTGAATATGCTCCGAACGTTTTTCCTGTGAAAATGGTTCATACATATGCCGTATGAATTCCTCACTCATTCCGATGCCGGTATCCTCAATAACAAAACCGCATTCTAATCTATCATTACATTCCGAAGTGCAATATGGTGTCACAGTAACAATGCCTCCGGATGGTGTGAACTTAATCGCATTGGAAATCAGATTCAAGGCAATTTTATTTACTTTCAGCCTATCCATCCATACGAGCTGATTCTGATAGTTGCTGAGATTCTCAGTCAAAAGGACACCTTTCAGCTCTGCAAATGGCTTGAGTGCAGTCACTACCGCCGGAATCAAATCGTCTGCCATCACCGCTTCCGGTTCAGGTACTGCCTTTCCGCTCTCGATGCGTGACAGATCCAGCGTATCATTGATCAGGTCCAGCAGGATCTGCCCGGAGGATTCGATTTTTTTGAGATATTCCTGCTTCTTCTGCGGATCATCCTCCTTAAGTGCAAAAGCTGTAAAGCCAAGGACTCCATTGAGCGGAGTACGCAAATCATGGCTCATGCTGGAAAGGAAATCTGACTTAGCCGCATTTGCCGTTTCTGCTGTATCAAGTGCTGTACGCAGCTTTTCCTCCTGTTCCAGCTGATACTGCTGCGCTTCTGTTATATCCGTCTTCACCAAAGCAAGGAGATCGTTTTCTCTATCCAGGTAAGAAAATTCCAGCTGCTTGACTCGTACGCCGCCTTCCTCTCTGCTGTGGAACCATTCCGAAACGCTTTCTTTATCGGCCAGTGATGCCAAAACATTGGAGAGCTTCGTAAACTCACGATACTTCTCCTGCTCCTCCGGCAGCACATATTTGACAAAAACAGAATTCAAAGTATCCTCATAATCTGAGCCTATACTAATATCTTCTTTGTCCTGCCACCGCTTGTTGGCAAGGAAAAACTCAAACTGCTGCTTTTTTGTATTGATGCAGCATACATAGTCACATTGTTCAGCAACGATTTTATGGATGATTGCTTCAGAAAGTTTCTTTTCCAGAATGTCGCTGAGCGCGAAAAATGAAATTACATCGCCGCTTTCCGGATGTTTGGAAAGTGTCGTAACACCTTGCATCCAAAGCACATCATATCCTGCAGGATGAGACCGGAATTCTCTGGTCACTGTACGGATCCCTTTTTCGAAGTTTTTTAACAGGTATGACCGGTCCAGCAATTCCGTGCAGTTTTTGCGGTCTGCGTCACCCTTTACCTCCTGTAGAAGTCTTTCGGCAAGCTCATCGTATTTTTCTCCCTCCCAGCTAGCATCAGGCGCGGCTTTACCGCGAAGCGCTTCAACTTTATTCTGCGTCAGATTCGAGCGCTGCGTCATCAAATAAGTGTCGGTGACCGAATCAAGAAAAGCCTGGGCGTCGTCGTACTGTTTCTTAAGCATCCCCTCCTGTTTTTTCAGATCATCTATATCAGTGAATACGACATAGAGATATCGTTCCTCTAAAAATGAAAAACGTGTAACATTTACGCTGACCCATTTGAAACTGTCTTTTTTAATGCGGATGCGAAAAATCGCTTGCTGCAGCGAACCATATTCCTGCTGCGAATACAGTACTTTTGCCGCTTCTTTTCTATCATCGGGATGAATGAAAAATAAAAGATTATCTTTTTCGGTATCTGTTCCCTCATCAAGTTCATACCCCATTAAGCTCAGAAATTCTTCTGAATAACGCTCAGGAACAAGCATCCCGTCTTCTTTTTCGCGGTATAAAACTGAACATGCCGGAAGATGTCCAATGGTGTCCAGAAGCGTCTTCTCCGCATTTTGCTGCCGCTGGATGTCCAGTTCCTGCCTGAGTTGAATTTCCCGGGAGATGTCACGATAGGCAGCATAATAAATTCTGCCTTCAGGTGATGATTTGCGAAGCGATACATCCATAGCGATCCATTTATAATTTCCATCATCTATCCTGAGGCGAATCGGAGGGACCTTAAATTGTTCCTGATTAAAGCCTTCCTTAAAGGCTTTGATCGCCTGCTGCATATCGTCCGGATGTACACCGCTGAATGCATTTTTATAATAACCGGAGCGAAGTTTACTGAACTTTGGAGACACTGTCTCAGGCGCGGTCGTATGGGGACTAATGAGCCGCATCTGCTGCTTGTTCGCAAACCAGATTTCCTGATGAGTATCATCAGGCATAAACAGTACACATAATCCGACAGGAACATTATTCAAAATATCAGATACGTTGTCTGCCTGACTTTCTAAATTTCTCAATAATTCGCCGGAACTATCCTGTATCTTCTTATATGCTTCAGACACCGTTGGCATTGGCAAAAGTTTCTGGTAACCATCAATCAGTCTGACGGTGATATCCGCCATTTGTTCAGGTTGTTCACGATACCCGGTTTCTGCCCATTTTCTCAGCAATGACACAACCGTCGCAGACAGGTATTCAGGCATATATTCACGTTGAAATCCCACGAGGTTCTGACCTGTCTGGGTGTTCATATAACGAAAATAGCCGTCTCTGATCTGCTCTTCAAAAATATACAACAAATTGTTTTTGACAAAAAGCAAATCAAAATCTCTGCTTTTCCGGATCAGGGTATAGAGGTCAACGAAGTGCACACGAATATCATCGTCTGCGGAATACTGCTTATTGTAGTCTTTTTCTATCAAAGTCAGTTTATAGAGAACCACCGCATCCAGAGAATCAAAATTCTTATAAAACGTAGTTCTGGATATACCGGCACAACTGCATATCTGGGAAACAGAAATCTTGCGATATGGTTTCGTTTTCAGTAATCGCATAAGCGCAGAACAAATCTGAGTCTTGGATTTCTTCGTGGCACTTTCATTATTGATCGTATTCATATGCAGTTTCCTTTCGCTCAGACTGGCAACAAAATGAACACTATTTCTTATCGTAGCCATATGATAGCACGTTTATGATATAGTTGCAATTGAAAGAACATTGCTTTGAAGAAGTTGATCTGCGGGCACGCAGAGCTTATAAAAACTGCCGGAAAATGGCTGTCAGAGCCAAATAAAAGAAGTGATCGTTCACGATAAATTTTCAGTTCATGGTCTTGACAAGGAGACTACTATAAAGGATATAATACATATGATATAAACAAGATAAAGTAATATAAACGAAAGGAAGGCGGCCGATGGATAAAGGTGACAGCGTACAGTCGATAAACAGAGCACTGGATATTATCGAAGCTCTGGCAGTCGAACCCGAAGGGCTGGGCGTCACTGAAGTCGCACGGAAAACCGGCCTCCACAAGAGCACGGCATACCGGCTGATCTCAACTCTTTCAGACAGAGGATATCTGGAGAAAACAGAGAACGGGGAGTATAAGATCGGGCTGAAACTCATCGGCGCGGTCAGCTGCTATATAAACAGTCTGGAACTGCAGACGGAGACCAGACCTTATCTTGCTCAGATAACCGCCGACCTGGGACTTACCGCCTATCTTGGAGTGCTGGATGGTGATCAGATAGTATATGTAGAAAAAATGGATGTCATATCTTCAGTAAAACTCTACTCGCAGATAGGTCTCCATGTGCCGGCTTTCTGTTCGTCTCTGGGCAAATGTATACTTGCAAAATATTCAAAGGATGAACTTGAAAAAGTCATGGTCGGCTGCCGATTCGTGAATTATACAAAGAATACGATCACCGATCTGGATGCCCTGCATGAGGAACTCATGAAGGTGCGTGCCAGGGGATGGGGCATGGACAATGAGGAATATGAAGAAGGTCACAGATGCATCGGTGCTCCTATATATGATTACCGGGGAGATATAATCGCTGCGGTATGCGCCAGCGGTTCAACGAAGTTGCTGGCAGAAGACAGGTTTCAGGAAGTGGCGGATTATGTGATGAAGACCGCTGCCGAAATATCGCGGAATATGGGCTACGACGGCTGAAAAATATCAAAAAACGGAGCGGAAATTCTCCGCCCCGTTTTTTGGTGCATATATGTTCCGTATTATTTGCCAAATGCTGTGAATGAGAGCATCAGTCCGCCGCAGGTGTTGCGCCCGTCATCTTCATATCCGTATTCTCCGAAGGTGAATTCAGTTATGAAAGGGATGTCTCCGACCTGTGACTTTATTTCCTTTGTCACTTCATCTATGCGGGAATCTATTCCTGCTCTTCTGCCTCCGCAATGTACGAGATGAAGAGCTCCGATCTCCTTGCCGTTCATTTTTCCCTTGAGCTCTGCGAGTGTCTTTCCCACAGAAGCTATAAGTTCGTCGACGCTGGCTTCCAGCTGTATAACTGCTGTGCCTTCCGCCATATCGTTTCCTACTGCCATAGAGTAATCATCGTTCCCATTCATAGGATGTCTTACTGCGGTCAGTTCGCCGAGCCTGTCCTTGACCCCAAGAGGAGCCGTGACACATGTAGCAAGAAGATTGCCGCCCATGCAGGCTTCTTCAGGCTGACCTGTCCATTCCATGTATTTTTTTACTGCCGGCACACCGTCTATCTCCATCAGTGTCCTTTTGCCGTCGAGCTTGGTAATAATGCCCATGTTGCCCGTCTCATTGTAGGCTCCTGTAAATTTGTTGGCGAAAGGTTTGTCTGTATAGAAGAAGGCAACTGATACGCCGTCAGGCGTGACCATCTTGTCGGTATAGAGCAGCCATTCTCCGGCAATGGTGTTGTCTGCTGCAGAGCCTCCGAAGAAAGGTACTCTGCCAATCACATCGGAGATGCCTTTCAGATATGTTTCTTCTTCTCCCGGAGGAGCCGACATATAGAAGTAGTCAGGCGCGGTATTCCTGCCTGCATTTTTGAGGGCTGCTTCCGCGACTGCTTTGCCGGTTGCTCTGGCGTCTCCTGTCTTAGGCATGCCTGCGACTCCGACTTTCATATACGGATCTTCCATGGCCATAATGCCGACGAAACAGTCTTCGCCGCCCTTGAATCCGTCAGGTGTGATGACGCCGGTGAAAGATGTATTGCCGATGAGAGGAACGCCCGGCAGTTCCCCGCTGATACTGTTCATAAGTTCTTTCTGGTCATACTGGACTCCGCTGTATACGAATGCCATGTTCGGAGCCTTGAGGTCTTTTTTGATCATTGCAGCCGCTTCTCTGCCTGCTGCTGCGCTGTCTGCTGCGGTGCTGTATCCTGTTATTGCTTTCAACATCATAGATCCCTCCTTACTTAACGGTCTGATGTTATTTGTGCGGGTCTTTAATATCTATATACGGATTAATCAGAGTATATTTTTAAGGACGATAGTTTTAATCTTTGTCATCTCATTGAATGTAGCGGATACACCTTCGTTGCCGATGCCGCTTTGCTTCCAGCCGCCAAACGGCTGCTCGAAAGCTCTGAAGAAGCTTGCACCGTTGATAACGGCTCCGCCTGCTTCCATTGCCTTTGCGACCTTCATTGCGCGTTTCGCATCTCTGGAAAATACGCAGCTGGAAAGTCCGAACTTTGATGAGTTGGCGATTTCGATGGCTTCCTCGTCAGTTGAAAATCCTATGACCGGCACTACAGGTCCGAATATCTCCATGTCGGAAGCTACGGCAGCGGTCTTCGGCACATCGACTATGACTGTCGGGTCGTAGAATGCGCCTTTTCTCCGGCCTCCAAGTATGACCCTGCCGCCCTCCTTTACAGTCTGTTCTACTTCTTTTTCAACTTTGATCGCTGCATTCTCGCTTATAAGGCAGGAAATCTGAGTGTCGTCTTTTTTAGGATCTCCGTAATTGAGTTTTTTGATGCGGGCAACGGCTTTCTCTGCAAATTCGTCTTTCAGTGAATCATGTATGATGAAGCGTTTGCTTGCACAGCATACCTGGCCTGTGTTGTACATCCTGCCCCAAATCATTTCTTCAACTGCCAGGTCCACATCGCCGTCCTCCAGCACGATGAAGGCATCATTACCGCCCAGTTCCAGTGCGGAAGGCGTCAGATTCAAAGCGCAGATCTCTGCTGTCCTTATGCCGATTTCAGTGCTGCCTGTGAGCGTTACAAAGTGTACTCTTGGATCCCTTGTAGCTGCTTCCTTGACTGCTCCTGGTGCAGTCAGACACTGGATCGCTCCGTCAGGAACACCTGCTTCTGTCAGCAGCTCTGTGAGCTTCATCAGGGTCATTGGATTGTCGGAACTAGGAAGCACTATAGCGGCATTGCCCATCATCAGAGCCGGAGCCACTTTCTGATCGTAAAGGTCGCAGGGGAAGTTGAAGGGGATAACACAGGCGATGACTCCTATAGGTTCACGGGTCACCATCTGATAATGCTTTTCCTGACCTGCCTCTGCGCCGGGAGTCAGCAGTTCTCCGTGATAATGTTTTGCAGCTTCGATGAATCCGGAGAAGCCGATCTTTATATTACCTATCTCGGCTCTTGCCTCGGTTATTGGTTTGCCGTTTTCCAGCATGAGAGTCTGTGCCAGATCTTCTTTGTTTTCATCTACCAGATGAAGGAAGCGGTACAGTACTTCTGCTCTTTCATGTATAGGTACGGAAGCCCATACCTTCTGTCCTTTTACCGCGGCCGTTACAGCGGCATCCACATCGGCTTCTGTCGCTTTTGGCATGCTGTCGATGACCTTCCCTGTTGCCGGGTCGATCACATCGAAAGTCTTTCCGTCAGAACTGTCAACTTTTTTTCCGTTGATTATCATGTGCATAGCGTTTACCTCCTATATGTCATGACGTTAATGCTGTATTGATATTTCATCATCTTTTATGATGACAGAATAATTCAGACGATTCAGACGGTCAATACAGAGCGCACCGGTATACGACCCTGCGTTTCATAATGCGGGACGCAGCCTTAGAAGCATTGAAAACATCGGATCTTCAGTCAGTGCCCTGCGCAGAAAAATCACAGAGCAGAGATGGAATGTAACGCGCGCAATGATCCGGATGTATAGAAGTACCTTTATATTATTACCAATTTCAAAAGGGCGCCGAAGCGCCCAATGTATTGCGAATTTATTCTGTTACAGCATTTTCAATGGCACAAATCATGTCCGGAAAGCAATATCGATGTTGTGCTATTCAGCCAGTTTTATCAAAGCATGAATGATCCTTTTTTCTGATTTGCTTTTTTATCATTTAATACTCAATTGGATTTTACGCGTGTCATGAATTCCCTGCGCATCCATCATTCCGGTTTCCTCTGACAGTTCGGGCAGAAGCAGCTTGTCCTGCCGCCGACGGTCACTTTTTCCATGGTACTTCCGCATACCGTGCAGGGCTGTCCGGCGCGGCCGTATGCGCGCAGGCCGGAAATGTTGCGGTAATCCTGTCCTTTGCCCGCCAGGTATTCCTCAGGTGTCATCTCATTGGCGTCGATGCCCCAGGAAATGATCTCCGGGATCTTTTCGGCCAGCATTTCCCAGTCCTGCTCAGTGAGCGCAGCGCACTTTGTCCCGGGATAGATCCCCGCGGTGAATAATATCTCATCGGCATAGATGTTGCCGATGCCCGCGACTACAGTCTGGTCTAGCAGCGCTTCCTTGACCGCTTTCTTCCTGCTGCCGAGTTTTTCCTGCAGGTACGCGGCCGTTACTGCGGGGTCGGATGGTTCCGGTCCGAGTTTCGCCTGGCCGGTAATGCTGTCAACTTCTCCCTGGCGGAAATACCAGAAACGGCCGAAGCGTCTTACATCGATATAGCGCAGCTGACTGCCGTCGGATAACGACATAAGCAAATGCGTATGCTTTTCCACAGGGGCGTCTGCCGCCATGACCAGAAGCTGCCCGGTCATTCTCAGATGCAGGCAGAGCCGGTCGCCGCCGGCGAAATGGATCGTCAGGAATTTTCCTCTGCGGCTCATTTCGGCGATCGTCTGATTTCGCAGACATTCCGCAAACTGTTCCGCATCGGGATAGGCAATGATCTGCGGGTTGCGGATCTCCACTGTCTCTACACGCCTTCCCGCGAGCTGCGGCTCCAGGATACGACGCACTGTTTCAACCTCCGGCAATTCAGGCATTATTACTGCCTCCTTTCTTAAATGGTTCGTGAGTATATTTCCGCTTTCTGTTACTTCCTGATGCTTCTTCTTTTATTGACTATCTCATAAAATTTCTTATTGATCTTCTTCCTTCACAGTTTTTTAAGATTTTGAGTAAAACGCCCGGACAGGGCTATGAGCTGCTCCTGTTCCTCACGGGTATGCTTCGACTGGAATGTCTTCCCGCAGATTTCTTTCCGGGTCATTCCCTCTTCAGCATAAAACAGTACGAGAAAGGTATTCATCAGGAGTCCGCGGCTTTTGACATATTCGTCATATAGCGCAAACTGTTCGTCGTGTAATTTGCAGTAATAGTCAATTGCTTGACCATGATTGTATTCGTACTATGCGCCAGTGTCAAGCGGGGCGTGCCCTGCTGCCAGTTGTTTATCCATTATCCTTTTCACCGCCTGTTTAGCTTTTGCATATCAAATCATTTCAAAAGACAGCTTGACATTATGGATTTGCCGTATTATAGTTGGTATACTAATTGTTTGTATAAAAACTATACGCTTTTATACAATGGTCTGCAGCACAGAAGGAGTATTAGATGCAGGATTCTTTACATTACAGACTTAGAAAAGCTCATGCACTATGTCAAAAAAACATTATGCAGGAAATCAGGAAAAAGTCCGACCTTAGGTCCGGAGAGCCCAAGATCCTTGAATTTCTTCTTGAAAATGAGCCTTGTGAACAAAAGATGATTGCGGAAGGATGCGAGCTGGACCCCGCTTCTATTACCGGCATTCTGGGCAGAATGGAAGAACGCGGTTTAATTACACGCGATCATCTGCCCAGCAACAGGCGCTCGCTCTTCGTATCCATGACAGATAAAGGCCGCGAAATGTGCAGCATTACTGAGAACGCTTTCAACATCATTGATAAAAAAGCCTGCAGCGGACTGTCTGCAAAGCAAACAGCGGAAATCCAGCAACTGCTGGAAATTATCTTCACAAATTTAAAAACACCTAATGACCTGAAATAAAACACTTGAAACGAAAGAAAGCAAAATATGATTGACAACAAAGTAAAAGGACCCAAATCAAAAATAAACGAGTTAATTAGACGATATATGGGGGAGTGTAACGCATTGTGTGTAAACCCCTCAGGGTCAACAACAGAATTTCTAAAGAATAATTAAAACAATATTTGATCTATGCCTGTATATTGGCACAGACTTATCAGGCTGTCAAATGGCAGCCT
>Ga0183101_1000352_pt1 | contig 66569 bp, 67 predicted proteins | sample Biomet3_FD_127790 | JGI IMG/M metagenome (GOLD analysis project Ga0183101, IMG submission 127790) | Microbial communities from bioreactor (seeded with sewage sludge) at LBNL, California, USA - Biofuel metagenome 3 | ecosystem: Engineered > Bioreactor > Anaerobic > Unclassified ... | reverse complement strand
GTCAATAAAAATAGGATTAACTTTGCAGAGTTGACAACTCCTTTAGGTATACATGATTGTAATTGTCAACTCCCTTAGGTTTACTAGTGTTTAACTGTCAACCAAATTCAGTACACCACAGATATAAATGTATCGTGCGCAAATCGTTGATACACAGCGAGAAATTCATAAGGACGAAAATAAAAGTTTGTATGTATAAACTTTTATTTTCGTCCTTATGAATTTTTATGTTCGTCCTTATCATTTTTCGAGAACACAGTTTCAATTTTATATATCAAGAAGTACCACTCGATATGGTTAAAATAGTATTAGTATCATCCCCAATATTCACCATCTCGGAACGTCTTGAAAAATAGGAATCAAACACCTTGAAAAATAATTTTCGTTCACAAGCCTTCACCAGTTACTTGTAGGCCTCATTATCGATGGTCTTATGTAGAGTTCATAATTCATTGATTCTCAGCGAGAAGATACACTTTACAGGTCCCGTTTAACTATGGCATCACAATATCTGCCTGATATACAACTGGTAACGGTGACGGGAATAGATACTAAAAATATTATAGAAAAACACCGAAATGATTCATACCGCTACGACCCTTTTTTAAGTAGTTGTGGGACACGATTATTTCAACAAATCAGTGTCATCCTTATCTTCCGAAAACGACATATGCCCCTAAATTTGTTGACGTCCATATGTTTTCAAAAAAACTTAAGGACGTCACCGAAAAAACGAACATACGACAATTTTGTTGATGCCGCAGGCTCGAAAAAAAGTTATTATAGCCTTTCCCAAATAATAATTCTTTTGTTTGTTATTGTAATAGGCTTATGTTATCTTTGCAAAAGTCAACAAAACAATACTATAAACATGAAAATAGCCATAATCGGCGCAGGAAACATGGGAAGTGCCATTGCCTGCGGTTTAGTAAATAGTCGTTTGATTAACCCTTGCGATATCATTGTATCTAACCCTTCTCAAGAGAAATTGGAGACATTAAAAAGCTTCAACAGCGAGATCAACGTGACCAGCGACAATAAGGAAGCTGCAAAAGGAAGTGATATTATTATCCTCGCAGTAAAGCCTTGGATAGTTGAAACGGTGTTGAAAGAGATTCTTTTCAAAAAGCAACAAATGCTGATATCCGTCGCTGCCGGTATTACTTTCGGGCAATTAGGCAAATATTCAGACGACCACATAACCATGTTCCGTATTATTCCTAATACAGCTATTTCATTGGGGTGTAGCATGACACTTATTGCAAGTCATAATGCCGCCCCGGAACAAGAAAAAATGGTAATGAATCTATTCGATAAATTTGGTATCACGAAGATAATTTCTGAAGAAAAGATGGCGGCAGCAACAGCTCTCACCTCTTGTGGTATCGCTTATGTGCTAAAATATATTCAAGCCGCTATGCAAGCTGGCATTGAAATGGGCATCAAGCCACAAGATGCTGCCGAAATGGTAGCACAAAGTTGTAAAGGAGCAGCCGAATTAATTCTAAAGAACCATTCACACCCTTCTATTGAAATAGATAAAGTGACAACTCCGGGAGGGCTTACTATAAAAGGCATCAATGAACTGGAGCACGACGGATTCTCATCGGCAATCATTAAAGCCATGAAAGCGAGCGTCTAAAATATTGCGAAATAAATAACTATTTGAAAATTAATCCTTAATTTTGCAGTCCTATTTATTATGTATAGGGCTGCTTTTTATTACAAATTATCAATACACATCTAATGGACGAGCAAATTAAACAAATAGCCGAGCGGCTGCGTGGACTTCGCGACGCACTAGAGCTATCAGAAGAAAATATTGCAGAAGATTGCGATATTTCGGCAGAAGAATACCGCAATGCCGAATCGGGTGAGAACGACATATCGGTAAGTATGTTACAAAAGATTGCACACAAATACAATATTGCATTGGATGCACTGATGTTTGGTGAAGAGCCCAAGATGAGCACTTACTTCATTACTCGTACAGGAAAAGGAACATCAATAGAACGTACCAAAGCTTACAAATACCAATCGCTAGCCGGAGGATTTAAAGATCGTACAGCCGATCCATTTATTGTCACTGTCGAACCAAACGACAAACCTATTTATATGAACAGCCATAGCGGACAAGAATTCAATCTGGTACTTGAAGGAAGCATGCAACTTAACATAAATAACAAAGAACTTATACTGAATGAAGGAGATAGCATCTATTTCAATTCAAAGCTTCTCCACGGCATGAAAGCATTGAATGGCAAAACAGTTCGTTTTCTAGCCGTAATCATGTAATATATAATAAGGTATGGTAGAAAGATTTTTAGAGCAAACTTCCTTCACCTCGCAGGAAGATTTTAAAGAACATCTTAAAATTAAAGTTCCAAAAGATTTTAATTTCAGTTATGATGTATTAGATGCATGGGCAGCCGAAGCGCCTCAAAAGGATGCACTATTGTGGACCAACGATAAAGGAGAACACCACCAGTACTCTTTTGCTGAAATGAAAAAGTACACAGACATGACAGCTTCCTATTTTCTACAGTTAGGTATAGGCCACGGCGACATGGTAATGCTCATACTGAAACGTCGTATTGAGTTTTGGTTCAGCATCATTGCCCTACATAAAATAGGCGCCGTATGTATCCCGGCAACACACTTACTCACCAAAAAAGATATCGTATATCGGTGTAACGCTGCATCTATCAAAATGATAGTCGCCGCTGGCGAAGAAGTTATAACCACTCATATAACCAATGCACTGCCCGAATCGCCGACCGTAGAAAAAATAGTCAGCGTCGGTCCTTATATTCCAGATGGTTGTCTTGATTTCCACAAAGGTATCAATCAGGCGCCGACCTTCATCCGACCGGCACATGTCAATTGCAATGAAGATATTTCGCTGATGTATTTCACCAGCGGCACAACCGGAGAGCCTAAAATGGTGGCTCACGACTTTACCTATCCTTTGGGGCATATCGTAACCGGATGCATCTGGCACAATCTTAACGAACAAAGCATACATCTGACCATTGCAGATACGGGTTGGGGAAAAGCAGTATGGGGCAAACTTTATGGACAATGGTTTGCCGGTGCCAACATATTCGTTTACGATCATGAAAAGTTCGCGCCTGCCGATATTCTCCAAAAGATACACGATTATCATATTACTTCCCTCTGCGCGCCTCCCACCATCTTCCGATTTTTAATTCGGGAGGACCTGACAAAGTACGACTTATCTTCTTTAAAATATTGTACTATCGCCGGCGAAGCACTCAACCCTTCGGTATTCGATACTTTCAAGAAGCTTACCGGTATACAACTGATGGAAGGTTTCGGACAAACAGAGACGACACTTACCGTAGCAACTTTCCCATGGATGGAGCCTAAGCCAGGAAGCATGGGCGTACCAAACCCACAATATGATGTAGACTTAGTTGACTATGAAGGCCGCTCAGTAGAAGCCGGCGAGCAAGGACAGATCGTTATACATACCGGTAAAGACAAACCTCTCGGACTTTTCAAAGAATACTATCGTGCTCCCGAGTTAACTAAAGAAGCTTGGCACGACGGTGTTTACTATACCGGAGACGTGGCTTGGCGCGATGAAGATGGTTACTTCTGGTTTGTAGGCCGTGCCGACGACGTTATCAAAAGTTCTGGCTACCGCATCGGACCGTTCGAAGTCGAAAGTGCTTTAATGACTCATCCGGCAGTTGTAGAATGTGCTGTAACAGCAGTGCCCGACGAAATTCGCGGTCAAATAGTAAAAGCTACGATCGTTCTCTCTAAAGAGTACAAAGATAAAGCAGGAGACGAACTCATCAAAGAGATTCAAAACCACGTGAAACGTGTTACCGCTCCTTATAAATATCCCCGTGTGGTAGAATTTGTAGATGAACTACCGAAAACGATCAGCGGAAAGATTCGCCGTGTAGCTATTCGCAACCAAAATAATAAAGAAAGCGAGTCATAAACCACATTTCTATAAAAAAGAACTCCGCAATACATTTCTGCATTGCGGAGTTTCTTTATAGTAAATCATAACCAAATGGAACCAACACTAGAAAAACAACTTTCCAACGAACTCTTCACCTCAAGCAACCGTTATCAAACTAGCTGTTAGATTTTTTAAATACCTATCATTTAATTTCTTCTCCTTTGTAGAAGTCGAGAATCTTGCAACGGAAGAAATAATCATACTTCGCCTGCAACAATTCCGACTCAGACTTTTGCAACTTAAGTTGCGATTCATTATATTCTACTGCCGTAGCTTTGCCATTTTCGTATTTGGCACGCATCAGTTGGAAAGACTCTTTAGCTGCATCGAGCGCCGACATACTGGATTTGTATTTATTCTCCGAAGCCAATGCGCTATACCAAGCCTGCTGAATTTCTTTATACAACGACTTTTTTGTATTGTCCAACTGCAAAGAATAATTAAGTTGCTGCACTTTTGCCGTACGGATATTATTTCGGGTAACAAACCTATCAAAAATAGGAATAGAGAGGTTCAACCCTATATATTTGTTAAGATTATTATTGATCTGCGAGCTAAAGCTGCTTGATGTAACACCTTTCATCGTATAATAACTGGTTCCAAGTCCCAAGCTGAGCGAAAGAGTAGGCATATAAGTAGCGCGAGCTATTTTAATACTCAAGTCACTACCATCGAGACGATACTGAGCTGCTAGCACACTAGACTTTTTCGTCACCGCAACCTGATACAATTCGTCGGGTGGAGTAAGATTTGAAAAGACAATAACAGTTTCAGGTTGTACCACTTCAAATCCTTCCGGAGTAGGAAGTTCAAGCAATTGACTCAAATCCAATAGAGCTAACTTATAGCTATTATCATTTTGCACAGCTGCCAATTTGTTTTGCTCAACCGTAGAACGCGCCTCCGCAACTTCTGCCGGAGAACTTTTGCCCAACAGCTCCATCTTTATAAGTCTGTCAAGCTGCTGTTGGCTCAGAGTAATCTGTTCTTCGGCTACTTTACAAAGTTCTTTATCAAGCAAAGTCTGCAAATAACTCGAAGCGATATTAATAGAAATATCATCTTTTGCTTTTTGCAAATCGGCAAGTGCCGCTTTGAGATTAATTTGCGACAACTTATACTGATTAGGAATACGAAATCCTGTAAATAAAGGAACACTGGCGCCAACAGAAAAATTAGTATTGCTACTGTTAGTATTGCTGTACGAATTATCAACTGGCGATGCAGCTCGTCCCCAACTCCAATTCTGCCCTGCCGAGCCGCTTAACTCGGGCAACCGAGCCCACTTATTCGTATTGAGCTCTATCTCGCTCTGCCTGGCGGTCAAAGCCGTCTGCTGAATGGAAATATTGTGAACAATGGCATACTCTATGCATTGTCGAAGCGTCCAAGCTACCTTTTTCTGTTCCGGTTGGGCTTGCATAGTAAGCGGTATAACGCCTGCCACAACCAACAATTTAATTAATCTTATTCTCATACTACTAATTATTATTGTCTTTCTTCTTTCCGTTCTGATTATCCTGCTTTATATCGCCCCGTACCTTATCGCCGGCTTTCAAGCCCTTCATTATTTCGATTTTAACTCCATCACTCATACCCGTCACTACCAATTTTTTATGAAACTTTTGATGAGGGATACTATCTGTCAACACATAAGCGTATGCATTCTTTCCATTAAATTCCACCGCACCCTCGGGAATGGTCACAACTCGCGAAGCTTTTTGAAGTACTATCTTCGCATTGGCCGAGTAGCCTGAACGTATATGAGCATGACGAGCATTAACAGCCGCCTTTATTTCAAATTGATTGGAACCATTTTGTTTGGTAGCTTGAGGAGAGATGTATTCAAGCGAAGCATCAAAAGTCAGATTCTGAAGTGCACCTATAGTCAATGTCAACGGCATACCTTCGTGCAATAGTCCTACTTCCGTTTCGTCAATATTACCATCAAATATCAAATCGTTCATATTGGCTACGGTGGCAATTGTCGTACCATCATTGAAAGTATTGCTCATGATAACTGAGTTACCTTTTTTGATGGGAATGTCAAGAATCAGTCCTTCGATTGTAGACCGAATTAATGTACTACTGAAAGAAGCACTATTTTTAGTTATACCTTCACGAATAATCTGCAACGCATCTTTTGCTGTTATACTTTCTTCTTTAGCCGTATTTAATGTAAGCTGGCTCTTCTCGTAATCTTCACGACTGATGAGCTTGCCGTCAAATAGTTTTTTCATACGGGCAAAATCTTTCTCATATTGCTTCTGGTTAATTTCAGCAACGCGTACCCTATTCTCTGCGGAATTAAGCGAACCTAAATCGGGGATAACGCGAACTTTAGCAATAACTTCACCTTTATGAATTGCTTGTCCAGCCTTTTTATAAACATCGCTAATAATACCCGATATTTGGGGTTTTATTAGAATTTGATCACGAGGTACAATCGTACCCGTTGCAACTGTTGATTTTTCCAAATCGGAGACAGTAGCAGTATAAGTGTCATAAACGACCTCTTTGGGCTTAGACTTCGTATAGAGAAACATAAAGGTTCCCACGAAGATCAATGCTATTATAACAAACAGCAAGATTCTAAAAAACTTTTTCATATCTATTTTATTACTATTATATTACACCTATATATCATTATCATTCATCTCTTATTGCATCAATCGGTTTGATAGCCAGCGCACGGAATGCAGGTGCCAATCCGGCAACCATTCCCAAAGAGAGTAGCAGAAAAGCCACCCCAAGAGCCATACCAAATGAAACTTGAAATTGAATACCGCTAAAAGTATCACCCGAATTCACACCGACTTCAAGAACTTGTAATACCAATACGGCAAAACATATTCCGGTCATACCGGCAATCAACGTCAACACCATGCTCTCGGATAGAATCTGTTGCAGTATATCACGAGGTTGGGCACCTATGGCACGTCTAATTCCTATTTCAATCGTTCTTTCTCTAACAGTTACCATCATGATGTTGCTAACTCCGATAATTCCGGCCAACAAGGTACCCAGTCCAACCAACCAAATCAAAATTCTAATACCGGTAAACAAATTATCGATCATCGAGAACATGGCCTCGGCATTAAGAAGTTGCATGGATTCGCCATCATTAGGGGCTATGAGATGTCTTTCTTTTAAGACTTTCTCTATTTGTGGTTGTACATCAGTGATCTTATGTCCCGGCTTTACCAGCACGCACATCAAATCAACCTGATCTCCTCTGTTGTATATATCTTGATAAGTAGTATATGGTATCACGATACTTTGCGAAGCACGTCCACCAATATTCACATTACTCTCTGAGCCCGACACACCAATGACGCAATAATAGGTACTACCTACCTGAATATACTTACCACAGGGATCTACCCCGTTTTCAAAAAGTTCCTGCTTCACGCGCTTACCTATAGTACACACTTTGCGACGCTGACGAATATCAATGTCGTTGATGAAACGTCCCGAAATCATTTTTTGCTCTTCAATTTGAGTATACTCAGGATAAAGTCCTTTTACCGTATAAGAGCCCTTTTTATCCTTATATATCGTAGTCATTCCCCACGAAGCATTATGTGGCGTAACAAGTTCTAGTCCCTTCACTTTACTTTTAACCAATGCCATATCGCCCATTACCATGTTCCAATGACGCCCCTTACGAAATCCCTTATATGCTTTTGAAGTAGGTTGAGCCCACATAAAGCCAGAGTTCGTTGCAAAGCCTTCAAAATTCTGCGACATCATCTGTTGCAACCCCTTACCACCTCCGATAAGAGCAATCAACATAAAGATGCCCCAAAAGACTCCAAAGGCAGTAAGTAAGCTGCGAGTTTTATTTCGAGTTATCGTGAGGAGTATTTCACCCCATGTATCCACATCCATTTTCATAATTATTCTGCTCTTAATGCCTCGATCGGTCTAATTTTCGTCGCTTTGCGAGCGGGAAAAAATCCGGCCAATGTTCCGGCTATGATTAAAGTAACCGTAGCTTGTATCGCTACACTAATATCTACCGTAGGATTGGAGAAAACGGTCGTCGAGAAGACTCCCGCATTCATTGTTTGATTGCCAAACAGAGCATTCATATATTCGGTTGCTGCTACTCCGGCAAACATTCCGATATATCCGAAAAGAGCTGTAATTGCAATACTTTCAGCAATAATAAGTCTTAGGATAGAGGCAGGTTTGGCACCCAATGCTTTGCGAATGCCAAATTCGCGAGTTCTCTCCCTAACAGTAATCAGCATTATATTGCTCACTCCTACTATTCCACTCAGCAACGTAAAAATTCCAATGACCCAAATGGCCACTTTCAAGATATGATTACCCTGCTGTTGATCCAGATATTGTTCCAAGCGGTTCCATATCCAGATAGCCGACTTGTCAAGCGGATCAAAGCTGTGGCTTTTGCCCATTGTGGCACGATAACTATCCTCGAAATCAGAATTTGCAGGCTTAGTATCCAGCCCTTTCGTCGTAAAAATAATATCATCTATCGAATCACCTTTACAATAAATCAACTGAGAAGTACTAAAGGGCACATAAGCATCATTCGACTGGTTTTCGCTATCTATAGCATAAATACCAATAACCTGATACATTAAACCATTGACATTAATTAGGAAACCGATAGGATTTGTCTGATGAAGAAATAACGTTTTCACCGTCTTCTCACACAACACAATAACCTTACGCTTTTCACTAATATCCTGTTCGTTTATGAAACGCCCCATTTTCATTTTGCACGATTCAATCTTCACATAATCGGGATTAACTCCGACTATTGAAAGAGATGTACCTTCGGTGCCATAGCTTACTGTATCAGAATGCGAAATGGTGGCCCCGGCAGTCATCACATTCTTTTGGAAATGCCTTTTTAGGAGGTCAACATCCTTATTTTTAAATAATATTCTACGACCAATAGTCAGGCCATTGAATGGTTTGGAAGTCTGTCCGGCAAATATACGAACAGAGTTCAATGCGCGCGATTGGGAATTTTTCTCAAAAGCATGAATCAAACCATTACCAGCTCCTAGAAGCACAATAAGGATAAAGATACCCCATGCCACAGAGAAACCGGTAAGGAAAGTACGCAACTTATTGCGCTTGATAGTGCCATATATTTCTTGCCAAAAATCTATCATCCGAAACTAGTTGTTAAAAGAATTATTTCATAATACCGTTCACTCCGAAAGGAGAAGCGTTGTGATCCACATTTTGTTCGATTTCGCCGATAATGCCATCCTTGATATGTATTATCTTATCGGTTTGGTTGGCGACGCCACTCTCATGAGTCACGACAATGATGGTTTGCCCTTGAGCATGCAATTCTTTCAAAATATCCATCACTTCTACCGAAGTCTTACTATCCAAAGCACCGGTAGGCTCATCGGCGAGAATAATCTGAGGATGTGTTATCAATGCTCGAGCAATGGCTACTCGCTGTTTCTGTCCACCACTCATTTCATTGGGCATGTGCATCGCCCAGTCTTTCAAACCAAGCCGATCCAAATATTCCATAGCCAACTGATTACGTTTTTTGCGCCGTATACCTTGATAAAAGAGTGGCAATGATACATTCTCCATGGCATTTTTAAACGAGATCAAATTGAACGACTGAAAAATAAAGCCAATCATTCTATTTCGATAATCGGCAGCTTTCCGCTCACTTATATTTTTTATTAATATATCGTTAAGATAATATTCTCCCGAATCATAGTTATCGAGAATACCTAATATATTAAGTAAGGTAGATTTTCCTGAACCTGAAGATCCCATTATCGAAACGAACTCTCCCTTTTCAATATTCAAATCAATTCCTTTCAGCACATGGAGCGGTGCACCATTGTTATACGTTTTATTGATTTCTTTCAGCTGTATCATCATAACATGAGGAAATAATTAATCGATGTTTTATAGTAAGACGAATCAAAGATACAAAAAGTTGCAAGTTTGCAGGAAAATAGTCGAATAATTTTCAATCAACCTACAAAAGTTGTAAAATAGTAACGATTTCTTGGAAAAACATTTTGTAAATTGAAACATCTTTGCGTAATTTGTAGACAAATAAAACAAATTTATCATCCAACACAAGTATCATGAATACAACAATAGAAAAGCCCTACGTAGTAGGTATTGACATAGGCGGCACCAATACCGTCTTTGGTATAGTAGACGCCCGTGGCACCATCATTGCCTGCGACGCAGTAAAAACAGCAGCATATCCCACTGTTGATGAATATGCGGATGCTGTCTGCGCCGGCCTGAGCAAATTATTTGAGGCTAATGGCGGAGCAAACAAAATCAAAGGCATTGGTATCGGCGCTCCAAATGGAAATTATTATAGCGGTACGATAGAATTTGCTCCAAACCTTCCATGGAAAGGAGTTATTACATTGGCAACCATGTTTGAGAAACGTCTCGGCATACCCACAGCTTTGACAAACGATGCAAATGCAGCCGGTATCGGTGAGATGACTTACGGTGCAGCCCGTGGTATGAAAGATTTTATTATGATTACCTTGGGAACAGGCGTAGGTAGCGGTGTCGTTGTCAACGGTCAAATGGTTTACGGTCATGACGGATTTGCCGGAGAATTAGGCCACACCATCATTCGCCGCGGCGGACGTGTATGCGGTTGCGGTCGCAAAGGTTGTCTGGAGACATATTGTTCGGCAACGGGTGTAGCCCGCACGGCCCGCGAGATGTTGACAGCAAGTACAGAAAGTAGTCTATTGCGGAATATACCGGCTGAGAGCATCACATCAAAAGATGTATACGATGCAGCTGTAAAAGGGGATAAAATAGCTATTGAGATCTTCAATTTCACCGGAGAGATTCTTGGTGAAGCCATAGCAGATTTCATCGCATTCTCCAGCCCCGAAGCTATTATCCTTTTTGGCGGTTTGGCTCACTCCGGTGATTTCATTCTCAAACCGGTTCAAAAAGCTATTGATGAAAACATCCTTCCAATATACAAAGGAAAGACTAAGTTATTGTTCTCTGAAATGAAAGATTCTGATGCTGCCGTACTAGGCGCAAGCGCATTAGCATGGGAGCTAAAAGATCTCAAAGCATAATCTAACACTATTTATTGCTAAAAGCAATGACTTAGGTCCGGTTCTACTACAAATGTTGAGCCGGACCTTTTTTTATGAATAATCACACACGTCGCACCTACCGAAAAGAGATTCAAAGCCTGTAATCTGAAATTTGCCAAGCCGCCGAAAGATAAAATGGTACACTATGCGCCATCTGTCTCCTGCAATCATTTGCGAAGTGAATGTTAACAGACATACTGATACTTTCTTATCCCAACGCAGCTTTCAAGGTATTGCAGGGCACTATTTTCATAATCGATTCACCGCTCGAATGTAAACTAAATCAGGTGAATATATAAAGAGGATATGCACAACACGCTGATAGACAGCGACAAATTCATAAGGACGAAAATAAAAGTTTGTATGTATAAACTTTTAGTTTCGTCCTTATGAATTTTTATGTTCGTCCTTATCATTTTCCGAAAGCGTAGCTTCAATTTTGTATATCAAGAAAGCCACTTCAGTGTAGTTAAAATAGTATCAGTATCACCCCCATTCACCTCCCAAAACATTCAGAAAAGCAGCATCAATATCACTACTTTAGAGCAACGCCATTTTGCGTCAATGAAAATGTGTCTTTTGAACTCATCAGTAAAAATGAGGAGACTAAGTGACATAAGGGACTAAATGAATGGAACACACTCGTATATATACAAACAGCCCCTCAGCTACCTGTAGGCTATCGTTTAGACTTGTTCTAAGCAGAGGTCCGCTGAAAATAAGGAGTCTACAGTATACTCTAGGGCCGATTTTCGGACCTTTTTCCGCTGGCGTTGTATACGGTACATCTTTAACATGCTGTGCGGCAGCGCGTAATGGTGTCATACGGAGGTGGCAAAGGTTGAAATACAGATGATTTCATGGTCGTGGAATGCAGCAATGGACTCTTACCGTCCAGAACCACATATGGACCTAAATTTGTTGACGTCCATACGTTTTCAAAAAAACTTAAGGACGTCACCGAAAAAACTAACATACGACGATTTTGTTTATGCCGCAGGCTCGAAAGCCTTTATTTATGTGCTATTAATAATACTTGTGTTCAGCCCCTAGATTTTACCGGTGAGCCCGAAAGCTACATCCAACAGTTTTCATAGGCAAAAGAGGCATCCGCACTAAAAAGCCCCAAGGAGCTATTGTATACAAAGCACCTCAGGGCAAATAAGTTTTTCAACCTTAGACTAAAGAATGGTTTATTCTGTCTTTCCGGATTCTTGTCTAAGTTGATCGTCTACCGCTTTTATCTTTTCTTGAGCAAGTTCAAGATCGGCTTTCAGGTTCTCTACCTTACGGTTCAACTCATCGAGTAACGAACTTCCACTTTTTGAAGATGAAGACAAGAATCCTAAATTATTTTCATAAGTTTGCAATTCACTCTTCATATTTTCATAAGCTCTAACAAGCTTTTCGCGCTCACGATAAAGATTGGAAGAACCATTGCCCGACATCGAAATAGAAGACTTGAAATTGTTAAGATTTCTATTAGAAGCCGAAAGATGAAAACGTTTAAACAGTTCGTCTACCTGAGAATGGAATTGCTCATAAATTCTGTCCTTTTCTTTGAAAGGCACATGGCCTATCTCATTCCATCCTTTTATAAGAGTGCGAACTTTATCGTTTGCTTCATTATCGTCAACATCTTCACCTATTTCATTGAGTTGTTTGATAATCTCTTTCTTCTTCTCTAGATTTTCTACTTCGGCAGAATGTTGCGAGTTGTTCACTTTATTCTTTTGTTCAAAGAAATAGTCGCAAGCCGTAATGAACTGCTTCCAGACAGCATCCGAATATTTTTTTGCAACAGGTCCTACTGTCTTCCATTCTTTTTGGAGTTTGCTTAGGGCATCTGCTGTAGCTTTCCAGTCTGTACTATCTTTCAACGCTTCAGCCATCTTAACCAATTCACGTTTCTTGGCAAGGTTGACATTCATACCCTCTTTCAGAGACTTAAAGAACTCGCCTTTACGCTTGAAAAAGTCGTCACAGTCTTTACGGAAACGTTCAAAAATTTTAGAATTCATCTTTTTAGGGACGAAACCGATGGTCTTCCATTTATTCTGTAGTGCAATAACTTCTTGCGTTTTATCTTCCCATCCCGCAAAAGATTTCAAGGTCTCCCACTCAATAGATTCGATTATTTCGCAAATGACGGTTTTCTGGTCAAGATTATGTTGTTCTTCATCTTTAAGCTCTTCAAAATGCTGCTGATGGCGACGGTTAACAGCCGACGAGGCATTCTTAAAACGCTGCCAAATAGCTTCTCTTAAATCTTTGGCAACAGGGCCGGTATCCCGAAATTCTTGATGAAGCTTCTGTAACTGATGAAAGGCAGAAACCACGTCGGGTTCATCATTCAGTTTCTCGGCTATTTCACAAAGACGATTCTTTATTTCAAGATTCTTTTTGAAATCATATTCTCTGAATTCATTATTCAACTTCAATATATCATAGAATTTTTCTACATAAAGCTGATAATTCTTCCACAGTTCATTGGCACGCTCTTGCGGAATAGGCTTGGTTGCGTTCCATTGCTGCTGAATTTTTTTAAATTCACCATAGTTGGCTTCTTCAGGAGATTCGACCATATCTTTCAATTCGTTTATAATGGTCAATTTGACTTGCAAATTTTGCTCCTTTATTTTTTCTAATTCTTCAGCATTCTTATTCCTCTTCTCCTTAATCACGTTCATGATATCTTTGAACTCATCTTCTCGGTTATCCGAAACGGGGACAAAATCGCTTTCTGCTCCTCCGTCTTCAATAAATTTCTTTTTCGCCTCTTCAACCTCTGTTGCATGAATTTTATAGAAAGCTTGTTTCAAAGCATCAATTTCTTGCTTACCGACAGAACAATTACTGTCCGAAATTTCTTTCAAACGAGCAATGACTTCATCGTTATTATTAAAATGCTGATATTTTTTCACAACTGTTAACTCTGCATCCTCTTCTATCGAAGCAGCATCTTTTTCACTCTCATCCTCTACCTCTTTTTCTTCTTCAACAAGCGAAATCTCTGATGCCGGTTCTTCCACGTCTTCTGCTGCCTGGGCAACTTCTACGGCCGTTTGTTCTTCGTTTACCAATGCCGTTTGTTCTATTTCGGTAGTTTCACTTTCCACTTCTTCCTGTGGTTTTTCAACTACGATTGTCGATACATCCTCAGCAGAAGTCGCCGTTTCATCAGTGACCTCGACTGCTTTTTTTTCTTCTTCTAATTTGCCTTCATTTAAAGGCTGATTAGTGTCTTGAGTGTCCATCATCATAAATTTATTTTTAAGGATTGGAAAATTTACCAATCGTCGATTAAGTTACAAATTAAGGAAATAAAATAATTACTTCAATACATTTTCGTGTTTTTTTTTCAATAATATTAAAAATTACTGAAAAAAACTATTTCTTTTCACTAGAGCAAACGGAACTTACTAAATTTGTTAAATCAACAAATTCTTGTACAGACAATTGCTCGGGACGACGATTAAACAAAGCATCATCAGTAACCGGACATCGTTCTCCCAATATCGGTTTGATAGAATTACGTAAAGTCTTACGCCTTTGATTAAAAGTTGTTTTAACGACTTGTTTAAAAAGTTTCTCGTCACACCCCAATGAGAGAGTATTGTTTCGAGTCATACGAATGACTGCGCTCTTAACTTTAGGGGGCGGATTGAAAACAGAAGGCTCCACCGTAAAAAGATATTCCACTTTGTACCATGCCTGAATAAGTACACTAAGTATGCCATAAGCCTTATGTCCGGGTTCAGAAGCAATACGTTCGGCAACCTCCTTCTGTATCATCCCCGTACAGCAGGGAACAATATTTTTATATTCAAGCATTTTAAAAAAAATCTGACTCGAAATATTATAAGGATAATTACCGGTAAGTACAAACGGAGCTCCTTCGAATAATTTATTCAGATCCATTCGCAGAAAATCCTCTTCAATTATATTGTCTTGCAACGATGGAAAGGCGCGACACAGATAGCTCACCGACTCATAATCTATTTCAACTACCTTTACAGGACGCTGTTTGGAAACCAAATACTGAGTGAGTACTCCCATACCGGGTCCCACTTCCAAAATAGGGATATCAGGTTCAACATCTACCGTATCAGCAATACGTTGAGCAATAGATTGATCTTTTAAAAAATGTTGACCAAGAAACTTTTTAGGCCTTACTGTCTTCATAATCACAAACAAATAACTACTTTTGCACCCGACAAAGGTAACTGTTTTAATGAAGAAAGTTGATTTTAATATAAAGAAACTGATAAAAAAGGGTTTAAAAATAATCTTACCACTTGTTTTAGGCGGTTTTATATTATGCTGGATTTATCGGGATTTTGATTTCAAGAAAGCAGAACAAGTCTTTTTGCACGGAATCAATTGGTGGTGGATGATAGCGTCCCTATTCTTCGGGACGATGAGCCATATCATCCGTGGCTGGCGTTGGCGTCAGACACTCGAGCCGCTGAACGAATATCCGCGATTGTCGACTTGCGCTTATGCCATCTTTATTTCTTATGCGACTAACCTCCTATTGCCACGCGTAGGCGAGATATCACGCTGTGGGATATTGACCAAATATGAGAATGTGTCTTTTTCGAAATCACTGGGTACCGTTGTCACTGAGAGAATAATCGATTCGCTTGTATCGCTAACTATCGCAGGCATTACTTTTCTGCTACAAGCTAATATCTTTTTAAAATTCTTCCAAAACACAGGAACCAAGTTCCCTTCATTGGCACATTTATTCACATCGGTAGATTTTTATATTATTCTGTTCAGCATAATAGGTATCTTTATTTTAATGTACTACCTAGTCCGTACCCTTTCCTTTTTCGAACGAGTCAAAGGAATAGTAATTAACATCTGGGCAGGAATCATTTCGTTGAAAAAAGTACATAACCTTCCGTTGTTCATCTTATATACCATATTGATATGGGGATGTTATTTTCTTCATTTCTATCTTACTTTCTACTGCTTCTCGTTTACTTCAAACTTAAGCATGGCAGCAGCAATGGTTTTATTTGTAGGAGGAACATTTGCAGTGATAGTTCCCACTCCCAATGGAGCAGGTCCATGGCATTTTGCCATCATCACAATGATGGTGTTATATGGTATAAACAGTACTGATGCCGGAATATTTGCATTAATCGTCCATAGTATCCAAACTTTATTGGTAATCGTTTGTGGCATATATGGCATGATAGCACTGGGTATCAGGAAGAAGGCTCTGAATAAATGAATAGGGTGCCACGTAGGCAGGAAGAAGGATAACACCTCCATTAAATAAAAATAGAGTAATAGTAAATTTCCAGTTTTTATACTTATCTTTGTGAACATGTAAGAAAAACAAGCACTTTTCTCCTTGCATTGAACAGAAAGAAAACAAATTTGAAAGCGTGATTTCAGTAGAAAATTTAAAAGTAGAATTTAATGCAACAGCATTATTTGCCAATGTAAATTTCGTAATAAATAAAAAAGAGTGTATCGCATTGGTCGGGAAAAACGGTGCAGGCAAAAGTACAATGCTCAAAATATTGGCAGGGCAACAACATCCTACCGCCGGAGCTGTTTCTTTACCAAAAGACACAACCATCGGATACCTGCCACAAGTAATGCTCTTTAATGACAATCGGACGGTAAAAGAAGAAGTAAGGCAAGCTTTTGACCATATTACAGATATTCAAACTACACTGGTAGCCATCAGAAAAGAGATGGATGAGCGGACGGACTATGAAAGCGAATCATATAACGAGCTCCTCGAACACTTCACTCATCTCAACGAACGATATCTGATGGTGGGCGGAATGAATTATGAGGCAGAGATAGACCGCACACTCATAGGGTTAGGATTTGAGAAGAAAGATTTGGAACGTCCGACATCTGAATTTTCGGGAGGCTGGCGAATGCGTATTGAGCTGGCGAAACTTTTGTTAAGAAAGCCAGATGTATTACTACTTGATGAGCCCACCAACCATTTGGATATAGACAGTATACAATGGCTTGAAACTTTTCTGCTGACCAATCAACACGCAGTCGTTTTGGTAAGTCATGACCGGGCTTTCCTCAACAACGTGACAAACAGAACGATCGAGATAACTTGTGGAAAGATATATGACTATAAAGTAAAATATGACGAGTTTGTAGAGCTTAGAAAAGGACGTAGAGAACAACAGCTGAGAGCTTACGAAAATCAACAAAAAATGATCGAAGAAACGGAGGACTTCATACGTCGTTTCCGTTATAAGCCGACAAAAGCTGTCCAAGTACAAAGCAGAATTAAACAACTCGAAAAGATAGAACTTATTCAAGTAGATGAAGTTGATAATTCAGCCTTAAGACTTAAGTTTCCTCCTTCTATCCGAAGCGGCAGTTATCCACTGATATGCGAAGACGTCAGAAAAGCATTCGGTGAACACGAGATATTCAATAACGTCACATTTACTCTAAACAGAGGTGAGAAAGTCGCTTTCGTAGGACGGAACGGTGAAGGAAAATCCACCTTGGTAAAATGTATCATGGACGAAATTTCTTTTGAGGGTAAACTAACTCTCGGACATAATGTACAAATAGGATACTTTGCACAAAATCAAGCTCAAATGCTTGACGGAGAGGTGACGGTATTTGAGACCATAGACCAAGTTGCTACCGGTGACATTCGAATGAAGATTAGAGATATACTGGGAGCTTTTATGTTTGGAGGCGAAGCCTCTGACAAAAAAGTAAAAGTTTTATCGGGTGGCGAACGAACACGATTGGCAATGATAAAACTTTTATTAGAGCCTGTCAATTTCCTCATACTTGACGAACCTACCAATCACCTGGATATGCCATCTAAAGATATTCTGAAAGATGCTATTCGCGATTTTGACGGAACCGCTATTATCGTCAGCCATGACCGCGATTTCCTTGACGGGTTAGTGACAAAAGTATACGAATTTGGTAACGGTAAAGTAAGAGAGCATCTTTGTGGCATCTATGATTATTTGCAGGAACGAAACATTGAATCTCTTGCCGAGTTGCAAAAGGGCAGCGGAGAAAAGACGGCCAACACTACGAATAATGAAGAAAATCATGTATCGGAGAGCAAGTTATCTTACGAGGCGCAAAAGGAATTCAACCGCAACAAGAAAAAATTAGAGAAACAAATAAAAGATTGCGAAAAAGAAATCAGCCAATTGGATGCTGCCATCAAAATTCTTGAAGAAAAGATGGCAACCGTAGAAGGTGCAACAGATATAACTCTATACGAAAAGCATGGAAATCTTAAAAAGCAATTGGAAGAGTCGATGGAAGAATGGGAAATAGTCTCTAATAAATTGGATGAATTAGAAAACAATAATAAATAATATTACCAACAAATAAATAATGCCTATGAAATTACTTAATTTATTACCTTTAGGGGTTGTATGTATGATGTCAATGGGAGTTAGTAAAACTAGTGCACAGACACTAAAGAGCGGTATCGATCTATCAAATTTAGACAAGACTGCTAATCCGGGAACTGATTTTTATCAGTTCGCTTGCGGAGGTTGGATGAAACAACATCCACTTACAGCAGAATATGCTCGTTTCGGTTCTTTTGATATGGTTGCCGAGAACAATAAAAACCAGTTGAAAGGTTTGATTCTAAAGTTGGCTGAGAATAAAAACAATGCTCAAGGAAGCTTAGCTCAAAAAGTCGGAGATGTTTATAACATGGCAATGGACAGCATAACACTGAACAAACAAGGTGTAACGCCATTGAAAGCAGACCTCGCTAAAATATCAGCTATCCGTACCCGCGCTCAACTTTATACAATATTGGGAGATCTTCGCCGTTTTGGTAGTGATCCGTTCTTCAGTCTGTATATTGGAGCCGACGACAAGAATAGTAAAGCCAACCTACTCCAATTTGGACAAGGTGGACTTTCTTTAGGAGAACGCGACTATTACTTGGAACAAAGTGCCAAGATGAAAGATATTCGTACAAAATACCTGAAGTTTATTGTTAAGATGTTCCGTTTAGCTGGATATGACGCAACAACGGCTCAAAATGCTTCAAAATATGTAATGGCTATTGAAACCAGACTGGCAAAAATAGCTCGTGCTCAAGAAGCATTGCGTGATCCTTACAAGAACTATAACAAGATGACTATTGATCAAGTAAAATCCAAATGGTCAACCTTCGGATGGAACAATTTCTTAGATCACGCTGGACTTTCAGCTGCGAAAGAGATCAATATAGGCCAACCTGAATCTATAGGCGAAGTAGCAAAAATAACAGCGACACTCCCACTAAAAGAGATTATCGCTTATTTGCAATGGAATATTATCAATGGCGGTGCTTCCGAATTGAGTGATGCTTTCATTGAAGCACAATTTGATTTTTATGGCCGTACCATGTCAGGCCGTCAACAAAACAGACCAAGATGGAAACGTGCCGTGTCGGCAGTTGACGGAGCCCTTGGCGAAGCTGTAGGGAAAATGTATGTTGAGGAGTATTTTCCTGCATCATCGAAAGAGCGTATGATACAACTGGTCAAGAACCTACAGAAATCATTATCGGAACGTATCCAAGGACTAGCTTGGATGAGCGATGCCACTAAAGAAAAGGCACAACAGAAACTTGCCGCTTTCCGCATTAAAATCGGTTATCCCGACAAATGGAAAGATTACTCTAAACTCGACATTAAGAACGATTCCTATTATGCTAACATGAAACGCGCTTCAGAATGGGAATACGACCGTATGCTCGAAAAGTTGGGCAAACCTGTCGATCCAGAAGAATGGTTGATGACTCCACAGACGGTTAATGCTTATTACAACCCTACTACCAACGAGATTTGTTTCCCTGCGGGCATTCTACAATATCCTTTCTTTGATATGAAAGCCGATGATGCATTTAATTATGGTGCTATCGGTGTAGTAATAGGTCACGAAATGACTCACGGATTCGACGATCAAGGACGGCAATACGATAAAGAAGGAAATCTGAAAGATTGGTGGACAGCCGAAGACGGCAAAAACTTCGAGACTCGTGCTAAAGTAATGTCCGACTTCTTCAACAATATTACCGTCGCTCCGGGATTAAAAGCAAATGGACAATTGACACTCGGCGAAAACATTGCCGATCACGGTGGATTGCAAGTTTCTTACAACGCATTCAAAAATGCCATGAAAGAGGCTCCACTTACTACCATAGACGGCTTTACTCCCGAACAACGATTCTTCCTTGCCTATGCCAATGTTTGGGCCGGCAACATCCGCCCTGAGCAGATACTAAACCAGACTAAGAGCGATCCTCACGCATTAGGTAAATGGCGGGTCGACGGTGCCCTTCCTCAAATCGGTGCCTGGTATGAAGCATTCGGAATACAACCTTCAGATTCAATGTATTTACCGGTAGAAAAAAGAGTTTCTATCTGGTAGTTCTATACTTATTATAAATTCGCCCGCAAAAATGATTAACGAATAAACATTTATTCGTAACTTTGCGGGCGAATATACATAAATAACAATATCGAAATGTCAGAGCCCAAGAAAATTAAAACCGCACTTATTTCCGTTTTTCATAAAGACGGATTGGACGAAATCATCGAAAGACTTCACGCAGACGGCGTTGAGTTTTTGTCAACAGGAGGTACACGTCAGTTCATTGAATCAAAAGGGTTTGCATGCAAAGCAGTAGAAGACCTCACCACTTATCCTTCTATATTAGGCGGACGAGTAAAAACTTTGCATCCAAAAGTTTTTGGAGGCATTCTTTGCCGTCGTGATGTAACTGAAGACCAAAAACAAATTGCTCAATACGAGATACCCGAAATAGATTTGGTCATCGTCGATTTATATCCTTTCGAAGAAACGGTTACTTCAGGTGCTTCTGAACAAGATATTATAGAGAAAATAGACATAGGTGGCATTTCACTCATCCGTGCTGCTGCCAAAAATCACAAAGATGTAATTATAGTAGCTTCAAAAGATCAATATAAACCATTGCTGGATATGTTAAACGAACATGGCGCTACTTCTACAATGGAAGAACGCCGTTGGTTCGCTAAAGAAGCTTTCGGTGTATCATCCTATTACGATACTCACATCTTCAATTACTTTGATGGAGAAGAACATACAGCATTCCGTAGCGCTTTTAACGATCAAAAGATGTTGCGCTATGGAGAGAACCCTCATCAGAAAGGTTATTTCTTCGGAGATCTGGACGCTATTTTCGACCAAATTCACGGAAAGGAAATTTCATATAACAATCTGACAGATATCAATGCAGCGATCGAACTCATAGACGAGTTTGAAGAAACCACCTTCGCAGTTCTAAAACACAACAACGCTTGTGGTATCGCTTCTCGCCCAACAGTACTCGATGCTTGGAAAGATGCTCTAGCCGGTGATCCTGTTTCGGCCTACGGTGGCGTGCTAATTACCAATGCCCCTATCGATAAAGAGGCTGCCGAGGAAATAGGCAAACTATTTTTCGAAGTAATTATCGCTCCCGATTATGATGTCGATGCACTTGACATCTTGACCCAAAAGAAGAACCGTATTATTTTGGTTCGCAAAGATGCCAAATTCCCAAAGATGCAATTCCATTCTTTACTAAATGGTGTTCAATTTCAGGAGAGAGATTTAGACATTGAGACAAAATCGGATTTAAACGTTGTGACAGAAAAAGCCCCGACAGATACAGAAATAGAAGACATGCTCTTCGCTAATAAAATTGTAAAAAATAGCAAATCCAATACGATTGTTCTCGCCAAAGGTCGACAACTCTTAGCTAGTGGTGTAGGACAGACGTCGCGTGTTGATGCTCTAAAACAAGCCATTGAAAAAGCCAAGAATTTCGGATTTGACCTTCATGGCGCAGTAATGGCATCAGATGCATTTTTCCCTTTCCCCGACTGTGTAGAGATTGCCGATAACGAAGGAGTAACAGCTGTTATCCAACCCGGCGGATCGGTGAGAGACCAACTTTCTTTTGACTACTGCAACGACCACGGATTGGCTATGGTTACGACAGGTATCAGACACTTTAAACATTAATTGACTTAGATACTAATTTAGAAAAGATATGGGATTATTTTCTTTCACACAAGAAATAGCAATGGACTTGGGAACAGCCAACACTGTCATCATCAGTGGCGGTAAGATTGTTGTCGATGAACCATCGGTTGTTGCCTTGGACCGCCGCACAGACAAAATGATTGCTGTAGGTGACAAAGCCAAAATGATGCACGAAAAAACGAATGAAAACATTCGCACTATTCGTCCACTTCGTGACGGCGTAATTGCAGACTTCTTTGCCTGCGAGCAAATGATGCGCGGACTTATTAAACAAGTCAACACGCGCCATCATCTATTCTCTCCGTCACTCAGAATGGTTATCGGCGTTCCGTCGGGTAGTACGGAAGTTGAGCTACGTGCTGTCCGTGACTCTGCAGAACACGCCGGCGGACGTGACGTATACCTCATTTTCGAGCCAATGGCTGCCGCAATAGGTATCGGTATTGATGTGGAAGCTCCCGAAGGAAATATGATCGTCGATATAGGCGGTGGCTCTACAGAAATCGCAGTAATCTCATTAGGTGGCATTGTAACAAACAACTCTATCCGCATAGCAGGAGATGATTTGACAGCAGACATTCAAGAATACATGAGTCGCCAGCACAATGTCAAAGTTAGTGAACGTATGGCAGAACGTATCAAAATCAATGTAGGCGCTGCTCTTACCGAACTGGGAGACGATGCCCCAGAAGATTATGTTGTACATGGTCCGAATCGCATCACTGCACTACCGATGGAAGTTCCCGTATGTTATCAGGAAGTAGCTCACTGCTTGGAAAAATCTGTTGCTAAAATAGAAACAGCCGTTCTCAATGCATTAGAAAATACTCCACCGGAACTATATGCCGACATTGTCAGCAATGGCATTTACTTGGCAGGCGGAGGAGCTTTGCTTCGTGGGCTTGACAAACGTCTGACTGATAAAATAAACATTCCTTTCCATATCGCTGAGGATCCTTTGCACGCTGTTGCTAAGGGTACAGGCGTAGCATTAAAGAACGTAGATCGCTTTTCTTTCTTGATGCGCTAAAGATGATGAAGTGTGAAATATGCGGAACTTACTGAATTTTCTTATCAAATATAACTATTGGCTTCTTTTCCTAGCATTAGAAGCCTTAAGTTTTATTTTGCTATTTCACTATAATCAATATCAAGAAAGTTATTTCTTCAATTCTGCCAATGCCGTTACCGGTAAGGTTTATGAGGTATCGGGAGGGATAGCGTCTTATTTCCATCTGAAGTCTGTAAATAAAGATCTGCTAGACCGAAATATGGAACTGGAAACTAAAATCCAGAATCTGGAGAAAACGCTTAAAGCGCACCAAGTTGATTCGTTAGAGTTATTGAGCATCGAGCGCTTACCGCAAGGAAGCTATATGTTGTACAAGGCGAACGTTATTAACAACAGCCTAAACCTGGCTGATAACTATATTACGATCGATGAAGGTTGGGCTGCAGGCATTCGCCCTGATATGGGTGTAGTAGATGCCAACGGCGTTGTCGGCATTGTTTACGAAACGAACCGCAATTATGCTACCGTTATTTCGTTACTTAACAGTCGTTCGAATATCAGTTGCAAAATAGTGGGGAGCAACTACTTCGGCACCTTACGTTGGGATCACTCAGATTCTCAACATGCCTATTTAGAAGATCTTCCACGCCATGCTCAGTTTAATTTAGGCGATACTGTAGTCACCAGCGGATATTCGTCTGTATTTCCGGCAGGTATCATGGTAGGAACTGTTGATGACATGGGAGATTCTAACAACGGACTTTCTTATTTGCTGAAAGTTAAATTGGCTACAGACTTCGGCAGAATCAGTGACGTCAGAGTTATTGCCCGCAAGGGATATCAACAACAAAAAGCCTTAGAGCAAAAGAGTATTATCACAAATGAATGATTGGTTAAACAAAATAGGATGGGCCATAGGATTGGTGCTTTTACAAGTTCTTATATTGAATAATATTCACATAGGAGAATTTGCTACACCTTTCTTATATATCTATTTTGTGCTGAAGCTCAGCTCGGATACTCCACGCAACCAACAAATGCTTTGGGCATTCGGTATAGGTCTTACTATTGACATCTTTGATAATACAGTTGGTATAAATGCAGCAGCCTTTGTTCTAATGGCATTTGTACGTCCCACCTTTTTACGTTTATTTACCCCCCGCGATACTTACGACAGTTTTATACCCGGCAAGAAAGTGATGGGCTCGGCATCATTTCTACGCTATCTTGTGTCTTGTGTTCTTATACATCATACGGCATTACTCACTATCGAATCATTTTCGTTCATTTCGTTGGGGATGCTAGGATTGAGAATAGTACTAAGTACGGTATTGACAACTCTTTGTATTGTCGCAATAGAATGGTTTAGAAAATAGTATGTCGAAAGATTACACTTTTGAGAAACGGAGGCTTGTAATAGGGAGCATCGCCATTCTAATCGTGCTCATTTACATATTCCGTCTGCTATCGCTTCAAGTCATGACAGACGATTACAAGCGATATGCGGCAAATAACGCTTTCGTCAATCAAGTACAATATCCCGCACGCGGTTCTATATTAGACAGACATAGGCAGTTATTAGTATACAATCAACTGGCCTTTGATATTACTGTCGTCCCACATGATATGGAAGATGATCTGGATACACTCGATTTGTGCAAGACCTTGGGTATCACTAAAGAATTATTCATCCAGCGAATGATCGATATACAAGATCGGGATAAAAACCCCGGATATTCCAAATATACGAGCCAAGTATTCCTCACACAACTCAGTGACGAAGAAGTTTCCCCATTCCGCGAAAAGCTGTTTAAGTTTCGCGGATTTAATATTCAGCAACGTTCCATCAGGCAATATACGTACGATGCCGGCGGACAGATTTTGGGTGACATAGGTGAAGTATCGCCTGCCAATCTGGAGGACGATAGTTATTATACCCGTGGCGACTATATCGGTAAACAAGGTGTTGAAAAATCATACGAAAAGTTTCTTAGAGGAGACAAGGGAGTAAAGATACTACTTAGAGATGCACATGGTAGAATAAAAGGTTCATACCAGAACGGCAAGTATGACCATCGCGCAGTACCTGGTCGTAATCTCGTTTTAAGCATCGATCTTAAACTACAAAAGTTAGGCGAAAGATTGATGAAAAACAAGATAGGCAGTATTGTTGCCATAGAACCGTCGACAGGCGAGATTCTGTGCATGATCTCCGCTCCTTCATACAACCCGCAAATGCTAGTAGGCAGAATGCGTGGGAAAAATCAGCATGCCCTACAGAAAGATTGGCGCAAACCATTGATCAACCGATCTATCATGGGTGTTTATCCTCCCGGCTCTACTTTCAAGGCAGCTCAAGCTTTGGCTTGCTTACAAGAAGACATTATTACCCCTGGTACATCATTTGCATGCCATCACGGTTTTTTCTATGCAGGTCGTCATATGGGTTGTCATGGGCATTCGTCACCGCTCTCATTGATACCGGCCATCGGAACATCATGTAACACTTACTTTTGTATGAGCTTCAAAGCCTTTATCGATAGCCGCAAGTTTCGTTCGCACGACGAATCGATGACTGTATGGAAAGACCACATGGTTAACATGGGATTCGGATACAAATTGGGAGTCGATCTTCCGGGCGAGAAGCGCGGTATGATACCAAATGCCAAATATTACGACAAAGCCTATCGCGGACATTGGAATGGATTGACCATTATAAGCGACGCCATCGGTCAAGGTGAAATATTGGCTACGCCACTACAAATAGCCAACCTAGCATCTACAATTGCTAATAGAGGTTCTTTTATCACGCCGCATATTGTTCGGCATATTCAAGGAGCACAACTGGATCCCAAATATTATAAGCCGAGATACACGGGGATTGATAAAAAATATTATATGGATATTGTTCGTGGTATGCGTAACGCATTTACGGCAAATCAAGGAACATGCAGATCGGGCAATTTTACCAACATCGAGATGTGCGGTAAAACGGGAACAGCACAAAACCATGGCATTGACCACTCGGCCTTCATGGGATTTGCCCCGATGAACAAACCTCAGATAGCCATTCTGGTTTATGTGGAGAATGGCGGTTGGGGAGCCGATTACGGTGTACCTATAGGGGCATTAATGATGGAACAATTCATAAATGGAAAGCTTTCGGAAAACAGTGAGAAACGTGCCGAAGCAATGAGTAATAGAGTTATTTCGTATGGATATCAGGAACGTTAGTGTTTGGAGCAAATTAGATTGGTGGACCATTGCCTTCGTTGCAGCTTTACTTGTAATGGGATGGTTCAGTGTTTGTGGAGCAAGTTATGACTTCGACAAAACAAACTTTTTCCAATTTTCAACTCGTGCCGGCAAGGAGTTCATTTGGATCCTTTGCTCGTGCGCCATCGGCTTTATCATACTCATGCTTGACGATAGCCTGTTCGACATCTTTGCCTTTCTGATATACGCCGGGATGATGGGAATACTATTCATCACTATTTTCATAGCCCCCGACGTAAAAGGTTCCCACTCTTGGCTCGTTCTAGGGCCAATAAGCATACAGCCTGCGGAATTTGCAAAATTTGCGACGGCGTTAATGCTCGCCAAGTATATGAATTCTTATTCGTTCAACATAAAGCACAACAACTGCCGCATCATACTTGCTGCAATCATTATGACTCCGGTGCTACTCATTATCGGTGAACGCGAAACAGGCTCGGCATTGGTCTACCTATCATTCTTCTTAGTACTCTATCGCGAAGGTATGCCCGGTGCTGTACTTTATGGAGGATTCTGCGCCATACTTTATTTCATTGTCGGTATTCGCTTTGGTTCTGTCATGATGAACGACGGGACGACGCCCATAGGCGAATTTATAGTTCTATTGTTTATCATCGTCTCTACAGCCTGCATGGTCTATGTCTACACCAAGCAGCATGAAAAAGCACGCAATATTGCCATATTCCCAATACTGGTCATTGCCATAGCCTATGTTATTTCAAGCCTCTTTTTCTCTTTCAATGTGGTCTATGTAGAATGGGTAGTATGCATTGGCACAATAGGCTATCTCATCTTCTTATGGATCTACGACAGAAAGATAGTCCATATGTGGATAGCCATATTTGCCATAGGTTCCATAGGCTTTCTATATTCGTCCAATTATGTTTTCAACAATATACTTGAGCCACACCAACAGGTTCGTATCAAGGTAGTATTGGGCATGGAAGAAGATCTTACCGGTGCCGGATACAATGTCAACCAATCCAAGATAGCCATCGGATCTGGAGGAATCTTGGGTAAAGGATTTCTCAAAGGCACACAAACGAAGCTAAAATATGTACCCGAACAAGATACCGACTTTATCTTTTGTACAGTGGGCGAAGAGCAAGGATTTATAGGCTCATCAACAGTACTACTTCTGTTCTTGATACTGATATTACGGCTCATCTATCTGTCAGAACGACAGTCAACCGTTTTCGGACGAGTCTACGGTTATTCGGTAGTCAGTATTTTCCTCTTTCACATCTTTATCAATATCGGTATGGTATTGGGTGTAACCCCCGTTATCGGTATTCCTTTGCCTTTCTTCAGCTATGGCGGTTCATCGCTTTGGGGATTTACAATTCTCTTGTTTATCTTCTTGCGAATCGATGCAAACAGATAGCCATCACCTATTGACATCATCCTCTTCAAGCCGTCTCATCGACAAGATAAGTATCTTTCATTGACAACATCCAGCATTTTCATTCGTTTGCTGGGCACCATACATATGTTTGGTCACGACCATACACACGTTTGGTCGCGAGCAAACAAGTGTATGGTCGTGACCAAACGAATGAACAGTAAGTACGAAAATGTTGAATCTTATGGAAAAGGAGGTTGAATGATAAGGAAGAAGAAGATGCGTGCCGTTATATCAGAAAGTCACCACATCATAACTTATTTATCATCACACTCATTTAAAGGTTAACGTCCAAAAATAACTGAATTTATGTTCTTTTATCTCCCACAAAATACTATCTTTGTTCTGAATAATTTATTAATCTGAATATTTTTTTGAACTATGAATAGGATATGTGAACTTTTCGGCATTCAGTACCCCATCATCTCTGGAGGTATGGTATGGTGCAGCGGGTGGCGACTAGCCTCGGCAGTAAGCAATGCTGGGGGATTGGGACTTATTGGCTCGGGATCGATGCATCCGGAAACTCTCAGAGAGCACATTCGAAAATGCAGATTGGCAACCGACAAATCGTTTGGAGTAAATATTCCACTGATGTACCCCGAAATAGAAACTATTATCAAAATAGTAATAGAAGAAGGCGTCAAGATTGTTTTCACTTCTGCAGGGAACCCCAAGACATGGACAAAGCACTTGCAAGAGAATGGAATAAAAGTAGCACACGTCGTATCGAGCAGTAAGTTTGCTGCCAAGTGCGAAGAGGCGGGAGTAGATGCAGTAGTTGCCGAGGGTTTTGAAGCGGGAGGCCACAACGGAAGAGAAGAGACAACGACGATGTGCCTTATCCCAGCGGTAAGAAAAGCTACGAGTGTGCCACTAATAGCAGCAGGAGGCATTGCCTCGGGAAAAGCGATGCTGGCAACGATGGTTCTTGGTGCCGAGGGTATTCAAGCCGGTACAGTATTTGCACTGACTGAAGAAAGTTCTGCCCACCAAGACTTCAAGAACTTTTGCCTGCAACTGAAAGAAGGCGAAACCTTTTTATCGCTCAAACAGCTTGCTCCTACCCGACTCGTCAAAAACAGTTTCTTCGAACAAGTGCAAGAAGCTGAAGCTCGGGGAGCATCTGCCGAAGACATGAAAATGCTCTTAGGCAAAGGACGCGCAAAAAAAGGGCTTTTTGAAGGCGATTTGGATGAAGGAGAATTGGAGATAGGACAAGTCGTTTCTTCCATCAACAACATTCAGACGGTAAAGGATGTTATGAATGGATTGATTTGTGATTATAATACGGCATTAAACAATACCAAGACAACGCCGGACTTTTGAAGAGAATTGAGGTATAACTATAAAATTATTAAGACAATGCTAAGTAAAAAAATTGAAGAGGCACTAAATGCCCAAATTAATGCAGAGATGTGGTCGGCATATCTTTATATGTCAATGGCATCTTATTGCCATTTCAACGGCCAGTCTGGTATCGGGAAGTGGTTTGAGGTTCAATTTAAAGAAGAGCAAGACCATGCCATGATCTTCTTCAACCACATTATTTCTCGTAACGGCAAGGTTACTTTGAAACCTATTGATGCCGTGCCTAACGATTGGAAATCTATCTTGGATGTCTTTAAAACCACATTGGATCATGAGCAGAAAATAACTCAACTCATTAATAATCTATTTACTTTAAGCACGCAAGAGAACGATTATGCAACCCAAAGTATGCTGAAATGGTTTATTGACGAACAAGTTGAAGAAGAAGACAATGCCCAAACAATCATTGACAACCTCAACATGATAAAAGACAATGGCTACGGTCTGTATATGATAGACAAAGAATTGGGAGTGCGCACGTATACTGTCGCAGCTCCTTTACTAGCCAGTGCAGGAAAATAATCTTGAATAGAATGGATGCAGTCAGATGAGGGTCGGGCTGCATCTTTATTCTCTACCATTTCTTACTTGATTATTATATTGAGATGGGCAACCAAGCCCCTGAGTCCTTCCTCCGAGAATATCGTTTTATATAATCTATTGCCTCCGGGATTGATAATAAAATTAAAAGAAGTAGAGAAGTCAACCTTCTCCAAATTCGTTTTATTAAATGAAGTGCGCAACAGATCGCATCCTTTAAAGACAGAAGCAGTTAAGTCGGTCTCATCAAAATACGCTTCGTGCAGATTACAATCAATGAAAAGGCTTTTCCTCATCTTCAACTGAACGAAAGAAACATAATCCATTAATGACTTCTCGAACCATAAGGAACCGGACAAACTTCCAATATTTGCAAAATCGGCGCCGGTAAGCCTACACTCTACAAACTTGGCTACATTGAGATTGCATAGCAATTTGCAAAGAGAGAAATTGCATCTTCTAAATTCACAATCATTAAAACGAATATCGGCAAGAGATAAGCCCGAAAAATCGCAAGAATCAAACATACATGATTCATATTCCGAATCTAAAGGGCTCTCTTTAAAATCTATTTTCTGAAAAGTCTGATCATCCATCTATCACCTATTATTATATTAATTGAATGACAATAGCAACAAAAGCTCTTTGATTCTACGATATTGCCGTAGTACCGTTCGTTGTATGACGCTTGGCAAATGGTAGCCGTTTCGATAATAGTAGTCTCCTTTTGAAGCCCATCAACGATATTCCAAACGAAAGCCTACATCGGTAATCCCCTTCAGCACATCATCTTTCATCCCTTGCGATACTTTAATAATGGCATGTTTGGGATGAGGAGGCAACTTAAACATCCTGATATAGGCCGACGACTGATAGTAATTTCCACTCCCGGTACCTTTCCATTTGCCAAAAGCATCGGCCAATACAAAACGAACCGTATCCGTTTGCCAATGCAACGAATCAGCAATATTTTGCTTGACAACTAAGTAGAAGTCGGCATAAGGATACTCCAATGTATTGCGCACTTCGGCAGTAAGGGCCACCACCCTAGCACTGTCGGAAGGGAGTAATGGGAACTTAAGAGTATCCTTCTTCAACCATCCTTTACCGGCAATCGACTGATACTCATGATAAATTGTTTTATGTTCATTGCTGCAAGCCACAATGACAAACAGCAGAGACAAACATACCGCAATGTGCCTACTTATCAGAACTCTTCTCATTAGGCTGTTGATTCTGTTTCTGCGACGGTTGTTGTCCTCCCTGTTGCTGACGAGGAGGTCTTTGGCGCTGGTTATTCTCCGCATTGTTATTGCGGCGAGGATAATTGCTATTGCGGCGATTTTGTTGTGGACGCCCTTCTTGTTGGCGATTATCTTGAGCGCGGTTTTCCTGCTGAGGACGATTATCCTGTGGACGATTTTCTGGTCCGTTGCTTTGACGGTTCACAGGGTTATTCGGACGTTGACGCCCATTCTTCTTTCTCTTATTATCGTTGCGATGATTATCAAAACGAGTCAAACTATCCTGTTCAAGCAAGTCGGCCGAACGTTGAGGCTGTTCAATGTGCTCCGGTTCCAGCAAACTATCCGGTTTTATACCACGTTTATTCAATTCATATATTTCGAAAGCCCTCTGGCCGGCAATCGTTATCAGATTCGCAGGAACGATCCTGTCAGTAGAATAAGTTATCGTATTTGTCAGAATATCCGCTTTAAAGAAATAGTAAGTACTATCTTTGGTCTGCAACTCTATTTCCCTGGAAGGCAAACGGCGCTGAGCCTCAACATAGCAATCTACTTCATAATTGAGACAACACTTCAACTTAGCACACTGACCGGCAAGTTTCTGTGGATTGAGCGAAATATCTTGAATGCGAGCGGCATTGGTAGATACGGAGATGAAACTTGTCATCCAACTGGCACAACAAAGCTCTCTACCACACGGACCTATACCACCTATACGACCGGCTTCCTGACGGGCACCGATCTGTTTCATTTCAATACGTACCCTAAATACTTCTGCCAGCACTTTTATAAGCTGACGAAAATCGACACGTTCATCTGCGATATAGTAGAAAATAGCTTTGTTACCATCTCCTTGATACTCTACATCGCCTATTTTCATTTTCAATCCCAAGCTAAGAGCTATCTGCCGAGAACGGATCATGGTATCATGTTCCTTGGCTTTCGCCTCATCGTATTTATCCATATCCACCGATTTCACTTTTCGATAAATACGTTTCAACTCACTAGTCGCGGTCTTATAATTGCACCTTCGCATTTGAAGCGGCACCAATCTACCCGTCAACGTCACAGTTCCAATATCATGCCCGGGCGTTGCTTCAACAGCAATAACATCCCCTTTAGACAAAGGTATCTTATTACTATTGTGATAATATTCCTTACGGGTATTTTTAAATTGGACTTCAACCAAATCACATTCATCCACATTTCCCGGCACGTCAGCCAACCAATCATACGTATTTAACTGCTTATCTTGTCTGGCGCAACTTCGGCAACAGAATCCTCCACTGCCACTATGTAATATAAATTTTTTCATTACTACTTTCCGATATTAATTTTTAAGCAACATTATCATCTTCAACGAAAAGTCAAAGAATACTATTTTGCTATTTACATTTCGTCCTATATCATTTAGAGCACTATCAAGTTCCTTGGCAATGCCTCCCACATTCCTTTCGTTCACATACGGAGAGAAACGCGATACGAATTGCTCTTCCCGCTGTGTCATATAGTTCAAATCAGGCAAACGCAGATTGTAAATAAAGCTTTCCCTTATCATTCGCAAAGCATACTCCAAGAACCGCTTTTGCCGCTCACGTCCTATCGTCGCAAGCTGTTCGCTCCACAATTTCATTTCTCTTATCTTACGCTGATAGGACAAACGCATAAGATTGACAAAAAGATCAAAAAACATCTGAGAGTCGCCATTTTCATCATTGAGAGCCTGCTTGATAGCCGCCGTCACATTGCCATTCGACAAATGAGCTATTCTTTCAGCATCATTGGGCTGTAACAAATAGCGCTGTTGCAACATCTCGGAGATGCATTGATGTTCAACCCGATGAATCGTCAGTTGCTGTGTGCGACTCAAGATGGTAGGCAATATTTTCTCGGGCTCATCAGACACTAACAAAAAGACGGTCTTCAGCGGAGGTTCTTCAATCAATTTGAGCAACTTATTTGAAGCCTCTTCATTCATCTTTTCAGGAAGCCAGATGATCGTTACCTTATACCCACCCTCAAAAGATTTCAAGCTAAGACGTTTGATCAATTCATCACTTTCACGAGCATAAATAATAGGCTGGGCATTCTTAGCATCCAAGTAATCAAGCCAGTCGTCAAAAGAAAAATAAGGATTCTTCAGCAGACATTGCCGCCATTCTTTTATATAATCGTCGCTAATGGACTTCTTGACAACCGGAAAGACAAAGTGCAAATCGGGATGTGCCAATTTATTGACCATAACACAAGAATGGCAAGTACCACACGAATCTTCGTCGCTCGTATGGGCACAAAGCAAATATCGAGCATATGCCAAAGCCAAAGGAAGCTTTCCAATGCCGGGAGCGCCACAGAATAATTGGGCATGAGATATTCTCCCAGCTTTTGTCTCACTTATAAGCCGGTTCTTTATATCATCTTGTCCTATTATCTCTTTAAACAGCATACACAATATTTGGTTTATCCCTATTTAAATACAATATTCGCTATATTTTATCTTCCGTGCAAGAATTTACAAATAAATAATCTAAAACAAAAGACCTTTATCTAATATTAAAAGATAGATCGGGCAACGGCACGAACACTCTTTGCCGCTCCCAAAGCATAAAAATGCAAACCAGGCACACCAAATTGAATCAACTCTCTACATTGATTGATACACCATTCAGTTCCAACGACTTCGACCTCTTCATCAGTCTTGCATTTCATTATCTCACGAGCAAAGGCTTCTGGCAAATCAACTTTAAAAGTACGAGGTATCACAGTGAGTTGAGACAATTTCCGTATCGGCTTCAACCCGGGAATAATCGGGATATCAATCCCTACTTTTCGAACTTTGTCTACAAACTCAAAATACTTATTATTGTCATAGAAAAGTTGAGTTACTGCATATTGGGCACCAAGCTCAACTTTCTTTTTAAGCCAGTATATATCTTCATCAATATTAGGAGCCTCTTCGTGCTTCTCCGGATAACAGGCAACGCCATAAGCAAAAGGAGTCTCTTTCATCTCCATATTCGAACCATCCACAAAGACTCCGTCATTAAAATCATTAATTTGTTTTTCTAAATCGGTAGCATGAATATAGCCACCCTCTGTAGATGCTCCACTTTTATCTTTATCGCCCCGCAACAACAGCAAATTAGTAATGCCGAGAAACTGCAAATCAATAAGTACATACTCGGTTTCTTCGGGCGTGAAGCCGTTGCAGAGTATATGTGGAACAACAGAAATGCCATACTTATTTTGAATTGCTGCGGCTACTGCTACTGTTCCAGGACGGCGGCGTAACGTTTTACGTTCGAAAGTGCCGTTTCCCATCTCTTTAAAAATATATTCACTGTGGTGAGTAGTTATATTAATATACTTAGGGTCGAACTCCCGCAACAAATCGATACTCTTGTAAAGCGAATCAATGCCTTTTCCTTTAGGAGGAGGAAGCAATTCGAACGAGAATACCGGACCGTTACTATTCCTTATTGAATCAATTACTCTCATAATGCTGCAAAAATACAAAAAACGCGCTTGACAGAGAAACATTTATTCATTTTTTGAACAGCTCTACACACAATATTTCAAGTTTGTAGGCACAATAGAACCACAACAGATCAAAGAAACAATGTAATATTTAGAAAAACGTCAGAATATTCGTCTGTTTTCACAGGCAGGAACAGATATCTTTATCATAATAGAATAGAAACGACTTGAGAAAACGGAGCACCCATTGAGCAACAAAAGTACTAACCGAAATCTTAATAATTATTAAAAAGACATTCATTTAATACAACACACTGAAGAACTAGTTTATATTTGCAGTGCACTATTATACTAATACACATAAATACTATAATATATGATTGAAGTAAAGAACATTAAGTTTAGTTATGGTCGAAAGAAGGAACCTATTCTCGACAACTTTTCTATGAAATTAGAGCAAGGTAACATCTACGGACTATTAGGGAAAAACGGCGCAGGAAAGTCAACACTTTTATACCTAATGACGGGACTTCTCACTCCCAAGAGTGGATATGTTGAATATCTCGGCGCCGATGTCCGCCGCAGACTTCCGGTAACGCAACGTGAAATTTTCCTGGTTCCAGAAGAATTCGAACTACCAAAGGTATCGCTTATCAGTTTCATTGAACTGAATAGTGTCTTTTATCCTCATTTCAGCAAGGAGGATATGATAACCTATCTACACCTCTTTGACATGGACATTGATTTGAACCTTGGCGAACTGTCAATGGGACAAAAGAAGAAGGTTTTCATGAGCTTTGCATTGGCAACGCACACTTCTCTTTTGCTAATGGACGAACCCACCAATGGTTTAGATATTCCGGGCAAAAGCCAATTTCGCAAATTTATTACTGCTGGGATGAATGACAAACACACCATCGTGATATCTACGCATCAGGTAAAGGACGTAGATAAGGTGCTCGATCATGTCATCATTATGGAGAACAGTAAGATATTATTAAACGAATCGGTGAGCAACATAACAGATCGAATCGTTTTCACAGAAAGTAATGAAAAAGATCTTCCCGAAAACACCATTTACTCCACTTCTTCGCTAAAAGGAAATTACGTAGTAGTGCCAAATACAGATAACGAAGAAACCGATTTAAATTTGGAGATGCTTTTCAACGCTACCCTGGCTCACCCAGATAAAATTAAATTATGTTTTGCAAAACAACAAGAAACAACATCTAAAGCAGAAAGGAGAAACGACAATGACGACAAATAATTTCTTTTCATTTTCAAGATTCTCACAGATAGGATGTAAACTGATCATCGAAAATAAAAAGGCGGCCATCATGCGAGCCATCGTTATGTTTGCTTCAATATTCACTCTCTTATGCTGGATAAGTTACATTAATTACTCCAGTGCAATTGATAGAGGAGGCTTTTCACGCATCACAGATATTTGCGAAGGATACAATTTAAATGCTTTTCTCATACTGATATTTGTTTTTGGCATATACTCTGCCTCGATAATGATGGAAGATCTAAAAACTAAAGTTGGGAAGATAAATGTTCTGACAACTCCAGTAACTCCTTTTGAAAATTGGTTTGCACGCTGGATTATCCATGTCATTCTATTTATTGCAGCTTATATCATTTCTTTCTTTGTAGCAGATCTAATAAGAGTTTGGATTTTTAAAATAGCGTATGCCGGTAGTGGACTAACAATATCCACACTAAATTTGGATTATATCATACAACAGATAAATCTTATTACCGACGGGCATCCCTCTTTTATAGTCTTGGCGTACCTTACAGTTCAATCATTCTACGTATTAGGTGGCAGTTTCTTTCCACGCCATTCTCTATTAAGAACAACAATAGTCGGTTTTTTCGGCCTTCTCATTTTCTTTTTAGGCGATTATATCATTTTCAGAGAATTCTTTAAAAACATAAATATCAATCTGGGCGAAACAATATTAAGGGGCATCATGCTCGTTTTAATAGCATTTAATTGGGTCACATCCTACTTCAGATTTAAAGAGATGGAAGTTATTGACCGTCTATAACAAAAAAGAAGGAGATCAAAATATGAACTTTAAAGAGACTCGTCCCATTTATCTGCAAATAGCAGAAAGAATATGCGATGAAATATTGTCGGGGGAATTCAAAGAAGAAGAACGAGTGACTTCTATCCGAGACTATTCCGCACTGGTCGAAGTGAATCCGAACACCGTAATGAGAACTTACGACTACTTGCAGCAACAAGAAATAATCTTTAATAAAAGAGGCATCGGTTATTTCGTATCACAAGGAGCCGCCAAAATGATTAAGAGGATGAGAAAAGAAACATTTCTCAATGAAGACATAAACAATTTCTTCCAACAAATATTCTCTTTAGATATTCCAATGGAAAAGATTGTTGAGATGTATGATAAGTTTATTGAAAAACAAAACAAAATAAAAGAAAAACAACAATGAAAAAAACCACATATTGGGTAATAGGTATGTTTATCACCGCCTTTGTGTTCAGCATTGGCGTCATGATATACTTCAAATATTTCGAAAAGAGCATCACCTCCATCTCTGCTAAATTCACAACGATGAATGTAAACAATGTCAAAGTGCTTAAAATAGACGACGGCAATAGCAACAATCATCGAAGTTACTACAATCTGGAAATCGTGTCAGCCAACAATAGCAACACAACTAAAATAGCATACCCCAAAGATTGGATAAAGGCAGTACAGAAGGGAGACACTTTAATTTTATCACTTCCCAAAGACGAAAAAAAGCTAGAAGAGTTACACAACAACTTTCCTAAGTTGGTATTTTCGATTGGACAATCAACCAAAAGCTTCGATTTAATATCAAGCAGATGTATCAGCGACATTACGTTTAAGGGGTTAAAACTAAACCAATGCTCCATAAAGGGAAGTGGAAATTCGTATTCAAATATCACAATCCAAACATGCACAATCGACAAGTTCGACATAGCAACAGGAGGAAGTATACAAATTCCCGATTCTAAAATAAAGTCTTTACAACTACTTGTAGACAACAGCAAATTAATCAATGCCACCAAATACAACATTGAAAATTTATATTTAATAGGAAACAACGATAACGACGATGCATCGGAGATAGATTTAACAAAAATCAAACATGTCTATTTAAAACCTTCCAAAGGCAAATCCATTACGACACGCACCAGTTCAAACTCCGAAATTTATTCAGGAAAAGATTAATATCAGGATACTACAAAAAGAAAGAGCGTGAAAACTAAATAAGTTATTCACGCTCTTTCTTCTTATCATAAATCTGGTAAGGAAGTCGCATGACATATAAAAACCAAAATTGCAATTTTCTTAAAATATTTATTGTAAAATTGTTTCGGCAATTTATATCATTATATACTTATATTTATTACCTTTGGGGCACTAAACAATAAATTTACATTATGAAAAAAGTTTTATTTGTGATGATGCTTTGCATCATGTGTTCAATCAATTCTTTTGCTCAACAACCTGAACAAAAAGACGGTACTTATCGAGTTTATTGTGAATTAGTAGGTACAGGTAAGTTGTTCAGCAGCAAAGTAATAGTAAACCTTGATTTTGGTCAAAAATCTTCACTTTGGACTGGCAATAAAGGAGTCTTAGTCGATGACAATGGAAAACCGCTAGATTTCAATTCGATGGTTGATGCTATGAATTTCATGGGAAGACTAGATTGGAAATTTGTACAGGCTTATGTCGTTACTACAAGTAATCAAAATGTATATCGTTGGTTACTTTACAAAGACGTGAAGAATGATGAAGAGATTCATCAGGGATTCAGAGTTAATGGAGACAAATAAGATCTCTATGTAATTTTGCTCCTCTTTCCTTTGCCGGTCCAAAGAACCTTTTGACATCAGCTTTAGATAAATACACCGCAAAGATCATATGGAGTATTGTTACAGTTTAAAACATAGTCTAAGGTTCTCTTATACCTTAATTTATGACGGCTGCCTTTCCTTTCATTTTTGTGCCTTAGCATAAATATATGAGTATCCAGCTCTATAGGGAATGGCAGCCATCTTTTGCCTTCTAAAAGTTCTAAACGTATAAATTGCAAGAGCAAACAATCTCATTGCTGGGACACAACAAAAATAAATAGAACAAGATTCGATTAGTTAGAGAGAAAGAGAATAGAACAATTAAAATATTTCGTCCGAAATTCGTCCGACTTGCTTTAGACGAAGAAGCGTAAACAACTACCTTTTAGTTATTTACGCCCTATTTTGTTGCGGAGACTTGAACGATGCAACTATATAATACAGACAGGGCGCACTTTTTTATAACTGATCATTAATCAAATACGTCTTATACATTTTGTTCATTTAAAATTATGAATGCCTTATATATGTATGAGTTTTAACTCATATAAATATCTATCTTTTAAGTAGTTTAACCATTTCTTCTAAAGTTTCGATTCGTTTATCTTTCTCTTCTAGTAGTAGTTTAAGAGACTCTATTTGGGAAGAAAGTTCTTGTTCGCGCGAGGAATTGTTACAATCCCCCATAACATTACCGTTACCATTAATTGCATTTGAACTATGCCCAAAGTGAATATTTCGTAGAAAAAAAATGTCCATAGACACACCAAAAAAGTCTGCAACTTTTTCAAGACGCGCAACGGTCGGATTACCATTAGTAAGCTGACTAAGCGAATTAGTTTTCACTCCTAAATAGTTAATTAGGTCGTTACTTTTCAATTTTCTGTCTTTTATTAAAGACTTGATAACCTGCCCATTATACATACGAGTCGTTATTTTATTAAAGTTTAACACAAAATATTCGTTATAATAATAACGAATATCCGCTATTTTATTGTACGTTTGCTTCATAAATTTAATAATTATTATTGTTATGGAAGCAAAAAAACAAGCAAAAAAAACTGAATTGAGTATTAATGACTATTATAATAGTCTTGATACCAACGAAAAAAAACGAGCCTTCAGAGAGAAAGTGATAAACACTTTGGACATACAGTTTATGACATTCTATGATAAAATGCGTAAGAGGAATTGGAATAAACTTCAAGAGAGTGCCCTAAAACAAATAGTAGAAGAAGATGCAAAGGGCAATTGAGCTTTATAATACTCCTGATGGAAGAGTTTGTGTCAAACCCGAGAATGACGCTATGTTCATATTAGATGAAAACAAGTGCAACATCATTCAACCCATGCTAGGCAACATTCATAATTTATATCCCGATGCTTTTAAAAAGCTAAGCGAAATTTATTCGAAATCTTCAAGGAATAAAAAATATTATGAGTTCAGAATGGTTCACCGTTTTTGTCGATGCAACTTCGGCAGCTATGACACGCTTCAAAAAGATATCGATGCGAACGGCGGATGGCACTTGGAACAAGTGAACTGCCCACTCCGAGGCGAATGCCCGGACGAAGGCATCATTTGTATGCCGAAACTTCATACCGTTCTCTCGGATCGGGAATTTGAAGTCGCCAAATTATTAGGTTATATGTCACCTGAAGAAATTAGTAATGAACTACACCTTTCGATCAGAACAGTATATAACCACATCCAATCAATCAAATTCAGACTTAAACTAAAAACGATCGCACAAATTGCGACATGGTATAAAAACAAGCAATAACCTATGAATACAAAAATTATCGCAAGAGTAAACAACGTGGATATCGTTTCCACTAGTGATGAACAAATGGTAGCTATCAAACCGATATGCGAGGCATTAGGCATTGATGCAAAAGTACAAAGGCAGAAAATTCAAGATGATGAAGACTTAAATTCAGTTGGGATGCTGAGCACCTCAACTGGAGCCGATGGAAAACAGTACGAAATGTATTGCTTGCCTACGGAATTTATCTTCGGCTGGCTCTTTACCATCAACCCCAGGAATGTGAAAGAAGAAGCACGGGAATGTGTCCGAAAATTTAGAATAGAATGTTATCACGCACTATATGTGCACTTCACTTCAAGAGCAATATTTGTAGAGCAGAAACAAAAAGAAATCGACAGCCAATTAACGATAGTCGAAGAGGCAAAAGGAAATTTCAAGAACGCAAAGAGTGTTTTATTCGATGCAGAAACCAAACTGCAAAAATTACGCAAGTTGACAATGGACGACTTCGATTTCGAAAGAAGGCAATTAAAACTTTTCAATTAATTTTTACCCATTCAAATCTGTATTATGAAGATATATGTCAGCGTACCGATTCGTGACCGCAAAGGTTCATCGGATATGGAAAAGAAAATAGCGGCAAAACAACAAGCCGATGTAATCAAAGAAAAATTGCTCAAAGAGGGACACGAAGTAATAACCCCTTTTGACATAAACCCCATCGATAGCGAGATTTCCTACGAGGAAGCAATGGGTGAAGATATCAAAGTATTGCTGAAATGTGACGGGATATACAAAGCTTCCGGTTGGGGACATTCCAGAGGTTGCCAATTCGAAAGCATGGGAGCTCAAATATATAACAAGATCATTATAGAAGAAGAATTATGAATAACATACAAAAATTGCACCCGGTTTCCGAATGGGAAAAGAAAAGACCGACAAGCGTGTATTATCAACAGATCTATTTTACAGATAAATCACATGAGGTCAAACTGGTAAAAGGTACGATCCAAATTATTCGGCGAGTAATGAGTATGGGCGCGTCGGTCAATGAGACCGTTTCCAGAAAGGCGCACTGGGACGGATACGGCTGTTGCTATGTGGGAACTCACAACAAGCGAAACCGTGATTATGATATTCCTTTTAATGACTGACTCCTAATAGTCTTAAACGAACTACAATGATAAGCGAGAATGTAATAGAACAGGCTCTTAACCGCTCCGACATCGTCGATGTCGTAAGCGGTTTCGTAACCCTCAAAAGAAAGGGACGGCTTTACGAAGCATGCTGTCCTTTTCACCAAGAAAAGACACCTTCTTTCAAGGTCGATCCCGCCCGTAACACATGGCATTGTTTCGGGGCTTGTTCGGAAGGTGGTAACGTGATCAAATTCGTGATGAAACACGAAAGCCTTTCTTTCCCGGAAGCGGTCAAGTGGTTGGCCGCAAAATATGGCATTGCGGTAGAGGAAGAACAGCCAACTGAAGAACAACGGCTTAAAACGCAAAAGCGCGAGTCTCTGTTTATCGTTAATCAGAAGGTTGCCGAATATTATGCGAAGAATATTCTTTCCTCTACCGGCGATACCGCTCGCAAATATGCCGAAAGTCGCTGGGGTAAGGAGCTTGTACGAGATATGGGCATCGGCTTCGCTCTCGATGAATGGCAGGGGCTTATCAACTTCGCACAGTCTGCCGGACTGTCTGCCGACTTACTGCTGGAACTTGGCATTATCAAAAAGAGCGACAAGGGGAAACTGTACGATGTTTACCGTAATAGGGTGATGATTCCTATTCGGGACAGGTTTCATCGAGTGATCGGTTTTACCGCACGGGACATTTCCAATGTGGAAGGTACAGCCAAATATATGAATTCCGCCGAAAGCGATATCTACTCGAAGAGCAAATCGGTTTTCGGAATTGAAACGGCAATCAGAGAAGCCACCAGACAAGACAAATTCAATCTTGTCGAGGGAGCTCCCGATGTGATCAGTATGCAGAAAGTCGGAATCTGCAACACCATCGCATCGCTCGGATCGGCGTGGACGGCGCAACAATTCGAATCGCTCAAACGATATGCGACAAAACTTTGTTTTCTTCCGGATGCGGACGCAATCAAGCTCGGTGAAAAATACGGTACCGGGATCAAAAAAGTGATGGTCAACGGACTGTTGGCCATTCGAAACGGATTTTCAGTTTCAGTACGTGAAATCCCCTTGGGAAAAGGGAACAGCAAGCAAGACCCGGGGTCATACATAACAGGTAAACAAATTTATAACGACCTGGACGAAGAGGACTTTATTACCTGGTATGCCAAATACATCTTCGACGATTGTGAGACGACCGACGACAAGAGCAGGGCCATTAATACGATTTGTTCAATGGTGGCTACTCTCAAGGATGACGTCAAAGAAGAAATGTATGTTTCCAAGTTGCAAGATATCTATAAGAACAAAGCTCTTTGGACTACGGCCATGAACCAGGCGCGCAAAGAGATTCAAGCTAAAAAGGTATTGAACGACAGCAAGAAGATAGACCGCGACCTCTATTCCAAATACGGTTTTTTTGAAGATCGCAATGCGTATTACTCCATTACGGAAAAAGGCACAAATTTCCAATGGTCTAATTTTGTGATGATTCCGATGTTTCACATAAAGGACTCATTAAACCCTAAAAGATTGTACCGGATTAAGAACGTCAACAACCAGGAAGATATTATCGAAATGAAACAGGAAGACCTGGTATCACTCTCGAAATTCAAACAAAAGGTTGAGGGATTAGGAAATTATATTTGGTTGGCCACAGAGAGGGAAATGACTAAGCTGAAGATGTTCTTGTATGAACAGACGGAGACTGCCGTCGAAATAACACAGCTGGGTTGGCAACGCAAAGGTTTCTTTGCTTATGGCAATGGGGCTTTTGATACGGACTGGCATCCGGTTGACGAATACGGTATCGTCAGATTGAAGTCCGGGAACTTTTATCTGCCGGCATCTTCCAAAATTTATCGGGAGGATGTGAAACTCTTCCAATTCGAACGCAGGTTCGTACATCTGAATTATTCTGCGATATCACTTGGCCAATATGCCGAAAAACTTATCGGAGTATTCGGTAATAATGCCAAAATCGGACTTTGCTTCTTACTTGCGACACTCTTCAGGGATATTATCGTAGGTTATACGAAAAGCTTCCCCATTCTAAACCTCTTCGGGCCGAAAGGTTCCGGTAAATCGGAACTGGGACACTCGCTAATGTCTTTCTTCATCAGTGAGAACACACCGCCGAACATTCAGAACGCAACGATCGCAGCGATGGCCGACTTGGTTGCCCAATGTGCAAACGCTCTCGTACATATCGACGAATATAAGAACTCTATCGATATCGACAAACGGGAATTTCTAAAAGGTCTATGGGACGGCTCCGGGCGTTCCCGCATGAACATGGATCGGGATAAAAAGAGAGAAATAACATCCGTCGATTGCGGGGTGATCCTCTCCGGACAAGAAATGACAACGGTGGATATCGCTCTGTTTTCCCGACTGATTTACCTCACGTTCAATAAAACGGAATTTTCCTCTTCGGAAAAACAACGGTTCAATGAACTGAAAGAATTGCGTAAACTGGGGTTATCGCATTTGACTTTACAGCTGCTTCGACATCGGGCCAAAATGGAAGCGGACTATTACAACAATTACAAACAATGTATGTCGGAACTCAACGAAGCACTCCGGGGCGAACAGATTGAAGATCGTATCCAAAGGAACTGGGTTATTCCATTAGCTGCTTTTCGTACACTGGAGAGCAGCCTGGACGTTCCCTTTTCTTATAAGGACGTTTTCAATATCACCGTTGAAGGTATCAAGACACAAAACAACGAATGCAAAAGCAACAATGAGTTGGCCGGCTTTTGGAATATGGTCTCTTACCTACTGCAAAATGGTGAAATATACATAGAGAGTGATTACCGTATAGATTATATGGATAAGCTGAAGACGAACATTACCCGAGATCAAATGGAATTCAAAAGGCCGAGGCCTATTCTTCAGATGCGAAAGAACAGAATCTTTATGTTATACAAGAAATCCGCCAAACAAGTCGGCGATACGGTTTTGCCTACCGAATCACTCAAGTTCTATCTCGAGAACTCAAAAGAATATTTAGGGATGAGGAACTCTGTGCGCTTCAAAAACATTCAAAAAGGTATAGAGGTGCAAAAAGAAGTCCCTGTTGCAGGGACTTCCGGTGCCTCGTTCCAAAAGACATCGCAATGGGATCAAGCGATGTGCTTCGATTATGAACTCATAGAGGAACATTACAACATCAATCTCGAAATAGATACTCCTTATTCCGAAAAGGAAAGAAAGGATCGTGAAGAGGAAGGAATAACGAATATCGATCTGCAAACTAACTTGCCATTTTAGCTTGCGGTGCTTATCATGTAGAAGGAATGCCGACGCTGTGAAGTGTCGGCATTTTTGTTTCATGTCGGGACAAGTGTGCTCTATATTTTCGGGTGATTTTTGCTTCCACACTTTCCACACTTTACACAATTCTAATAATCAATACTTTAACTATAAAAATAACTTTCTACAAACTTCCACAATCTTCCACAAAAATAGGAAAAATGAAAAAGCTTCCACAAAATACCACTTTTTAGCCCCTTTTTCCACAAAAAAGCTCTTTTCCATTTTAGACTAAACAATTGATATATAGATATGTAAGCAGTTTGTGGAAAGTGTGGAAGACGTGGAAGACAAAATATAGGTCATACGAAACAAATATTTATAGTCGTTTTTACTCTAAATTCGCTCATAAATGCTTATATTTGTATTAAAATCAAGCATATATGAACAATTTCGTTATTTACGTAAGACTAGAGAAGTATTTGGCCCAATGGTTGACCAATGCGTTAGGCTCTCCGGTACGCTTCCCTGCACAAAGCAATGAGAATGCTGTCATCAGACGCTTTCTTCAGAAACTTCCGAAGGATAAAGCCCCTATAATGGCTTCCGAAGAACTGATACCTATCTTCATTCCGGACTCCAAAGCCAAAGACCCACGGTTATTCAATTACTTCGGACCTCGTGCACAAGAGGCACTGACCGAAGCGATCGAAGATTTGTTTCGTCGGAATCTCTGGGCGGAACTCGGTGACTTACTTGATGGAACGGTTGGCCTTAACAAGACGATTGCAGCCTGGTGCGAAATGCACGGCATCGATGACGACTATTCGGAGACAGTACGCCAAAAATTCTATCGAATTCGCAAGGCTTATACGCAGAAAGGCATCTTTTTAAATTCTTTAACAAGAAAAAGAGAGGATAAGGAAGCCGATTTTAAACAGACTCGAACAAACCCGAACAGCTATGCACAATTCAGTTAAATTTATCACCAAGTTGGAGATGGTCGATTCGTATAATATCAAATCGTTCGATAAGATCGACTATAATACGGCTCATATCGAAACGGCTAAAGATTTTGAGAAAATAGACACGGTCGGATTGATTCAAGTGGAGACAAGCGAAAAAATAGAGAATAAAATACGTATCGGGACGGCTAAAATAACCGCTACCATTTGCTCGGATATAAATATAGGAAATAGAAAACTCGTATTTCGGTTGACCTCTGCCGACGGTACGGTATCTTTGGTAGGCTCCGACGAACGGCCGTATCCCATAGTAACGATATCGGATAACAAACCTTCTTCGATCGGTAACGCCATCAAAAAAACACTGAATATCACCTATACGAATTCGAATTCGGCGGAATTGGCTTTGATTTAGGTCTTTTTGTGACTGATTTTTAGCAAGTATTATTGCATAAAAATCAATCACAGATGAATTACAATCTTATTATTGACGACATGATCGGAGGTTGGGGCTACTCGAAACAGTATGTCCGTGACCAGTTGGCAGATTGCAAAGGCAAACCTGTCAATGTTCTTATTTCTTCTCTAGGCGGAGCGGTCGACCATGCGCTCGATATTCGTCAACAGTTTATTGACCATGGCAACGTGACCGTTTATCTTAACGGCTTCGTCGCTTCAGCTGCTACCATCATATCGATGGGCGCAAAAACCGTTAAGGCTTCGAAATACTCGATGTATCTTGTACACAAGTGCTCGAATTGGATCAACGAATGGGGGACTTACAATGCCGACCAGATACAGGAGCTTATCGATAAGCTCAAGAAAAACAAGCTGGACAACGACAAGGTAGACCTTATCATCGCGAACATGTATGCCGACAAATGCAAGAAAAATATCAACGATATCCTCGAAATTTTAAAATCGGCCAACTGGATGACGGCGGAAGAAGCCAAAACTTTAGGTTTCATAGACGAGATCGTCGAAAATGAAGATGAAATCAAGGTAGACGCCGTACGCCTGAATAGGCTTTGTTGCTCCATGGGATATCCTGCCATTCCACAAAAGGATAATGGCGGAAATGGCCAAACAGAAAAGCTTTTTAATAAGATCATTAATAAGATCGACAGTCTTGTTCACAAAAAAGAGGAACAGGCTACCGACCAAAACAACTGTTCCAAAACAATGAATAAAAATTACGTTAAAGTCAACACCATTCTGAATGTAGAGGGCGTGGAGGTTGATAAAGAAGGTAAGGTAATGCTTACCGAAGCGCAGATTAAAGCCCTTAATGATCGCATCGATGCACTCGAAGCGGACGCCAAGACGAAAGATGATGACATCACGGCCAAGCAGACGGAAATCGATAACCTGAAGAAAGGACCGGGCGCCGATACGCATACCGTAGAAGGTAACGAGGGCGCTGACGATAAGGATGGCGATGAAGACAGAAAAGCCGAAAAGGTCGACGCCAATTCAATGTATAACCAAGTCAAAAATTTTATTTAAGATGCCAAATTTCTCTGTAAACATTAGCAGCGATGATCTCGCGAAAACCGCGAGAAAGTACCGCAAAGACTTTTTAATGATGCCGGTTATGGCATTATCAAGAAGCTTGCAATATATGAGTCTCAGACCGGGTATCCGCTACAGTGAAACGGTCGGCGAATTATCGGGCGATATGCAATTCGGACCGTATTCGGAAACGAGAGAGGATAACAGCGAAGTCGTTGTCAATCCGAGAACGCTATATACGTTCTTCGGTTCGGTAGTACGTAACTTCTCCCCCAACAAGATTTATCAATCCATGTGGGGCAGCGACATCACCAAAGGCGAAGGTCTTAAAAACACGGAGATTACCCGTATGGTTGTTGCTTATCTATCGGCTCAATTGGGTAAGAACCTTAACAATGTATTGTTTACGGCTGTCCGTAACAACAATGGAGAGAAATCTGTCGACCTGTTCGACGGCTTCGATACGATTGCGGCTAGAGAACTGGCCGATACCAAACTTTCAGCAGCTCTCGGTAATCTTATCACCATCGCAAAGATTGATAAGACAAATGCGGTCGACACCTTAAAGGCTATTTGCCAGGCTGCCGATGATATGCTCGCAGATGAAGAGAGTCTGGAACTTATCGTTCCGCGCCACGTATTCTACGATTATTGTGAGGATTACAAATCCACATCCGCTTCCGTTCCTTACAATAAGGAGTATGAGAAATATTATGTGGAAGGCTTCGATAATGTTTCCATCATCCCGATGTCGAACAAGAGAAATTCTCCATTTATCCAGCTGACCACTAAAAAGAATCTCCTTGTCGGTGTCAACCAAACCGGTGAAGAGGAAAACATCGAAGTCGCTCGATTCAAAGCCTTCGTCCTTCAGTTTATCGCAACGATGTTCTTCGGATGCGAATACGAGTCTATCTCCAAAGAGAGAATTTTATTTGCCACAATTGACGGGAAAACCGCCATCTAAAATCATAACTTATGGCTGATACACCAACTAAAAAAAGTGCCTGCGCATCAATCGGTATTTATAACAGTGCCGACTGGTGTTCAGGACAAACCACTCTGCCAGGCGTTCGCCGCAGAGTATACTTTATTCCCAAAGGGGATATTGTGACATGGCCTAAACTTCCTGTCATAGCAGGTGCCAAGACGATGGAAGAAATTGCTTCTTACGTCGGTAACTTCGTGCTGGCCGCTGACAAGAAATGGCTGCATATCGATGTGCTTGACACCAAATCGAATATCGAATCCGATTCGCAAGGTGATAAGCCTTCACGTACATTCCTGAACAAGCTGACATTGAAGCATGCCGGCAAAGACGAAGCCGCTACGGGATTCTGCCGCCAGGCTAACAGCGACGAATTGATTTACCTCGTTCAGCAACGTAACGGCAAGTTCCGTGTCGTAGGTTCCGAAGCTTTCGACACCGATACCAAACCGACACAGAAATCGGGTGAAGGTACCACGGGCGAATCGGGTACGGACCTCGCCGTCGAAGCGACAGACGTATGTCCCGCACCTTTCTATCCGGGCAAAATAGAAACTGAAGACGGCGACATCTCCGGCGTTGACGGTTCGGCATGGGTAGAAAAAACAGGATCATAGTTTTCATAGGTATATTAATTTATTGGTAAAATGGTTGGGGGACGGCACAAAGCATGGGCTGTCCCTCTTCACTTAAAATAAAATGTTATGGATAATCAATTTACTGAACATATAAAGGCTTATCTTGATGCTAAGCCCGAAGATAGAAATATTCTTCAAGGTGCCGAAATGGTTCTTCGACTCAATCGCAACAAGATTTTGTATCAGAACATTGTGATGAAGCCACAGAAATTCGCCGACAAAGTCGTTTATGAATTGAATAAGTTCTATGCTATGCGCATGGAACAAAAGACGCTGGAGGATGTGATAAAAATGGATGCCACGATTATTCCTTCGGCTGCCGATATTATTTCGGAACATGAAAGTACTGCCGAAGAAATGGTCATCTCCTCAGACAATGACAAACCGCAAACAGGTACGATCGCCAACGGACGTCGAGCCGATCACGATGAACTACCCGACGAAGTCAAAGCGTTGTGGGACAAAAACGGCGATATTTATTTCAAAATCAAAGAGACTTTTGAAGAGCTGAAGAAGATGAATGCGGCACCGGCTTGCGACCGATTCGAGAGACTTAATATTCTTTCGGAACTTGATAAGTCATACCGTTCTAATTTTGCGGCATACGACAGCTTCAAGACAGACGAACAAAACTTCGACGAGATTCCTACGGGTGATACAGACCCGGCCGATATCGTCAAAAAGGTCAATGCCGCACGCACGTATCTTTCGAAGAATAAATCGAAATTGGCGGAACTGAAAGACTCCGATCCCGAAGCTTATGCCAAACTGCTCGCTAAGGTTCAAGAGAAATACGACTATCTCGTTCATTCGAATAACAAGGTAGAACAAAGCCAGACCGACGAACTCGCCGCTCTGGGCGTTGTTATCGTTTCTACGGTTTCCTCTCCTGCTGATTCCGAAGCTGCCGTTCCGACTTCAGGTCAGGAAGAAGCCGCTCCGGAAATTACTGCGGAAAATGAACAAGCTAATTGATGAAGTACTGCGCCCGCTATCGGATGCGCCTTTACAGGCCTATCTCGACGAGCGGGTACAACTTTATGATATTATCGAAAAAATTCTTCGTGAAGTCGGACAGGCGGATATTTACATATCGACTTTTTCGACTTCAGAAGAGTTCCTTCGCAGAATCTTCAGGTTAAGGACTGCCGGACTGATAAAGTCGGCCACGCTGCTTACCGACCTTAAAGCTTCACGTAAGACGTTGAATCTTTATCAGTTCATCAGCAATGTGTTTGACCGGGTGTATCTTTCCGAGAATCATTCAAAGGTTATTCTTATTGAAAATGCGCATTGGTCTATCTCCATTTGTACTTCGCAGAATCAAACCAGGGGTAACCGCTACGAAAGCGGCATGATATCCACTGACCACGCCTTATACGTCGGTCTTTATAATCAGTTCATCAGTATTACTCACAATAAAGCTATTTCGATTAATGACCTTCTCCGATGACATGATCAAACAAGTCGGCGGCCTATCTGCTTCGCTGACTCCCATCTCTGAGATGGCGGTACTTCTCGACACAGATGTCGAAGCTCTTCGCATTGCTATCAGAGACAAATCGACAACAGTATCGAAAGCGTACTATCGCGCAAAAGCTGAAACGAAGCTCAAACTCCGGAGACAGGAGATTGAGCTTGCCGGTGTCGGTTCTCCCCTGGCCGTTCAGCTGAGTAAGGAATATGTGCTTGAGATGGATTCAGACGAAGACATATAGCCATGCCGGTACCAGCAACGATAGATGTATGCAAAAATTATCTCTTCGCCGACAGCGATAAGATGAAAGCCGAAGGTGTGCCGATGGTGATTCAAGAACGCTTGATTCGCCTTCGGGACATGTATAACTATTGGCTTCAATTTCCTCGCAAAAAGGATATGGAGATTGTGGACGAACTCGGCCGCAGGTATGGAATATCGAAATCGACTTGCTACGAAGATGTCCGCATTATCAAGCAGCTGCTCGGTGACCTCAATCAATCGACGAAAGAATATCACCGATTGAAGTTTTCACAAATGATTGAAGAGACTTTCGATGTTGCCAGACGCATCAAGGATGCCCGGGCTATGGCTGCCGCATCGAACTATTACGGCAAGTATAACAAGCTTGATAAGGAGGAAGCCGAAGACAAAGGATATGATAAGATCGTCGTCCAGCCTTTCGAGCCGACCGATGATCCCACAGTCATCGGCATCAAACCTATTCCCAATCTCCGGGATAAGATTAAATCGAAGATTGAACAATATTGGAGTGACGATATTGAAGACGTGGAATTCGAGGAGATTGAATTCGACGAAGAAAAACTATTCAAACAAGGGGAGCATCCGAATGAAACAGTACCTGAATGATCCGCAACAAGAAGTAATGTTCACCGGTGCCAAAGACACCGTCGTTGTCGGTGGACGTGGTATCGGCAAAGGTCCCATCCATGCGATGTGGAATTTACGGAACATGCAGCGCATGCCCGGTAGTATCACCGGTATTGTCGGTGCCAACGGCAAACGTGTCCTGACCAACACGTTGCCGTCCATGCTCATTCATTGGGAGAACTGGGGCTTTCGGCGCGATCTGCATTGGTGTGTCGGTCATCGCCCGCCCAAGTCTTTCGGCTGGGGCGAGCCGTTGTTCGAACCCGAGAACTACGATAATATCATTTCTTTCTATAACGGGTCCATCGGTTATATCATCAGCCAGGACAGAAGCGGTACATCCAACTCTCACAGTTATGACGCCCTCGATATTGACGAAGCCAAGTTCATTGACTTCGAACAGTTGAAAGACGAAACGCTGCCTGCCAATCGAGGTAATAAGCAGCACTTCGGCCAACATTACTTTCACCATGGTATGTTGATCACATCCGATATGCCGGTAACGAAGAAAGGCAGTTGGTTCCTCGAGTATGAGAAGAAATGCGATCCTGAACTTATCTCCACGATTCAAGGTATCGTCTTTGAGGTATGGAAATCCAAGAAACGTATCAACGAATTACGGACTGCCGGCAAGCCGGTACCTGATTATATGCGCTCTTATCTTCGAACGCTGAGTCGTGACCTCTGCCGGTTGCGCTCCGTTGCCGTGTTTTACAAGGAGTATTCGAGTATCTGGAACATGCAGGTACTTGGCGAGAAATATATCAGTGACATGAAGCGGGACCTTCCGCCGCTCACCTTTCAAACAGCTATTCTTTGCAAACGCATAGGCATCACACGTGACGGATTCTATTCGTCCATGCGCCCGCATCACAAGTACCAGGCGACAAACTTCTCTTATCTCGACAGTCTCGAGTATAAGTTCGATAAGCTTCAGGATGATTGTAGCCTTGCCGATGCCGATGTGGATAGCTCCTCTCCTATCTGTGTGGCTTTCGACTTCAACGCCAATATCAATTGGCTCGTTGCAGGCCAGCCACAAGACGGCAAACTGCGCATCTTGAAATCTTTCTTTGTGAAGTACGAACGCAAGCTTCCTGAACTGATAGCGGACTTCTGCAAATACTATCGTCATCAGAAACGCCGTAAGGTTGTGGTTTATTACGATAGTACGGCACTCGGCAGCAACTATGCCGTCAATACGCAAGACTTTGCCTGGGTTATCGAACATGAGTTCAAGAAACAGGGATGGGATGTGAAGATGGTGTACATTGGTAAGCCTATGGCACACATGGAGAAGTATCTGCTTATCAATCGAATGTTCGCCGGGCAATGTATATTAGTTCCCTACTTCAATGAACAGAACAACGAAGATTTGCTTATCTCGATTCAAACCGCAGGCGTATACAATGGTGGCAAGGATAAGCGAGGCGAGAAGTTGGCAGAGACTGAAGACGATAAGCTCGAGAGCAGAACGGACGGCTCGGATGCTTTCGATACGCTTTGCATCGGGTGTGAGAAATTCCCACAGTATCATTTCAATCTGTTCGTTACCTCTTCCATGTAGGTTATTGCATCTCTCTTTTTCTCATTACCGCACTTCCGATGATCGGGGGTGCGGTATTTTTTTTGGTCGCACGTTTGGGCTTTACCATACCAAAAGTTAACGTATTTAACATATTCCGCATCGATTTGAGGCGGTAATGAGATTTCTTGCATAGGGCGGTGGGGGCTCTGCTCCCTGACAAGCGCACTATTTGCGCTTTTTTGTCTTGTTAGTATGCTGTTTATTAGCTATTTAACTTCTTGAGCGTCGGAATTTTGAAATTTTTCTGTGTATTTCGGGGGTGTTTTAAGCATTAAGAGACTCTTTTATAACCGTTTGGGTGCGTCCAAAAAACCCGCTTCGCGGCTTTTTTGGAACCTATAGCGGTAGATTAACACTCGATAGTTAATCTGATTCATTTCTGACTATTCCTCTATTTCCGAACCGTCGTCCCACTCTGTTTATCATCTTCTTTCGCTGAAGTATGTATTCGCTTTTCCTACAGCAAAGGTATATCGTTTCTCTGTCTCTGCAAGTTCTTGCTTCGTTTTGCCCGAAATCTCCACGCCTCACATTGCATCAGAGGGTTGTATTTAGTTCAAAAAACTTGCTTTAAGCCATTTAAACAACCTTTTTAAGCTGTGTAAAAGGCGAAACATACCACGAACGATAAGCGACGGAATAAAAAAAACTCCGGTTCGGGAGAAATAGAAAAGGCTTACACCCCCGGACTCCAAGTTCAAGAATAAAAACAAAAAATCAAAAGCATGGAAAAGCAAGCATCAGAAAATGAATATGTGAAACAATGGTCTAAGTATATGAAATGGTTTTTCGACTATATACCCACTAAACAGAAAGCAGATGACAACCAATGGAAAATAAGAAAAACGATATGGGACTTCAAGAATGGAAAATGTCCACTGCAAGCAGGAGCTTTTATCGGCAATGCCATTCTTAAACAATTTGGAACTGAAGCAAAAAATATTGTTTTCGCTTGCATCCCCGCAAGTACATCCATAAAAAACGAAATCAGATATAAGGATTTCTCCGAGGTTGTCTGCCGAGTATCTGGGACCATTAACGCATATGACGCAATCAAAATTGAAAATGATAGGCTAGCCATCCATGAAAATGAACATCGCAAAAATATTGACACAGTCAACGTTGTCAACTTCGACCATCATTTTTTTAAGAAAAAGAAAGTCCTGCTATTCGACGATATAATCACATTGGGATATAGTTACGCCCGATTCGCTTGCGAACTTGAGCACATGGGTGCAAACGTTCTTGGAGGTATTTTCTTGGGAAGAACAATAGAAACATATAATAACTAATCAACAAAAATAAAAATGAAAACAATATTTGAACATAACGAAATGAGAACCGTATCGGAACAAGAACTTATCTACACGATGACGCAAAGCAAACAAATGACAAAGACTTCCACAGATGAGAGAATAAATATTAACGGCATATTGGAGAGCATGACACCAGGCAGACGTAGCGTGGCAATGGCGGCCATTGAACTGTATAAACGCAGCAAAGAAAACGTGATACCACGCCAACGAATCAGTTGCCCGAATGACGTATACCATTTAATGTTCAACCTGATTGCAGAATTGGAGTATGAAGAATTTTGGGCACTCTATCTCACCCAAGCAGGAACCGTAATAAAGCGTATGAGAATTGGAGCGGGTGGTATCGATGGCACATATGCAGATGTTAGACTGATACTTCGATATGCTATCGAATGTAATGCAACACAACTTTGTATCTGCCATAATCACCCGAGCGGCAATACACGCCCCAGCAGCCAAGATAAAAATCTCACCCATGAAGTGCGGGAAGCTGCCAAACTGATGAACATACGATTATTCGACCATCTTATCATAACGGATGGAGCATTTTACAGCTTTGCAGATGAAGGGACTTTGTAGTCCCTTTTTTTCAAAAAAAATTTCCGCTTCGCGCGATGGCTTGAAGCGGATTGTTTTACCGATCGATTAAAAAGTATTAAAACAAATACCTCTTCTTCTGGAAAGTTTGCATATAAGTATTAAAAATAATACCTTTGTCACGTCAAACGATAACAATAGAATGAAAGTTTATAAAGTAAAGGAAGTAATTAAGATGCTAGAAGCCGATGGATGGATTAATCACTATACCAAAGGCGACCATCGACAATTCACACACCCGTTTAAAAAAGGGAAAGTTACCGTTAGGGGTAAACTAAGTGAAGAATTAAATCAATTCTTATTAAACAGTATTTGGAAACAAGCAGGATGGAAATAACCATTTCTCAAAAAAAAAATAAATGATGGAAACAATAAAAGTATACATTGATTGGATCGATAAGAATTTCGGAGCTACATTCGAAGATAAAGTCCCAGGTGCTGTCGTGGTTACAGACAAAACTTTTGAGGGGATAAAGAATGCGATTGCATCGACTCTATCTTTCCATATTGAAGGCATGATGAAGGATAAAGAAGAAGTTCCTTCTTGGCTCACTAATGGCGAATACGTTTTTGAGTATATCCTTACGACAGCTGCTCTGCTTCACCGTAGTGAAGAATACACTTCACTTGCTGCCATTTCCCGCGTTAGCGGCATCAATGAACAATTGTTAAGCCATTACGCAACAGGGCTTAAAAAGCCTAGAGAAAAACAGCGTGAACGTATTGTTACAGGGTTGCATAAAATAGGTGAGGAATTTTTAAGCGTTGTGTAGTTATCGTTTGACAAAATAAAAACACAACGTGAGGCTACTGTTCTTTTGCACATCTTCTCTTCGGAGTTCGATATACAAAAGAGCGGTAGCCTTTTTTATTTAAAATTCCTAAGAATCGGTGAACAACAATATAATCGTCTTTTTATAAACACGATCCTTTTCTTTCCTTTGAACAAAAAAGGAAATGATAGTAGTTACTAAAGACGTTGCCGATTACAATTTTTCTTCCGGTTTGCATGAGATTGCATTTACGACTAATCAACCTTATGCTAAGTTTTCGTTGCTTTGCGGAACGACTTCTATTCTTTCGGAGAAATACACTCCCGCAGGTGATGGGAGCATTGAAATTCTCGAGATAGACCGGCTCATTGAACCATATCTTCGCAGTACTCTCATTGAATCGTTCTCATACACTATAGACGATGGCGATAAGATTATAAAGCGGAGCTTCAAAGTGCAATATGCCGCTGCCGAATGTTTCTATCCGGCAGCCGATTTCAACGAAATGTATTTCCTTTCGACACTGCTTGGTGACAGGTTGACCTCGCCAGGCTACCAAGAAGCACTTCATCTCATTTTAGTAAAAGCTACCGATGCCTTTGCCGACTGTTCCTACTGGGATGGTTCGGTCGTCAAATCGAAACGGTTTCCACTCGGTTCGTTATCGACACTGAATAACATCATAACGCTTGACGTCTCACCCGACCAATTCAAGGATGAAACGATCGGGAAACTTTTGCGTTATACGGTTGTTGTCGGGAAGAGGGAGCAAACCTACATCTTAACTGAAACGAAAGATGCTGCCCCTATATTACTATTTACGAATTCTTTCGGATGCCAGGAGTTTCTTTATTGTGTCGGGACAGTCAATCTTGAGCCCGAATTTACCCGCTCGACAGCTTACGAAAAAGGGCTGTTACGCAACTACGATATTGTCGAGAATCGTGTATTCAAGGCTAATACCGGTCCGTTATCTCCGGGAATGGCGAGCTGGGCTGAAGATTTATTTCGTTCCAAAGAGATTTATTTAGTAGTCGGCGGTCTGCCCGGCAAAGAAATCACCATCACACAGTCAACATCGAAACGAAACAACGATCTCGACGACTTACCGTCCTTTACGTTCGAATACCGATATGCACAACGCAATCACAATATATTGGAGATTCCGCGTGCGGGACGTGTATTCGATTTCACCTACGATAATACGTTTGAATGATGGATAAGAAATTGGTGATACATAGAAATGATGCCCTGCGAATGCTCGAGACGGGACAGCCGTGCGACCTTAAGGTCTGGAAATTGTCGACGGGCGACATCATCAAATACAAGGGAGTGCGCTGTGTCGGCTCCCATTGGCGGGGCGGTACCCACAAGATAGCGATTCCCAAGTCTACCCTGCTGCGGGAGTTTCGGGATATAACACTTTTTGAAATTAACGGTTTAGAAATATTCTTATGAGCAAAAAAGAGTTTAATAAGGGAGCTGAAGGGCTGATGCCAAGTGAAATATTTTCAATCGGTACCGACAACGTCACGGCCGAAATGATCGCCGTTGAATCGAGTGCCGAAATTTTCGATGAAGATGCCGAAGAAATTCAATCGGTATCGATTCCGGGCAACCACCATTGGCGGTATATTCCTTTTGGATCGGACAATCAATTGCCGTTCGAAATTATCCGTCTTATAGGCGTTGATGAGGTGATGTCGCAAAACAAACTGTTCAATGTTTTGACTTGCTTCGGGACCGGTCCCAAATACATGGATATGAAATCGGGACAACAGAGCAAAGACAAAGATATACGCCGATGGACACTGCAAAATAATCTCTCCGCTTTCATGCTTGAACAGGCAACCGACATGAAATACTTTTTCTTTTGCGTCTCGGTCATTATCTTGTCACGTGACGGTTCCCGAATTGTAACGCTCCGACACAAAGAAGCTTGTTATTGTAGATTTGAGAAAGCAAACGAGAGGGGTAAGATCGAACATGTATTTTATGCCAATTGGCGCAAATCTTCCGTTCGCGAAGAGGATATCGAATCAATTCGATTGCTTGACGAACATGATCCGCTCGGTGATCTCGAGATTCTGATGGGGCGGGCACCAGGTATGGATGGAAAGCAAAAAGTCAGAACTTCGGAACGGAAATTCGCCGTTCTCGTCCGTTTCCCGACACCGGGCTGTCAGTACTACCCTGTCCCCTATTACACGGCAATCTTTCGAGGAGATTGGTTCGATATCAAACGCATGATCGGAATAGGTAAGAAATCGAAGCTGAAGAATCACGCTTCGGTGAAATACCAGGTCGAAGTACACAAAGATTATTGGATGAATCTTTGCGAACAGGAACACATTACCGATTCGGTCCTACAACTCGAACGTATCAACAAGGAAAAGAAGAATATCAAGGACTTTGTGGCAGGTATCGAGAATAGCGGCAAGGTATGGATAACCGGGTATTATATCGATCCCAACGGCAAAGAGGTTCGCATGGTTCGTGTGAATTTGATTGATACGACCAAAGAGGGTGGCGATTGGTCCGAAGATATTCAAGAGGCCTCGAACATTACTTGCTACGGCGACAACATTCATCCGAATCTCGTCGGTGCCACTCCGGGCAAATCACAATCAAACAATAGCGGTAGCGATAAGCGCGAACTATTCACATTGAAACAATCACTCGAGATCGCTTTTCACGAACTCATGTATGCGCCGCACAATGTCGTCATCTATTATAACGGCTGGGAAGAAAAGGTCTATCCGGATGTTCCGATCATCAAGCTTACAACACTTGACGAAAACACGGATGCAAAGCAAGTGAGCGTTAAATCGAGTAATAACGATAATAACAACGACGATGAAAATAACAATTGATAAAGACTTTTTTGAAAAAACGATTCTGACGGCAACGTCCGCTACGGCTGACGTATTCGATTCGCTTTGTGATCAAATCGAAACGGCTGCACTGGATGCCGTTATTTTCTTTTTCCCGGTAGAAACAAAAACCGAGAATTTGGACGAAGAGCTTTTAAAAAGGGTGAAACGGTATATTTGCTTCAAGGCGTTTTACAATGGAATTCCCCTACTCGACCTGGTGCTCACTCCCACCGGTTTCGGTGTTGTAAGCAATCAGAATTTGGCTCCGGCTTCCCGTGATCGCGTCGATTCGTTGCGCCGCCTCATAGGCAATTGCCGTGACGAATCGGTTGACAGAGTACTTGAGATGCTTCCTTCGTTGAAAGATTGGGGCGATTCGATCGTCGCTCAGTTCCGAATCGGATCGCTTTTCTATACCGCCCATCAGTTGAGAGACTATGCAGGCAAAACTGACGCCTTACGTTCCGACCTTCATCAATTGGGCCCAGCCATCGCCGAAGCGGAAGAGATTATACAGTCGCATATTTCAAAAGAATTGTTTAAGTCGCTTCTTGAAAAAACCAGGAAGAATACCTTAACTGATGACGAAATCATCATCCTGCATGCGCTCCGCCGTGCCGTAGGTTTCTTAATAAACGACAAGCTCCCCGCTTTCCGTCGGGAAATAGACGATGTCGTGAATGTACTTGAAGATAATCCGTCAAAATTCCCCCTTTATAAAGATAGCTCGGCATATAAAGTAAAACACTTTCAACATTACCAAAATGATAAAGACGATACCACCTACTTTTTCGGCTAAAAAATTAGAGTTTCACATACCCGACTGCTGGGAGAAACTCTCACAGCAGCAGCTTCGCTATGTCTGCTATGCGCTTGCCAATTATGAAGGACAGAGTGCGAAAGTTTATATTCTTGTTCGCTTGCTCGGACTCGAGGTGCAATACGAGACTGAAAAAGGTTGGTACTGCAAAACGAAACTGGCCAGCGGTGACCGCATTACATTCACGCTTCCGACGTGGCAAATTATGTCGTTTCTCAAAGTCGTAGATTTTGTTGATGTACCGGCACATGTACCTGTTTGTTTGTTCCACATCGGCAAATTAACGGCTGTCGATCCGTTGTTTCATGGCGTTTCCTTTTCCGAATACCTGCAAATAGAAAACCTTTTTCAAGGGTATTTGTTCCGGAATGATGACGAACTCTTGGCTAGGATGGCTCTTTTTATGTATATCGACAAGTCTGGCGGACACCCGTCTTCATACAAATTTAAAAAGGAAGAGCTTGTTTCCATCTTTCAATGGTATTACTCGCTGAAAACCCGATTTGCCAAAGAGTTCTCGCATTTCTTTGAACGCATCGACGAGGACGGCGAACAAAGCGAAGAAGTACCGAATATGATCGAGATTATGAATAACGAAATTCGGGCACTCACCGGTGGCGATATCACCAAAGAAAATACGGTTCTTACGATGGATTGCTGGCGGGCACTCACGGAACTGAATGAAAAAGCCCGCGAAGCAAAAGAACTGAAGAAAAAATATGGACGCAATTAATCTGTTTGATGCCATCGGTTATTTTCATAACCTGTGTGCTAAGAATAAGCTGGCAAAAAGAAATAACTTCTTTGCCTGTACTTGTGGAGGTATCAATTCGCTGGATGAACTTCTTGGTAACTTCACCACGCAAAGCGCCTTTTTTGCTGTTGATGACACGAACGACGGTGTTACCGAGCGCAGTTCGGGGGGATTCTTCAAGCATCGCACTTTTACCGTTTTCTTACTGAAAAGGTATAAGTTCGGCGATATGACCGACCGCCAAAAATCGCTGGATACTTGCCGACAACTCTTCAGACAAATTCACTCCCGGTTACTTGTCGATGCCGACAACGCGAGCAATGAACTCACTTATCTCAATACTGATAACGTCATGTCTCGGGAGATTAGCGAATATTTTCTGAATGGCTGTACGGGGCTTTACTTTATGATTGATGTTTCCGAACCGATAGATTTGCAATACAATGCGGATGAATGGGAATGACCGGATAAAAGCTTCAGCCGAAGATAGGGAAAAGTACATCAAGGCGTGGCAAGAGATGATGATTACCATTTGGCATGAAAAGATCACTCGCTTGCACGTACTTGATACGACGCACTTATTTTCAGGCATTAACGGTGCGGTCATCGGTAGCGGCGGTAGCGTCCAAACCATCATGCACAAATTTCTGGAGTACGGCATTTACCAGGATTGCGGTACCGGGCGAGGTTATAAAAAAGGCAACGGGGGAAATCTCGAGTTCCTCGATCCCCTAAACAGTAAACGTGCTCGAGTAGGTAAACACCAGCAGGCGTCCGGAAAAGAAACAAGATATGGTGATCATCGAAAGCCACGTGAATGGTTTTCACGTTCCTATTTCGCTTCGGTCATGGTACTCAAAGAACAAATAGCCTACATGTATGCTGAAGAATTTACAGGAATCGTTATCGATGCGATTTCTTCAGCGGATACGGGAAAGAGCACTTCAATGCGTTCCTACTTGTGGGGCCATCACAGACGGCGTCATTAGCTGTCTTTTTATACGATATTGTTCCTTTGTTCCTTTGATAAAATTTATAATTTATGGCCGATATTAAAGACGATTTACGCAAAAAAGCGACTGAAATTAGAGACGAACGAAAAGCAGGGGCTAATACCGCTTTTCGGCTCGGCTCATTATTATTGGCTATTATTGATGACAGAATCGATATAGACGATATAAGCCGAAACTTTTTAAGCCGTGTTTCCGATGATACGGCATCAGGCATTATCAACTTTCTCAAAGGGCTGAAGATAGCCGGCAAATCATTATCCGATATCATTCTTTCTACAGATAAAATAAGTGATAGCGATATAACAGATTCTTCCATTTTGTCCGCATTGAAAGCAACGGACATGTTCCTCCGCAGGGACAAAGAGGATTCAACCGAATTCCTTGTGAAGCTGCTGGGCGGAATTCTAACGACGGCTCTGAAGTCTGACAATTTCGAATCCGGACAATTGGGTAACGGTTTCGGAATCTACAAAAAAGCGGACGGTAAGTCTTATATGGAAGTCGATGAGCTGCTGGTAAGGGTAAAGGCGATATTTAGCGAACTCGAAATACGTCGTTTGAGTTATTTGGGTGGTAATATTATCTTCTCGAGTGCGGGTTCAAAGATTGTTCGTGTAGAAGAGGCTTCAGACACTTATCGTTGCTATTTCATGACTGACGATGGAACGACGGCCACAACAAACGGCTTTGCCGTTGGCGATCAGGTACGATGTCAGACTTTCAATATCAAGGCAGGTGTTTATACGAATGTGGCAAATAAGTATTATTGGCGGCTCGTGACGGCTGTTGGTGACGATTATATAGAACTGAGCAAAACAGACGGTGACGGAACGGACATACCTATGGCGGATGATTCTATCGTCCAAATGGGTAACAGAACAGACACCGGCAGACAGAATCTGATCGAGATAGTCGTCACCGGTGACGATGCTCCTGCATTCATCGAATATGCAGGTGTCAATTCCTATTCATTGGAAGGCAAAAGGAAAACGGTATTATCTCCGAAAGGAGACGAATTCGTTGCCAAATCGTTCAAGATACAAACCGAAGACGGTAGTGTGACGGACTTAACACAACATACAGGTTACAGGGTTGAAAAGTTCACCAGTCCAATGTTCGAGTTCTATACGGAAGGACAAACCACCTATAAGGCCACTCTTGCCATTCGGGTATTCTACAATGAAAAGGATATAACGGATACACTGCCATCGACCCGATTTGTTTGGAGTAGAGTGTCGGAGAATACGGCCGGCGATCCTACATGGAACGAACTGCATCAATCTTCTGCAAATTCGGTAGACATTACTTATCAGGACTTGGCAGGTGATACGGCTTTCATCTGTCAGTTTCTGGACAATGACAAAGCAGTGATCTCAACAACAAACTTCTAATTTAAAAACATATTGTTATGATTCAAGCACAGACATCATTCTCGATAAAGAGAATAGTAAATGGTAAGACGCTGAATTTCGTCTTATCGGCAAACGTTCCGGCTACGCAGATATTCACTCCTGATCCATCTACGTATGCACCCGATTTCACGGCCAGTCCGTATCTCGTGATTACACCGGCATTGTATATATCGGGGCAATCTTCCGATCAGATAGCCAAATTAAAAGCGGCTCCTACAATCACCATCAACGGAAGCGCAACGCTGTCGACCTTTAGCGCGACGGCATCGGCATCGGCTCCTTATGCGCTGACAATCAAAAAGAATCTCGTGTCGGATTCGCAATACAACATTGTATTCAACGCCATCTATGTGGAGCCGACAACACTTGTCGAAATTCCGATCACAGCGACAATCAATATTGTCAAGGTATCGAATACCGGTACAAGCATCAGAGCGGTAGCTTATGCGCCACAAGGTCAGATATTCAAGAACGGACAGGTTTCAACACTGAAAGCCCACTGCGACATGTATCGTGGTTCGACCATCGATACGACGGATGTCACATATACTTGGGAAATTCTTTCCGGCGGTTCATGGACCACAATCACATCATCCAACACACTGGGGATTACAGGTTATAACACGAATGAGATTACGATACCTTCAAGTGCCGTACTTAACACAGCCATCTTCCGTTGTACCTGTAAGGACACCGACTCAGGTTCTTCAACCTACAACAAGACGGTATCCGATACCATCTCGCTGGTGGATATGTCAGACCCTTACGACATCGACGTGTTCTTTCCCACCGGTGACTCTGTAGTCTCGGGAGGTTCCACAACCGTTCAGTTTATGATCCGCCAGGGCGCGTCCTATATGACCGCATCGGGATTCACTTCTACCATGACGGTGAAAATATACCGCAATACCGCAGCTGGAGTACTTGATACCACATGGGGGACATCCGGATACAAGACGGCCACTCTTGACAGTACCAGTGGAAAATACAGTCTGCCCATTTCAGAGTCCGATTTACTTTCGGGACAGGTAACTAGTTTCGGTTGCCAATTGGAGGGATAAGAAATGACGAAGCTGGCACAGAACACATTTACGGTGAAGAGGGCGACTAAGGATGGTTTTAGTTGTTCTCTCAGCTCCTATTCCGTTATGCTCAATGCCGATTCGAGTGGAGTCATAAATGGTTTGTCCGCGGCAAGCACGACCGTAAAACTCTATCAGGGTTCTACGGCCGTCACGCCTGTCATCTCTATAGATTCCGCTTTCAATTGCTCTGTCGGCATTTCGGGGCTTAATGTGTCCATCGTGTCCGTTCCGAATAATACCAAATCGGGATACGTCGATATAAAGATTGTCTATGGCGGTTTTGTCAAGATTGAGCGGTACACGTTTACCGTCGTCGATTACACGATTGTCAAGAACTATACGCAGACGATTGTCGCCGACCAAATGACGAGCTATGCAACGAAGGATACTGTTGATACTCTTGGTAAGACCGTTTCGAATCAGTCGACTACGATTAAACAGAATTCGGATGACATCGCTTTAAAGGCGTCACAAGATAGTGTTGACAAATTGGGGTATCGGATGAATTCGGCCGAAGCAAGTATAAAACCCGATGCAATCTGCCTTACCGTGGCCCAACAAACGGCGAACATCGCTTCTTACATGAGGGGCAAGATGTTGTATCGTGATCCGACATTTTCGAGTGGCAATAATGGTACCAACGTATACAATAACAGCGGAGGCGGAACGGTTACGGTTATCCGGACTTCCGGTGTTAGTGGAAACCCCAATAATTCGGGTTATTGTTTGAAAATTGATAATACAGGAGCAGCTTCGCCCGGACTTGGCGGTTTCTACTTTGGAACACAGACACGTGCAGGGGCAGTTCTTGTCACCAGAATTATAGCTAATATTCCTATAGGATATTCCATCAATTGGGCTTCAAACGCTTATGGGTCTGGGGGAAGCATGAAATGGTTGACATCTCAGCTAGGTACGGGCACTTGGACAGAATATGTTTGTGTGGTGACATGCGGAACCTCGGGTACATTCAGTTCGACTAATTTCTTCTATCTCACAGGTAGCGGAACGGTTACTTGGTATGTGGCTTATGCTACGGTGTTCGACACGACAGACGTGGACGCAACACCCACCACTGACGAAATAAAGGCTTCATTTGCTATCGATGCGGACGGTGTATCCCTTTTCGGTAAGAAGATCAGCCTTACAGGGATGGTTTCATTCAAATCTCTATCCGATTATAATGACGTGGACGGACGTATCAGCACTGCACAGAATACGGCGAATAATGCCAATAACAGCTTAGGCACCCTAACAAAAAGTCTGGGCGATCTCGCCTACAAAAAGCAAGTCGAACAAGCGATGAAAGACGAAGGTTTAATAAGCGGCGGCTTTTTGAAGATGACTTTGATAGACGTTAAAAACGTCGTTGCCCAAGGTATCATTGCCCAAACGATAGATGCGGGTAACGCAACCTTAAAGAATTTGACGGTAGATAATGTAACAATGACCAATGCCGATGTAACAGGAAAGATTACAGCCAAGACCGGTACGATCGGAGCTTTGCGTATTGATGGAAATAAGCTCACGAATGAAGGCTCCGATAGTGACGCGGCTATATCCCTTTGGAATATTAGTCATGGTACATCGGTGAGAATCGGGGAAAACGTTTTATCATCTACTACCGGCATGATGTCGACAGCGGTATTTCAAAACAATCGAAAAGACAGCCCTAACATACCAGTACTGGCTTGTGCTTGTGAAGCAAGTGGTAGTAGTGATTCAAATATAGGTCTATATATTAATGCAACAGGTGCCATTCAAGATGATGATGATTTAAGGAGCGGTAACCATGCCATATATATACCGTCTGGGAGTATTTGTGGATTCAGGCCCCGTAGCAGGAGTCTCAGTACTAGTAAGACATTAGACGATATGGATAGCACCATTTTCACGTTTAACACTAACTGGATAACATTATATCTACCATCTAGCCCAAAAGATAACCAAGCTTATTACATTAGAAGATGTGAATCGGGAGGCGTCACTATTTCGGGTAATGGTCATTATATAACGTATAAAAATAGGTCAAACACTTCTACGACAATGGATATTGGTGGATGGCAAGGAGTCATATTACTTTGGAATAGAACTTATAATATATGGTGGATTGATTATACCACAAGGATGTAACTAAATAACAAACAAAACAATAAAGACAATGAAAATTAATTTTAAAAGCGTAAAAACGCAAGACATTGAAGGTAAAGAACAAATGCTGGATATCTCAAAAGATTTGGGTAATACTATTTACGGTGAGACAATGGATATCGGAGAGGTTGAACTAGCCCGAAGAATTTACCTTGAGGGAGAAATTGAACTATCTGAAGGAGAAGTGGAAATCGTGAAAAGATTTATAGAAAAGTTTTTCAAAGGCTTCATCAAAGAGGGATTTTACAAGATTATCAATCCTAAAAAATAAAGATTATGACAAATTTGATTGTTGAAACAAAAGTAGAAACGACCGTTACCGGTATTTATGAAACTGAAACGGCCAAGTATGAAATTGAGTACAGATACGTAGGTAAGAAGTTGACGGCTTGCGCTTGTACGATTAAGGACAAACAAGGGGTATATCTCGGGAATATGAATTATGGTGATAATGCGTCGGCGAATATTAACGATCGCAATGCCTTGTTTGCTCACGTAGCAGTTTTCAATCAACTGGTTACCGAGATTAAAACAAAAGTGGAAGGTACCACAGAAAGCGAGGAGGGCAAATGATGAAGACGTTATTCATTAACTATTTATTGTTAGGTGATTATTCCAAAATAGCAATGTGGCTCTTAGTCGCTGCCGTGTTGGCTTTTATCCCCAATATTGCGAGTTTTATCGACCTTATCACAGGCATCAAGGCTAGCAAGAGACTAGGCAATTTCCAAACGACCTCATTCGGACTTCGGCAAACGATAAGCAAGGACAGAGACTACATGATGTACTTCTTCCTCATGTTCCTAATCGATTGCTGTCTTTCCTTCTTTATTGACTTTCCGGTCATGTGTATTCTTTGTGCCATTGCGGAAACTATTATAGAAGTTATATCCATTCGGGAGAACATGCACAAAGGACGGACCGAGACACATGACCCTATCGCCATGATGCAAAGCATTGCCACTGCTTATGGTCAGGACAAAGCCGACAAAATCTTCAATATTATCAAGCAACAGGAGGAAAAGAACAATGAAGATAACGGTTGACAGGCTTTGGAAAAGAGAGACGTATACCATCGGTAAAATGGCCATCGATGGAAAATACTTCTGCAACACACTTGAAGATAAAGTCAGAGACCTTACAAAAGAATCCAAAGTTTTCGGCAGGACGGCCATTCCTGCCGGAACT